>BNJT01001480.1_pt1:157500-545642 | contig 545642 bp, 756 predicted proteins | sample 8540491 | NCBI WGS metagenome assembly BNJT01 (sample SAMD00202455, study PRJDB9452) | human saliva metagenome | host: Homo sapiens | reverse complement strand
GAATATTAATGGTTCTTGGTAGTATTACTTTCTTAGGAATGGGACTATTATTAAGTCTAATTCAATCAGTTGAAAAAATTAAGTTTATTAGCCAATATTTTATATTTAGGATTAGCTATGTTAGGGTGGATTATGGTGGCCAACTTACCTATTCCCAGAATGGTTACAAAAATATTTTCTAAAAGTAACTCCAACATATAATCTATTAGAATTTGTAAATAAATATCTTAAAGATGGAGTTTTCTCTTTCACTTCATTTGGTGTTTTACTTGCTTATAGTTTTGGATTTATTATCCTTACTTTAGTAATTAAACGTAAAACAGAAACTAAATAAGCTAAAGGTGTGTGATTACATTATTCACACACCTTTAGTTTTGTGATATCATATAAAAATATACCCTTAAATAAAGGAGACGAACATGAACAAAGTATTAATAAATAAGATTAAATCTAACTATATATTTTTTTATATCACTAGTATTTTTTTGTTTTTTTCCACTAGTATATATTGTTAATGGTAGTTATCCGTTTTATATATTGCCTCTGACTATAATGGCGATTGTCTCATATATTTCTATTCTATTTACTGAAAAATAAGTATATTATTTTTTTATAGAATGGTTTTATTTAGCTTTCTATATTGCATTTATGGCACTATATATTAATCCAACGAATATGTTATTCTCTTTTTATCTAAGTAGTCTGCTAGTTTGGAGATTTCATGATGATTACACTACATACAGATCTATAAGTTTCTTTATAGTAATTAACTCAATTATGATTCACATTGCGTTAACTTCACTACTTACTGGCGATAAAAGTAATTATGTTTTTGTTTCTACTTCCTATGTCTTATTACGTACTTCTTACAAAAACGTGGTTATGAAAGAAACAAGCTAAAAAATGAACGCATTAAATACAATGAACATATTAACATCTTACTGGCTGAAAATGAGCGTAATAGAATTGGTCAAGATCTCCATGATAGTATTGGACATACATTTGTTATGTTAAAACTTAAAGCTGAACTTGCAGAGAAATATTTACAAAAAAATAATATAGAAGCAGCAAAAAAAGAACTTAGTGAAATTAGTAAACTAAGTAAGGAATCTATGGACAACACCCGTGCAATAGTTAATAAACTTAAACACCGTACTGTTGAAGAAGAAATTAAAATTATCCAAGATATTATGATAATGAGTGATATTCAACTAAATCTTAATAGTAATTTCACAACTAAGCCTATTGAGACTCAAGAGTGGACTATTACGATGATTTTAAAGGAATTAACAAATAATATTATTAAACATAGTAAAAGCTAATAAATGTGATATAATATTAGATGAGAGTAATACAAACTACACTATTACTGCTAAAGATAATGGTTGTGGTTTTGAGATAATAACAGGAAGCGAATTAGCTTCAATTAGAGAAAAGAATCAAAGTAGTAGATGGAAAAAAATAGAAATACTTTCTAAAAAAAGAACCTACTATTATTAGAGTAACAATTAGTAAAGACAACTAATGGAGGTATTTATGAGATTATTGATTGCAGAAGATCAAAGTATGTTACGAGATGCAATGGCAACATTATTATTAATGGAAGATAGTGTTGAAAATGTACTTCAAGCAAAAAATGGAAAAGAAGCTATAGATTTAATTTCTACTAATAGTATTGATGTAGCAATACTTGATGTAGAAATGCCTGAAGCAACAGGACTAGATGTGCTAGAATACATTCGTAGTAATAACATAAATTGTAAGGTTGTTATTGTGACAACATTTAAACGAATGGGATATTTTTGAACGTGCTATAAGAAATAACGTAGATGCCTATGTACTAAAAGATCGCTCAATAGATGAACTTATGAAAACAATTAACAACGTCTTAGCAGGTAACAAAGAATACTCTCCTGAACTAATGGAAAAATATCTTCAATAGTCACAATCCATTAACAAATCAAGAAAAAAATTATTCTTTTAAAAAATTAAAGAAGGATTACCAAATAAAGAAATTGCTAATGAACTGTTTTTTTATCGGAAGGAACTATCAGGAATTATATTTCTAACATCCTTACAAAATTAAACTGCAAAAATAGAACAGAAGCAGTAAAAAAATCTACTGAGGAAGGATGGCTTTTAGATGACAAGAAAAACTTGCTATAAGATTATCATTACTTTCATCAATTATATACATAGCACTAACAATAATATACTTTACAAGTGTAATATCAAAAATTAATCATTCTGACAGTCCTAGCGCAGGCGCTGGTTTAGGAATGCTACTTGCATTTCTAATACCACACTACTTTTATGTATATAATAGCTACTATTTTCAATCTAATAACAGCATTAAAGAAAAAAATACAAAAAAATTATTTAATTATTATAAATATTATATTGTATATCATAGCTGGTGCATTAGGGATTTATATTGGATTTTTTTCTTTATTATTTCTATTATTTTCCAAATAATATTCTTGATAATTGCGTACAATAAATAAAAAAACAGGAACAACTTTAAATCATAATTTTTTTATAAATTGATTTTTTTAGTTGTTCCTATTATTTTATTTAACTAAAGAATAGCTTATATCTATTAATTCTTTTTATTGTCTCCAATTTGATATTTTTTTATCTAACACTACACTAATCCAATGCTTTTTTTATTCATATGGTATGCTGGAAAAAAATATTTTGATTGTCTATAATATCTGAGATATTATCCGTAGGATATTTTTAAATTTAAAATTTTTCACTTTAGTTGTAATATCGGTATTTTTATTCAATTTATTATATTCTACATCCAGCAACAAGGCATACCATTTATTTTTTTCATTTACCATAGCTAATATATCTGGATGTTTTTTTAAAAAGGATTAATATGATTTCCACCATATTTATTATTACAATAGTCGATGACTTCTGAACTTATTTTCCCTGATTCATCAGCTAATCCTAATATAGAACTTAGTATATCCTCTACATGTTCTCTAATATTTTTTGAACCGTTTCTCCAATAGCACTTTCTACACTAAACAAAGAGTAAATCTCGTCAAATTCTAAATCATATACTTCTATCAAAAAGTTGACTATTTACAAATACTATTTCTATTAAAAAAAGCTACTATCTAAAAATTTCTTTTCTATATACTAGTTTTTTTCCGCCTCTTCCTTAAATCCAAACCTGTTTAGCTGTTCCTTAGAAAAGTTATATTTTTTTCTACATCTATGATTTTCATATTTATTATTCGAATCTAGCTCTATCGTGACTTTGATTCCACTTATCTACCTCTGGTCCTTTTGGCACAATAGTTTTACCTGCTGATACGTAATATCCGACTTTAATTGCTTCAAAAATCTGTTGTAGACCCGAATCCTGGTGTTTGATATAAGTCTTTTTAAGTAGTTGAAAATGTTAGGATATTCCTCAATTCTCTTTTTTTATTCGCAAAAATATAATCCGTAATAAACCGCGTCAAAACGAATCATAGTAGTATAGAAACGAATATCTGTTTCTGTTATCGTATTACCATGGAAGTATCTTTGATTTGATAAACGATCCTCTACTACATCCATCATGTAGAAGAATCTATCGAATGCCTCATCATATTTTTTTCTTGGCTTTCAGCAAATCCCATTCCATATACACCATCATTAATAGCTACAGCTAATTTTTTTCATTCCACTCATCAATTTGACCTGCAAGATGCTCAGGATATAAATCTATTCCATCTTTTTTATGTAGTTTGCTAAATACTGTCGCAAATTCATGAAGTAACTCAGCTGATTCTTTTCTAACTACTTTTCCTGTAGTTACATCTACAAGCACCGGTACTGAATATGGTCCCTCATAATCTGAATCACTATTTAAGTACACATCTTTAATTTTAGATTGTTTTAAAACTGGATCTAAAGTCCATCTTTATCTAAACTAAATTGCCATCCTTCTTCTCCACGACGATAATCTAGTGTTCCTAAGCTAATCGCGTCATCTAATCCTAGCATCTCTCTTGCTATAACTGCTCTATGTGCATAAGGACATACCGCAGTCCAAAAATAGTCTATATTTTCCTTCCTCTATAGGTTGTTCCTCTGTTCCAAATGGTTTACTAAAAAAATTTTTTTTTCATGTGATTTTCTCCTTTTTTTAATTTTCTATAAATTTTTTTCGCTTCTTCATAAATATACATAACGTTCAAAGTATGTTCTTTCTGATCGTTCATGAATTCAAAAATCTTTATTATTTATAATTTCAACGAATTTTTTTAAACTCAGCAAACATTCTGTGTGAATGGATATTTTTTTATTTTCATTTATAGAATTATCTTTTGTTTGAATACTGTAATTAGGAACTTCATTTGTAGGGCCAATGACCTTAATTATACCTTGATCTCCTTGAATATTGACATAACTATTATTAAAAAGTATCTTTAGCTGCTATGCATACTACTTTAAAGTTATCATATTCTAATAGAAGAATACCAGAAGTATCCACATCATTAACTATATTAGGTGAATAATGTACATTATTAGGTTTACCAAACAATCCAACAACAAAATGAATATTATAAATATTTAAATCACCAAGCACTCCTCCACCTTTACTCTTATCAAAAAAACAGGTGCAAGAATTCCATTTTTTTAAATGCTTCGTATCTTGAAGAAAGTTGAGAAAAAAATTACACTCAACAAGTCGTATTTCTCCTATGTTATCAATATTATCTTTTATATCAAGATAATTTTTTTGATATTGATTTGTTATTGCTTCTATTAAAAATTAATCCTTTGTCTTCAGCTATTTCAAACAATTCTACAGCTTCGTCATACTTTAACGTAAAAGGCTTCTCACAAATAACATTTTTTTACCAGCTTCTAAAGCTTTCTTAACAACTGAATAATGCAAATTATTCGGAACTGCAACATAAATTGTATCTACTTCTTTATTTTTCTAGACAGAGATCGATATCAGTATATATATTTTCTATATTATATTTAGACTGTAATTCTTGTAAATTTTTCAATATTCCTAGCTGTTATAGCTTCTAATTTAATTTCTGAAGTTCATGAGCAAAAGATAAGAAATCTTTCACTATCATACCCGATCCTATAATTCCTAATTTCATGTTTTCCTCCAAATTACTCAACATAGTTCTTTAATTATAACTTGTTAACATCTAGCTATCAAATTTTTTTGCATAAAAAAAGAGGCTTATTCAAGCCTCTTTTAAATATTATTTTATGCTTTTTTTCTAGATTTAATTGCTCCAATAACTAATGGAATTAAGCTGATTAAAAATAATAGCAATTACAACTACTGAAAAAGTTTTTTTCTTAACATATGAAATATTTCCAAAGAAGTACCCTACTGATACAAACAGTGTACACCAACAAAGTCCTCCAAAGAAATCTATCACTCTAAACTTAGAGTATTTCATCTTACCAGCTCCTACGATAAATGGAACAATCGTACGGATAATCGGGAAAAAAATCTAGCTAAGAAAAATAGATTTTTCCTCCATGTTTTTGCTACAAAGTTTTCAGCGTCTTTTTATGTTTTCATCAGACACAAACTTTTTTTAAACCATGCCTTACTCTTTAAGAAATCAGAGAAGTTTCTTCCAATAAAATAGTTACAATTATCTCCAATAACAGCAGCACTTATACATAAGAATAATAGTAAAAAAATATTATTTCCTGTTGCTGCCCAAAGTGCTCCACTAGCAAATAATAATGAGTCACCCGGTAAAAAAACGGCATGAATACAGCACCAGTTTCGATAAAGATAATCAAGAAAAATTATCCCATACATCCACCATGGACCGTGTTGCACCATTAATTCACCAAGATGTTTGTCAATATGCAATACAAAAATCAATTAAAAAAATTTAATTGTTTCCAATATAATCCTCCTAAAAATAAATATGTTCTATGAGATTATACCATAGACAACATAACCTGTCTATTAATCATACAATTTAGTAGAAATTAATCTCTTATGAATTTTTTCATTTCAGCAATATAGTCAGCATTACTCTCATGTTTTCTAAGATGATTTAGCACACCGATAGTTGGTTCACTTACGTCTTCAAGTTTTCTACGAGTTTGCCATAAGATTTTTACTTCATCTTCTGTTAGTAATAAATCTTCTTTTCTTGTAGAACTCTTCAAGAAATCAATAGCCGGATAAACTCTTCTTGAAGCTAACTCTGGTGATAAGACAATTTCCATATTCCCTGTTCCTTTGAATTCTTCGAATATTAAATCATCCATTCTCGAACCAGTATTAATTAAGGCAGTAGCGATTATAGTTAAACTTCCTCCACCTTCAACATTTCTCGCTGCTCCAAAGAATGCTTTTGGCTTATGGAGGCTCGATGGATCTACCCCTCCGCTTAAGACTTTACCACTACTAGGCTCAACAATATTATAAGCACGAGCAAGTCTCGTTATACTATCCATAAGTATAATTACATCTTGACCAAGTTCTACACGACGTTTAGCATGCTCAATAACCAATTCTGCCACTTTGATATGATTTTCAGAAGTTTCATCAAATGTTGAACTTACAACATCTGCACCTCTTACAGATCTTTCCATATCAGTAACTTCTTCTGGTCTTTCATCAATTAAAAGGATAATTAACTTCTTATCAGGATAATTTTTTCTAATTGAATTTGCAATATCTTTTAATAATGTTGTTTTTCCGACTTTTGGTGGTGCAACAATTAATCCACGTTGTCCGAACCCAATTGGCGCTACTAGATCTACAAATCTTGTAGATAGTTTCTCCTTTGTAGTCTCTAAAACAATTTTCTGATTCGGATAAATCGGTGTTAAAAGCTTGAAAAATGTGCTCTACCTTTTTGCAACTTCTGCATCGACATCATTTACCTTATCGACTTGAAGTATACCTGCATATCTTTCACCTTCACGAGGTTTACGAACTTTTCCAAAGACTTCATCACCTTTTTTTAAGTTCAAAACGGCGAATTTGAGAAGCAGAAATATAAATATCTGTTTCTCCTTTTTTTATAATCAACAGTTCTTAAGAAACCAAAAACCATTTTCTGGGTGTATATCATCCAAAAATCCCAGATGCATAGTAATGTTCCTCACTTACTGATTGTTTTTTTCTAAAATTGCTAAAACTAATTCTTTTTTTATTTAATGTATAATATCTTGGAACACCAAGTTCTTTAGCCAAAGCTGTAAGTTCTTTAGTATTCATACTTTTATACATTTCATCAAATTTTATGTTACTCATTTTTTTATCCTCTCTCCATGTATCTCATGGGAATTCACAAATAAACATCTATACTTTAAATATTTAACATAAATTAGTATAAAATACAATCAAAAAAATATCTTTAAAGTACATCAAGAACTCGAAATAATAAATATACCTCATATTACTTTCAAGTTCTTGTCAATCAATATTAAATTTTTCTTTAACAGATTTATAAAAAAATATTATCTCTTACTTAGTACTACTACCGCTGATAAAATAAATCCAGCACCTATTAAATCAATCATGCCAAATGTTGTACCTAATAACAAAAAAACGAAAATATTATTGCTGCTATTGGTTCAAAAACATCCGATTATACTTCCTGTAACAGCACCAATTAATCTTATTCCTTCCAAATATAATGAGAATGATATTATAGTTCCTACTATAATTACACCTGCCATACATAGAAAAATCAATAAAAGAAAAAAATTTTTCAGGAATATAATTACTTCCAGTGCCAAAAATAAACCACAACACCTGCAATTAAAAGTCCCCACGCCATTATTGGCATTACTCCATATTTTTTTGTAAGACTAATTGATGAAATATTATAACTCGCTAGTCCTATTGCAGAAAAATAATCCCCAAAAATAAACCTAATGTGGAAATATTTAATTTACTAAAAATCCAAGTGTGTAGCCATCAGTACTATTCCAAATAATGAAGCGGCTATTGCAATGACTTCACGTGCCATCGGCCATCTTCTACCTATAACACAATAATACGTCATAATCATTACAGGACCTGTGTACTGAAGAACAGTTGCCATACCAGCATTAGTATATTTAATCGCTAAAAAAATATGTCCCTTGACAAATAAGCAATCCAAAAAAATGAAAAAAATTCAATAATCTTAAAAATATCTTTCTTATCTGAAAAATACATTTATTAGATTCTTTTTATCTTTTAAAAATAAAATAATTACAAGAACAATCCCCGCATAAAATAATCTATTTGCTATTACCCATGTAGAATCTATCTTAGATATATTAAGTAAATACTCCCCTAATACCCCTGATAATCCCCAACAAGTTGCACCTAGCAAAGCAAGGATTGCTCCTTTTTTTCATCGTACTTTTGTCCCATAATTAACTTCCCCTAATGATCAAATAATTTCAGACTTGAATTTACGATTCTATTAGATTTTTTTCTACAACTTCATCGTATTTTTTTCTTCATTTGATAATAAAATGCTCGTAAATAAAGTTATCATGTTATTTTTGAGCTACCATCATATTTCCACAAGTATAAAAACTTAGCATCAAGTTTATTAGTAATATATCCAAATGGTGAATACCAAAAAAACCATAACCTACATTGTAGTTCTCATCAAAAAAATTTCTTTTGCTATGTTCTCTGGATAACCTTTTTATTATTGGCATTGGATATAATAAACTAAGAGATTTAATAGCTTTTTTTGAGTATCATCAACTTTTTGAATTCAAGACAGAAAAATACATCTAATTTTTTTCCCCATCAATGTTTTTATCATCGTACACTTTAAATTCACTATCAAAATGAGACTCAAAGTTTTTCTTTATATTCTTGAATAATTTCTTCTTCATCAAACATGATAGAATAATCGTTATTAAATAAATTCTCTTTTTTTCAAGTACAGATGTGCCTTTAAATCTCTATCAGTATAATCTAATGAAATCAATGGATTTGTAGTTACAAATACACTTTTTTTCGATTCAAAAAGCAATGAAATATCTATTTCTACCTAGTAAATATTTTGTTATTGCTCCAAGTGAAGTATTATTTTCTAATAATATTAAATTTTTTTCTAGAAAGTACTATACGTTTAAGTTCTTCTTTCTCAATTTGAAAAAAGTGCTTTTCTAATATTTTTCTTGCCAAAGTTCTGGATAAATCTCCCTAACTACTGATATTTTTCGGTTCATTAGAAATTTCATTATCGTCATCAAGTTTATTTAAAAAAATGCAATTCTCTCTGTCCATAATTCTGTAAATTCTTTTTTTCTTCTTTCATATTAAAGAATAGCGTTATAAAGACATCATCACCTTTAAAAAAACAGCTAGTATTCCAGGAACTACAAATGATGTATCAGTAAAAATCTACCCATTCTTGGCTATTTTTTTATTATTACCATCTGAAACTCCACCATAAATACCGAAATATTCATCGTCATGTTCATCTATTTCTAGAACTGTTACCTGGGCCTTTAATTCTTCAAAACCAGACAGGACACTACTATTATCAAAACTTGTTAAGAAATCATTAGAATCAAGTAACCATGTCGCTTCGTACCCTATACCAATTATAGAAGATTTAGTATCTGGAGTTCTTATAATAAACCTCTCTCCTTTTTTTGGGAGAAAAATAAACTTATGAACTGATCTTCGCTAAATGTTTTCTTCAGCTTAAATTTTACGACAAGTTTATCATCAAGAACTGTATCACTAAAATCATAGTCTATAATTCTCTGATAATCATTCATACCTATTACCTATCCTTTTTTTGCTCCTCGTTTTTGAAGCCTTTCTTCACGTTCTTTAATTTCTAATCTTTTTTGTCTTTGTTTAATTAATCTATTTACCTCTTCCTCAGATTTATAACTTGCTTCTTTATCCGTAAAGATAAATAGATTTTTTTATGATTATTTAAAAATTGATAGCACAGTTTTATTTTCTGATTCTTCATTTTCAAATAACTCTGCAATATATTTTCTCTTGTCATTACCTAAAACAACAACAAATAAATTTCTAGCAGACATTAAGTTTTTCATAACCGATACTAATTAATTTGTTACCGTTAATTTCCATACCCGCTTCTTGTAATTGAGCCTTTTTCTTCATCCGAGAACTCAACAATATGAAGGTTTTTTTATTTACCTCATCGGCAAAACGATAATCAAGTATTCCACCATCAGATCCTAAGAAAAACAACCGCAACATCAATTGGATTCTCAGTTAAAACTTCTTTATAATTGTTTAAATCTTCTTCACATTCATTACTATTTAATGTTTGTGGATAATAAATATTTTTCGCTTCAACATCTAATTTCTTAAATAGTTCATGTCTTGCATATCTATATAATCCAAATCTTTCTTCTATATCAATATCAGCAAATTCACGTTGACCTAACATAATTACATGTTTATATCGATACTTTCCAGTTTGATTATCATCAATCATTCTATTAGTAAATTGCGTATTAATAATATTTTTCCGGTAAGCAAATAACTGCTCCATCTTCTAAATTCTTTTTCAAATTCATCATACATTCTATTAAGAACTGCTGTTTCACTATTACAAACTATATATTTCATACTTTCACCTCCAAATAATAACAATTCAAATTTACCTTCTATTATACCATATTTATCCCTCACTAACAACGTGATATCATCTTACTCTATTTCGATTAATTTTTGAAAGCACATATGAGTAGATATATGTTTTAATATCATTTAATTGATAGTAGTCCTTTACCGCTTCTTTATATATCCTTAATTGCTCTTTTATGTCTCTCACGTAAGATTTCTTCACCAGTTTTACTTGTTACATGGTCTGTTTTGTAATCGACAATAATAGCTTCATCATCAGAAATTTTTAATAAATAAATCGACTACCCCTTGAAGTATTACCTCTATTTCACTATCACTTTCTCTGTATAGTTCTTTGGCTTTTTTTCGCAGTGGTAAATGCTATTTCTGTTTGACAAAATTGACAATTAGAAATAATATTCATTAATTCATTATTAATAAAGTTACCTATTCTTTCTATATCATCTTTATTATTTATATTATTAAACTCTTCTTCTGTTAATATTCTACTCTCTTTAATATTTTTTTAATAAGTCATCTGTTTTTCTTCAAGTCATTTACATAGACTTCTACATCCGTAATCTCAATCCCTGCTCTAATATCATTTACTATTTTTTTCAAAAAAACTTATGGACAATATTACCTCTAAGTATCGCCTTACTAGTAGATGTTGAATTCTTCAATGTATTTAACTCAAGGTACCCTCTTTTTTTCTTTTTTTAAAGTTAATATTACTATCACCATTAATTTTTTTTCAACGCACTATATGATGTTTTTTTGTTGGAAACACCTTATGTTTAACCTTAACTTCTTCGATTTCTTCAGTAGTGTTCTGTTTTTAATTCAAACTTTTCATAAAAAAATCTGCTAAGTCAAAGTCTAGACTAGCTTCTTGTTCTTGAATAGATACAAGCACTTCATAATCTTCAAATTTAGCATCTTTTTCATTTTCAAAATTGAATCCGGCTTCGTAATCACTTAATAAGTTATTCAAAAATAATTTCAAAGTTATCGTCTTCTATTAATGCTTGCGATAAAGATTTATCTTTTTGCTTTCTCATTATTCAATTCTATCCCATTTGGACTCACAAGATACAATGAATTTTTTTAGCACGCGTTAAAGCTACATATAGATTACGAACTTCCTCTTCTCTTTCTCGTAGTTTTATCAAAAATACTATTTAACTTATATAATCCGTTTAATTCTGTTAATCTAGAATTGTTTAGACCGAAACTTTGAACTATAGTCTCAGCATTAAGACTTAACCCAAAAAGTTTCTGTGAATAACCCTTCTCCAGTATAACCTCTTTTACTAAATGAAGTATCAAGATCAGCGACAAATACTTCTTTATACTCTAATCCTTTAGAAATATGAATTGTTGATAAGGTAACACTATCATTTGGCGTTCTTTTTCTTAGTTTCAAATACCTCTTCATTTTTTTATATTTTTTTCAAATGCCCAATTAAACCTGATAGTTTATTATCTATTTTCTGATATTCATTAACTACATCTATAAAAATTCTCAAAATAATCTATCTCTTCATCATTTACACCTATCGTTACTAAATAATTTTTTTAAAGTCAGTGTCAATCTCTATAGTTTCTATTAAATCTGGTAATGAATTATTCAAACTAAAAATTCAGCCATTTTTTTAATAAGTTTGTAGTCTGTTTGTCTTTTTTTATTATCACTATTATTTAATTTTTTTCAAAAAGATTTTTTTCCCTTTTTTTCTAGTGATAATCTCAATAATTCATCATTACTATAATCAAAAAAATCTCTGTATGCAAAATGGCTAATAGACTAGCATCTCTATTAGTATTATCTAAAAAAATCTAAGAATATTATACAAAAACATTAAAAACAATTTGATTCAGTAAATCCAACTTTTTCTTTAAAAAAATAATGGTATATTATACTTGCTAAATATTTCTTTGAAACTAGACATTTTTTTGTACTATTTCTAACTAAAAATAGCATAGTCACTGTATTTTTTTCCCATTCTTAATTCCTTGTAAAAATCTCATAAGCAATATTTTCTATAGACTGTATTCTATAATCTTTTTTTGTTCTCTATTATATTTCCTGTGAAATAATTAACCTTACCATTGATTAATTTAGTAGCGATTATTTCCGTATCTTGGCGTTCTTTTTGCTTCTGGGTAATACAGAGCACTATCTTCATCATAACTCACTCCTGCATTCTTATTATCCATTAATCTATTAAATACAAAATTACTGCATTTTAGTATATTCTCATCACTTCTAAAGTTTTCTTTTAATACTACACAAATTCCTTCAGAATCATCTTCAAATGAATATTCCTCACCTACTTTATAATTATCAATTTCTAATTTTCTATAACTATTATACTTTTTGTTCAAAAAAGATCTGGATTAGAACCCCTAAAACCATAAATTGCTTGCTTAACATCTCCAACCCTAAAGAAGTAGACATCTTCTCCTCTAATTAAGTTTAAGATATATTCTTGCAGGTTATTATTATCTTGATATTCATCAACATATATCTCATAAAAAATACTCTCTATAATAATGTGCCGCTTCACTAGGTATAATGTCACCATTCTTTTCTTTAGTAAGTGCCTTAATAGCAAGATGATTTAAATCAGGGAAATCTAAAAAAATTATTCTCTCTTTTTCTTTTTAATGAAATCATTATGTAATTTCTTAAGAACTTTCTTAATAGTTCTTGATAACCCACTTATTTTTTTCTATAGTTTTAAAAATAATTCAAGTAATCGATAAGTTCATCATAAATTTTTGTTAATAACGCTGTATCAAAGATATTATTTTCAATTTTTTTAACTGGTTATCAAGTTTTTTTCTATAATCCCAATAATTTCTTCAAGCTCCTCTTGATTACTTTTTTTAAAGAAATTTCGTCTTGTTGAAGATACTTAATAATTTTTTTCTTTTTTTATCGTTATCTAGATTAACAAGAGATATTATATCTAAATCAGCTTCTTTTTTTATTATTTTCTAGATATTTTTTTATATGTAAACTAAAGTTAAACGCAGCTGTTATAGCCTCTTTTTGTAGTTAAATTATCAAATTTACTGAATTCATAAATAACAGCATAATCTACGTCAACATTATCTATAATTAGAGAATTTAACTTTTCAAAATCATTTTCTAAATATATTTGAAAAATTAGGTATATTTAATAGTTTATAGTACACATCGATAATGAATGAACTAATATTTTTGTTTAGATCCAAAAAAACTGTGAATAATAAATCTGTACTAGTAGAATCTTCCTGTACTAACTCCTCTAGGACATTTCCTATTGTTTCACTCAATAACCCTTTACTATTTGCTAATATACTGAAATTAGGTGATAAATATTTAATTTGATTATCAATTTCTTCCTCTACAAGATAATAGAATTTTTTTCAATACATTTAAACAAAAAAACTATCAATAGTACTAACATAGGCGTCATTCATTAACATCCTTTTGCTTTCTAAGGAACAATAAATCCTCTTCTTTATCTGTTGAAAGTAATCGTTCGCTGATTTTATCCTCTATTCTTACTACCATATTTTTAGCAGCAGCTGTTGTAAATGTTAGTACTAATAATCTATCTATATCCCATCTTTTCGTTGCAACTTTTCTTGCTATTCGTTCAGAAAGAACCTCCGTTTTACCACTTCCAGCAGCCGCAGCTACAAGAACATCAGCCCCTGTAATAGCTATAGCTTGCCATTGAGGAGGTGTAGGTGGATATTTTCTAGAAGCGGCTATTTTATCAATCTTTTCAATAGTTATCATATATTTTTCCTCTAATTTCTCATTAATAATCACTTTATATTTTAACATACTTTAAGCATTATGGTATAATGTTTTAGGATAGTAAGACATTTATTTAATATTATATTTTTTTATACTGTTTCTACACAGTTGTAATTATAAAAATAATATTATAAATAAACATTACTTTTTTTCTTAAATTTTTTTATAATAGGTGAAATAGATGAATCGAAAAATTTTTTTGGCACTAGCTCCTATTCTAGCAGCTAGTTCTATAATTAAACAAAAATAAAAAAACTAAAAAGCAACAAACACCACTCTAGATTTCAATAATCTTCCAGATTCTTTTGAAAAATTTTTAAAATTGCCCAAGTGAGTGATATTCACTGTGATAAGGTCGGCTTAAGCGACTTAGCATTCTTAAGTAAAATCAAAAAAATTTTCACCCGATATTATTGTAATTACTGGAGATATTCTAGATAGTTATAAAAAAATGACATGGATGTAGCTTATAATATCCTTAGTCAACTTGCTATAATTGCTCCTTGTTATTTTTACTTCTGGAAATCATGAACTAAGATTACCGAAAGAATATGCAGAACTAAAAAAATATGTTAGCAAAACTTAAAATTACTCACTTACACAACGAAAGTATTCTTCTTAATCGTAATCAAGAATTTATAAATTTAGTTGGTGTAGAAGATTATAATTTTTTTCAAAAAAATGAAGATAACTTAAATCACCGCGCGAACTTCAAGAAAAACATTAGACAATCTATATTCTTCAGAATATTTTAACATCTTGTTATCACATCGTCCCGAGAAATTTCCAATCTATGTAGAAACTAACTATGACTTAATTTTTTTCAGGGCATGCTCACGGTGGACAATGGAGAATTCCATTTATAGGAGGTATTTTCTCACCTAGTCAAGGGTTCTTTCCAGAATACACAAGTGGTTGTTACACAAAAGACAGTTCGACATTGATTGTTTCTCGTGGTCTAGGAAATAGCTCGTTTCCTATAAGAATAAATAATAGAATTGAATTGGTATTAGTTACATTAAAAAGAGATTCAAAAAAATCGTGATTTTTTTTAAAATCCGATTTTGAATCTCTTATTTTATTTATTAGAAATATAATTTCTCAAATTTTTTTCTATTTTTTTCTTCAAAGCCTTGTAATGCTAACTCTATTGCATCAGGTTTTAGACATATCTACACCAGCATTTTTTTAATACTTCTATAGGATAGTTAGAATTTCCTTTTGAAAGAAATTCATCTATATAAACTTTGGCATTTTTTTACTATCTTCCAAGATTAATTTTGATAATGCTTGTGCAGCTGAATAACCAGTTGCATATTGGTATACATAGTAATTGTAGTAGAAATGAGGTACTCTTGACCATTCATATTTTATATCTTCATCATATGTAAATACATCACCATAATATTTTTTAATTAAGTTGAGGTATTCTGTATTTAAATAATCAGCCGTTAAAGCTCCACCATTTTGAAGGTGTTGATTAATAGTATGTTCAAACTCTGCAAATTGAGTTTGTCTATAAACTGTTCCTACAAAACCGCTTAATGCCTCATTTAGAACACGTAACATACCATTTTTATTGCCTTCTTTTTCGAATTTGTTATATAGATACTCTGTTAATAAAGCTTCATTACAAGTTGATGCTACTTCTGCAACAAAGATTGAATAACTTCCATAAACATATGGTTGGTTTTTTCTAGTATAGTACGAGTGCATTGAATGCCCTAGTTCATGTATAAGTGTGTACACATCATTTAACGTACCATCAAAATTTAATAGAATAAATGGTTTTGTAGTATAACCACCCCATGAGTACGCCCCTGAACGTTTTCCTTTATTAGGATAAATATCTATCCAACGTTCTGTAAATGCTTTTCTCATATCATTAACATATTCTTCACCCATTGGTTTTACAGCTTCAAGTACTATATCACGAGCTTCTTCAAATGTAAATTTAATTGGCTCGCCTTCTACCATAGATACTGATCTATCGTATAATCTGAAGTCTTCAAGTCCTTTAGCTCTCTTATGTAACTCATAATATCTTTGCAGCGCTGGAATTTTTTTCATTAACTACAGATACTAAATTATCATACACTTCCTCTGGTATTAAATTGTCAGATAATGCATTATTCCTTGTTGATGTATATTTATAAACATCAGCATAATATTTTTTTCGTTTTAAATTTCCACCTAATGTAGATGCCAATGTATTATTATGCTTTTTGAAATAGTTATATAGAGAATGGAATGTATTTTTTCTAAGAACTCTATCTGTACTTTCCATATATGTACCATATGTTCCATGTGTTAAAAGTATGTTTATTTCCATCTTTATCTTCTACTGGCTCAAATTCAACATCTGCATTATTTAATGCTGAAAAAGTTTCATCACTAGCATTTAGTGCTTCTCCAGCCATTGCTATTATTTTTTTTCTTGTTCTGGATCCAGAGTATGACGACGTTTTTTTATTAATTTTTTTCTAATTCAAATCTATAAACTTTTTAACTCATCTAATTCTTCTACGTATCCTAATAGTACATCCTCATCAATTGAAAGAAGTTCAGGTTTTAAAAATGACCACTCTGCATAAAACTTAGAATTTAAATTCATTGTTTTAGCATATAATTCACCATATTCAGCATTTGTACTATCTTGGTCTTTTCTAAGAAATGCATAAATTGTTAATTGTTCGACTTTTAACATCATATCTTCTTCAGCTTTAAAAACTTCTAGAAGAGCTTTAGCACCTTCTTTAACCTTACCTTTATAACTTTGTATTTGTGGTATTAATTGTTCCACTTCTTTAAATTGATTCCAAAAATCTTCATTTGTTTTAAAAATTGATTCTAAATCCCATGTATTCTCAAATTTTTGATCTTTTCTTAATAGTTCAACCATCTTATTTCTCCTTATGTCTAATACATAATCTTAATTATATCACATATTTTTAGCAATTTGGTAATATACATTTTTTTAAAAACTATGTTAAATTTTCAGAAAAATAGATGTGTTATTTTTGTTTTTTTATTAGATGATCATAATTCTCATGTCCTATATAAATCTCACAATCTTTATAGAACCCATAACTTTCATATAGTTTTCTTGCTCTAATATTCGATTGAGCAACATTTAAACTTAATAAAGTATTACTATTATTAACAAAAACTTGTTAATAATTTATTCCCAATACCTTCTCCTCTATACTCAGAAAAAAACATATAGTGTATCTAAATAAAAACTCTTTTTTTCCAATACTTCATTATAATCAAATATAATGTCATCTTGTTTTTAAATTAAATTTCTTAACAACCTCATTAAACCAGAATTTTTTTTCATCTTTTTCTACTTTATTATAGTGATAAGAAAAATGAGAATCCTTTTTATTTTTTTCCATCATTTTTCATAAACCGTGCAATTTTTTTATAGCTAAATCTATCATCTTCTGACAGAAATACAAATTTTAGAATGTCTTGGATTTTTTTACTATAGAATAATTCTTCAATATGTCGATTTCTAAAGATTCAATAAACTCCTGCAGTCCTTCTAATACCTTTTATATCATCTTTTTATTGCTTTTCTAATCATTATTTGTATCCTTCCATAACTTAATAATTATTAAAGAAGCATATACTATTCAACTTCGCCAACATTAGCATATCTAGCAAATGATGGCTCATAGTTTCTCACGTTAAATCCTAATTCTTCTAATATTACAGCTACATAAGAAGCTCGAACACCAGTTGTACAATATGTAATCTGAAGTTTATTCTTATCTAAACCTTTTTTTCGTTTACATATTTTTTTCTAATTCTTCTCTAGATTTTTAAAAAAATCCATTATTATCAACTAAAGAATTAAATGGTAGAGAAATTGCACCTGGAATATGTCCCGCTTTATTTTTCACCATAAATTACACGACCATTATATTCAACTTCTAATCTAGTGTCTATAATTTGAACCTCTTCATTACCTATTTTTAGATAATAATTCATCTGTAAATATAGCTTTATCATTCTGAGTTGCTTCATTACGAACTACATCACTAACATTTATTCTATCTTTAGTTGGTTCGTAATTTTTTTATTAAATCCTAATTTTTTTCAACTTGTTTAAAAACCACCATCGATAAACTTAACATTTTCAAAAACCTGCATAATTAAATGTGTATACTACACGTGCTTCATCTCCGAATCCTTGTTCAGGCATTGTAAAACCATAAACTAAAAACTTCTGAATCATCATTGATTCCTAATTTATTAAAAAAATTTGTTGGTAATTTTCTTTAGATAATAATTTCCCTAGCTCTTCTCCTCCAAATTCACCTAATAAACTAATATCAGTCCAATCAACAACAGTTGCTTTATCATACATTAGCGATCCTTCTTCAAGCATTCCACCACGTGCATCGATAACTACAATATTCTTATTTGTTCTATTATTTAATAAATACTCAGCATCAACTAATTTTTTTTAAAAATCAAATTGTGTCATAAGTACCCTCCTCTAAAATTAAATTTTTCAATTTATTATAACATAAATATTATTGAAAAAAATATAGTTTAATTCGTTATCAAACTGATATAAATTAATGGGAGTGACTCAAAAATCGGGATTTCGAAGAAATCGATTTTTTTCAAGTCACCTCCGCACAGTTTATTAGATATCTAATAAAGCTTTTATAAAGCGAATTCAGATATTAATAAACCACTGCGTCTATGAGTTCTCATATACACTTTATTAAAGTTTAGAACTTTTTGGTCATCCCCCGATTTCCTCAAATATTTCTTAATTCGTTATAAATCGTAAATATTTTTTTATTTACAAGTAAAAACGAATCATGTTATAATAAATCGGAATTGTTTTGAATTAAATAATTAAGGAGAAAATAATATGAACAAGAAAAAAATGATTATTACTGGTGCCTGTGGTTCACTTGTAATCGGACTATCAGCTTTCGCTGGTTACGAATACGGTAAACAACAAGCGTATGAAACAGCACCACTAATACAAAAATACAGCACAAGCAAAGAAAAATTAATTACTCAGACAAAGTTAGTTCAATCGTGGTTAGTGAAATCACTGACGATGGATATGTGACACTTCACGGTGATCATAGCCACTATGAAAAAGGATTAGTACCTTATAACGCTAAAATTCTTGATTCACTAGTTTATAAAAATAAAGATTATAAATTAAAAGATGAAGACATTCAATATGAACTTGCAGAAGGTTACGTTATAAAAGTTAATGGTAAATATTACTACTATCCTAAAGAAGGAATAAACCAAAGTAATATTGTCGATGAAAAAACTGCTAAAGAAATCTCAGCTCATGCACATCACCATCATCATGGAGAAGCTAATAAATCTAAAGAGAGCGGAGATCACTATACATTTAATCCAAAAGATATCGTAAGTGAAACTGCAGATGGCTATGTAGTCCGTCATGGAGATCATTTCCACTATATTAAGAAAAGCGAGCTATCAAGTTCTCAATTATCACAAGCAAGCAAAGTAGAAACTAACAGTTCATTACCAGCATCAACTGCAGGAATAACAACTCCAACAAGTGATGGATATATCTTTAAAGGTGAGAATGATATAATAGGAAAAAATAATTTTGGATTTATAGTTAAACATGGTAGTCACCAACACATAATACCTTATTCTCAACTAGTAGGTACAAAATGGGAATACTTAGTAAATAATACTGGAACTCCAGCAACTACTACAAATACTAATACGACTGTAGTAAATACACCAAAACTTAATATAGTAAATGACAGTCATCATGATCATCATGAACATTCATCAGATCACGAAGATTCAGATGGATATAAATTTAATCCTAAAGATATAGTAAGCGAAGACGAAAATGGATATACAGTACGCCATGGTGATCACTTCCACTATATTCCTAAAAACAAAGTAGAAAAACCTACGGAAGCAGTTAAGCCAACTCCAGTTATCCCCACTCCTTCTTTACCTGAAGTAAATAAAGTAGAAAAGACCAGATGAGGACTTTAAAAGCAGATCCGGTTGTTCCTACTCCTTCTTTGCCTGAAGCAAAAAAAGAAGATAATAAAAAAGAAGATGTTACAGATGGAAAACCTAGCGTTTTATCATTCGCAGGAGTTCAATTTAAAACAAGCGATGGTTTTGCATTAGATGAAAATACAGTAGGTACTCCTACATCATTAGGATTAGTTATCGATCACAATGGACACCAACACTTTGTTTATTATAAACAATTAGTAAATTCTAAATTTGAAAAAAACTAATTCCTCAAAAAAATATTTAGAACAAGCTAAAAAAAGAATATAAAGAATTAGAAGATAAAGTAACTGAAAAAAATAAACTACTTAGCAAGTAAAAAAATAATATTGATAAAAAAATACTATTAAATATGTTTCTACAGCAAAAGGAGATGCTCTTTCTTACAATGGGACAACTACACTTTTAGATGAAATAAATTCTGATAATAATAATAATAATAATAATGTTGCAACTCAACCTAAAGAGACTCCAAAAAGTGGAAGATGAAGTAGAAAAATAAACAACCTGAAAGTAAGAACGAAACTTATTCTGAGGAAGTTACTAAAAAAATTAATCATTTAGCAAAAAAATATTAGGTATCGATCCTAAACTAATTAAATTAGTAGAAACTGAAAATGGACAAGCATTAACTTATCCTCATGGTGATCACAGCCATACAGTGTTACTTAATGCAATTCATGTTGATGAGACTGAAGTAAATATTACAGATGAAATTCAAAAAAACAAATTAATTATATCGCTGAGGTTTATGGAGTACCAAAAGAAGCTGTTAAAGTTACAAAAGACTTCTTTGTATTTAACGAGCCTGCTCATGCATATGACCCAACTCATATTCACCCATACTTAATACCTCGTGATAAATTCTATATTCCTGAGGTTACAGGCGACGATGAAGTTGATTTCGAAAATGAATTACTTGCTTTTATCAAAACGTACAGGAATTCCTGCTGATAAGATTAAACGAGATGGTGATAAATTTGTAATCCCTCATGGTGATCACGATCATTTCGTTAAAATCCTATCTAAAGGAGCAGATATTTACTATAAAAATAGAATTCCTAATATAACTGGAACTTACGTTGCTGGTGATTTTTGATAAAGAAGCTGTATTTAAACACATTGATGAACTAAAAGCAAATAATATTGCTAAACATAGCAATGATAAAAAAACAAGCAAACCGTGTTAACCGTGCATTAGATCGAGTTACGTGCGACAATTGAAGAATTACCAACTAACTCTACTAAAGGTTACCTAGAAATGTTAGATAACTTCGATAAAAAAATACATTCAAGAAGAAACAAATGCTGATACTTCTAAAAATGATGAATTTGTTAAAAAAATATAATACCCTACTAAATCGTATTAAAGACAACGACGTAGAAAAAGTATAATCTTTCAAAAAAACAGAGTTAACTAATGAATTAAATATAGCTAGTGAGAATAAAGATGTTAATACTTTAAACAAAAATAAATCACTTATTAGATGAATTACAAAAAAATTCGAAGATCGTGAAAGTATTACTACTGTAAGTTATATAAAAATACTTCTTAGAAAAACATTGATAGCGACAAAATTGATAATAACCTACGTGAAGAACTTTCTTCACTTGTAAAAAGATTCTTATGAATCTCAAGCATTCATTACAAGAACACCAATGAGAACACTTGTTACAAGACTTATCAATGCGAAAAAAATGCTCTTCATTATGCCCTTGAGCATAACACAAGTACTCAGTCTGAATTTGGTGATAACTATAATAAACTTAATGTAAAAAGATGAAGATGGTGTGACACTTCGTTCATCTGCAGATCAGTTCGCTAAAAGAAGCATATGATCCATCATTCCCTCTTGAATTTTCTAATGCTGACTATAATAAAGCAGATTTCGAAAAAAATATGCTGATAAAAAAAGATGAAACTAATAATTCAACATCAAATAATGAAAGTAATAAAGAAGAAAAATAACTCTACACCTAATGATAAAGTAGATAATACATCAGGTGATGAACCGAATACACCTAAAAGATACAACAAATGGTGAAAAACAACACACCTAAAAAAATGAAAAACACAACAAGCACTGAAAAACAACACATCTGAAGACGAAAGTACAACAGAAACTAAACAAGTTGAACTAACTCCTGAAGAAACTGCAAAATTAAACTTACTTGCTGGTATCTTTAGACTTTCTCCAGATAGCATGAATGTTATAGATACTCCATATGGAAAAAGCTGTTAACTTCAATCTTGGTGGGAAAAAAATGAAACTATTTTAATAAAAGATATAGATAAATTACTAGCTGCCTTAGTTTCAAGTGCTAAACCAAAAAGAAACTTCAGAAACAAATAACGAAAAACAGTACGACTCTTAACACAGAAAAATGAAGTTTCAAATTCTGAAAAACAACACAACTTCAAAATGACAATAAACACAATGCTGATGAAGAAAAAAACAACAATAGCTACAACTGAAACAACAACAGGCGAAAAAAATAAATTATTTATTAAAAAAACACTTGACAACAAAAGCTTATCATGGAGTAAAAATTAGTTTAAATAAATATATAAAGTTTGATAATAGACATGTTTTTAATCTAAAAAACATTCGCAGAGAGAGTACATATGCTGAAAGTACTTATTGTTTATTTTAAAAATTCTACTATTGATGATATCAAATTAAATTTTAAGAATCTATTTAGATTGAATTTGGGTGGAACCACGGTATAGAAATTAATCGTCCCTTACGTCTTTGACGTAAGGGATTTTTATTATATATATAAATTCAATTTAAAAATTTACAATACAAAAAGGAGAACAAAAATATGTTAGATATTAAATTATTTAGAGCAAATCCTGAAATGGTAAAAAGCAAAAATTAGCAGCTAGAAACTTAGAAACTGATGTAGTTGATTTACTAATAGATTTAGATAAAAAAACGCCGTGAACTTCTAGTGCAAGTAGAAGATTTAAAAAGCGCTACGTAACAAAAAAAGTGAAGAAATTGCTATTCTAAAAAAAGAAAACGTGAAGATGCTTCAGACGTAATTGCTGACATGAAACACGTTTCTGATGAAATCACTACTCGTGACATCGAAGTTAAAACAAATTGCTGAAGAAATTAATGAAAAAATTATTAGAATCCCTAACTTAATCTCTGATGAAACTCCAATCGGAGAAAATGAAGATGAAAATATTGAAGTTCGTCGTATTGGTCAAGTTAGAGAATTTGATTTTTGAACCAAAAAGCTCACTGGGATTTAGTTGAAGAATTAGATATCGCTGACTTTGAACGTGCTGCAAAAAAATTTCTGGAAGTAGATTTGTATTCTACAAAAAAAGCTGGAGCAATGCTTGAACGTGCATTAATTAACTTCATGATTGATACTCACGTAGTTGAACATGGTTATGAAGAATTCATGGTACCTCAACTAGTGAACAGAACAGCTTTATTTGGTACTGGTCAATTTCCTAAATTCGTTGAAGATGTTTATACTGTAGAATCAGAAGGACTAACTCTTATTCCAACAGCAGAAGTACCATTAACTAACTACTACAACGGTGAAATTTTAACAGAAGATATGTTACCAAAAGGTGTTACAGCATTCAGTATCTGCTTCAGATCTGAAGCAGGAAGTGCTGGTCGTGATACTCGTGGTCTTATCCGTCTTCACCAATTTAACAAAGTTGAGATGGTACGCTTTGCAAAAACCAGAAAAATTCATATGAACAATTAGAAATCATGACTGGTCACGCTGAAAGCATCCTTAAAAAAATTAAACTTACCATATCGTGTAATTACTCTATGTTCTGGAGATACAGGATTCTCAAGTGCCAAAACATATGATATCGAAGTATGGTTACCAAGTTATAATGCATATAAAGAAATCAGTTCATGTTCAAACTGTACAGATTTCCAAGCACGTCGTGCTAACATGAGATTCAAACGTGAAGATACTGGAAAAAGTTGAATTTGTTCACACTTTAAACGGTTCTGGATTAGCTGTTGGTCGTTGTTTAGCAGCAATTATTGAAAAACTATCAAAATGAAGATGGTTCTATCACAGTTCCAGAAGTTCTACGTCCATACATGCGTGGAATTACAAAAAAATCGAAAGAGATTAATTTCATTTTTAAACTAAAAAAAGTTCCAAGAGGTTTATATAAAAATCCTCTTGGAATTTTTTTAATAATAATACATTAAAAAGTAGTGAATAAAGATCCCTCTTTTCAATCCACTACTTTTTAATTTATGTAATATAGAGTTATATATCTATTTGGGTTTTTTCAAATTTATCTAGAGCTTGTAAATATCCGTCTGTTCCTGTAACATGCCACGCTAGACTAACATCTCTGAAATTATTAAGCCAACTTAACACTTTTTCTTAATTTAGCTGGATTATTAGCGAGTACAGTCTGTGCTTTGTTTTCTAATTCTGTTAATCTACTGTTTACAACCGCTTCATCAATATTTCCATTAACTTTTGGAATCTCAATATAAGGTATTTTATTTTTGATTATATGTTCTCCATCCTGGACTCTTAATTGGATAATAGTGATTATGATCCCCGTGATTTACTATCATTTGTCCATCTTGTACTTGAATATGTTCAACAGTTGTATTCATACTACTTGCTAAAGCTGTGTTAATGTCAATGTAAAAAAATATACAAAAAAAGACAAAAATAAAAATTATACAACCAGTCTAAATTAGTTAGTAGATTTAAGAAATGTTTTATCTTTTTAATCTATATGAAGATCCAACAATATTAATCACATGAGAATGATGTAGTAGTCTATCTAATATAGCACTAGCTAGCACACTATCTCCAAATACTTCTCCCCACTCTGAAAAAGGTTTATTTGTAGTTATTATTGTAGAACTATTCTCATATCTTTTTATTTATAAGTTGGAATAATAGATTAGCTCCTTCTTTATCAATAGGTAGATATCCCTACCTCATCTATAATGAGAACTTTGTATTTTTGAAAAAACTTTAATCTAGTTTCTAATCTATTCTCAAGTTTTGCTCGTTTTTAATTGTAATATTAGATCATGACAATTTATAAAGTAAGTAATTTTTCCTATTCTTAGCCGCCTCTATACCTATAGAGGTGGCTAAATGTGTCTTACCTACTCCAGGGACACCAAGAAATAGTATATTTTTCCTTATTTTCTATGAATCTCAAATGCTTAAAAATCTAGTATTTTTTTCTTTATTAATCTTTGGATTGAATGAGAAATCAAAATCCTTTAATTCTTTTCTGTAAGGGAAGTTTGCTACTCTTACACAAGCATGTGTTGCTCTATCTTCTCTTGCTTGTATTTCTAAATTTGTTAGTTCATGCAAACTCTCAATATAATCTAGTTCTTTGTTATTTATCCTTCCTATATGTTCATCTAAATTATCTTTGATTCTATTTAATTGTAATTCTTCTAAATTTGATAATAATCGTGTATAATTAGTCATATTTTTAACTCCTTAAATAATTCTAAATTTTCTTCAGCTAGTTTTTTTTCATGTCATATTCTTCGCTATTATAAAAAAATTACTTGCCAAGGCTTCTTTGTAATGATTTTTCTTTATAATTCATTTTTTTGATTTGTTATATTATGTATTGTGACTAATTCCGTGTTATAATAAATGTATAGTTTATTTTTCAAATGGTTTTTAGTATTACTTTTTTTGTCTATAAACTTTTTTTAGGTACAGAATATCCTCGACCTTTATAATTTACTAATAGTGTGTTTGGTACTTTTTTTGACTAAATATTGGTAGTGTGTAGTCATCTAGTAAACATTTATTTGGTAATGGTTGGAGGTATTCTTTTTTTCTTTTTAAATAACACATTAGGTGGTAGATTAGTTGTCTGATTGTTCTGTTCGTTTGAGTTCTTCATTATACGATTAACTATAGCGTATAACTCTTCTTCGTTTTCTATTTTTTTATTAAATGCTGTTATTCTATTCACGAACCTATTTGCTGATTCTACTTTTACCTTTTTGTTTCAGGTGTTCTAACTTTTACAAAATTTGATTTTTAATTCCTAAATCTTTTTTTCGAACGCTAATACTTCTGGATGTTTCCTTTTATCATGTTTAAATATAGTTACTAATGAACTCATATTATCTGTAAGTATCTCATGAGGGACACCTCCTAGGTATTTAAATGTCTCTATAAGACATCTGAGTACGTCTTCTGTTGTTCTTGTTTTTTTGAGATTATAAATACATGTTTTCTTGAGTATCCTAGTGTGGCTGCGAATAGATTGAATTTTTATAATTTCTCCTGTTTTCGTTTCTATTTTTTTAAACTCTCTTTCCAATCTACTTGTATTTGATATCCTGGTTGAGTTTCATATCTAACGTGTGCAGTCTGTGCTTTTTTTTCTTTTTTTTATATTATGCTTTAGCGTATATTGTTTAAAATTGCTATAAGTACAGATATTTCCATATTTATATGTTAAAAAAATTCATATGCACCTATTTTATTTACTCCAGCTTCTTTAAGTATTTCTTCTATCTCCTCTTTGTATTTATCTAAAAACACTAGGTTTATTTCTAGATTTTATTATTTTTTTCCTCCCTCATCCCAGTATTTTTTTATTGTATGCCTATGTAATCCGTATTTCCTACTTAATTCACTGAAATTTGGTTTTATATCTCGTTCTTTCAAATTGTTTAATTCTCCAATAATGTTAGTTTCCATTTGTTCCCTCATAATTGTTTTTTTACTATGAGTATAAACTATATGGGAATATTTTTTTATATTATTTTGTATATTTTTTTATTTAGACCAAATTGTATATTTTTTTATTTTAGCATTATTAAGCTGTTATTTCTTTCTCAAAAATCCCCTTCCAAATCTGAACTCATCGCCGGAACAGTTATGTCATTAAGCGAAAGACGCTTAGCTGTTCCGTTATAATTAAATACTAACGTATTATTATCAACTGAAATATCACTGGCATTTAATCCATAGAATAAAAGCAATATAATTCTTCTTACTATCTAATGTTGCTTTTATCTACAGTTGTTGTAGTTTCTGCTTTCTTAACTAAAAAAATTCTTTTTGCTTCTTCTAATTGCTTAGCTGATAACTCTGATTTTTTTGATAAAGTGATTGTGGTCTCCATGTTTTTACAATATAGCCATCCCCTTCTTCACTAACTATATTGTTTACATCGAATACAAAAATCATGCTCTTCAGTTTCCTTATGATCATGAGCCTCTGAAGCGTGTTCAGCTTCAGTATTTGAGTGTTCTACAACTGAATCTTCTTTGTTAGCTACCTCAGTAGTTGATGTTACTAAATTATCTTTAACTTTCTTTCTTATTTCGTTCAATTGTTTTTTTCTAATTCAATTTGTTTATTTCTACTTTGATCTACACTGTAAGACATATCAAGATAAATAATACGCGCTTTTTTTGTTTTAATTCATCAGCAACTTCTGGTACTAATTTTTTTTCTCATCTTTTTAGTTTCAGTATCTCTTCTTGAAGTTTTTTTCTGCCTGTTCTGTAATATAATCAGCAGTTAAAGTATAATTCTCTTTAATATCTCCACTTTCTACTTTTTTTCAAAGTTACTCATTATTCCTTTTGGAATATTTCCACCACTTGGGATTTCTAATTCTTCTTTCGAAACAATATTATGACTAATATCTAAATATTCTAGAGTTTTTATTTTTCTCTTTTTAATGCTAATGTAGATACATAGTTATTTGACATTGTTAAATATTTTTAGCGCTGTAAGATTATTAACATTTTCTATTGTTCTAATAATATTGTTGCTAACTGTTAAATTAATCAGTTTGTCTTGTTTATTAGTTGGAAATTCACTAATCTTATTACCACTAGCATCTAAATCCTCAAGTGCAGATAGTTTATGAACATTATTGATATCCTCTAGTTTATTATTTTTTTGATTTCTAAACTAGTAATTGTTTTTGTTCTCAAAAATCTAAACTGTCGATTTTATTATTGTTAACTTCTACACTTTCTAAAAATTTTTAGCATTCTTCAAAATGAGATAGTGTTGTTATTTTATTATCATTTGCTACTATTTTTTTCAATTTAGGTAAATTAGATACAACACTTAAATCTCTAATATTAGTATTATTTACCGTTAATTGCTCTAAACTATCATTTTTTTAAGAGTTGCTAACTCTAAACCACCATTATTAGATAAGAATAAACGTTCTAATTCATTTTTTTATTACTTAATGCATCCAATTTTTGTAATGTTATTATTTTTCAAGACTAACTGCTTTTTAGATGATTTAAATCTTTTTAGAGCTGATATATCTTTAATTTTATTATTATCTAAATTTAACGACTCTAAATTAGTAAGATTTTTTTAATACATCGATATTTTCAATGTTATTCCCTGCCGCAGATACTAATTTTTAAGTTTGGATAATCTTTTAAGAATGACATATCCTGAATATCATTTTCAGAAAAAAATCAATTCCTTCTAATGTTGGTATATTTTTTTTATAAATGAATAATCTTTAATACCTGTTCTTGATACGTATAATTGTTTTTAATTTTTTTAAATTTATAAACAGGTGTAATGTCATCGATAGGTGTATATCCTATTCCAAGAACTTCTATATTTGGCATAAGTTCTAAACCACTTCGTTTAAGTGGATCTTTGTTTTTGGCCAATATTCAAGTACTTAACAGTTTTTTTAACCACTCTTTCATTTTTTTCCACATTTGTTTCATGTGCAGGAAAATCAGTGTCTGCAGAAGCATGTTGAATATCATGGATAATATCCTCATCGAATCCTAATTTTTTTAACGTCTCAACTCCTGAATTACTATGTGGATCTGCTAGAGGTTTAGATGTATCTATATCTTTAACTAATATAGTATGGCTATGATCTCCATGTGGATACACCAACGCTTTCCTTCTGATGTTTCAATTAGTTTTATAGAACTTTTATCTATATTTAATTGTTTAGCAACATAGTCAATTTTTGCTTCGATTTCTTTTTTTCTTCAGCATTATTTTGTTCTTCACTATGGTTATCATTTCCCACAGTATTTTCTGAAGAATTATTCGCAGCTTCTGTTTTATCAGTAGAAGTATTATTAGCTGAATTATTAGTTTCTACTTTATCTATACTATTAGAATTATTTGTCTCCGTATCTTCTTTGACATTTATATCTTTTTAACAACTCCGTTTTTTTCCATTATAGGAAATCCCATCACCATTTGGAGTAATAACATAGCTAAATCTATCTTTTTCCAATATTATTCTTTTGAGAAAGATAATTAATTTTATCATTAACTTCTCTTTCCAATTCAGCATACTCTTCTTTAGCCTTTTTTTCAAATATTGATAAGGAATAAGTTTTTTTCCCATTTAGAATTAACCAATCGTTTATAAAAATACAAAGTGTTGATGACCACTATGAGCGACAAGAAGACCTGTTGAAGTAGGTGTTGTTACACTGTCGTCAGATAATTTAAATCCATCACTAGTTTCAAATTGCACACCAGCGAATGATAAGACACTAGGTCTTATAACTGTATTGTCAACTTTAGGCTGTTCTACTTTATTTCCTTCTGGTAAAGAAGGAGTAGGAACAACAGGAGTTGGCTTAACTGCTTCCGTAGGTTTTTCTACTTTGTTTTTAGGAATATAGTGGAAGTGATCTCCATGGCGTACTGTATATCCATTTTCATCTTCGCTTACTATATCTTTAGGATCAAATTTATATTCATCTGAATCTTCGTGATAATTAGAATGTTCGTCGTGAGTTTTGTTATTTTTTGAAGCATTCACAACTGTAGTATTTGAACTAGGTGTACTTTCTTGATTTTTTAGTAAATACTCCCACTGTGTTCCTCTTAATTGAGAATAAGGTATTATGTGTTTGTGACTACCATGTTTAACTATAAATCCAAAATTATTTTTTCCTATGATATCATTTTCACCTTTGAAGATATATCCATCACTTGTTGGAGTTGTTATTCCTGCAGTTGATGCTGGTAATGAACTATTAGTTTCTACTTTGCTTGCTTGTGATAATTGAGAACTTGATAGCTCGCTTTTCTTAATATAGTGGAAATGATCTCCATGACGGACTACATAGCCATCTGCAGTTTCACTTACGATATCTTTTGGATTAAATGTATAGTGATCTCCAGTTTCTTTACTTTCACTAGAAGATTCATGATGGTGATGATGCGCATGAGCTGATATTTCTTTTGCAGTTTTTTCATCAACAATATTACTTTGGTTTATTCCTTCTTTTGGATAGTAGTAAAATTTACCGCTAACTTTTTATAACGTAACCTTCTGCAAGTTCATATTGAATATCTTCATTTTTTAATTTATAATCTTTATTTTTATAAACTAGTGAATCAAGAATTTTAGCATTATAAGGCACTAATCCTTTTTCATAGTGGCTATGATCACCGTGAAGTGTTACATATCCATCTTCAGTGATTTCACTAACGACAACTGAACTAACCTTATCTGAGTAATTAATTTTCTTTGCTTGTGCTGTATTTTTGTACTAGTGGTGCTGTTTCATACGCTTGTTGTTTACCGTATTCGTAACCAGCGAAAGCTGATAGTCCGATTACAAGTGAACCACAGGTACCAGTAATAATCATTTTTTTCTTGTTCATATTATTTTCTCCTTAATTATTTAATTCGTAATAATTCTGTTTTTATTATAACACGGTCATTTCTTTTTTTGTAAATAGGAATCTTTCCGATTGATTAATTTGATTATATGAGATTTTTTTAAAACTTTAAATGTTTATATTTTTTTATAAAATAAAAAAATACAGAGGAACGATTAATATTTAAATCATTCCTCTGTACAGGATCTTAATTATTATTTTTGTTCTTTTCTTAATAACACAGTTACTAAATTTCAATAATTTCTATAGCCATGGAGTCTATACCTGTTTTTCGGTAGCACCATATTTTCTTTAGAATTATCCATTGCTTTGTTAAGGTTTTCGGTAATTCATCATCTTTGTTTTTAGTATTTTTCCATTATTTCTGGAATTATTACTTGTGCTCTTTCTTCTAAATCCTTATTATCAATTTTAATACGTTCCACAATTGTAAACTTACTAAAATGATTAACACTAAATTGTAGTTCACCCGATGAATATTTACTATTCATTTTTTTCAAGAGAATTATCATTTGTAACATGATATACTTCTAATTCTGCATTATCCTTCTTAGCTATTGTTATTGTAACTATACGTTCTTCATTACTATCTACCTTCTTATCATCTTTCTCAAAATGAATTTCAAACGTTTCAACAACTTTATAATCTTTTTCCTAACTTATTTTTCAATAGATTTATTCAATTCAATATTATTTATAGGTTCAACATATAACTTATCAACAGAAATACTACCTTTTTTTATATTTTTACTCTTATATCACATCCTGATAAACTAGTAACCAACAAATCTTTATTAGTCAAATTATTTGAATCATACTATTTTTTTCTTTGTCTGTAATTGCCTGAAATTTATCACCATCATGTTTCTCTGACATCTTATCTTCATTCAACTCTACCAATGGTTTTCTATCCGGGTTAACAGATGGTTTTACTTATTGGTTTCTCAATTGGTTTTTCTGTTTGTTTAACTGGTGGCTTACTTCCTGATTTTTCAATTGGTTTTTCTATCGGCTTAACAGCTGGTTTGCTTTCCGGTTTTCATTAGGTTTTTTCCGCTGGTTTAACAGGTGGTTTATTTATCGATTCTTTTGATACATTCTTTGGTGGAATCGGTTCAACATCTGGTCTTACTCCATTTTCATCAATAATAACTTTGTTATCTGTTGACATCTCATCTTTTACAGAATCAACTCCTCCAACATTCAATCCAATAATAATACTAACAATACCAACAGAGATTCTTCTAATAGAATACTTATTATTCTTCACTTTTTTTATCTCCTTAATTGATTATTAAATCTATCAAAAACTATCTTATAATTATATTACACATTGTATATTTCATAAAGTTAAAACTTATAGAAAAGGGTTGATTAATAATTCACATTACTAATCAACCCTATCGTATCATTATCTTGATAAAAAAATGAGAAAAAAATCCACTTATAATAGCAACATTAAAGAAGTCAATAAATAACGCTCCTACTATCGGCATTACGAAGAATGCTATGTGTGAATGTTTATACTTATCACAAACACTTTGCATATTCGCTATACCATTCGGCGTTGCACCAAGACCAAATCCAGCGTGCCCTGCCGATAAGACTGCAGCATCATAATTTCCACCCATTACTCTAAATGTTACGAAGTAAATAAATATCCATGCTAAAACTACTTGTGCAAGTAATAATATAGCCAATTGTCCTGCTACATTACTAAGTTCCCATAATTTTAGACTTATCATAGCCATACCTAAAAACAAATTCAATGAAACATCCTCTAGAATATGAACCTCTTCATAGTGTAGATCAAATTTTGTAGTATGATCAGAAATATTTCTTAACACTGCTGCTACAATCATTGGACCTATATAATTTGGGAAATTTAAAAAAATTGATTTAAAAAAATGTAGACACATAACTACCTATAAACATTGATAATAAAATTAAGAAGAATGCTTTTAGCAAAGTTCTCTCCATCTAATTTTTTTTAACATCATTATTAAATAAAAAAATTCATCATTTTTTTACTTTTTTTCATTATCAACTTCTTCTGCAACAACTTCTAACTTTTTTTCCCATTTATTAATCTATTGGCTAATGGACCTCCAAGACTTGATCCAGCTATAAGTCCAAATGTAGCCGCTGCTATTGCTACACTCTTAGCTCCTGTGTGACCAAGTTCCTCAACAATCGGTGCCATTGCAGCTGCAGTACCATGTCCACCTGTCATCGCTGTTGAACCAGTTAATAAAGCTATTAATGGATCGATACCTGTAGCATATCCAATTCCCACTGCAACAATATTTTTGTAATACTACTAAAATTATAGCCACTATTAAAAAAACATAATAACTTTTCTTCCACCAACTTTTTAATAATCTCCAGCTAGCATTAAAACCTATACTTGTGAAGAACAAAGTCATAAAGAAACTTTGTAAAAGTATTGTCAAATTCAAAAAAATTACTAAATTCATTTGTCTTAAAAATTAAATTTATTATTGCAAATAAGAATCCACCTATAACTGGAGATGGTATACAATATGTTTCAAAAAAATTTAACTTTTTCTCCTTAGTAATCTACCTATAATTAAAAATTACAACAGCCAGTCCAACTGTTTGTATCATATCCATTTTTTTATATTGAACATACTATCATCCTTTCTTTATCTTTTGTTATATTTTTCTAACACTAAAAATTTTTTTAACTTTTTCTTCAGAAAGTACTTTTTTTATAAATTAAAATTTTGATAATTTATAAATTTTATAATATATATTAAATTATATAATTTTTATATTACACTTTTTTTCATAATTTTATTCAAAAAAATACGTCAGATTTTTATTACATTTCCTTATTAAAAAAATTTTTCTCCACAAATAAATTAAGCGGCTAAACTCACGATTTTATAGAAATCGTTGAGCTAAAGCCGCTTCTATATATTTTCTAATACTATTTGCTAAAAAAATTGGTTTTAAAAACTCTGACCAAGTTTCATAGTTTTTCTTCCTTTTTTTAGCTTCATTAGCTGTCATCCATTTGATAACAAGTGTATCATCTTCTTTTACTTCCACTTTACTTTTTATCGACTTTTGCATTCATATACAACACCTACATGTACTTGTCCTACTTCAGTCTTGTCATCATTTATTAAACCTATAAAGTGTAAGTTATTCAACGCTTCTTCTTCTGAAACACCCACTTCTTCATTTAATTCTCTAGCTGCGTTGATTTTTAACATTTCAAAAATTGTTTTTCCTTCAACCTCATTCATATGGCCACCAATACCAACAGAAGCTTTCCCGTGAAGTCTCGCTTCACCACCACCTACTAGGCGTTTATATACAAGAACTTCATTTGTATTAGCATCTTTTAATAAAAACATATCCTATTAGTTGTTTATAACTTGAATCTTCTTCCATATCTCCACGACGTTTTACTTCATAAGATTCGAATGTATCAATAATTTTCTTTGTTTTTTCATCATTTTTTTGTATAAATCCATAAAAATGATTTTCCTCATTATTAAATAATTCTTTTCTATTTACTACTAGTATTTGTTCATCCCACTTACTCATATCTTTTTCTCATCCTTTCATTTTATTTTGCTTGGTATGTTCCTTCTTTTTAATTCTTTTTGCTATTTTTTTGCAATTTTTTTCTAAACCTATGATTCAACCCTGATTTTTGATAACTTTCCATCCTCAATCATTTCTGCAATTTCTTTCAAAGGATATTCTGGATACTTAAGCCTTGCCTCAGCTACAACTCGAAGCTTCTCATCAATGTTGTCTAAACCAATTCTTTCTTCTATTATGTTAATATCCTCAACCTGCTTTGCAGATGCATTAACAGTCTTATTCATATTGGCCATATCGCAATTTTTGCATTCTATTAACAGAGTTATTTATATCTCTAACAATTCTTTCATCCTCAAATTGAAATAAAAGCTTGAAAAGTTCCTACTAAATTAATAAATTCAGCTATTTTCTCTGATTCTTTAATATAAACTATGAAACCTTTCTTCCTTTCAAGACTTCTAGCATTTAACTTATAACTATTTAATAATTCATTTAGTTCTTTATTATGTTCCTCATATGATGAGAAAAATTTCCATATGATAACTCGATGTACGAGGGTTATTAATCGATCCTCCAGCTAAAAAAATGCACCACGCAAATAAGTTCTTTTTTTCTCATCAGTATCAATCAATTCTTTAGCTATATCAATTCTCATTGTATAATTTTTCATTTAAAAATATAAAAGATCTGTTAAGATTTCTTTTTACATTTTCGATCTAAACGGCAAATATAAACATTATTTTTTTCTTTAACTTTAACTTTTTTTCGTACTGAAATATTCACATGAACATCATAAAAAAATATTTTATTAAAGAAAAACATTCTTCGTGCTATTGAGGCATTCTCTGTTTGAAAAACTTAAACTTAGCCTACCATTTGATATATTTAATACACCGTTCATTTTTATAAGAGCAGACAACTCTGATAAAAAAATTCTCTATCTTTTGTTATTTCTATTAAAGTTAGCTCTTTTTTTCATATCTGAAGCGTATGACATAGGTTCCCTCCTTATCTTTATTATTTCTTATAACTTATATATTTTATCACGATAATCACAATTTAACAAATCATTTGAGCTAAAAAAATGAGTTAACATACAATGTACATTAACTCATCATTTCTAATATTTTATTTTTTTATTATTTTTCATTTACTTCTATTCGTTCTTTTTATACCTTGTTTATCAAAAATAAAGAACTTCATCGGAAACTTGACATAGGAACTCATAATCATGTGTAATTATAAATATTACTACATCATTCTTAGCTATTTGTTCAATTAAATTACTTAATTCTATCATATTCACATAGTCTAGACCACTAGTAGGTTCATCAAAAAAATTAAAAATTTTTCTTGTTTGAGAGTAAAGCAGATGCTATTGCTACCCTTTGTTTCTCACCACCAGAGAGCGTATTCGGATGGCGATTTAAAAAATTTCCTAATGTTTAATTTATCAACTACCTCATCAAATAACTCTAGATTGTTACTTCCTAGTTTTTATCTCTTTCTCTACAAGATTAGTAAACAATTGATAGTTCACATCTTGCATTACTTGGAAAGTGCTTCGTATTAAATCCTTTTTGTTAAGATTTTTTTATCGTTCAAATTAACTTTATGTTTAGATTTGTGTAAACCACTTAGCGCATTAGCAAAGGTAGTCTTACCGCATCCATTCTCACCAATTATAGAATAAATTCTTGATGCAGAAAAAAACTCTCATTTTTTTCAAATAAACTTGATGATTATGTACCTTATAGTCAAGTTGTTCTATAGTCAAATAATTTTTTTCTTAATATTTCTAGATTCTTTTCTTACCAAGTTCAACCTTTGATAAATCTATTTGTCTTGTTTGACATGATCTACTATCAAAGTCAGAAAGTTGTTCTTTAGTAACTTCGTGAATCAGTCTTCCATCTTTAATAATATACATTCTATCAATTAAATCTTTTTAAATAATATATTCTATGTTCAGCAACAATGATGGTCTTACCTTTTTTTCTTCAACGTTTCTATTATCGAAGAAATTAACTGAATTGACTTTAGATCTAGGTTACTAGTAATTTCATCTAAAAACATATACATCAGCATCTAACATCATACTAGCCATAAAAGCTAATTTTTTTGTTTTTCTCCACCACTTAACTCTAAAATATTTCTATCTAATAGATATTCAGCAGAGAAATCTGATACTACTTCATCTATTCTATTTTTGTATTTCCGATTTAGAATACCCATAATTCTCCATACTAAAAAGCAAGTTCACTAGTAGAGTCCAAATTAAAAAAATTGGTTTTTTTAGGATTTTGGAAAAACACTACCTACTACTTTTTGAAAAATTCTTTTAATCGATCTCCTATACTTAAGTGTGCCACTTTAAATTCACCACTAAAACCACCATCAAAAAAATTCAGGAGCTAAACCATTTAAAAACTCTCATAATTGTTGTTTTTTTCCACAGCCACTTGTCCCCCGTAAATAAAAACACACTCACCTTTTATTAATTTCTAGCGACAAATTTTCAATATTTAATTGTTTTTGATTCTATATACTTATAATTAAAATTCTTAAATGTTATCAATCTATCACCTCAAAAAAACATAATACAACAACATGCAATTACTACTATTGTCATAACTATATAGTCTATTTTATTAAATTTTTAGTTCGATATAACTACTTGGTTTTTTTCCTCATTATCAATCCCTCTACATAAACACGATACAGAAAGTTCATTAGCAATATTCGTACTTATAATTACATAAGGGACAAATATATATTCAAAAAAATTTAAATGGATGAAGTAAGTAGTATCCTCTACTTACTCCAATCCCTTTCATTTTTTTAATGAATTTTTTTAATTAACCTATAATCTGTAAGTAATACTGGGAAAAAAATCTATATAAAACTGCTAAAAACAATAATCATTTTCTTAGGTAATCTTATACTTCTTAAAAAAACAGATCAATTCAGATACTTTCGAACTACTTACTAATGCCATACCTGCACACAATGGAAAAATATAAAGTTTTAAACATTAATCCTGTTAGTAATAAGAAACTGTCTATAACTTGAAGTGTCACTGTGTGTGCAAAAAAACACCTCATAAACAGTAAAGAAAAGATATATTCCGAAAAAAATCTAGACATTCTTTTTATGTTAGAACTTATACCTAAGTATATAGAAAAGCAAAAGCGCAACCAATAAGTGAATATTAACTGTCATCATTTTTAAACATTAATATATTAGCAACAACTAATATAAAAAAATCTTAGTTCTAATATCTAGCTTCAACATATTATAATCCTGCTTTTATTGAAGTTTTTAAAGTATAATTTTTCTTCCTAAGTATGTTCCTACTATTGAGAAGATTATTGTAAATATCACTATAAAAAAATGAATGTCTTCATATCAGTAGTGCTCATAACTAATTTAATTTTTTTCATCAGAATAATTTCTATTTTGAAGATGTTTAACATATGAATCCTTCATAAAGAACATTGGTAAAAATTATCCCAATTGTCCCTAAGTTAAAGAATAAATATGATAGATACTCATTGCCATATCTAAAAAGCTATTTCTGCTAAAACTGCTGATATTATCATTACAATTCCTCCAAGCACTGAGTGACCAGAAACAGCCAAAAAAATATTCCCATAATTGAAATCATAATGAATATTGCCATATTCTTATTTATTTTATTAAAAAAATCAAGCTATATACACTTCCACAGACAAAAGCTGAAGTTATAGATGTGTATGTTGCGAAATAAACTTTTCCTCCAAATACCACAGCTGTTAAAAAGTGTAGAAATACCAATTCCAACAGCCATAACAAGAATTAATAAAATAGTATATAATCCTAATGTTATTAAATCTTTAATTTGTAAGCTCTTATTTTCTTCTTTATTTATATATTTTTAATTCTGTCATCTATTACCTCACTATAGTTTCTTAAGTGCATCTAGAGCATTGTTATAATTTGGCTCTTCACCGATTTCCTCTAACACCTCTTTATAACGAATAACTCCTTCTTCATCAAGAACAAATACAGCACGAGATAATAAACCTAATTCTTCAATTAAAAAGACCGTTGTTATTTTTCAAAAATCACGGTATTTATAATCAGAAACTGTAATTGCATTATTAATTTCTTTATCCGCACAAAATCTACCTAATGCGAATGGTAAATCTTTCGATACTGTGATTACTACTGTATCCGCTAAATCACCTACTGCTTTATTAAAGCTAATAGTTTGTAAAGCACATATTCCTGTATCTACTGATGGAAAAAGTATTAACAATTACTTTTTCCTTTGTAATCAGCTAGCTCAAATTCTGATAGTGTTTTTTTGTAACAGCTCTAAAAATTCGGAAATACTTCCCCAACATTTAATTTATCTTCAATAGTTACTGGAGTTCCTTTAAAAGCTTATTGTTTTTTTCATAATTAATACCTCTTTTTAAATTTAAAATTTGTTGATAAAATTATCTACCCCTAATGATAACATATTTCAATTAGAGTTAAAAGTTTTTTTGTATAATTTAATGTGATTTTTAAACGTTTTTTTATGTAGTTTTTGTTATAATTTTTATGATATAATAGAATGGAATATTGCTTGAAAGGATTATTTTTTTATGTCAAAAGAAGAAAAAAAGATATAGTAGTTAATAATGATGCTACAGATTCGACTGAAGAAAAAGATAACTCTACATCTTTTTTTTGGTCGTTTTAAAAAAACAAGTTAAGTCTTTAAATTTTAAGAACAATGAATCTATAAATTCTGAAAAAAATAGACTCAAATATAGATGAAACTACTTTTAGAAAAAGAACTTCGTAAAAAAAGAAAAAAAGAAGTTAAACAACAAGAACAAGAATTAAAAAAACGCGCTCTTGAATTAGAAAAAAAGCTAGAAAACAATTCGAAGAGCAACAACGTAAAAATAGAAGAAGAGAAAAAGAAAAAATGAGCTTGCCAGAGCTGAAAAAGAAAGATTAGAAAAAAAGAACGTATTGCTCGTGAAAAAAAGAACTTGAACGTCAACGTATTGAAAAAAAGAAAAAAAGCTGAAAAAAACGCGAACAAGAACGTCTTGAAAAAGAACGTATTGCTCGTGAAAAAGAACTTGAGCGTCAACGTATTGAAAAAGAAAAAAAGCTGAAAAAAACGCGAACAAGAACGTCTTGAAAAAGAACGTATTGCTCGTGAAAAAAAGAACTTGAACGTCAACGTATCGAAAAAGAAAAAAAGCTGAAAAAAACGTGAACAAGAACGCCTTGAAAAAAAGAGCGTATTGCTCGTGAAAAAAAGAACTTGAACGTCAACGCATTGAGAAAGAACAGGCTGATAAAAGAAAAACGAGAATACAGAAGAAAAGAGAAAGAATTCCAATTACTAGAAGATAGAAAGAAACTAGAATTATTACAAAAAGAAAAATGAAATGAAAGAACACGAAAAACACACTTCTTTCATTACAAACTTCGTTAATTTCTCTAGAAGATAAAATTGAAGAAAAAGAAACTGACTGTTTCTACTCTTAAAAAAATAGAAAAAGCTGATAAAGAAAAAAATAACTCTTGAAGAAAAAAAGGCTTGATAACTTAAATTCTCAACGACAAGTTATATTAAAAGATATTACATCTGAGAAAAAAAGTAATTGAAAAGATTCAAAAAAATTTAGAAATCGAATATAAAAATAGATGGTCTAAAAAAAGAAATACATAGTATAAAAAAACAGAAGTTGTTAATGAAGATGAAACAGCCTTTAGAGTTAAATATATTGACAGCAAATCAAGAAATATATTTGTAGTTTCACTTTTTAAGCATCCAAGCTTTTTATTTCTAAAAAAATATTCAAAAGCAAAATTGAAAAACTATGATGGAATAAGAAAAAGTCTCACAAAATATTAAAGTGAAAATTGCTACATCAATTATTTTTAGCACTATTATTATCAATTTGTTTCTTAATTACACTGAAATTTATATCTTCTGCAAAAGAACACTATGTAAGTTTTGGAGAAACTAATACTACATCTGTCGATACAACAGAAGAATTGAAGAAACAAAAAGAAGCTGAAGAAAAAGCTAAAATTCTGAAAGCTCAAGAACAAGCTGATGCTGTTCGTATCGATTCAGATGCACAAGATGAAGAAATTACTGCAAAACTTGCAGGAACATTTACATCATATTCTTTTGATGTAGATCGCGAAGTAACAGTTAATAAGAAAATTCATGCATTCAAATCTGCTGGTTGGTCTGAACCTGGCGATGTAATCGAACCTGGAACTAAATTAACAGTTGATAAAATAATTTCACCTGCCGGCTATGTTATGTACCATATTTCTTCTGGAGACCATCAAGGTCAATACATTACAGCTAATGAAAAATTTGTCTCTGTAGATAAGAAAAATGATCAACTTGAAAACTTTATTTCTCGTCCAGTAGCAATTAAATTCTTAACTACACAAAATATTTATTCTGACGAATCACTTAGCAGCGTTAGATCAACTTATGGTAATGGAGCACAGCTAAATATTAATGGTATAGGTATATCTAAAAACAACAGACTAGTTTATCATGTATCTGACGGAACATTTGTTCCTGTTAATCCAGTTCGTGTAACCGAAGTTAACAGAGAAGCTCCTAAACCAAAGAATAACGAGAATGATAATAAAAATACTGCTAATACAACCAATTCTCAAAATAATCAAAATAGAACAACGAGATAACAAACTAAACCACCTTGGTACTTTATCAAGGTGGTTTTTTATATAAGAAAAGAGAACATAGCTTTTAAGCTATATCCTCTTATTTACTATCTAATTTCTGCACCATTAGGAATTTCAGCATTAATTTCTACTACACGTAAAATTCCATCTTTTTCTGCTGATAAAATCATTCCCTCACTTAATTCCCCACATAATTTAACCGGTTTTTAAGTTAGCTACTACCGCCACTTTTTTACCAACTAATTCTGCTCGGATCATAGTATTTAGCAATTCCAGATACTATTTGTCTTTGATGATTACCTAAATCTAATTTGAATTTTAATAGTTTAGAACTTTTCTTAACTTTTTTTCACATTCTAATACTTCTGCAACCCTTAAAGAAGTCTCGAAGAATTTATCGATTGTAATTTCTTCAGCAAGTTCTACATAAGTATTGTCTGTTTCTTCTTTTGTTTTAGTTTCTAAGTTTTCTAAAGCCTTAGGAGACATTTGAGCTTTAATATACTCTACCTCTACTTCTTTATCAAATCTTGGGAATATTGGCGTTGGTTTTTCTACAACTTTTACAGTTCCATCAAACACTCCAAATGTTTTAGCTGACTCAAAAACTAGTAAATCTTCTTTAATTCCTAATTGCTTAGCAATTTCTACTGGAGCTTTTGTTAAAGCTGGAGCTATTAAAATTGTTGCTATACGAAGACTCTCAGCTAAGTAGTTCATTACCTTATCTAATTCAGGTTGATTAGCTTCATCTTTCGCTAAAATCCATGGTGTTGTTTGATCGATATATTTATTAGTTCTTGAAATGAACTTCCATACTGATTCTAGAGCTTTAGAAAACTGCATGTTTTCCATATACTCTGCATACTCTTTAATAACTTCTTTTGAAAGTTCTATTAATTCTTTATCAAATTCTGTAGTTGGTTCAACAAATTTTGGAATTACTCCACCACAGTATTTATTAATCATCGAAATAGTTCTATTTAATAGATTTCCTAAATCATTTGATAAATCTGAGTTTATTCTATCGATAAAGCTTTCAGGTGTGAAAATTCCATCTTGACCAAACGGAACTTCACGTAATAAATAATAACGTGCTGCATCTAAACCGTAACGTTCTATTAACATATAAGGATCTACTACATTACCTTTAGATTTACTCATTTTTCCATCTTTCATTAATAACCAACCATGAGCAAAAATTTTCTTAGGTAGTGGTAAATCTAATGCCATTAGAAGTATCGGCCAATAAATTACGTGGAAACGTACGATTTCTTTCCCAACAACTTGCACATCAGCAGGCCAATATTTATTAAATAATTCTTCACTATCTCCAGTTGCATAACCTAAAGCTGTAATGTAGTTAACTAAAGCGTCAATCCAAACATATACAATGTGTTTCGGATTAGATTTCACTTTCACTCCCCAATCGAAAGTTGTACGAGTAACTGCTAAATCTTCCAATCCTGGCTTAATGAAATTGTTAAGCATCTCATTTTTTCTACTTTCAGGTAGAATAAATTCAGGATGTTCATCATAGTATTTAACTAATCTGTCAGCATATTTACTCATTTTGAAGAAATAACATTCTTCACTTACTAATTTAACTTCATTTCCACTTGGTGCAATACCACCAATCATATTACCTTCTTCATCTCTGAATACTTCTTGAAGTTGTGTTTCTGTGAAATACTCTTCGTCACTAATAGAATACCAACCTTTGTATTCTCCTAAATAAATATCGCCTTTTTCAACTAGTCTGTCAAAAATTTCAGCTACTGCTCTTTCATGATAATCATCTGTAGTACGAATAAACTTACTATAGTCGATATCCATAGCTTCCCATAATTTTTTTATATCTTTAATCATTTCATCAACATAAGCTTGTTCAGAAATACCTTTTTCTTTAGCTTTTTGTTGAATCTTTTGACCGTGTTCATCTGTACCTGTTAAAAAGTATGTATCAAATCCACTTAATTTTTTTATATCTAGTTAAAGCATCACACGCTACTGTTGTATAAGCATGCCCTATGTGTAAGTTACCGCTTGGGTAATAAATAGGCGTTGTAACATAAAAATGTTTTTTTGTCATCTTACAACCATCCTCTCTTTCAATTTTTTTAGTTAATATACATTACTATTGTACCATATATTAAAAGGCTATTGCATGATTTTTTTATCATTTTTTTCAAATTTCAAAAATACTTTTTATAAAAAAAGATATATTTCTTTAATAAGAAAACTCAAAAAGCAAGATTTATCATAAACCTTGCTTTTTAAAAGTACCTATATTCATAATTTTTAAAGATAATAATTAAATAATTTTAATAAAAAGAACCAATTCTTCTACATAAGTTATAACAAACTTATAAATTTATTTCTATATTATCTTATTTTTTTACACCTACTATCTTTTGACACCAAGGTGTAATTTTTTTTCTACTTTTTTTGCCAGCTTAGCTATCTCCACTATTGTATCAGCTGCTTTTTTTCATATGTTCTAAACAACTGAATTCATATTGCCCATGGAAGTTTTCTCCACCGACAAAAAAATATTAGGAGTTGGTGTTCCCATGTAAGAAATTTTTAGAACCATCAGTTCCTCCACGTATTGGAATAATTAATGGTATCACACCAACATTTTTTTAATAGCTTGTTCAGCTATATCAACGCAGCGTTTATCTTCTTTAATTACATCACCCATATTATAATATTGATCGTATAATTCATATTCTACTACATTTCCATATTTTTTTCATTAATTTTAGTGGCAACTTCTTCTGCAAATTTTTTTACGAGCCAAGAATTTTTTTCTTTATCATGATCACGAATTATATAAACCATTTCAGCTTCTTCTATTCTTGCTTGCATATTGTGTAATAAGTAGAAACCTTCATACCCTTCAGTATGTTCAGGAACTTCTTTTTCCGGGAATAATGAAGCTAATTCAGCCGCAATCATATTTGCATTTTTCATTTTACCTTTTGCTGTACCAGGGTGTACACTTACACCAGTAATTTTATATGTAATTTGAGCCGCATTGAAACTCTCGTATTGAAGTTCTCCAAGAACTCCACCATCCATAGTATAAGCATAATCAGTTGCGAATCCTTTCGCATCAAAATGATCAGCTCCACGTCCAATTTCTTCATCAGGACCAAAAGCAATACGAATATCTCCATGTTCAATTTCAGGGTGTTCACTTAAATATTTAATAGCTTCAACAATTTCTGTAATTCCAGCCTTATCATCAGCACCTAATAAAGTTGTTCCATCAGTTGTGATTAATGTAAGTCCCTTATAATTGTTTAAATTAGGAAACTCTTCTTTTTGTCATTACAATATTTAAATCTTTATTTAAAACTATATCTTCTCCATCATAATTTTCAATAACTTGTGGATTTATTCCTTCTACATTAAAATCAGCTGTATCTACATGAGAAATAAAACCTATTCTGTCATAAGGCTCATCAGTATTAGCTGGTAATGTCGCAGTTAAAAACCAATTTTCTTCATTTAAAAACTATATCACTAAGATTTAGTTCTTCTAGTTGCCCTTTCAACATACGTAAGAAATCTTTTTGCTCTGGAGTAGACGGGATTGTTGTACTAGCCGCATTAGATCTAGATTTGAAATTAACATATCCTAAAAAACGTTCTAACATAGTTTCATATTTCATTATTCTTCACCTCATTTGTATTTTATTTTATTATAATACACTTTTTTTAACAAAATGTAAAGGTTCTTATACGATTTTTTTAATATAAATATAGTGATATCTTTTTTTCCCATTATAAACAATCTTCTTAATAAAATTGTATTTTTTTATGTTACAATTACATATGTATTCTAATTTTATATTAGACATTAGTAAAAATTAAATTTTTAAGGAGAACTTTTTCATGCAAGAAGTTATGAATTATAAAGATACTAGGATTGAAAACTTCCACACTATTTATCCTAACCATATGAACAGACATGACACATTATTCGGTGGACAAACTCTATACTGGCTTGACGATGTACAAGGTTTAGTAATACGTAGATATACACACCTACCCTTCTTTACTGCAAGTATTGACACATATCAGTTTTTAGACGTTGTACATAGACACGAAGCATTAATTATTGATAGTTATATTTCTCGAGTTGGTACTAGAAGTGTTGAAATTTTTGCTGAGTTAAGTGCATTTAACCATGAAACAAGACATACTCGTTTAGTTGGAATTTGTTTCTCAACTTTCGCAATCAATAGAGATACTGTACTTGAGAAACCTTTACCGAAAGTTGAATATACTGATGAAATTTCAAAATTCGTTAGCTCTTCTTATGCAGATAGACAAAGTGGAAAAATTAACAGCTAGACAATTCTGTAAAGAATATCTAAAAATATTACAATAAATAGTAAAAAAAGGAAGCGAGATTTTTTTCTCACTTCCTTTTTTTACTATTTCACTAGTCGATTGAATAAAGTAATTCTAATACTTTTTTTCTTCAAATTTAACTAATTTTCCTTCTGCAACTTTCTTATCTGCATCTTTAACATAGATATAAAGTTTTACTTTTTGGTTCTGTTCCACTTGGACGTAAAGTATACCAAGATTCGTCTGAATAACTGAATTTAACAGCATCAGTTTTTTTTCGATTTCGATATCTTTTTTTCTTCACCAGTAGCGACAGTTTTTTTCTTTTTTTGTACTAAGTAGTCAGTAATAGCTACTACTTCGCTTCCAGCTATTTCACGAGCAAAAAAATTTCACGATATTTTTTTCCATCATACGTTTAATTCTTTGAGCACCTGCTGCTCCTTCTAAAACGATTGAAATAGTTTTATCTAGGTAGTAACCATATTTTTCATAGAAGCCATCAAGTACATCTACTAGTGTTTTACCTTGTGTTTTGTAGAATGCTGCTGCTTCCACTAGTAACATAGCGATAGTTACACCATCTTTATCACGTAGGAATGTACCCACATTATATCCAATACTTTCTTCATATCCCATTACATAGTTTTTCTCACCTGTAATATCCCATTCATTTGGTAACGCACAGATGTTCTTGAATCCAGTAAGAACGTCAATTACTTCTACACCGTATTCTTTACAAAGTGGTTCAACCATTTTAGAAGTTACGATAGATTTAACTAATACTGGGTTTTCAGGAAGTTTATTTTTGTTTAGCAAGATTTTCAATAACATATTGAACTAATACCGCTCCAGCTTGATTACCATTTAGAGAAACTACTTTACCATTGTGAATTACTTCTACAGCAAGACGGTCACAGTCGGGGTCAGTCGCGATAATTACATCAGCATTAACTTCTTTAGCTAATCTTTCACCATATTCAAATGCTGCAGTATCTTCTGGGTTTGGATATTCAATTGTTGGGAAAGTTCCATCTGGATCTTTTTGTTCTTCAACAACATGAACATTTTTGAATCCACGACGAGCAAGAACTGTTGTTACAGCTTTGTACCCTGCCCCATTTAATGGTGTATAAACTACAGAAATGTCTTTATCAATATTTTCATCATTAATTGCACAATTTAAAGATTCTCTATAGAATTCTTCATCAATTTCTTGACCAATGTAAACTAGTAATCCTTTTTCTTGAGCTTCTTCTTCTGTTAAAGTAACATAGTTGTCAAAGATATCCATTGAGTTAATGTATTCTAAAACTTTATCACTTATGTCAGATTTAATTTGAGATCCTTCTTGCCAGTATACTTTGTATCCATTATATTCTTTAGGATTATGACTTGCAGTAATATTTATACCACTAGCTGTTCCTAAGTAACGAACTGCAAATGATAATTCTGGAGTTGGACGTAAATCTTCGAATAAGTATGCTTTAACTCCGTTACTAGCCATTACTAATGCTGCTAACTTAGCAAATTCTTTTTGAGAAAAGACGTGGATCATGTGCAATAGCAATACCTTTTTCTTGTAATCCATTGTCGATAATAGTTTGCGCTAACGCTTTTGTAGCACGAGCAATAATGAATCTATTCATTCTATTTGAACCCATACCTACTTTACCGCGTAGTCCTGCAGTTCCGAATTCTAATTCTTTATAAAAATCTATCTTCTTTTTCTACCTCATCATCAGCTACGTTTTTTTAATTGAAGTTTTTTTCTTCTTCAGTTAAAGCTGAACTGTTTAACCATTTTTTTCATATAATTCTTGATAGTTACTCATATAATATTACCTCTAAATTATCTCTTAAATTTTTAATTTTTACGCTAGACCTAAAGCAATTTCCATCATTTTTAGTAAATGCTGTTTGTCTTTCTTCAGGAGTAGTTTCTTCTCCTGTTACTAAAGAGTCACTAACTGTTAAGATTGTTAAAGCATTAACTCCTGCTGCAGTAGCGTTAGCGTATAATGCAGTACTTTCCATTTCAACAGCTAAAAACTCCCATTTTAATCCAGTTTTCCATAGCTTTTTCATCAGCATTATAGAAAAATCTCACTACATAAAATATTCCCAACGTGTACTTGTTGCCCCATTTCTTGAGCTTTATTGTATGCTTTTAATAATAGATCAAATGAAGCTGTTAAGCTATAGTTTCCTGGAATATTATATTGGTGCATATAATTTGAATTTGTAGAAGATCCCATACCTAAAAATTACATCATATAATTTCACTTCAGGTTGTAATGCTCCACAAGTTCCAATTCTAATTAAGTTTTTTTCACTCCAAATGTATGAATTAATTCATAAGAATAAATACCGATACTAGCTGGTCCCATACCAGTTCCCATTACAGAAATCTTTTTACCTTTGTATGTTCCAGTATATCCTAGCATACCACGCACTTCATTAAAAACAAACCGCATCTTCTAAAAAAATGTTTCGGCAATAAATTTCGCTCTTAACGGATCCCCTGGTAAAAGAATCGTTTCTGCGATTTCTACTCCGTTTGGTTTAATATGTGGTGTTTGTTTATGTGACATCAGTTAGTCCCCCTGTAAATATATTAATAACTTTATTATACCTTTTTTTATCTTAAACAAGCAATATTAGAAAAAAATAATTATCTATATTTTTTTCATAAAAATATTCTGAAAAACAATAACTTTTTCAACGATGTTTTCATTGGTATTTTTCACCAAAAAAACTAACAAACTCATATATTTCCAAACCTTTATAAATGGGATAATATTTATTCTTTTTAAAAAAATAATCAACACATAATTTCATCGTTTATTTAAGAATACATAATATTATTTTTGTTATATACGACAATTTTTATTGAAAAAAATAATTAGATAAAAAAATTGAATATTAATAGTATTTTAATCAATTTTGTTATATAATTAATGTTATAAAAAAATAAATTAGAAAGAGGTTTTTTTATGTTACAATTAGCTGTCTTTTTTTCCCAGTAATTGCGATGTTTTTTTCGTACCTTTTTTTAAGGAAAAAAACTTTAAAAAAATATCCATACTGGAAAAATTTGTTATAATTGTACCATTAATTTTGTTTGGATATTTTGTTTCGAATATTAAAAAAATATCTATTCAGGTGGGACAATCTATAAAAAAATTAGCATTTGTTTCTAATGCAGGACTTGATATTAACCTAAATCTTGATGGTTTATCACTCCTTTTCTCACTACTAATTACAGGAATTGGTACCTTAGTAATCTTGTATTCATGTTACTATATGAGCATTACAGATGAAAAAAATTACATAAATTTTATATTTTTTTACTAATATTCATGTCAGCTATGCTAGGAGTTGTATTATCTGATAATATGCTAAGCATGTACATGTTTTGGGAGATGACTTCCGTATCTTCTTTCCTACTTATTAGTTATTGGCACGAAAAATGACGCTTCAAGAAAAGGTGCATTAAAAATCACTAATTATAACTGTTTTTTTGGTGGTGTTTTAATGTTAGCAGGTATTTTTTTGTTCTTAATAATATTGCCGGTAGTTTTAATGTTAGTGAAATAATTGAATTCACTAAAAAAATCATGGTTATAACAGTAAATATGTAATCGCAATGATTTTAATAATATTTGGTGCATTCACTAAATCAGCACAATTCCCATTCCATATCTGGTTACCTGATGCAATGGCTGCTCCAACACCGATTAGTAGTTATCTTCATTCAGCTACAATGGTTAAAGCTGGTATTTATTTATTACTTCGAATCGGAATTATATTCGCATTCTCAACTACTTTTTGGTAATATCTTAATTATTTTTTTGGAACAATTACGATGTTAATAGGATCGATATATGCTATCTTCCTAAAAAGATTTGAAAGGTATTTTAGCCTATTCAACTATCAGTCAACTAGGTATGATGACTCTTATGATTGGTATTGCAAACCTAGGTCTATATAATGATAATCATTATATTTATACTTTTTGCATTTTATGCTGTATGTTTCCATATTATTAACCACGCAGCATTTAAAAGCCAGCTTGTTTATGATAACTGGTATAATAGATCACTCATTCCATACTAGAGATATTAAGCAACTAAGAGGAGTAAGAATGTATATGCCTCTTGGATTTATATTAAGTATAATAGCTGGATTCTCTATGGCAGGAATTCCACCACTAAGTGGATTCTACTCAAAAGAATATTTCTTAACAGCTGTATATGGCTTATTAAATACTAGTATGCTATACATGATAATTGTTATAGCTGTTGTAATCGGTGCTCTAGGAACAGCAGTATATTCATTAATATTAGCTTTCAAACCATTCCTAGGTGCTTTCGATAGTAAAGTACTTGGAGATAAAAAAACTTCATTTACCTAAAAAAATGGTATATTTATATCTCCAATAATACTAGTAATCTTTGTGATTATTAACACATTTATTAAAGATTATATAGTAATTCCAGCTCAACAAGCTGCTCTTGCAGTAAAAACAACAAATAACGAGGTAATAACTCATGTTCATCACGATAGTTTCCTATCAAGCGAACTCCTTACTTCTATTTTTGTTATAATCGCAAGCTTTGTAATTTATAAAGTTTTTCGCTAGTGGTAATGGTATTTATTCAATTAACCCTAGCATTGTATCTATTCATGGTGCATACAACAATTTAGGTATATTATTACATAAAGTTAGTGGTAGACTTCACGATGCATTTATCACAAATCAACTAAGAAGAAATATGAGTTATATATTCTGTGGCCTATCAGCGACTATTATCGGTGGTTATTTTTGCAATTGGTAGACCAATGTTAGTTAATAAATTCTCTACTATTCATTATATGAATATATTTATTGGACTATGTATTGTCCTTTGTTGTGTGGCTCTTACAAGAGTTTATAATAGATTAGTACTTATAATCCTTTCATCTGGTATCGGATTTATGATGACTGGTTTATATGTAACTTTTAGAGCACCTGATTTAGCAATGACACAATTTGTTATCGAATCAATCTCTACAATTATCTTCTTAATAGCTTTCATCCTATTAACTGATAAAACAAAAACAAGAAGAAAAAAATAGTTTTAAACTTACAAACGCAATTATTGCAACTCTGACTGGGGTTAGCTTTATAATTGTAGGACTTGTATCATACGCATATAAAAATCCATCAGAAATCAGTCAATTTTATTTCGACAATGTTGTAGCATCTGGTGGAGGAAACATAGTAAATGTTATTATCGTCGATTTCAGGGGATTTGATACTCTGTTTGAAATCACAGTTATGACAATGGTAGCTCTAATAATTTATGCTATGTTCAAAAATCATTAAAAGAGGAGGACCAAAAGATGAAAACTAATGATGTAATTTTAAAATCATTATCTGCAATTATTTCAGGTTGTATATTTCTACTTTCACTTAGTTTATACTTCGGTGGGCACTTCCTTCCAGGTGGTGGGTTCGTAGGTGGACTCCTTTGTACAATGGCTCTTGCTTTATCTATGTTCACATATGGAATAGACAAAGTTACTAAACTACTTCCAATTAATTACGTTTATGTAACAGCAATCGGCTTACTTTTTCTCTATCGGAACAGCTTTTAGTGGAGTTGTTGTTGGAAAAAATTTCTTTAAACATCACTTCACTCACATCCATGTTCCAATTATGGGAGAGATGGAATTACACACAGCTGCGATTTTCGACTTAGGTGTTTACTTCGTAGTTGTTGGTGTATTAATGTCAGTAATATTAGCTTTTTGGAAAGGATGGTAAATAATGGAATTTTATATGATTATCTTATGCGGTATTCTTGTAGGTTTTGGTGTTTACCTTATGCTTTCTAAGAGTATGATGCGAATAATTATCGGTGTTGGTCTTTTTGGACATGCTGCTAACCTAATTATTCTTATCGCAGGTGGTTTATATGATGGAGATATCCCTATTATCTCAGAACTAGGAAAAAAATTATATAGACCCAATTCCAGCAGCACTTATTCTTACTGCTATCGTTATTGGTTTTTGCAGTAACTTGTTTATTAATTTCAATTTATATCGCTAACTACAAACTAAAAGGAAGCGATAATGTAATTGATCTTGAAGACGTTGAAAAATATGAAGGAGGAGAGAAATAATGCATAGTAATTTTACCTGTTATTCCAATATTTATACCCCTTCTATTTGCTGCGATAACAGTATTATTTAGAAAAAGAATAGCCATGCAACGTTTACTAACAACATTGGCTACTCTGTCAGTCTTAGCATTTTCAATCTACAACATCTATCTTGTAGATAAACATAAAAATACTAATATTAGAAATGGGTAACTGAAATTTAGTCCTTTCGGTATTACATTGACTTTAGATGGACTAAACAGTGTTTTTAGTTACAACTTCATCATTAGTATTTTTTTAGCAACTTTATTATATTCTTTTAAAACAATAGATAAAATTCGCGAACTTAGCTTCTTCTATCCTGGTTTTTTATTAATAATGGTAGGTATTAACGGAGCGTTCACTACAGGAGATATTTTTAACCTTTTTGTTTTCTACGAAATCTTACTTATGTCTTCTTACTTACTATTGTTAGTAGGTATAAATAAAAGAGCAACTTAAATCTTCTATTAGTTATGTACTAATGAACGTTTTTGCTGGTAGTTTATTCGTAATAAGTATCGGATATCTATATACAATTGTTGGTAGTTTAAATATGGCCTATATATCACAAACAATTTCTTCTATGTCAGATCGCAGAGGATTATACCTTGTCGGTGCAGTAATGATATTTGTATTCTGTATGAAGGGAGCATTATTCCCACTATTCACTTGGATGAATAGATCATATGTGGCTCCTCCAATTGCTGTCTCAATTATCTTTGGGGCGCTATTAACAAAAGTTGGACTATACTCAATCATTAGAACTTATGGACTATTCTACTACGAGTCAAACTTCATTAAATCATACTTATTAATCTTAGGTGCTATATCTATAATAGCCGGATGTATTGAAATTTATTTACCAAAAAGATTTAAAAACAAATTGTAGTATTTAATATCGTTATTTCTCTGGGAGTAATGGTTTGCGGAACAGCTACATTAAATACATTTGGTGTTAAAGGAGCCCTATTCTACGCTGTTAACGACATATTACTAAAAGCAGCTTTATTCATAATCGTAGGATTAATAATATACGTTAGTGGTGTTAAATACATTCAAAAATGTGGTTTAATCAATAAATATCCGCTTCTAGGTTGGACATACTTTATCGTTGTTCTATCTTTATCAGGAGTACCTCCATTTAGTGGGTTCTACAGTAAAGCTCTGATAATTAAAGGTCTAGTTACAAACAACAACTTATTTATTGCAATTCTTGTTGCATTATCGGGATTAGTTGTATTCTACTCACTGATTAAAATATTCCTGAATGTCTTTTACGATAACATTAATAAGAGTCTGATTTTAAAACCACTTCCTAAAGGAGTTCAAATCCCTCTTATTGCTATCGTAGCGATTGCATTAATTATTGGAGTTAGCAGTAACCTATTAGATGGGTTCTTCGATAAAGGTATTCAAATGGTTCTTAATCCTCAACATTATATCGATTTAGTACTTAAGAAAGGAGCATAATTATGGCACTACAATTTTTTTAATTAACATATTGGTTGGTGTAATTTGGATGTTCTTTTTCAGGAAGTTACAACACTGAATATTTTTGCAGTTGGATTTTTTTCTGGGGAATGGTATTATTATTCATCTTCAGAAAGACTTTTATTAAAAAAATATTTTTAGGAGAACAACTATATTACATCTACGTTTATAAATGGATAAAACTAATCTTAATGTTTTTTTAGTCGAATTGTTAAAAGCAGATATAAATGTTTTTAAAAATTAATGTTCAAAAAAAGATCTTGATGTTAATCCTGTTATCTTTGAGTATCCTCTTGAAGTAAAAAGATTGGCAAATTACTTTATTAGCCAATATGATTACCTTAACACCAGGTACACTAACTGTAAATGTTGGACATGATAGTAAAGTCTTACATATACATTGTTTAGATACCGATAATATTGAGGGGAGATTGAAGGGATAAAAAAATAGTTTTGAAAAAAAGCAATACTGGAGGTTGATTTAGATGGATAAAAATTGTAGAGTATTTTTATTTTTATTAGGAATTTTTTTGCTAGTATTGCAATGATATTTTTTTCTTATTAATTTACATTGTTAAAAGACCTAGCATCTTCGATAAATTAATAGCAAGTGATCTTCTTGCCATGCCTCTTATATGCTTAATCGTTTTTAGTCAGTATGTATTATAAGACATTTTCTTATATCTCACTTATACTAATAATTACAATTATTTGTTTAGTCGGTACTGTTGTTACCGCTAGATTCTTAGCTAAAAAGGAGGTTTTCAGTGATGATACTAAATAATATTTTTAGACATTATTATAATACTTCTAATTTTAGTTTCGATTGTGGCTATGTTAGCAACTGTCATTGGGTTCATTAGATTACCCGATGAGCTGACTAAAATTCACGCTGCCGGGGTTACTGGCTCTTTCGCAGTAGAATTAGTTCTTATTGCAGGATTTGTTTATTTCTATAGATATTTACATGTATTTGAACTAAAAATTTTTTTCTTAGCAATTGGATTCTTATTCTTAGCTGCTCCGGTTTCAGCACACATGATTTCTATAAGTGCAATAATATATAATAAACATGTATATTCTAAAAAAACAATAAAGATGAAGCTAAAAAAAGTCTTAGAAGACATAGAAAAAAATTAAATAATTAATAATAAGGTTATCAAAAAGTTAAAAAGCATTTAAATATACGTTAGTATATAAATCACTTTTTTAACTTTATGAAAAAAACTACAAATCTAAAAAGAAGCGACTTGAAAATATGATTTTTTTAATCAATCTATATTTAAGTCGCTTCTTTATTTTCATATTTTATACGATAAACCCATGTAATTTTATAATTTTAAATAACTAGTTATATGATATTAATTCCCCACTAAAAACGCTTAAAAACAACCCTAAACCTTGACTAATTTCATTTTTATATAGTAATATTCATATAGATTATAAAACAAGGAGTCATTTTTTTATGAGAAAAATATTTTTGGAACAGACGGTATCCGTGGTATCGCAGGAGAATCACTTACTGCCGATTTAAGTTTTAAAAGTAGGTAAAGCTCTTGGTAAATTACTTACTGAAAAAAATAGAACATCCAAAAAGTAATAATAGGTAGAGATACAAGAATTTCATGTGATATGATTGAACAAGCATTAACAGCTGGATTAACTAGCACTGGTGTTAATGTGATGACAGTAGGAACAATCCCTACCCCTGCTATTGCATACCTTACAAAGACTATTGAAACTGATAGCGGAATAATGATTTCTGCTTCTCACAATCCTTATCAAGATAACGGAATAAAGATTTTTTTGGACCTGATGGATTCAAACTTACTGATAATCAAGAATTAGAAATCGAACATTTAATAGATAACACTGATGAAATTAAAAAAATGCTAGTTTTGAAAAAAATCGGAAAAATTATATAGTGGAAATGAATTAACACAAAAATATGTTCAACATATAAAACAATCAATTTCTGGAGATTTATCTGGAATAAAAATTGCTTTAGATTGTGCTAACGGTGCTACAACTGGAGTAGCCCCATTTATCTTCGGTGACTTAGAAGCTGACATTGAAACTATAGGATGTAAACCAAACGGTATTAATATCAATGATAACGTTGGATCGACTAAAAATAGACACTATTGTAAATTTCGTAAAAAGAAAATAACGTAGATGTAGGTTTTGCTTTTGATGGTGATGGTGATAGAGTTCTAGCTGTTGATTCAAAAGGAAATATTGTCGATGGAGATAAAATAATGTTTATTCTTGCAAAACACCTTAAAGAACAAGGTGAATTGAAAGATAACATGGTAGTATCTACTGTAATGAGTAATATAGGTTTCTATAAAGCAATAGAAGAAAAATGGATTACAATCAGTAAAAAAACAGCTGTTGGAGATAGATATGTTGTTGAAGAAATGAGAAATAACGGCTACTCTCTTGGCGGAGAACAATCAGGTCATATTATTCTTATGAACTATGCAACTACTGGTGATGGTATACTTACAGCAGTGAAACTTGCTGATATCATCAAAACTTCTGGTAAATCACTAGAAGAACTAGCTGGTGAGGTTAGTATATATCCACAAAAAAATTAGTAAACATTAAAGTAATAGATAAAAAAATCTGCTATGGAAGATGTTGAGATTTTAGCTGAATGTGAAAAAAAGTAGAAAAAAAGAGTTAGAAGGTAATGGTCGTATTTTTATTACGTGCTTCTGGTACTGAAAAATCTGATTCGAGTAATGGTCGAAGCAAGTAGCGATGAACTTACTGATAAATATTGTGAACAAGTAGCTAAAATTGTTCGAGAAAAAAATTTGAAGTAAAATAAATTATAAAAAAAGAAGTTATCATTAAAAAAACTAACTTCTTTTTTTATTTTGTATCCTCAAGGTAATCACTTGTAATTCTAATAAATCTATAAAAATCAATTTACATATAAAAAAATTTATCCCCTCTTTTTATATATATTATCTCAAACATTCTTTTTATATTAAAAGTGTTTTTCCTCTAATAATACTTAACTTAATATTACATTAATTTTTAATATTTAATTAGTACTTTTTTTAAATGTATATATATAAACAAGATATTTACATCTTTACAGTAAACAAAGTAGTTTCTATTTTTTTACTATAATAATAGTATTACTTGTAGTTAAACTACAAATTTATAAATATATTATTATCAAAAATTTTTAATCTTTTTATATAAATCGAGTTTTATTAATATTTTTACCAAAAATATAACGATACTATTTCAAAAAAATTGTATTTTCCTCTTGTTTTTTTGTATATACTTCTGTTATACTTATAGGTGAAGTAATTGTTATATTACTTCATATGTTCTTTTATTATAAGTCTCCTAGCTTATAATAAAGACTTTTCATATTTACTCCTTATTTCTACCTTACAATATTTTTTTGTAAGGTAGGTTTTTTTATTTTCTGAAAACAAAAACAATTTCCACGTATTTTTTTCACTAACTACATTTTTTTCTCATTGCAACAAAATTTACTTGACTTATTTTTCTTTCCTAAGGTAAACTTTAATGTATAGAGACAATAATATGAGGATGGGAAAAGTATGATTTATATAGAAAATCTTAGAGTTACCTATAATCAAATACCGGCTCTTTCTAATATCAACTTAGAAATAAAAAGGTCCTAGTATAACAGGTATTATAGGTCCTAATGGCTCAGGGAAATCTACATTGATAAAAAGCCATTTTAAATATAATCCCCTCAACAGGGATTGCAAAAAAATAGATAATAAAATCTCAAAAGAAAATTTAGATAATGTTGCTTATGTTGAGCAAAAAAATTAATATCGACTACAACTTTCCAATAAAGGTAAGAGAATGTGTTTCTCTTGGTTTATATTCTAAAAATTGGAATTTTTAAAAAGTTAAAAAAATCTGATTGGCAAAAAGTTGATGAAGCTTTAAAAATTAGTTGGTTTAGAAAAAAATTTTTCTAACCGTCAAATCAGTGAGCTATCAGGTGGACAATTCCAACGTGTATTAATAGCTCGTTGTCTTGTTCAAGAGGCGAAGTATATTTTTTTAGACGAACCATTTGTTGGTATTGACTCAGTAAGTGAAGAAATAATCATGAAAACATTACGCAACCTTCGAGATAAGGGACATACGATATTAATAGTGCACCATGATTTAAGAAAAGTTCATTCTTATTTTGATAACGTTCTTCTTCTAAATAAAGAAATCATTGCTTATGGTAATACTAAAGAAACTTTCACTAGAGAGAACTTAACAAAAGCTTATGGTACCAACCTATTATTCATGGGAGGTGAATCTAATGATTAAAGAATTTATAGATGGTCTTTATAGTTTTCATTTCTTGCAAAATGCTCTTATCACTGCAATCGTGATAGGTATTGTGGCGGGTGCTGTCGGATGTTTTATTGTACTTAGGGGAATGTCTTTAATGGGAGATGCTATTTCTCACGCAGTACTTCCTGGAGTAGCCCTATCATTTATATTAGGAGTTGACTTCTTTATAGGTGCAATTGTATTCGGACTATTAGCGTCAATTATTATAACTTTCATTAAAAGGTAATTCGATAATTAAAAGTGATACCGCAATAGGTATTACATTCAGTTCATTTTTAGCATTAGGTGTTATCTTAATCAGCGTTGCGAAAAAGTTCTACAGACTTATTCCACATCCTTTTTGGTAACATCCTAGCAGTACAAGATGTAGATATGTATATTACTATTGGAGTTGGAGTTTTCGTATTATTAGTTATCACACTATTTTTTTCAAAGAATTACTTCTAACATCATTTGATGAATTACTAGCAAAAAGCAATGGGTATGAAAGTTAACTTTTATCACTATTTACTTATGATATTATTAACTTTGGTGTCTGTAACAGCTATGCAAAGTGTTGGAACTATTTTTAATTGTAGCTATGCTAATTACACCTGCTGCTACTGCATATTTATATGCTAATAGTTTAAAAAAACAATGATATTCTTATCTTCTACAATCGGTGCATGTTGTTCAGTACTAGGATTATTTATAGGATACTCATTCAACATAGCAGCTGGATCTAGCATCGTACTAACATCAGCTATTGTTTTTTTGCAATAAGTTTCTTCATTGCACCAAAACAACGCTTTGTTAAACATAAAAAAACATAATTAAGGTAATAATATACAAAAGAATAAAAATAGTTTTTTTATAATGAAAATTTAATATCATAACCCCTTTAAATAAACTTGTTAAAAATAAAAAAATACTTCCAAATTGAGTTTGTTTAAAGGTGTTATTGAAAAAGTTTTAATTGATAATGATTATTATTAGTTATGTAAATCTATTTTATTCTCTGTCTTACAAAAAAATAATAAAGGAGGCCTATAATATGAAAAAAATTAGGTTTTTAAAAAAATTAAGTTTTCTAAATACTTATTTTTTTACTTTAGCAGTTGGACTTTTTGCATGCTCTAGCGCTAAACAAAAATTCAGGCTCAACTGAAGCTACAAAAATTAAAAAGTAGTAGCTACAAACTCTATTATCGCTGATATTACAAAAAAATATCGCTGGTGATAAAATTGATTTACACAGTATCGTACCTGTTGGACAAGATCCACACGAATACGAACCGCTTCCTGATGATGTTAAGAAAACATCACAAGCAAATCTTATCTTCTACAACGGTATTAACTTAGAAACTGGTGGTAACGCTTGGTTTACTAAATTAGTTCAAAATGCTAAAAAGAAGAAAAATAAAGATTACTATGCTGTAAGTGAAGGTGTTGATGTAATTTACCTTGAAGGTCAAAATGAAAAAGGTAAAGAAGACCCACACGCTTGGTTAAATCTTGAAAATGGTATGATCTATGCTAAAAACATTGCAAAACAATTAGAAGCTAAAAGATCCTAAAAAAACAAAGATTTCTACGAAGCAAATCTTAAAAACTTATTTAGAAAAAAACTTTCTAAATTAGATAAAGAAGCTAAAGATAAATTCAACAACATCCCTAAAGAGAAAAACAATCGTAACTAGTGAAGGATGCTTCAAATACTTCTCTAAAGCATACAACGTACCATCTGCTTACATTTGGGAAATCAATACTGAAGAAGAAGGAACTCCAGATCAAATTAAAAACTCTAGTTGAAAAAAATTACGTAAAACTAAAGTACCTTCTCTATTCGTAGAAAGTAGTGTTGACGAACGTCCAATGCAAACAGTATCAAAAGATACTAACATTCCTATTTACGAAAAAAATCTTCACTGATTCAATCGCTGAACCAGGTCAAAACGGAGATAGCTACTATAGCATGATGAAATGGAACTTAGATAAAATTTCTGAAGGATTAGCTAAATAATTACTCCTAAAAATAACTCCCTGTATAAATATACAAGGAGTTGTTATTTTTATTCCATCATAATTTTTTTAACATTTAAACTTTTTTTATCTTATTACTATAGTATAAAAATAAAGATTTCATATATTAATACAAATGCTATAAAACTACCAATTACTGAAATTAAATCAAAGTTATATGTTGTTTCGCTATCTAATTTTTTTAGATAAAACTTTTAGTAATGCTCTTATTAAAAAAATACTGATAAACTGTTCCTAAAACAAAAACCTATGTATGCTACTACTCTATAACCTGATAATACTATTTTTTTGAACATTCACTTTTTTTGAAAAAGTCCCATAATATTTAAAAATAGATATATTTTTTTATATTACTACTAGCAATCACTTCTAATGAAATTAATAATATAGATAACGATAATATCACACCTATTATCATCATCATAATTCTTATTGTTCCATCAATAAAATCTCTCATACCAAATGCCATTTGAATCATTGAAGAAAAATGATAATGCAGCAAAAAAATAACAAAGAATAATAGGGTTTTATTACTAAATAATACTGTTGCTCTTAATTCTTTAAAAAAAGTTTTTTTATATTGTCTAACTCTTCTTTTTTTCTAATTTTTTTATTTGTTAAATTTATTTGTTTAAGTAAGTGAATCGTTGGTACATTTAAATTAAAAAAAGTACATAAAAAAATTGATATCACTAAATACAATAATGATGGTAATATAACCATTATTAATAAAAAGTTGAGGATGAAAGTTCATTGTAAGTTCAGATAATATATTATCTGTATTTCTACTCTCATAAAAATTTCGGCATAAATAAATGCGAACTGCCATAGCCTAATAATGAACCTAAAAAAATACTAAAAAAATCCAAAAAAATAGAAAAACTTAGATGCTATAAAGTTATTACTATAACCTTGAGCTTTTAATATTCCAATTTTATGTTTAGAATCATCAATAAATTGTTTTATATAGAATATTAACATTACGGCTGCACTTATTGATAAGACAGTTCCTGTTATAATAACTACAAATTTAGAAACAATAAGCTGAGCATCATAAAACTTCTTCTGTATTATATTAAATCCCGTAATATCTAGGACTTTCAAATCTAAATATAAATTAGAAAAAAAGTGTAGTTATAAATACCGCACAAAAAAACTTACTATCACTACTGCAATTGCTTTTTCTTAAATCTTTTTAACTGAACTATCATATAATTACCACCCTATCTCTTCTACAGATTTAGGGTATACGGTTTTTCTTCAATCGAAGTTACTCTACCACTACCTACATGAATTATCTTATTTGCAAGTTCAGCAATATTCTCATTATGAGTTACCATTATCATCGTAAAGTGTGATTTATCTTTTTAGTTTTTAATAAGTACTCTAATATTTTTTTCTTCCAGTTTCCTCATCTAAAAGCTCCTGTTGGTTCATCTAAAAAAATAGTACAGTTGGCTTCTTAGCTAATGCTCTCGCAATTGAAACACGCTGTTGCTCTCCTCCAGATAACTCATTAGGATATTTACTTAATCTATCTTCTAATCCTAAGTCCTTTATAATATCAACATACTCTTTATTATTTGCTAAATTAGTCCCTACTTTAACATTTTTGTTCTACTGTTAAATTATTTAATAAATAATATTGTTGGAAAAACAAATCCTATTTTTATCTTTACGAAACTTTGTTAATTGTTTTTCTGAGTAATCACTTATAGATTCATTATCATATACAACCTTTCCTGAGTCCGACTTCTCTAAACCAGATAAGATATTTAATAGTGTAGATTTCCCCGAACCTGAAGCTCCAAGTATAACAACAAATTCATTTTTTTATCAATTTTTTTAAATCTATTCCCCTTAAAAACTTCTTGGTCACTATATTTTTTTTCTTAATATTCTTCGCTGCAATCATTTAATCAACCTCCTTTGAATATTGTACTATTAAACTTTTTGGCTACTTCAGTCATGTACTCAATAATTTCAGTTGGTGTAAAATTATGTATTCCCGTAACTGTTAATGTTGCAATACCATGGCTATATATAAATAAGTGCTCATAAAGTTTTTTTGCATTTTCTATTGAAATCTTATACTCTTCATCTATAGATTCAATTACTGATTTATATTCATAGTCTCGCATTGGAAGAAAAATCTTTAAAAACTTCCTACTTCTATACCTTTTTCTCATAAATAACCATTGAAATAATTTAGGTTCATTTTTTTGAGAATAATATATACTCTACTCCTAATCGCTTAAATGGACTATCAGCTTTCAATGCTAAATTAACTTTTTTTCTGAAAAAAATATTTTCTGCAACAATCTTTTGCTTCATCTTCTAAATTTTTTTCATATTAGAGAACAAACTAAATATTACTTTAGTAGATGACCCCAATTTTTTTAGCCAACTCTCTTGCAGTTAATGCTTCTATTCCATTTTCTCTTATAAAGTCTATAGTTACAGCCAGTACCTCTTCTTTTGTAAATTTAAATTTTGGTGCCATATTAAAAAACCTCCATCAATAGGTAACACTTGTTTCTTATTGTAAATTATTTTTATATGAAATGTCAACAGGAAAAATTATTGAATTATTACGTGAAATCGTATACAATATAAAGTGAAATAAAATTTAGGAGTTATTTATGAATATAATTAGAAATTTACCTACACCAATCGCAGGACTTGCTCTTGGTTCAGTTGCTTTAGGTAATTTATTACAAGCTTACAGTCCTGCCCTTCAACTTATTTTCAGTATTTTATCTTTGATAATAATTGTACTTTTTAACTATTAAGTTTGTATTAGGATTTGACAAATTAAAAAAAGAAATGGAAAAATCCGGTTATAGCGACAGTACTAGCAACTTATCCTATGAGCATTATGCTACTTGCTTCATTTTTCAAAAAAATATATCGAGACTATTAAGTATGCCAGTATGGATAATTGGAATCTTTCTAGATTTTTTTGTGTTGTTTTCTATGCAATTTATAATTTTTATAATAAAGGAAAGACATATAAGCAATATCTATCCAACTTGGTTTATCACCTTCGTTGGGCCAGCTGTTGTGACAGTAACAGCAATAAATTACAACTTAGAAACGCTAGGATTAATTTACTTCTACTTTTCTTATATTAACTATTTAGTATTATTACCTTTTTGTTCTTTATAGAGTTTATAAGTATAAACATTATAAAGATGGCGACTATCCTACTATAACAGTATTTTTCTGCCCTGGTGGGTTATTACTAGCTAGTTACATGATAGGAGTTACACAAAAAGCAACTATATACTTACAGTATTAGTACCACTTACAATATTATTGTTTTTTTATTTGTTTTAATTCAATTACCATACCTACTAAAAAAGAAAAATTCTATCCTAGCTTTTCTGCTTTTACTTTCCCATTAGTGATTTGCGCGATAGCATTTCAAAAAAACTGGAATTTACTATCAACTAGCTGAATTTTTCTATTCTGAATATTTTTAATTCATCTAAGTGAATTACTCGCGATAATTATTGTAATTTATGTATGGTATGGATTTATTAAGAATTTATCTTATAAATAATTAAACCACTTTTTATAGAATATTTAAGGAGATGGTTCGTATGAGTAGAAAAAAATACATTATCATTATATTATTATTTACTATTCCTGTAATCCCTATCTGTATATACATAGATAATAATACTAAATTTGAACATATAGGAACTATACTAATTCACTGTCTATACTCTTTTTGTCTGCTTTTTTTACATCTTATCTACTTATATAAAAAAAGCTATAATATTCTCATGAGCATGACTGAAGAGGAATATACAAGAATAGAAAAAAATACCTAAAGAAAAAAAGAAAAAAATGGAAAAAAATCTCTAAAAGAGTTGGTTACATATTTGCTTTTATAGGTATTCTATTATTATTATTTACTATTTATTTTATATGATTGAAAAAGGGAGTGACTCAAAAAAATCGTGATTTCGTAGAAATCGAATTTTCGAGTCACTCCCGCAAAAGTTTATTAGGTATCTAAAAAAGCTTTCATAAAGCGAATTTATATATCAATAAACCACTGCGTCTATGAATTATCATATACACTTTTTTTTAAAAATTTAGGACTTTTTAGGGGCAAGTACTTCATTCTTTAAATTATATTTTTTTACCTACTCTATTACTTCTTCAAAGTTCTCGATAACATCTTTTAACTCTAATTCTAAAAATATAACTAATACCTTTTTTTCTTGCATTGTTACACCGTATAAAGTATCCATAGCTTCCATAGTTCCTCGTCTGTGCGTGATAACTAAGAACTGATTATTCTCTGAATAAACTTTTTAAGAATTTAGCAAATCTATTAACATTCTCTTCATCCAGTGCCGCTTCTACCTCATCTAGCACTACAAATGGAGGATTTTTAACCTGCAATATCGCAAATAATAAACTTATCGCAGTTAATGATTTCTCCCCACCCGATAATAATGAAAGGTTTTTGAAGTTTTTTTACCAGGAGGTGAAGCTTCGATTACTATTCCAGTATTTAATATGTCATTTGGTGATTCTAAAGTCATATCTGCATAACCACCTTTGAACAGTTCTTTAAAGATTTTTATTGAAATTCTCTGCTACTTGAACAAATGTTGTTAAGAAACGTTCTTTTTACTTCTTTATCAATCTCTGCAATAGTCTCTTCTAGTTTTTCTTTCGCTTCTACAAGGTCGGTAATTTGCTCATTATAGAAGTCATAACGTTCTTTAACCTCTTCAAACTCTGCTATAGCATTTAGGTTAATATTCCCTAACTCTACAATCTCTTTACGAAGTCTTGCTACATCTTGTTTATATGAAGGTACCTCATCTATAATATCGGCAGTTAATCTATTTGATACACTCTCATACGTTACATTATAATTAGTAACAAGGTTTTCTAGATATTCATCAATTTTAACTTCTATCTTCGTCTGTTCTACAGTTAATTTTTTTCAAATTCTGAAGTTTTTTTGACGTAGATTTTCATTATTTCTCTGTTGAGCTATAGTAATTTCTTTTTCTCGTTTGAATAATCCTGTTTTTTTCCATATCAAGATCGATAATAGGATCTTAAGCGTTGTTAATCTTTCACCACATTCAGCAATTATTTTAGAATTATTTTTCTAGTATCTGAAGTTCATCTTCTTCACTTAATGTCTCAGCATCTTTAGACATTTCTAATCTAGTTAGTTGTTCATTAATATCTGATATATCTGCTAATAGTGATTCTATTAACTCTAAACCATGCTTAGTAGTCTCTTCTAATTTTGATTTTTTTCAATCTTCAGCTCAGCAATTTTCTCTAAGAACAATTCTTCAGCACTTTGGAGCATTTTTGTTTCTTACTACTTTCCTCTTTGATTTTTATCATCAAGTTTTCGTAGCTCTACTCTAATTTTTCTCAAGTTTTTTTGAGTTAATTCTATAATATTACTTGAATCGTCTTCATTGTCTTTAAATTCTAATAATTTCTTCTCATTAAATTTTTATATTTGCTTTAATATCAGCAATCTCAGAATTCTTATGATTAATACTTAATTCTAATTGCTTAAGTTTTTAAAATCGCTTCTTCTTTCACTGATTTAGAATTTAGAATTTCGTCCATTACCTGTTGTTGTTGACTCTCTAATAAACTCTTCTCACCAACTAATTTTTTTCAATCTTATCATTAATTTTAACAAGATTTTGTGAAAGCTCATCTAATTCTGCCTTATGTTTTTATAGATGAGTTATTATTTTTTTTATTAATAGCACCACCTGTGATAGATCCCCACTATTAATGATTTGCCCATCAAGAGTAATAATTCTATTTCTAAAATTAATCTTACGAGCTATTCTATTAGCGTTATCCATATTATCAACGATAAGAACAAAGTCCTAATAGGTGAGATATTATATTTTTATACTCACTATCAACAGTTATAAGATTCTCAGCTATATTAATAAATCCTTCTTCATTTACAACTGTTCTATAAACATCACTCGCTATAGCTTTTTTGCTTTAATATTATTTAATGGTAAAAAAATGTAACTCTACCTTTATTAGTTTTCTTTAAGTGATTAATACACTCTTTTGCTACATTCTCATTTTCTACGATAATATTTTGTTGTGCTTGTCCCTAAAAGCTATATCAATTGCAACGGTATATTCGTTATCAAATTCTACAATATTTGCTACACTATTATGAACACCAGTTAAAGAGTCTTTATTTGCAAGAATCTCTTTTACTCCAATATTGTAAAAAGCTTAAATTATTAATTTGGTCTTCTAAGAACTTCTTACGATTTTTCCAGATTACTCTTGAAGTTATATCCTGTTCGTATTTGTTCCTCAATATTTTTTTCCCATTTGAATTAATTAAAATATTCTTTTCAACTAGTATATCAAGTTCTTCCTGAAGACTAGCTAATTGTTCATTTAGAACTCTTTTGCTCTTCATTAGCTGCTGTAAGTTCTTCTGTTTTTATACCTAAAAACTTGCTTTTTGTCTTTCAATATTATCAAGAATCTCTTTACTGTTTTCATCTGCACTCTCTAGATTCTTCTTAGCAAACTCTATACTATTTTTCAAGTTTAGTTTCTTCGTTTATTAAGCTATAATAAATATCTTTTTAATTCTTCTATATTTCTTTCAATTAATTCTAGTTTACTTTCTTCACCTGATTCTAACGAAGATATTTCCTTATTAATTTTTTTGAATTCTCCCCTTAGTATCAGCATTTAGTTTTTCTCTTTCTGCTAACTTACTTTCAAGGTTTTGTTTTTCTTTCCTCAAGATACTTAATGTCATCGTTAATTTTTTTCACTTCTAAGTGTTCTATTATTTTTTTCTTTCCTCAATAACACTTAATTGTGATTGAAGAGATTCTTTCTTCTGAACTAATTCTAACTCCTCATCATGATATTTCATGTAAGTTCTATCGAGTGAAACTAAACTATTCTTGATGCTTTCTAAATCTTTAATAAGTTCTTCTTGTCTACTTTCAAGTCCAAGTTTTTTTCTGATTCTTTTTCTTGTTTAACTTGAAGTAAATCAGAAAGCCTTTTTTTGATATTCAGCAATGTTATAGACGTTTAATAGAATATCTTTTTTTCTTCAAGTTCATTCGAATAATCTAAATATTTTTTTGAGTTTTATTCTTTTTGATCTTCTAAGATTTCATAACGACCTGATATTTCAGAAAAAAATATCATTTAACCTCATTAGATTATCATTTGTTTTCTCTAATTTAAGATTAGTTTCTTTTTTTCTTATTTTTTTATATTTTAATACCCCTGATGCCTCTTCTATTATAGCTCGACGATCGACAGGTTTAGATGAAATAATATCTTCTACCTTACCTTGAGTAATAATACTATAACTTTCTTTATTAATCCCAAAATCAAGATAGATATCCGTAATATCTTTTTAATTTAGCACGTTTATTATCAATATAATATTCACTATCACCATTTCTATACAAACGTCTTTTAATTTCACAACTATCTTCTCCGTTAGAAAATGTTACCGCTACTTCAGCAAAGTTTTTTTCTTTTTCGCATCTTCAGTCCCCGAAAAAGATAACATCTTTCATGCTACTACCACGTAAATTTTTTTAGCAGATTGCTCCCCTAAAACCCAACGAATAGCATCAATTATATTACTTTTTCCCGAACCATTCGGTCCAACAACACCGATTAAGTTATTTTTTTAAATTCAAACGTTGTCTTCTTTTGAAAAGATTTAAAACCTGTAACTTCAACCTTCGCTAATTTCATCTTTGTTTCCTTTCATTATTTTTTTAAATATCTTTTGTATCCTAGTTTTTTTCTAATGCTTGTTTGGCTGAAAGCTGTTCAGACTCTTTCTTAGTCGTTGCAGTTCCACTTCCATACTGCTTTCCACCAATTAAAAACAGCACTCGTGAAAGTTTTTAGAATGTGATGGACCTGTAGAATCAAGTACTATATACTCAATTTCACCCAATTTAATTTTTGAAATATACTCTTGTAGTATAGTTTTATAGTCTACAAAGCTATGATATTCAAGATCTTGAACTTCTGTAAATAACGTATTATGTAAAAAGTTTTTTTACCACCTCAAGATTTGACTCTAGGTACATTGCTCCTGTGAAAGATTCAAAAAAATATCAGCAAGTAAAAGCTGCTCGACTTCTTCCACCCATCTTTTCTTCACCTTTCCCTAGGTAAATACATTTATCTAAACCGAGTTGCAAAAGCATATTTAACCAATGTTTTTTTCACAAACAATAGATGCACGTAACTTAGTTAGCTCACCTTCAGGAAGCTCAGAAAAATTTCTTAAATAAAAAAATTCACTTGTTGTAAGTTCAACAACAGCATCACCTAAAAAAATTCCAGACGTTCATAATTTAAATGTTTGGCTATTCTTTTCTCATTAGTATAAGAAGAATGAGAAAATGCATTTTTAAAAATTCTCACTAAATTTCAAATTGAAACCATACTTTTCATTCAAATTATTAAGCAATCTTTCAATATGTGTTCGTTCCACAATAATTCTCCTTTCTTTTCATTATTGGGAGAAACTCAATAATTTTATATAAATTAATCAGGTTCCTCCCACAAAAAAATCATTCTCATTATTTAAATATGTTATTAATCCAATAAAAAAACTCAGAGAAGACATCATTTCCGTAGAATAATCCTTTTCTAGTTAATCGAAGTTTATTACCTTCAATTTCCAAGTACCCTTCTCTTATATTTTTTTATCAATAACATCTTTGAATATTTCTTCTACTCTTTTTCCATATTTTTTTCTTCAAAAAAATATCTAAATCTACACCTTTTTAAAAAGACGTAGACCTAAGAACATTTCCTCTTCTATTCTCTCTTTAGGGCGTTACAATATTTTCTTCACGTCTAGCGTGCCCTTTTTCTAACATACTGTCGATATAGAATTTCAATGCACCTTGGTTGGCATAACGCACACCATCAATATACCCATGAGCACCTGCTCCAAGACCGTAGTACTCTATATTCTTCCAGTAACTGCTATTATGAACACTCTCATGCCCTGGACGAGAAAAATTACTGATTTCATATTGCTCATAGCCATTTTCTGTTAAAAAGTTAATTACTTCATTGTACATTTTCTCTTCTGTTTCATTTGAAGGTAATGTAACTTTCTTATCTCTTACTTGATTGTAAAGCTTAGTCTTTTGTTCTAATATCAATGAGTAACAAGAGACATGGCTAATATTATATCCCACAACCTTCTTCATACTATCATACAAATCGTCCATAGTCTGTTTCGGTAATGAAAACATTAAATCAACATTTATATCTTCAATACCATGTTTTTTACAATTAGCGATTGCCATATCCACATCATCAGCAACATGTCCTCGTCCAAGAATTTTTAACAACTCATTATTAAAAGTCTGAACCCCCATGCTAATTCTATCAACTCCGTAGCCCTTTACCAAAGCAACCCGAGAATCAACAAGATCCTCAGGGTTAGCTTCAAAAGTAAATTCACGCAGTTGTTGTGGAATTTTATTTCTTAATGCAGTTAGTAAACGATGAAGTTGTTCGTCACTTAATGCACTCGGTGTTCCACCACCGATATAGATAGTTTCAACATTTTGAATATTTTTCCATACTCTCGATTTCTTTGATTAAGCAATCTATATACTTATCGACAGGCTGTCTTTGTATATAAAACTTATTGAAATCACAGTATGAACAAATATACTTACAAAATGGAATATGAATATATACTCCGCGTGGATAACTTTTCATTATTCTTCATCCATTTTCAGAACAGCCATGAAGGCATCTTGAGGAACTTCTACGCTACCAACAGCTTTCATTCTCTCTTTACCTTTTTTCTGTTTCTCTAATAGTTTACGTTTCCTACTGATATCCCCTCCGTAACATTTAGCAAGAACATTTTTACGCATCGCTTTAATAGTTTCACGAGAGATAATTTTATTTCCAATTGCAGCTTGGATAGGAATTTCGAATTGTTGTTTTGGAATAAGTTTTTTAAGTTTTTCTACAATAACTTTACCACGTTGATAAGCAAATTCTCTGTGAACGATGAAACTTAAAGCATCGACTTGTTCACCATTTAATAGAATATCCATCTTAACAAGGTTACTATCTTTGTATCCTGTTAATTCATAGTCAAATGATGCATATCCTTTTTGTATTAGATTTAAGTTGATCGAAGAAGTCAAAAAAACGATTTCTGATAAAGGTATATCATAAGTAATATTAACCCTTGTATCATCGATATATTCCATATTTAAGAAAATACCACGTTTCTTCTGACAAAGATCCATAACAGCACCTACATAGTCATTTGGTACCATAATGCTCGCCTTAACGAATGGCTCAGTTATCTTATTGATTTTTTTTGTGGATCTGGCATTTCTGATGGGTTTGATACATCTACTAAAGTTCCGTCAGTTTTCTCAACTTTGTAAATAACCGATGGTGCAGTAGCGATGATATCAATGTTAAATTCACGTTCAATACGCTCTTGAATGATTTCCATGTGTAACATTCCTAAGAATCCACATCTAAATCCGAATCCAAGTGCTTGTGACGTTTCCGCTTCATATTGTAAAGCTGAGTCATTAAGTTCTAATTTTTCTAACGCTTCACGTAAGTCATTATATTTTGATGAATCGATTGGATATAATCCACAGAATACCATTGGATTTAATTTTCTATATCCAGGTAATGCATCTTTAGCAGGATTATTCGCTAATGTGATTGTATCCCCTACACGAGTTTCACTTACATTTTTTTAATAGATGCACAGATAAATCCTACATCCCCTGCAGTAAGCTCATCAACAATTTTTTCTTTAGGTGTGTGAATACCAACTTCAGTAACCTCGAACACACCACCAGTAGCCATCATTTTAATCTTATCTCCAGCTTTTACAGTACCATTCTTAATACGAACTGAAACAATAACTCCTCTATACGCATCATATAAAGAGTCAAATATTAATGCTTGTAGTGGCTCAGCAGCATCTCCAGCCGGTGCTGGTATATATTCTACGATTTGTTCTAAGATTTCATCAATTCCAATTCCAGCCTTAGCAGAAGCTAGGACGATATCGTCTGTCGGCAACCCAATTACATCTTCAATCTCAGTCTTAACCTTCTCAGGATCTGCTGCAGGTAAGTCGATTTTATTAATAATTGGAATGATTTCTAAATTATTATCTAATGCTAAGTATACGTTAGCTAATGTTTGTGCTTCAATACCTTGCGCAGCATCGACTACTAAAATAAATACCTTCACATGCTGCAAGAGAACGTGATACTTCATATGTGAAGTCTACGTGTCCCGGTGTATCGATTAAGTGGAAAATATACTCTTCTCCATTTTTAGCAGTATATTGTAATTGAACTGCATTAAGTTTAATTGTAATACCTCTTTCACGCTCAATATCCATTGAGTCAAGAAGTTGTGCTTTCATTTCACGTTGTTCTAACGCCTTCGTTTTCTCTAAAATTCTGTCCGCAAGAGTTGATTTCCCGTGGTCAATATGTGCAATTATAGAAAAGTTCCTTATTTTCTTTTGCCTTTCGTTTCTTTTATCCATTTTATTCTTCCTTTACAAATCTTGTTTTTCTACGTAGTCTTTAGCTGTATAATACGAAAAACCATCCCTTATCAGCTTTTCAATCAGCTTTTGTTTAAGTGCATATCCTTCATATCTGCGACTATAGCTTTGATAGGCCCTTCTAAAATGCTCATCTAATATATCATCTTCATTTTCATCCTCATAGTCTTCGAAAAAAATATGTCAAACACCTTTCTTATTATATCAGATGTAAAGCCATTTTGTATAAAGTTTTTTTGTGTTATTTTTTTGAACTTTTTTTATTTTTCGTTTCTCTTCTTACTTTATACTCGCGTTCAATAATCTTATAAAAGCATTTCTATCATTGCTTCTTCTGTACAAATCTTGGCGATATTTTTCTTCAATAACATCTTTATCCAAGCCTTTTTTTCTAATAGTTTTTCTTTGTATCCAGTAAGGACCTTTTTTTGATTTAGGTTGAAATAATCTGTTACCGCAGCTTCTACATAGTGGTCATCGTTCAGATAACCGATTTCTATTAACTTCTCTATTGCATCATCAATAACATTATCAGCAATCCCTTTCTTCTGAAGATATTCTCTTATATTCTGCTTAGTTCTTAACCCAAATTGTAAATAATGTACTGCCTTGCTATAAGCACTTTCTATACTCTCATGATCTATGATTTCTTTAAGCTGTTCCCTAGTTAAATCTATTTTTTTATAAGTCCATATTTAATTATCGTATCTTCAGAAACATAAAAAAATGTTTACCATTTTCTAATTCAATTTTATATTTAACTTTTTAGCTTTGTTATATTTGTAATTTTGCAAATTTACACCTACTTTCTACATTCCTAGCTAAAAAAACTCTTACCTCTAATTTTTATCAAAAAAATCAAATAAAAAAAGGAAATGTTAGAAAGAAAAGATTAACGAAATCTAACTAGTACAAAAAAATTAGTTTCGTGTCAAGCAAAAGGGAAAAATGTCCTAAATTATCAATTAAAAAAATAGCGAAGAAAAAAATCCTTAAAAAAATAAAAAAATATGTAGAAAGTACTTCCGCGCTACCGCTTGGATAAGCCAAAAAGCGAATGATTAAAAAAAGGCAGTGCCTTGTTTTTAATCATTCTTTTTTTGCCTGTATTAAAGGTTATCAAAAATCTCCTTTAGCTATCGAAGTATCAAGTTTAGATATATATTTCAAGAAAGAATTCTTTCTCCAAGGATGAGACATAGGTGGGATATATTTAGGTTTAGTTTCCTTTAAAAATAGGAACGTCAAACTCAATAGACTCAAGTTCATGATTTTCTAAAACCCTAGTAGAAAAAATATTATTTTCTATAGATACGTATAAATTCCCATCAAAAGCTTCAATAACTCTAATCTCAGTTTTAATAGGATAATATACAGCCTTACCGAGAGAATTAATAGGAATATATGATTTATTTTTGTATTTGAAATGATATCCAGAATTAATTTTCCTAATAGAATTCACACTCAAAATTAAATTAGTGTCAATATTATCTATCGCTTCGAACTTAGGTGTGTTATAATTAGGGATAGAGAAATGCGAATTAAACAAAGAGAGATAAGAAGCCAAAAATTATTCGCTTGATCTATGGTTTGAATATTTTCAAGCCTAAACAAAGGTACAAGACGAGATTGAAGTGTTCCAAAAGCACGTTCAACTCGTCCTTTTTTCTGAGGAACACTAGAAGAAAAAAGAGAAATACCTAATTGATGGCAAGCATAGCCAAACTGAGTAAAGGTATCATTTTCAATTTTCTTGTTTTTAGAAGAAGTGTATTCAAAAAAATAGTTCTCTTATCAGTCCATAATTCATAAGGGATACCATAATTATTAAGGACTTGGTGCAAGACAGTATAGTAACCATTTAAAGTCTCCTGCTCATCAAAAATAAGCACCAACAATCATACCAGTAGAATCATCAATAGCGATATGAAGAGAAGTCATTTTTATCGCCAAACCAGTTATGAATACTAGCATCCATTTGAAGAAGTTCACCAAAAATATTTTTTTCTAGGTCTACTAGGATGAACACTAGATAGATTAGAAATGGGTTCTACAACAGTTGAAGTAGTATTTTGATTGTGAGTAACCGAATTTTTTTGTTTAATTCTACGTTTCATTAAAGCTTTGGTTTTCTTAGTAGCTTTAGGAGAGATAATATCAGCATCAAATAAGATATTAGCGACAGAAGTACGACTAATATTAATATTTTTTTCTCATTATGAAGTATTTCACAAAAAAATGTAAGAAAGAAAAAAATCATAGTAAGTATCTTTATACCAATAGATTATTTGATTTTTGATAGAATCAGGAATTTTATTACTAGGAGAGACACCAGTATTTTTATGAATAAAGCCAGAAGGACCTTCTGTCTCAGCTACTTTTATTAACCTATTAATTTGTCTTTCAGTGAGGTTAAGTAGAGCAGCAGCACGTTTTTTTAGTTTTAACTCCATTTATAACATCTGTAATGACAAGGTATTTACTTTCTTGAATGTCATTTAATTTTTACATTATGTTGTTTTGTGATAACATCTGTCATTTTTATTTCCTCCGAATATTATGATTTTAGTATAATATATTTTTTTATTATGTTGGGACATTTTTTTCCTTTTTCTCTACTTAAGACATTATCACTTTTCATTCACACTAACTAGTACAAAAAAATTAGTTTCGTTAATCATTTCCTTTTTTTATTTACTCTAAATTTATATCTAAACCTAAATTGTAAAGTTAAATGCAAAAAAATTCTAGATAAATAAAAAAATCTTCTTATCTATCTAGAATTCATGTTCTTAAAGTTTATATTTAGGATCTTTCTTTCTTAGCTCTAATTCTTTATCCGCAAATTCTTTTTACATCATATTCACTATCGATGATTTCTTTAGCATATTCCTTTACATCAGCTTTCAAAGACTCTCCCTCTACAACAGAATCTTCACTTAAATTATCTAAGATAGCTTGATCTTTTTAGTAAATTGTCTATTATCATCATGTTTTTTTATTGCTAATCTTATCATTTTACGACGTAAAAAAATGTTTCCTTCACTATATCTTGATGACTTCTTGTCCATGATAAAAAAATAATACAAATAATAATACGATACCCATATATCCTAATGCGGGATACGCATAAGAAATTAAATCTTTGAACCCAGCAAAACTACATAGATATCCAACAACAACTATTATAATTATATTAATTTTTCAACTTCTTATCATCATTTGAAGAAAAAAACGTTTCGCTGTTGCATAAAAACAAACTAAAAAGCAGTATTAAAGATTAAAAGCAAAAAAATAACTAATGCATAAAAAAACAGCCAACCACGGATTAATATCCTTTACAATTTTTTTAATATCGGTATTTCAGCATCTATTATATCAGCACTATTAGCAAAAAGAGTTGCTGTTGCGAACAGAATTAAAACCCCTACCATTATACCACCAAGAGCTCCACCTTTTTTTAGCAACACCTATTCTTACGACAGAGCCACCTAGAACAAATGCCATAGACACACCAGTTAACACGCAAAGAGAGAAGTAGTTAATTACAGATATCCAAATATTTGGCATCGAAGATGGAATGGTTTTAGAAACTTCATCCAACACACCATAATCATAACTCTTCCCTACAAATGTATAAATTGTTATTAACAATATCAATACAAACACTATCGGAGTGAAAAATCCCTAAAATACTAGTTATCTTCTCAAAAATCCAAAAAAATGCCACAATTACTATCATAACTGCACAAAGAAGCGCTCCAACCCAATTCGGTATTCCAAATTGTTGCTTTTAAATTCGCTCCAGCTCCAGCTATCATAACAAAAACCTATAACAAAAATTAGAAATTATTAAAGTCCAGTCAATTATCTTATTTAAAATTGGTGTAGTTATTTCTCCAAAAAAACTTCCTGGTGATTATCAGCTTGATAATAAGATCCTAATGTCAATATAATTTTCCCAAAAATCATATTCAAGATTCCTAAAACTACAACACCAATCAATCCTACTCTACCAAAACTTAAAAAGTATTGTAGAATATCCTGTCCTGATGATAAACCTGCTCCAACTATCACACCGACATAAGCTAGTGCTATTCTTAATGATTCATTTTTCATTTTGACCTACCTTTCTTGCTATATACTACTTATAAATATCTTTTATTATGGGAGTGACTCAAAAATCGTGATTTCGAAGAAATCGATTTTGTCGAGTCACCCCCGCACAGTTTATTAGATATCTAAAAAGCTTTCATAAAGCGAATTTAGATATCAATAAACCACTGCGTCTATGAATTATCATATACACTTTTTTTAAAAATTTAGGACTTTTTGAGTCAGCCTCCCTCTTGTTTTCTTACTTTTTCAATATCCAGCTACTAACTTACCATATATTTCTATTACTGTAATTATTACGCTGAAAATTATAATATCAATTACTTTTTTTAATAATTTGTCACTTGAAGAATAAAGTTTTTCTTAATAGCATACTATTCCATAATACAATTAAAGATAAAAAAATCAAGAATGAAGACTTGTAGATATAGTAAAAATTATTACGGAAAGGGTAGAAAAAAAGAATAAATTCCTTTTAAACTATAAATTGCGAAACTACAGAAAGGAATTTATTCATATGAATATTATAACACAAATCTTTATCAAAAAAACATAGAAAAATACTTTTAAAAAAATTTTTTTCAGAGGATATCTTATCTTCCATCAACACATATGTAAATAGAAGTCTAAGATATACAAATTCTAAAAATATCTTTATCTGATTTACTATCAATTCCTAATAAAGTTGTTATGGATTCTATCATAAAAAAACGTCATCCTTACTCTTGAAAAAAATTAGATGAGGATTACTTCAACTCGTCTCAGCGAAAGGCACTATACTACCCTAAAAGGTACTTATTATCGAACTATCGTCACTTTATTTGGAGAGATTACTTTTTAAAAAGACGTGCTTATGTTGATAAAAAAACGGTGAAAATCATTTTTTTACTACTTAGATTCTCTTCTTAATATTTCACCTCGTGTTGTTTTCGATAATGATGTTATTAATGAACTCCTATTCCTTGCCGGAAAACATACTTCTTATTCCACTATAGGTCAAATACTTGGACAATATATTTTTTTAAGAATGATTTTTTTCTACAGATAAAAAGTAAATATATTTCTCGTGCTACTATCGCTAATTATATTAAACGTTCTGATATCAATGCCTTCTTCCCTCTCAAACAAAAATAAGGTTAAAGACATTTTTATCGAACTTGATGAACATTATGTGTCTATTCAAAAAGCCTAAGAAGTCTCCTTATCCTGTTAAAAAAACAAATGGTTAAAAGCTGCTAAAAATCTACTCTTATCGTATAAAAAATGGATATACAGATAGATTTATCATTCTTGATGAGTTGGAGAGTGTTTCTAAATTTAGAGATAGGATATATGAGTATGTATATCGTACATATGATCTTGATTATGTTGAAAATATCTATATTCTTGGCGATGGGGCTAATTGGATTAAGGCTACTCGTGATATATTCGATACTACTAAAACTCATTATGCACTTGATAAATTCCATGCTATGCAAGCTCTACAGCGTATTACTACATACTCTAATATGGATGAATATGAAAAAGCTAAAGAGTTTATTGAAGCCGATAATCGTTCAGCATTTAAACAATGGATTAAGGATTTTTCTAAAAAATTCCCAGATAGAGAAGAAATCATTGAGGAAAAAAGTAAATATATTTTAAATAATTGGGCGGCTTTACAACGATTATTAAAGGCTAACGCTAGTTGTTCTATGGAAGGCTGTATCTCCCATTCATTAGCTAATATATTCACATCTCGACCTAAAGGATTTAGTAAGCCTATATTGGCGAAAAGACTATCCTTACGTGCGTTATATTTGAATAGTTTTGATGATAAACAAATATTTATAAAAACTTATGGACAGTAACCAAACTATCAATAATTTTACAAATCTAGATTTCTCTATCTTAGATGATAGGTATAAAAGGCGATACTTATAAAGTGAATCTTAACACAAATTTCGCAGTTTAGTCGCTTCATGGAGCCTCTGAAAAAAACCATTTTCGTCGGCTTTTTGTGTTTTTTTAACAAATTAAAAGAATATGTCAAGAGTCGTTCCACTTCTTCTCTTGACATATCCTTAAAATTTGTTACTTAATTCTTGCCGACGAAAAAAACTTTTTTTAATTTTTTTCATCGTAATTTAATTTTTTTGGAATTTATTTTTCCGTAATAATTTGACTTTAACGACTTGTAAGATAAAAAAATAATTCAACACCTTAATATTAACTCTAAACAACACCATAACAAAAAAATTAAAAAAACCCTTATCATATCAATAAAAAAACAAAAAAATTAAACATCAAAAGAAAATTCTCAAGTACCTAACTTGAGAATTTTCTTATATTTTTAAGTTTATTTACTAATATAATTTTATCAAAAAAATCATTTAAAAAAAGAAAAATATTAAAAAGAAAATATTCTCAAACCATACGGCTTGAGAATTATTATTTTCAACTAAGATACTACGTTATTTTTTTAATTAATCCTTCTTTTTTTGTAAATATTCTTTTTGCTACATCATATGCAGATTTTCCATCTACATCAACTTTATAGTTCATCTCTGTCATTTCTTTTTTTCTGTTATCTTCCCAGCAAGTTTATTTAAGATTTTTTTCAAGTTCTGGATGTTTTTTTAGAGTTTCTTCTCTTAATATTGAGTGCCCCTTGATATGGTGGGAATAGACGTCTATCATCATTTAACAATTTAAGTTTATTCGTAATTATTTTTACTATCAGTCGAGAACACATCGATTATATTTACATCACCATTTGAGATTGCTTGATATTTTAACGCTGGTTCCATAGTTTTAACGTTTAGATTTAAGTGATAAAGATTTTTTTAATCCCTATTCCACCATCTTCTCTATCGTTAAATTCTAACGAAAATCCAAACTTTGCAGTATTTTCTACTAGTTTTTATATCAGAAATACTGTTAATCTTATTCGCTTTAGCATAGTCTTCTGTTACTGCTAATGCGTATGTATCTTGGAATTTCGTAGGTTTTAAGTATACTAGTTTATCTTGTTCAAGTATTTTCTTACGTGCAACTTCATAAACTTCATCAGGATCATTAGAAGGAACAGTTTCTGGTGTTTTTTTAATAATGTTGTTGTAACTGTACCTGTAAACTCTGGATAAATATCAATACTTCCACCTTTTAATGCTTCATATAAGAAACTAGTTTTTACCAAAAATTAGGTTTAACCTCAACATCGATTTTAGTTTCATCTTCAATAAGTATTTTTATACATATTAATTAATATCTCAGGCTCGGCACCAAGTTTCCCAGCTATAACTAATTTATCATTAGACATTTTTTTCCAATTGGGAAGAAGCTAATAGTTAAAGCTACTACAGCCGCAAGTAATGATGCCAAAAATAGTTTTTGGTTTTTTTATCTTGTAAAAAAATTTAATTAATAACCCAAATAGAATCGCTAATATTGCAGATGAAATAGCACCAATTAGAATTAACGCTGAATTATTTCTATCTATTCCTAGTAAAATAAATGAACCTAATCCTCCTGCTCCTATTAAAGCGGCGAGAGTTGCTGTACCAATTATCATAATACTCGCCGTTCTCACACCACTCATAAGTATTGGCATAGCAAGTGCAAGTTTAAATTTTTTCAACTTCTCTAGTTTTTGTCATACCAAAGGCTGTTGCTGCTTCTTCTAATGATGGATCGATCTCCGATAAACCAGTAATTGTACTTTGCAATATTGGAAATATAGCATATATAACTAATGCTACAACTGCTGGCAAGGTACCAATCCCCATAAATGGAATGAATAACCCAAGTAATGCAAGAGAAGGAATAGTTTGGAAGATACCCGTAATTTGTAAAAGCCATTCACTTGTCCCCTTATTACCTGAGATAATTATTCCTAGAGGAACCGCAATAAAAATCGCAATAATAAGTGATAATAATGAAATTTGAAGATGTTCATATAAACCAGTTATCCAATCACTTTTTTTCTTTCTAAAAATGTACTTACTAAATTCATTATTTATTCCCCTTGCAAAAAAATTCGCGAACAAAGTCATCCGCAGGGTTTTCTTTTTAATACTTCTGGTGTAGCAATTTGAACTACTTTTACCTTCTTTTTAAAAACACAAATTCTATCAGCAAGTTTCATCGCTTCATCCATATCGTGAGTTACAAAAAAACTGTTGTCATTTTATATTCATTGTGCAAAGTTTTAATTAAATCCTGTAATTGAACTTTACTAAGTGATCTAGTGCTGAAAATGGTTCATCCATCAGTAAAAATTTTAGGATTAGCGATAATTGCACGTAGTATTCCTACACGTTGTTTTTTTCTCCTCCAGAAAGTTCCTTAGGAAAAACGATTCATATAATGTTTTTGGATTTAATCCTACTTTTTTTCAGTAAATCCTCAGTCTTTTTCTTTAATTTCTTTCTTGTCAAAGTTTTTTTCATTTCTGGAATTAGCGCAATATTTTCTGCAACAGTAAGATTCGGAAATAGTGCGATTTGTTGAAGAACATAGCCGGTTTTTAAGTCTTAATTCCCTTAAATCATAATCTTTCAACCTCTTATCTTCAAAATAAATATCACCATCAGTTTGTTCTATCAATCTATTTATTAACTTTAAAGTTGTTGTTTTTTTCCACTTCCACTTGGTCCTACAAGAACAAAAAAATTCTCCTTTTTGTATTTCAAAAATTTAATCCATCAAGTATTAAACCATTTGTGGAACAACATAATGAAACATTGTTATATTTAATCATTTTTAAAAATTCTCCTTTCAAAACAAGTTTTTTTCAATATTTATCTTCATGTTGTCATTAAAAAAATCGTATAATATTCGATAAATAGTTTTTTTGTTGTTCACTCGAAAGTTTAACTATTGCTTTTATTTCATCCTCTTCAAGTGGATCTAAAAATTTTTGATGCATACAGGTAACCTTCTTTTGTCAATTTAACTATTTTTTTCTCGCCTATCTTTCTCTTGCTCCTCAAAAATAAATATATCCTTTTTTTCTTAAACATTTTAATAGCAGCGCTAACTACTTGTTTAGTAGAATAAGTTTTTTTCACAAATAGTATTTTTGAGTTATCCCATTTTTTTGTATAATAAAGACAAGTTAATATTAATAACGATTTACCTTGTAAAACCATTTTTTTTCTAGCATAGTACTCATACAAGGAATTATTCTCATCTTTCTTTCTAGAAAAACATAATTGAGTTTTTTTCAATAAACTATTCACTTATAATCACTCCCTACCCAAAGCCATAATTAGTATCCATATAATTATGAACAGACTTTAAATCTCAAAAATTAAATTGTTTTTTTCATTTACATTCATTTCATTTTCTCTAATATAATTTTTATACATCATTTTTTTATTCATATAAATAAAAAAACCCCACTCTAAATCAGTAAAATCTTTTGACTATTATTAAATTAAAGAATTAATTATTAATATTTTAAATACTAATAATTTCATTCTACCCTTAAGTCTACAAATGTCAATATTTTTAGTTTTTCATGAAAATAGACAACCAGTAAATATTTTACCAATTGTCTTAAAAATTTTTATTAATTTTTTTAACTAAAAATCAAACAGAACTATTTATTCTCTATTCTTTGTTTTATCTTATTATAGCGACGAATAACATTAATACTTTCTATTAAAAAGCGGTAGTAAGATAATCACAATAATACTTGAATTTATTACTTTTATTTAGTGTTTCTCCAAAGAAACCTATCAATAATCCTTTATTAACTATAGAAATAACCAGATAAATACCACACAGAATTGCCACTCCTAGATTTGACATCAAGAATATTTTTTTGAGTTGGTATTCTTAGTACTAATATGCTCTATCTCTTCATCTGATAACTTTGTTAAAAAGTATTTTTCTCTTTTTTTAATTATCTCTCTAGATATTACAAATACTATCAAGTAAAAAAATACAGAATATCATCGAAAATACTTCTAATAAAAATTTCTGAATTCATAATATTCACCTCCATTTAAGTTAATTATATCACATTAACTGTACAAAAAAATTACCCACATATACAACTTAGAATGGAGAAAGGGGCCGATAAAAATAATCACTACATATATTATGAAAAAAATATTATTAAATTTTGTTATGTTTATATTATATATCTCGTACCTTATGTGAACTTTAGACTGTAATTAAAATTTACTTAAATCTATTATCTCCCTAACTTCTCTGCTCTCTCTAACGATGCATCAATATTTTCACATATATTCTCTGCACCTATTTTTCTCTATGAAACCTGCTTTTTCCATAACGTGATATGGTTGTTCATTTACATGTGATAATATTAATGTCAATCCTCGTTTTTTACATGTTTCCAATATTTCTTCTAGTACTTCTAATCCCGAAATATCCATAGCTGGAACGTTACGCATTCTTATAATCAGAACATTTTTTCCTTCTCCATGTTCAAAATTAGTAAATACATTAGCGGCTCCGAAGAATAACGCTCCAAAAAAATTTCATAAACTATAGTATTATCAGGGACATATTTTTAAATCAACTTCTTCAGATAACTTTTCATCATCAGATGAACCTTTGTATGTCCATTGTCGAACTTCTGCAATATCTGACATACGTTTTAAGAATAGGAACGCGGCTAATACCATACCGAACTCTATCGCAATAACTAAATCGAAGAATAACGTTAATAAGAAAGTAATAATTAATACCGCTATATCACTTTTCGGTGCAGTTTTTTTAACATACGTACACAAATACGCCAACCGCTCATGTTATATCCTACGATTATTAATATAGCAGCTAAGCAACTCATTGGTATATATGATGCATATGGCATTAAAAATAATAATATTAGTAATAATGTAAATGCGTGTACCATTCCAGATACCGGTGTTCTACCACCATTTTTTACGTTAGCTGCCGTTCTCGCAATTGCACCTGTTGCAGGTATTCCTCCAAAAAGCGCCGACATAAAGTTCCCTACACCTTGGGCTACTAATTCTGCATTAGATTTATGTTTGCTTCCTGTCATACCATCGGATACTACAGCCGATAATAGTGATTCTATACCGGCTAATATTGCGATTGTAAATGCCGGCAAAATCATTTCTCTAATTAGTGAAAATGAAATTGTAGGTATTGTAAAGCTGGGAAAGCTCTGCTTTTAATCGTATATAGATCACCAATAGTTTTAACCGGCAATTTGAAAATAGCTACTAAAAATGTTGTAACTAGTATTGCGATTAAAGAACCCGGTATTTTCTTAGAAACCTTTGGCCAAAATATTTGAATTAGTATGGCAAGTAATCCTATCGCTAAAGTGACAAAACTAATACTTTTTATATTATGCCCGTAAGCTACTAACTTTCCAACAAACTCTGCAGGAACTGCTCCCATACTTAATCCTAGAAAATCTTTCACCTGACCAACTACTATTCCCATAGCAATCCCTAGCGTGAAACCAATAGTAATTGTTTTAGGAATAAATTTAATCAGGTCCCCAAAATGAAATAACCCCATTAGAATTAACATAACTCCTGCCATAAGAGTTGCTACAGTTAATCCTGCAATTCCATGTTCAGCTATAATTCCATATATAATAACGACAAAAAGCAGCTGTAGGGTCCACCAATTTGAACCCTACTTCCACCTAAAAATGAAATAAAAAAACCTGCTATAATCGCAGTATAAAGACCTTGTTCCGGATTAACCCCAGATGCAATCGCCAAAGCAATCGATAAAGGCAATGCTATAACAGCTACTATCAAGCCAGCAATTATGTCTTTTTAAGCATTGTTCCTTCGTATAATTTTTTTCATTACACTAAACAACTTCGGCTTAAGATATTTAAATGAATTCATCTTCTCCTCCTACTTCCTAAGAATCTTTAGTATTACTAGTTTAGCACATAACTAACAAAAAAAACTCTAGTCAAATCAGAAATACTCTTGAAATATTTTTAAAAATTTTTCTAATATATCTTATAAGAACTAAAAATCAAATCTATTATATAATAAATTTTTATCTTGTTATAAATTTTTAAAAAAAGGCTTGAAAATTTACTTTTCAAGCCTTGAGACAATACTAATATAATTATAAATTAAATTTCTCTTTGATATCACTAACAACATCTACCAAAAAGCTCCTTATTGGTAGTATCATACCAAGTTCCTTTCATTTTATTTCTGAACCATGTTAACTGACGTTTTTGCATAACGACGTGAGTTTTTGAGAAATAGCTGCAATAGTATCTTTTTTTAGAAACATTACCATTAAGATAAGGAATCATCTCCTTATATCCTATTGCTCCTAAAGCTTGCAGTTCCGTACCATACTTATCAATAATCCCTCTTACTTCCTGCTCAAGTCCCTTCTTCAAACATCAATTCAACTCGCTTATTTATACGATTGTATAGAACTTCTCTTTCGGTATTAAGAACTATTAAAAATGGATTATAACAACCAAGAACAGTATCACCATTGTTGTTTGTCGTTACAGATTTCTTTTCATTCATTACATAATTATACGCATTAATTACACGACGATGATTTTCTATGTCAATCGTATTATATGTATCTGGATAGTTTTCTTTTAGATACTCTCTTGCCATATCAACATCAATGTCATAAGTTTTTTCCTCTAAATCAGTAAACTCATAATTATTAAGAACAGCATTCATATAAAAACCAGTTCCGCCGATTAATAAAGGCATCTTCCCTCGATCATGTATCTCTTCAATTTTCTTACGCGCAAGTTTTTGAAAATCATAGACAGAACAAGTATCAGTAGGCTCTAATTCGTCTATCAAATGGTGAACCACCCCATCCATCTCTTCTTTTTTCACCTTTGCAGAACCTATATCAAACTTTTTATAAATTTGAACACTATCTATTGATATTATTTCACAGTTAAACTCTTTCGCAAGTTCAATACTAAGTGCCGTTTTACCAACTGCGGTTGGTCCTACTATCGCTATTAAAGGTATTTTTTTCATCTTACCTCCTACACTATACGCTTAAACATTTTTTCTAAATCTTTTTTCTCCATTTTTGTGATTATCGGACGTCCATGTGGACACGTAAATGGATTCTTACATTCATAAAGGTCACTTATTACTTTATTCATCTCGACATCTGTAAGAACTTGGTTTGCTTTTATAGACATTTTACAACTTGCCATAGCAATTGCATCATTTCTTAATTCGTTAAAAGTTATATTGTTATTTCTAAGAACCTTCTCTACAATAATTTTTTTATCATTTGCTCTTCGTCTTCTTCTATCCAACCAGGAAACTCACGAACAACATAAGAATTATCTCCAAACTCCTCGAAAAATAATACCGAGTTCCTCGAATTTATCTAAATTATTACGAACCTCAGCCGCTTCTTCTACAGAAAAATCAAACATAAGCGGTATTAACATCTGTTTTTTTATAATTCTTTCTTTCTATAAATTCACGTTGCAGTTTCTCATAATTATATCTTTCTGCAGCAGCATGCTGGTCTATAAGGAATAACTTATTATCAGCTTCTGATAGGATATAAGTTTTTAAAGATTTGAGCCAATACTTTTTAAATCTGGTAGAGTTCTAACTTTTGTATCATCATCTTGAACAATTTTTCGCATCTTTAATTTCATTAAAATGACTATCATCTTTTACTACATTAGAAACTATTTCTTCTGCACGATTATCATAACTCGAGTTATCTTCTTTTTAGAGAAATTCATGAAATTTTTCTATCTCTTTTTTTGTTGGCTTATCGCCATACTTATTTCTATTATCACGAGGATGTGAACTATAACTTAAATCTGGTAAGTCACTCTTTATTTTTTTGAGTTTTACTTCTTTGATTAAACGTGTTTTCTTTAGTTTGTACGGGTGTTTTTTTCTTCACCAGAATTAGTTAACAAATCTCCACCAAAAAGGAACTCATCTTCATGAATAACATGACTCACAGATTCTTCTTGATTACCAGAAAAAAACTACTATCATCTTCTAATTTTATACCTAGTTCCTTTGACTCTTCAGAGAAACTATTCTTATCTTGAACACTGTCCTCAACTCCGCTTTGCTCCACTGAGAAGATACTCTCATCTTCAACATTTCCAAATTTATTATCAAATTCATCTAAGAAATTAATTTTTTTCGATTTGCGCTTTTTTTCTTTTTTTCGTAAGAACATTATTCATTCCTTGTGGAATATATGTATAATTACTTAATCTTTCAGCGATAACTTCTTTTATTAGACTGATTAACTCCGCTTCTTTCGATAACCTAACTTCTTGCTTAGTTGGATGCACGTTAACATCTAATAATATCGGATCCATTTCTATATTAATAACACATAATGGATACCTATTTATCATTAATAGGGTTCCGTAAGCATCGATTATAGCATTTTTGAATTCCATAATTTTTTTAATATAACGACCATTGATAAAAAAATATTTATATAATTCTTACTAGCTCTCGTCTCCTCAGGAACAGAAATATATCCGAATACTTTGTAATCATCGTTACTTCCACTGAATTCAATCATGTTTCTAGCAACACCCATATTGTAGATTTTAGATAAAATCTTATGAACATCACCATCACCATAGGTTTTAAAGGTGATTTTACCATCTACATGCAGTTCGAAAGCTACATTAGGATAAGATAGGGACAAATTTATGAATAATATTAGTAATATTAGCTTGTTCTGTATGAGGATTGCGCAGATATTTCAACCTTGCTGGTGTATTGTAGAATAAATTCTCTACACTTAAATCAGTTCCCTTAATAGGTGCGTAATATTCCTCAGAAACTACTTTTCCACCTTCAAGAACTAAGATTTTTCCCTTGTGCTTCTCCTGCACAACTTTTTTTATCGTTACTTTACTCACAGATGAAATACTCGCTAATGCCTCACCTCTAAAAACCTAACGTTTCTATGTGAAACAAATCATAGTCAGCACTTATTTTTACTAGTCGCATGACGTAAAAAAATGCACGTGCCAAATCATCATTAGTAATACCACTACCGTTATCAATAATTCTAATTTGTTGAATACCAAATTCTTTAATTATAACTTTGATATTAGTACTTCCTGCATCAATAGAGTTCTCAACAAGTTCTTTTACAACAGAAGAAGGTCTTTCGACTACTTCTCCCGCCGCTATTTTTATTTGATAATTCTGCAGATAATATATTTATTTTTTTCCCATTTAATTTATTTCACATCCTCACTTATTTTTTTCTCTGTAATTCGTAAAGAAGATTGAAAAGCCTGCATTGGTGTTGTTTCTAAGAAATTTACACTTTCTAATTGCTTTTTTTGATTTCATCAAATTTCTCATTATCTCCATCGAAATCCAATTGTAATTTTTGCATAATTTTTTTCTTTGATTTCTCTTCGGCTTTTTAGTTGTTTTCTAATAGTTTTTCTCTAACTCTTCTTTAAGTTCTTTTTTTCTAATTCAGAACGAAGCTGTAATCTTAGAGACTCTTCATCTACGTTTACAACTTCTTCTTTAACTACTCGACTGCTGTATTCTTGTTCAAGTTCTTGACGAATTTTTTTCTTAATTTTTTTCTTCAGATTCTTGTGATGAAGTTTCATTTAATAATACTTTGTTATATCTAGCATTATCAACAAGGTCCTCACTACCTTTATTCCCACTTTCTAATTCTCTTAAGATTTTTATTAGCACCTACGATAACGTCTTCTGGTAGATGGGCAAGTTGAGCAACATGAATACCATAACTCTTCTCGATAGGTCCTTCATTAATTTTATATAAGAAAATTAGTTTTCCATGATCTTCTTTTGCAGAAACATGGATATTCTTTATTCCCTGGGTAATATTTTCTAACTTTGTAAGCTCATGATAATGAGTTGAGAACAATGTTTTACATTTAATAGTATTATTAATATATTCTAATATTGATTGAGCTAAAGGCAATACCGTCATACGTCGATGTTCCACGACCAATTTCATCAAAAAAATTAATAATGAATTTGCAGTAGATTCAACCAAAGCATTCTTCGCCTCAATCATCTCAACCATAAACGTCGATTTCCCTCCAGCAAGATCATCACTCGCACCTATTCTCGTAAATATTTTATCGAAAATTGGCAAATTCGCAGAAGTCGCTGGAACAAATGACCCAATTTGTGCAAGAATCACAATAAGAGCAAGTTGTCTCATATAAGTAGATTTACCAGACATATTAGGCCCTGTAATAAGCAAGATATTATTATCTTTGTCTACTTTACAATCATTACTAATATAACTATCAGCACTCACATTTCTTTCAACAATCGGATGACGACCATCAACAATATCAATAATATTATTATCATTGAATTCAGGTTTTACATAACCATATTCTTCCGCTACATCAGATAATGAAACGTACACATCAATATCACTTAAAGTATTCGCAACTCTTTGCAGTCTTACTATATAATTATGAATCTTCGTCTTAACTTCTTGGAATAATTGTAATTCTAACTCTTCAATTTTTTTGTCTTAGAATTCACAATATGTTCTTCAACTTTTTTCAGTTCTTCAGACACGAATCTCTCACAGTTAGAAAGTGTTTGTTTCCTATGATAACCTAGTTCTATTGGATCTATAGTTTTTAAGTCCTACTTTAGATATTTCGATAAAGTAACCGAAAAATCTTATTGTATCCAACTTTTAGATTTTTTTAACCCCCGTTCTCTTTTTTTCACGTTCCTCGATTTCTAATAATATTCTATTTCCATTTTTACTAGCATTCTTATAACTATCTAATTCTTCATTAAAGCCTAATTTAATTACATTACCTTCTTTAACAGTCTGACCGGCGTCCTCGTGAATTGTTGCTTCAAGATAATCATATAGATCTGTTAATTCATCGATATTCTCTGCGATATCTTTTTAATTTATTAGATTCAAATCCTAATAATAATTTCTTAATTTCCGGTATTTGAACCAATGTTTTTCTTTAGATTCAATAATTCCTTAGGACTTACAATATTATAAGAAACTTTTGTAGAAATTCTCTCAAGGTCATATACTTCTTTCAAACTGGTTTTTAACATCAGCTTTTTTTCAAAAATAATGTCTAGTAAAAATCTTCTACGATTTCCTGACGTTTTTTTATTTCTTTAAGATCTAGCAATGGATTTTCTAACCATTTTTTTAAGTTTTCTTGAACCCGCAGCTGTTGATGTTTTATCCACAATGCTAAGAAGAGAACCTTTCTTCCCACCATTAGCCATGTTCTGAGTAACTTCTAAGTTTTTTTAATGAGTAGTTCGTCATATAAACAAACTTATCTTTAAAAATAAACTTCAAAAATCTTTAAGGCTTGAAATATCTTTATTTTGAGTTTTTTTCAATATAATCTAAAAAGAACATCGCATGCTACACGTAGATTGTCGTCATTAAGATTACTTGTTTTTTTCCTTAGTAATATCATTATTTAATTCAACTTCAGTAATATAAGCACTGATATCCAACTCTTGATCTTTTATACTTATTACCTCTTTAATATTGTTCTTCAGTACTTCATCCTGAAGGTCAGTCATATTTTTTTAAGTACAGTACAGCGACTATCACCTGTCATAATATCACAAAACGCAAAGTAAATATTATTATCCTTTACATATGCACTACCTAGATAATTATTCTCATCATAGTTTTTTTGTAGTTCATATACGTCCCTGGTGTAATTACCTGAACTACTTTTACGCTCTACGATTTTTTTCCTTGACCAGGTTCTGAAACTTGTTCGCATATAGCTACTTTATATCCATTATTAACTAAAGTATCAATGTAAGTAGCTGATGAATGAAATGGAACTCCACACATAGGAATTTTTTTCAGCTCCTCCATCACGAGCAGTTAAAGTTATTTCTAATATTTTTTTGACGCTCTAGTCGCATCTTCAAAGAACATCTCATAAAAAAATCACCAAGACGGTAAAAATACAAACGTATCTTGATAATCTTTTTTTATCTTCAGATATTGTTCTATCATTGGAGTATATTTCATCTCAAAAGTTCCTTTCTCTTTATTTTTTTCCATGTATCTATAACATATATAATTTTAGCATAAAAACATTATTTTTTTTAGTAGTGTGACGTGTAGTAAAACATATAAAAAAATAAAATAGATTACGGAAGAAAAATTATACTGTACATAATATTTTTTTCGAATAAACCTTTTGATTGTTTCGATAGTTAGCGCTTATATGTAATACTAAAAAGACAATAAAAAAATAATCATCTTAAACTTTAGCTTCGGTACTGCAGCCAAAAAAATTGGACAAAAATATTAAGTTATTTTTTTGTTTAGTATTTTAAACTTCAAAGTCAGTAAATTTTATTACTTTTTAGTGACTTCCATTCCTTACAGCTATTTTTAGATTTTTTTCTAACTATTTAGTCAAGGATTTTTAAAAGGCGTAGTACTTTGTCCTTGACTAAATAGGAGAGAAAATCTAAACTGTAAAAGAGAATGAAAGTCTCTTTTTATTTATATTTGTTTCTATTAATTTTTTTCTATAGTTTATGGGACTTAATCCACCTAAGTTCAACTTTTATTCTTTCCTCATTATAATATTTTATATAATCTATAATAGCTTCCTTAAGCATCAAGATTTCATAAATCTTATCTCCTCTTATATTAACTACAACAATCTACATATATAATTTATAACATTAAATTTGGAGTTCTATTACTATATGTACAATATATATAACAATAGAATTTCAACTCTCTTTAATAGATTTCTCATAGTGGATTCCTCATAAGTTGCGTATATCCTTTCAATATTGTATAATTACAACAAAGGAGTTGACTTATGTTAAATTTCATAAAAAAATAAAAACAAATTTATCAATATTGATATTTTTATTTTATATTCAGCTTTTTCTAGTTTATTATTTATACTGCTAGCTGAATATAACAACAATAAAACACCAACACTATTTCTAAAACAATTTGTTTTTTTTATTTAATTGGTTTTTGGAATAATATATCTACTACAAAAAAATACCAATAGCTTATATCGAAAAAAATTTTTCAATAGCATTTTTATTTATTTGCTTTTGGTTCTTTTTAGTTGGTATATTTTTAGTTCCACCTACTCTTGCCCCCATTGTTAATGGTGCTCGCAGTTGGTATAACTTTAGATTATTCACTTTACAACCTTCAGAATTTAGTAAAAATAGCTACTGTAGCAATGGTTAGTATGCTTATTAAAGAAAAAGAGTTTTAAAGACAATACTGATACAATTAAGCTTTTTAAAGTTAGCCTTAATAATTTCTATACCTTTTTATACTAGTTCTAAAAAGAAAATGACTTAGGAAATGGATTGTTTTTTTCATCTTCTTATTTCTAGGTTTAGTATTCTTAGTTTTGCAACAAAGGTAAAACATTATTTAGAATCTACTCTGTAGTAATAGCGGGATTAGCAATTATTATTCTAGCAGCTTTTATACTTCCCGAGGTTACTTAGCTTAGTTGGTTTAAAATCTTATCAACTTAATCGTATTCTTTCATGGCTAAATCCTGAAGCATATAAATTAGATTATTCATATCAAATTACTCAAGTACTTAGGGAGATTAAACTAGGTGGATTAACTGGTACATTTGTTAAGAATAAAAAAATTATATAGATGAACAATTTAATGATTTTATTTTCTCTATAATCGCAAAAAAACTTTGGATTTATAGGTGCAGCAATATTCTTATTTATCTTCTTCATCTTTATTCTGAGACTATTTAATATAATGAAAAAAATGTGAACAAGGTAACTATAGCTACTACTTTATTCTTCTTAGTATTTGTAGTTTTTGTTTCTCATTTTTCATCAATATATTCTCAACACTAAGCATTATCCCAGTAATCGGTATTAGTATGCCGTTTATTAGTTACGGTGGAAGCTCACTTATTGCAAATAGTATTTTATTCGGAATAATAGTAAAAAAATTCATGCGACAATACAAGAAGAATATATGGAAGATGAATACTATGATAACTACGAAGAAGAATACGATGAAATTCAGTATGAGGACGACTATGATCCATTAGAACCTGTATACGAAAAATAACAACAATCGATATTATGAGGAAGAACCTCAACAATTTCGTCGAAGTAAAAAGAAAAAGATAAAAAAAGGTTGTATACTAAATCCGGGGCATGGAAAAAAATTCCAAATACGGATTTCTATTTCTATATACAAAAAGACAAATATCCAATATAATTAAGGTGTACAAAAAAATAATTAACTAAGAAAGGATATTTGTCATGAATAATTTTATCACAAATTTACTATTAATAAAAAGACCAAAAATATAACTATGGAGGACAAACTTGATTTAATAAATGTAGAAGGTCAAGATACATTCATATTTTTATGGAACTCTATCATATGAACCAAAGTGTTGTGCAAACTGCGGTTGTATAAAAAAAGGGAATAATATAGTTAAAAAAATGGGTTTGGAGATCCATTAAAAAGTAGCTTTATTAAAGATGTCAGAATGCCCTACATATCTAAGATTAAAGAAACAACGCTTCAAATGTAGAGAATGTAATTCTAAGTTTTGTGCTGAAACATCATTTGTGAAAAAAAGTACTGCAGTATATCTAAAAAAATCTTATATTCTACGTTATGAAGAATCTTTCTAAGACACTATCATTTAAAGATATAGCTGAATTAAGTAATGTATCAATATCTACAGTAGTAAGAGTAATGAAATCATGTAGAGAGGCTGTAGAAGTTAAGACACATTCAAACCTACCAGAACACTTATGTTTTGATGAAATAAAAATCAACTAAAGATAGTAAAAAAATGGAATGAGCTTTTGTATTCTTAGATGCTAAAACACATGATTTTATAGATATAGTAGATGGTAGAACACAACATATATTAAAACAATACTTTATGAGATATCCAAGAAAAGTAAGGAAGAAGGTAAAAACGATCTGTATAGATATTTATCCTCCTTATATGAATATGATTAGAGAGATGTTCCTAACGCCGAGATAATTATAGATAGATTCCACATGGTTCAAAAATATTAATAGAGAATTAAATAAAGCCAGAATAAAAACTAATGAACCAATATAAGAATAAAAAAAGGATCTACTTACACTATTTTTAAAGAATTTCTGGAAAGTAATATTAGAAGATAGAGATAAAAGTAAATTCAACAAAAAAACATTCTATTCTAGAAGCTTCAAACGCTATGTGACTAGAAAAAGAAGTATTAGATTATATATTAGATATAGATGCTGAATTTGCAGCTAGCTATGACAGAGTACATGAGATAAGAGAAGCTATTAAGACTAAAGATTCTGTAGAATTAGAGAAGTATATAGATATGGATACTAAAGGACTATCTAAAGGTGTAGCTAAAGCTATAAATACTATGAAAAAAAGCACAAAGAGTATATGCTTAACGCTGTTAAATATAAGTATTCTAATGGACCATTAGAAGGATTTAATAATAAAATAAAACTACTAAAGAGAGTATCTTATGGCTACTCTAGCTTTTAGTAATTTCAGATTACGCATTTTTGATTATGTCTAGATTATTTATTTCTGAATATAAAAAAATAATGTTAAACTTAGTGAAAGTAAGAAAAAAATCTAAGCAGCAAAAATGCTGCCTAGATCTTATTTCCTATTTTTCTCCATGCCCCGAATTTGACAAAGAGCCACGTGGATAGAAAAAAATTTCTATCCACATTTTTTTATTTTCTTACATCCTCAATGAATTTATCATCGATAGTTTCAATTAGTTTCCCTAATATTGCTTTAGCAGCATAATAATCTCGAATATCAAATACTGCATTATGAGTATGAATATAACGAGCACAAATACCTATTACAGTAGTTGGAACTCCATTTAAAGCTTGGTGAATGTTACCAGCATCTGTTCCACCAGGTGAAGTGAAGTATTGATATTTAATTCCATTCTTTTCTGCAAGAGATACGATTTTTTCTCTCATATTCGCTCGAAGAACCATAGTTCTATCGATTAATCTAACTAAGAATCCTTCACCTAAACGACCATTACTAGTTTCTTTGCCATCCATATCGTTTGCTGGACTACAGTCTACAACGAAACATACATCTGGTTTAATCATATTAGCAGCAATAGTTGCACCACGAAGACCTACTTCTTCTTGAACAGTAGCACATACTACTAAATTAAAATCTAAATCTTTTTCTGCAAATTGTTCTAAGATTTCTGTAATAATTACACATCCATAACGATTATCGACAGCCTTACTCATAAATCTGTGTTCAGTAAGTTGTTCAAAAGTTGTTTTTGGAGTAACAAAAGCACCTTCACGAATACCCATTTCTAATGCTTCTTCTCTTGATGAAGCACCAACATCAATAGTCATATCACTAATTTTTACATTTTGTGCTACACCTGCAGTAAAGTGTTTAGGAATAGATCCAATTACACCTGTGAATTTTTTTCCTTCATATGAAGTTACTGTATATGTTTGAGCTAAAAGAACATCTTCTCTAAAAACCACCAAGCGTTTCAAACTTAAGCATACCATTTGGTAATACCTTAGTCACGATGAACCCAACTTCATCCATATGCGCTGAAATCATAACAGTTTTTAGCATCTTCTTTTTTTGATTTCTTAATAGCATAGATTCCACCAAGATTATCATACTTAATCTCATCAGCATATTTAGATAAATTTTCTTCTAAATATTTTTGAAATTTCACTTTCAAATCCTGATGTCCCGTCTAACATTGTTAATTCTCTGAATCTTTCTATTGATTTACTCATTTTCTTATACCTCTTTTATGTACTCTATTATTTCCGTTTCTTTATCATATCGAACTTCGTACTTGATATTGTCGTTATCAAAAATAAAAACATTAAATATGGATTTTCTTTTAGATTCAACGTATAACTATCAATTACATCATAACCTAATGCGATTAGTTTATTTCTGCATCTATCTATATGATCGTTATCTAACTCCTGTTCCTCTGTTTTTTTGATAAATACGATACCCAGCATAAGCTGCCGCTAATGGAACTAGTATTTTTCTAAATTTCATATATTACCTCTTATCTGAATTCATCACATAACGAGTTAAATAATTCCTCACTAAATTCTAAATTCTGATGAGCAATTGGTTCATCTCGTTTATAATTACGTAAAAGTATCTTCATAATGAGGGTTTTTTTTATCATTTTTATAAATTACCCCTGTTACAAGGTCATTGTACTCTTCTAATACTCTATACGCTTCTAACTTATTAGTATTGTCATAACCTTCGATATCAGAAAGTTTAGTTAAGTTTTTCCTTATACCAAGCCGGTGTATTTTTGTAGTTATAAGTTTTACATGGACTAAATACGTTAACTAGTGAGAAACCATCGTGATTAACCGCTTCTTCGAAAATCTGCATCATCTCTTTCATATCACCAGTAAATGCTTGTGCTAGGAATGTTACTTCACAAGATAAGGCAATTTTCATCGCTGATAATGGTTTTTCCATTACCCCTTCTAAAGTTGTAGTCGTTACTAAACCTTCATCAGACTTAGGAGACATTTGACCTTTAGTTAATGCATAAAGTTGATTATCCATTACTACGTAAGTCATGTTTACATTACGTTTCATAGCGTGAACAGCATGCCCTATACCGATAGCATATCCATCACCATCTCCACCCATAGCAAAAACAGTTAAATCTTGGTTCGCTAATTTAATACCTTGTGCAATAGGTAATGAACGACCGTGTAATCCTTGTACACCATATGCTTTTGTATATCCACTAATTTTACCAGAACATCCAATCCCTGCAGAAATTACGACATTCTCTGGTTTAATCCCTAAGTTAACAACAGCTCTATTTATACCCGCAAGTACCGAGAAGTCTCCACAACCGGCACACCAATCGAGCTAACATCATTTTTTTATAATCTTTTAATGTTACTTTCAAACTATTTCTCCTCCTCTAGTAATTGTTCAACAAGTTGATGAGTATAATAAATATCTCCATCATATTTTTAGTAAACTACTAATTTTTTTCTGAATTATGGTACTTTACTAGCAATTACCGTACGTAATTGTTTATTATGATTATGTTCAACAATATATTTTTTTCTATATTTATCAAATGTATCACGAACAGATTGAGCAACTGGATAAATTTGACGAATATGCATTGTATCAATTTTTTTAATCCTTGTTCTTTTTAGTTGCTTAGCAGCTTTATTCAGTACTCCATAAGTTGAGTTAACACCAACTAATAAGATATCTTTTTTTCTTCATTGTACTCATTTAATACAAATGGTCTTTCAACTAAAGCTGATTCAATCTTGTTAGCACGTTTTTCTTTTTGACGTTTTGTATTACGTTTCACCTCTGAAGGTAGTCCAACTACTGAGTGTTCATAACTGTTCGCATTGTGAATTCCACCTTTTTGACCAGGGATAGTTCTATTTGAAACTAACACATCAGTTGCATAACGTTTGAAGTAGATAATATCTTCTTCTGTAATTTCTTCTTGTTTTAATAAGTTACCACGATCGATTTGAACTTTACTAAAGTCAAAGTTAGGAACTGTTTCTTTGTTCATACCTAATTGTAAATCCATTAAAACAATAACTGGTGTTTGATATTTTTCTGCCATGTTAAATGCATCTATCATAGTGTAGAAACAATCCTCTACAGATGTTGGAGCTAGCACGATACGAGAAGCATCCCCAGTTCCACCGTATACAGCGTGGAAAATATCAGATTGCTCTGTTTTCGTTGGAAGCCCTGAAGAAGGACCACCCCTTTGAACATCTACAATAACAACTGGTTGTTCTGCCATAGCAGCCATACCTAAGAACTCAGTCATAAGTGAGATACCAGGTCCAGATGTAGCCGTCATAGCACGTACTCCAGCGAAGTTTGCTCCAACTGCAACTCCTAAAGCCGCAATCTCATCTTCAGTTTGAATATATGCTCCATTTACTAACGGAAGCTTATCAAATAAATATTCCATGATTTCTGTAGCTGGTGTAATAGGATATCCAGCATACATTCTACATCCTGCTGCTAATGCACCAAGACCAGCTGCGTGGTTACCGATTAACCACATATTTTTATGAGTTGGATTCAATTTTTTAAGATAATACTTATCTTTAATACCATTTTCATCCATGAACTCGCTCATGATTTCACGCCCTTTATCAAAGGCTTGAATATTAATATTTACGATTTCTTCACCTTTACTTGCGAATTTTGAATCAATCATATCATAGAATAATTTTGAATCAATATCTAATAACGCTGAACAAATTCCAAGTGTAATTATGTTTTTTTAATTATCGGATTAGCTATCTCTTTTGCTAATTCAGTTATTGGAAACACCGCAACTAAACCTTTTATTTCTTCAGATATTTCAGGTTTAATTTTAGCATCTGCTATAATAATACTGTTTTCATCTAATTCTGGAATATAGCTATCCAGTGTTGCTTGGTCGAAAGCTATAAGAATATCTGTCTTATAGTCAATAACACTAATTTTTTTCTTCCGAAATACAAATTTTACTATTACTGTGACCACCCTTAATTCTACTTGAAAAGTCTCGTGTAGAATACATGTGGTATCCCAGTGTATTTACTACTGTAGAGAAAATCTCGGCTGTACTTTCAATACCTTCACCTTGTTCTCCACCAATTTTTCCATCCTAATTTATTTATCATATAATCTCCTTTAATCTCTTTCATTAGAAATTTACTCGTTGATTTCTCAATACTTTATTTTATCATATTTAAGAAAAATTTTTTTCCATCTAATAATATCTATTATCTCTATGAAAAAAACTAATAAAAAAATATTATTGTTTCATTATTTTTTTCAATATTATTTAATTGAACATCATTTTTTTAAAAAAATTTGTATAATATTTAGGAACAAATAAATCTTTTTAATGTTTATGAATAATTCATTAACTACTTTTTTTATTATAATTTTTCCTTTATATTCTTTCTCTAATTAATACTAACAACTTCAAAAATCAACTAAAAATAATAAAAATCCTACAATACAAATATTACACAAAGAAAAAGTCCCTGTAGAAGTTATTCACTTCTACAAGGACGTATCTATTGACGTGTTACCACCTTGATTTATAGTATTCTCACAAATACTAACTTATAAAGTACTAAAACAAAATTTAAATTTTATTTTTTTATACCATTAGCTATATCGACTATCCCGTAATAGTTTAATTATTCAACTACTAACACGAAAAGACCATCTTCATAGTATCATCTTTGATCTCCTTTCACCTACCGAGACTCTCTAAGCAAACATCAACTACTACTCTTCTTTTTCAAAGTGTAATTTTTTTATTGTGACTTAAGTATATCAAGTTAAAAAAACTTGTCAATGTTTTTTTTATCACTCGACTTCAACAGAATTATATAAATATACAATAAAAACTTCAAAAAAATCAAAAGAATACAGAAAAACACCTATACTCTTTGATCTTTTCAACTTATAATTAATTTAATTATTCAGAAAGTTTACGTCTAATGGCAGCTCCGACTAAGACAATTAAACTTAATCCTAGCGCAGTTGTGCTAGTTGTGTTCATACCAGTGTTAGGTAGTTTATTTTCTTTACTATTTTCTACAACTTGTTTGCTAGTTGCATTAGTTGGTAATTTAACATCAGTTTCTTTAGATTGTTCTGATTTTTTTCTCTTCAAATTTGTAAGTTTTTTTGAATCTACAGAAATTGTACGTGAATTTGGATTTACTACAGCATATTTAGTTAAATCTGCTTTTTTTCTAAATAATTTTTGAACGCCTCGTCCATAGATGGCCCTTCTTCACGTGCTCCACCTAGCATAGTATATCCATCTCCACCTGCTGCTAAGAAATCATTTGTAGTTAAGTAGTATGTTTTAGCTAAATCTAATTTATCGTAGGCACCTGTATCATGATTTTTAACTTCTACACGTAATACACGTTTACCTGAAGGTAGATTTGTATCGTAGTATACTTTAGCTCCTGATACATGTAAGAAACCTCCACTTGGTTCTAATAACGGTTGTCCATTTTCATCTAAAACGGTTTTACCTGCTTTATCAACTTGTAAAATAGATCCTAAAGATTTTTCAAACATAGCTAATACGTCTTTACCTGTAACACTAATTTGAGAAATTGTATTACCAAATGGAAGAACTGCAATTACGCTACCTTTTGTAATAGGTTTATCTTTAGCGATAGTTTCACGTAAACCACCACCATTTGTTACTGCGATATCTGCTTTATTTTTAAATCCTGTTTGACCATACTCGTAAAGTGAATCAGCAACTACGTTTCCTAAGTTAGTTTCACGAACACGAACATTTTCACGAGTACCACTTAACTCAACAGGACTGTTTTTTTCACTACTACAACAGCATTTTTCTGCATCATATTTATCTTTAATTTCATCAACTAATTTTTTCACTTCTGCGTTAGGCACTACGTTAGTAGTTTCTGAAGCTTTAATTAGACTTGGTGTTCCTAGTAAACTATTTGGTTTCAATGTAACTTTACCAATGTTGTTTAAGTAACTTCCAGTTTGATTATAAGTAACGTTGTCTCCATATGTTTTTGATTCTACAGTATGAGAGTGTCCATCGATTACCACTACACGCTTTCCTTTTAATAACGGACTCTTAGAAAGTTCATCAGCAAGAGTAGAACCTCTCCATTCGTTTGGAGTTGTTGTATCTACTCCAAGGTGAGCTAAAACAACATACGTTTTATAGTCATCACCAGTAGCTTTTGCTTTTTGCTTGGATTTCTTTAACAACATTTAAAAACCTCTGGAATAGGGTCTTTAAATGTTACACCTTGTACATTTTTAGGGTGTGTTTTTGTAGCAGTTTCTGGTGTTGTTACCCCAATAACAACAACCTCGTCACCTTTAACTGTTTTATCTTTATCAACAATTGTTGAAGCTTCGAATAAACGTGCTCCATCTACATAAGTGTTTGAGCTAAGTAATGGGAATTTTAAAATTTGTTTATACTTTTTAGCTTCATCTAGACCAAAGTCAAATTCGTGGTTCCCTACAGCCATAGCATCATAATTCATTTTGTTTAAAATTTCAGCACGAGCTTCCCCTTTAGTTGAGTTAGAAATAGGTAAACCTTGGAATGCATCGCCTGCATCTACTACTACTGTTGTTTGATCTTTTTTTAGCACGTTCATTTTCAATTACTGTAGCTAATTTCGCATCTCCAACAACTGAAGTAGTTTTATCACGACCTTTTTTTCTTCTACAATACGCCCGTGAACATCATTAGTATGAACTAATACTAAATCTTTTTCTGGTGCTGTTGCAGAAGCAGGAGCTGCTGGGGGTGTTTGCGTAGTTGTTGCTAACGATGGAGTTGTAGTTGTATCATCTGAATTTGCTAAAAGCAGCTCCCCCGAAGTTGCAATTGCTAATCCTACTATTGTAGCTGACGCTAACGTGTAATCTTCATAATAACTTTTTTTCTCACTTTCATATTTGTAATTTATAATTTACATAATATCATAAATGTACGAGTTTTTCAATACCAAATTCCACAGTAAACAATGATAACGATTAAAAAAACGGATTTTTTTCGGAATTGAAACATTAGAGTAAAATTAAAAAAATCAAGATTAGATTCTTCTAACCTTGATTTTTTTGTTTATTCCTTATTATTTAAACATATTCGCTAAAAATTCGATCACTTAACCTTGGGAATAACTGACTAATTTTTAACACCTACAACTAGTTTAAACGGTAAATTTACCTCACGTTTTTTAATTTCAATTCCTTTTATTATCTTTGTAACAACAAGTTTAGGTGTTAATGTTTTACCACCCATAGCTTTTTGATAGCTCTTATCCTCATCAGCGATATTGAAGAAATTTGTAGCTACAGGCCCAGGATTTACAGTCATAACGTGGACATTATCTTTTTTAAGTTCTAAACGTAAAGAATTGAAGTATCCAATTAAAGCAAATTTAGTCGCTGAATATACAGAACTTTTTGGTGTAGCAATCTTACCTGCTAATGAAGCAATAGTTACTATTGTTCCAGATTTTTTTTCTCTCATTCTCTTAGCTATTTCTGTAGTCAATTGAATAGTTCCAATCACATTTGTATCAAACATATTAACTACCTCAGCATCACTAAATTCACTAAAGTCTTTCATAATACCATATCCCGCACCATTAATAAGAATATCGATATCTGTAATAGAAGATAGTAATTGTTCTACTTGATCCTGTGAACCAATATCAACGCTATAAACTCTAGTTTTTACGTTTTCAAAAGCACTACATTTTTTTAGCAACTTTTTTTCTAATGCTTCTTTTCTCCGAGCAACTAATATCAATTCTACATTTCCTTTTTTTGTGCGAATTGGTGAGCCAATTCGCGACCTAATCCACTTGAAGCTCCTGTAATTAGTATTCTTTGTTTACCAACATCCATTTCGAATCCCTCTTTTAACCATGTTTTTGCAGCACAACTACATTGTCCTTTTAAACATTTACATGTAATAACATCTGCTGCGGTTTTTTTCTTTTTTTCTTGTAATAATTCTATAATTTCATCAATATTACTTTTTACTTAAATTATCTTTTTCGATTATATTCTTAACGATAATATGTGTTCTTCTTTCACAAATTCTTTCTAAAAAGTTTTGTGTTAATATCTCTAAACACTCATCTTCTACACATTTTGCTGAATATAGAAATTTGTTACCTTGTTTTTCTTGTTTCTAAAAATCCTTTTTCTACTAACCTTGAAAGTAAAGTTTTTAATAGTTGAAGGAGTCCAAGACTTTTTCTTCACCTAGAGTATCTATTACAAATTTACTTGTAGTTTCTTTTATTGCTCCAGACTACTCGCATTACTTCCCATTCAGCTTCTGAAATATTAATATCCATTTCCATTCATCCTTTTTCTCAGTTACATCTGTAACTATAATACTATGTTAAACATATAATGTCAATTCATAAAAAAACTTGATTTTAGCAATGCTAAAATCAAGTTTAAAATTTCCCTCTTAATTGGATGTCTTATTACTGTTTTAAGTTTCTCAAGCTCTGTTTTCCTCACATCTGAAATATAAATTTCATGATGATATCTGGTCTCATTTATATCTAACTCATAACCTTCAAAAATCATATATTCATGCATCTTAGTAACAGTCTCCGGCTCTGAATCATATGGACCTATATGCATACATTGAACACACTCGCCCTCATCATAGGTAAAGTATTCAACTGATGAAAAGTTTTCTTTTTTCTTTTCTGTTACTTGCTTAACAGCCCACTCAAATACTTCCTTTGTAACAAAATCCGGCATTCTAATTAATGAAATAAACTTAAAGTTCTGTTTATTCGAATAGTCAACACCTTCTATTCCTTCCTGCCACCAAAACCCTTCTAATGGTGGTACCACAAAATCAAAGTAATTAGGGATTTTATATTCTCCTTTTTTACTCATTTTTATAGCATACGCTACAGGATGGGAGTGACTCAAAAATCGTGATTTCGTAGAAATGATATGTACCCCTTTTACTGGACAAACCAGTGAAAGGGGTATTTTTTATGCGTTATAGTTTTGAATTTAAAGTAAAATGTGTTGAGATGTATGAAAGAGGGGAATATCCAGATACACCTAATAGAATAACCACTAGAAAATTTAGAGATACTATTAGGAAATGGAAAAGAATGGTCGATTCATTAGGAGTAGGAGCCTTACGACCTAAATCAAAAAAATAAGAAGTGGAACCCAGAAGAAAAAAACTAGTATTAGTTTCCAAAAATTTTTAGCTGGTTATTCATATAATTCCGTTGCACTAGAGAATGGAATTAATTATAGGATATTATATAATTGGGTTCAAAAATATAAGGAAAAAGGTTATAATGGACTTGTAGATGAGAAGAAAGGAAGACCAAGAAAGGTACCTATCATGAAACAAAATAGAAGTCCTAGACCATTAAAAAGAGTCAGAGAGAGAAGAATTAATTAGATTACGTGAAGAAAATCAATTTATAAAAAAACGGAAAACGAAAATATTAAAGCGGAAACAGAAATAATAAAAAAATTAATAGCCTTGAGGCGGGAAAAAAATGGGGACTGCGCAACTCAAGGCGAAAAAAAGCAGCGATTATCAAAGAACTTAGAGAAAAAAAGGATATCAATTAAAATGTCTTTTTACAAGCAATAGAAATGGCTGAGATCGACATATTATTATTTAGTAAATAAGGAAGAAGTAGATGTTGTGGCTATTCGTAATGAGCCAGTGTTAAAAGAAATTAAAATTATTTTTTTAACGAAAATAAAGGACTATATGGTGTCCGTAGGGTTCACAATGAGTTAATTAATAGAGGTTTTAAAGTAAATCATAAACGTGTACAAAGTCTTATGCATAAAGAAGGATTGAAAGGGAAACAACCTAAAGAAAGATATCATTCATATAGAGGAACAATAGGAAAAGTCGCTAATAATATAATAAATCGAGATTTTAGTACAACCGCCCCATTACAGAAATGGACTACAGATGTATCACAATTCAATTTTTCATGGGGAAAGTGCTATTTTTCAGCGATTCTAGATATGCATACAAATGAAATAATATCATATGATTTATCGTTACATCCAAATTTAAATCAGATAAAAAGGATGTTAGAAAAAAAGCATTTAATAAATTTCAAAAAAACAGAAGGATTAATTATGCATTCAGATCGAGGATGGCAATATCAACATTCACACTATAGAAGTGAGTTAAAAAAACACGGAATCATTCAATCCATGTCTAGAAAGGGAAATTGTTATGATAATAGTATCATGGAATCATTTTTTGGAAGAATGAAGACGGAGATATATTATGGTTATGAAAAGAATTATATGTCATTTGAAGAATTTAGTAAAGCTGTAGATGAGTATATAGATTATTACAATAACAAGAGAATCCAATCAAAAAAACAAAATGGATGTCACCTGTACAATACAGGATAACATCCACTTGTCTAAACTAAATATATATGTGTCCAGAATTTTGGGTACACATCAAAATCAATTTTGTCGAGTCACTCCCCGCACAGTTTATTAGATATCTAAAAAGCTTTTCTAAAGCGAAATTAGATATCAATAAACCACTGCGTCTATGAGTTCTCATATGAACTTTGTCAAATTTTAAGACTTTTTAGGGCAACCCTTATATTCACTATTCTCATCATTGGGGTCCCCACTCCCTCTAACTGCTATATAATTAGCCTTATCTACATTTACTATACAAGGTTTATTTTTTTAGGTGCATATAAATGCTTAAGTGTTTTTTTAAAAATCTACCGCCATTTTACTTCTCCACAATAAAAAAATAATTCTATCAGATTCTTCGTAATTTTTTTATTTTTATCAAAAATCACAGAAGTAATCTTTCACTTTAAATCCAGTATTTTTGAATTTCTCCAAGGACATCATTTATTTCATAAGTTCTTTGTGAATGAAACTGTTCAAGCTTTCTATATAAACCATTCTTTTCTTTAATAAAGAATGATAGTTCACTTTCCACCTCTAACGAATTTTTCTGTTTCATATGTAAACCATAGATAACTTATTTCTTCATCTTCATAACCAAAAAAACTTGTTTTTTTCCAACATATCAGTAATTTTTTTAGGAGTGTGGATATCAAAAACAAATTTTTCCACCTTCTTTTTAAAGATGAATACACTTCTTTTTAATCCTTGTTTAAATTCTTCAAAATTTGATAAATAATTGAAAACATCAAATGCACTTAAAAACAAAAATCAAATTCCATACTTAAAGATGAAGTTTCTAATAGATCCATCGCAAAAATAATTACATCCTGGAACTTTTTCACTCGCTATCGCTAGCATTTGTTCACTATTATCTACTGCGAATACTTCTCCATATTTTTTTAGTGTTGGCAACATTGCTCCCACTACCACAACCTAAATCAAGAACTAGAAGATTTTTTTCTATCTTCTAATTCTTGATCGATAATATTTTTATAAGCATCGTAGTCGACATCCATTAGTTTATCATAAACAATACTCAAATTCTCGTACATATTAAACACCTTTTTATAGGGTATTTTTCAAATAATGCATCTAATTCATAGTACTCTCTATCATCGCGTGTCATAATGTTGACTACAACATCACCTAAGTCCATAAGAACCCATTTAGCTTCTCTTAGACCTTCTGTACTGTGAATTTCTCCACCATTTTCTAATACTTGTTCTCTAACTTCTTGTGCAATTGCCTCTACTTGTCTATTCGTAGGTGCATGACAAATTACAGAATAGTCATATAATACTCCTGCTTGAGTTAAATCATACGCAACAATATCATATCCATGCTTGTCATCACATGCATCTACAACAATTTTTTTAATAAGTTTTCTACTTCCATTTTCATCCTCTTTCTTTATTTTATTTTTTTATAATATGGAACATTACTACATATAGTACATCATCTTCTGGATATCTTTTTAGCAAGTTTTTTTCAATTAACTCATCCAGAGTAACACCATAATATTTTTGCATAGCGCTCTGTTAAAGTATCTCTTGTTACAGGTTTTTACTAAATCAACTTCTAATGTAGCAAACACTGTATCTGGATCTTCATAAGTTGTAGCTTCTAATAAATCACCTTTCTTGAAATGAGCTTCGCTTTTTATTTCTAATTGTGATTGTTTTTTTCATCTGTTAAAATTTTTATCTTTATTTTTTTTCTTTAAATCCAACACGATAGTTTTTTTAATATTATAATAATTATAACAATCTAGTAATGAAGGATAAATTCTTTCATCATTATCGATTAAATAAACTAATGTATATTTGGCAGCAAGTCTAACCGCTTCATCAAGATCATACTCAGATACTTCAGTTACTTCAGCTAAATGAGGATGTTTTCTCTGTGGTTCAATGTAGTCTGCAATAAAAATTATTTTTTTCTAATAATGTCATATACTTCCTACCAAAAAGTGTGATTCGCAACAGCAAGTTTAACCTCTTCGTCAGCTACACCGAATTCTTCTTCGATATATGCACTTGCTACAGGTCCATGAAGAACCTCTACTGGATAATCTAATAAATTAACATCTAAGTTATGTAGAATTACATATTTTTTCATTAATACTTCATCCATAGGCTTACAAACATCATGTACTAAAAGCTGCTAATGCTGCTCTCTCAACATTTGCTCCATGAATCTTAGCTAATTTTTTCGCTACTTCTACAACTCTTAAAGTATGCTCGTATCTTTTTTCTGGTAATATTTCTTTAACTTTATTTTGAATTTCTTGATATTCCATATAAACTCAACTCCTCTATATATGACCTACATTCATCAGTGATCGTATATTTAATACTTTTCTTATTTTTTTAAATTATCTCTAATCAAACTAGAACTTATCTCTATTATTGGTGACTTCATTATTTTATAACTTATAGATTTATAAAATGCATCCTCTTCTACTATCTTATATAAATCCTCTTCATCTCGTGCTACAAAAAAACAAATGTTACTAATTTTGATAGTTCTTCTATATTATACCATTTTTTTAAATCTTTCGCTCTATCTGTTCCAATAATAAAAATAGATTTTTTTATTTTTTTATAATTCACTAAAAATACTTAACAGTGTGGTAACTATAACTTACACTCTCATTTGAAATTTCATAATCACTAACTTCAAACATGAAATTATCTTTTTGTACTTAGTTTCGTCATCTCGAATCTATTCTTATCACTAGCTTCTAATTCTCGACCTTTTAAAGGTGTAATATATGAGGGAATAAAAAATAACTTTTTCTAAATTATAAGTTTCTAATGCATTTTCGGCTGTAATTAAATGCTCAATATGTATTGGATCAAAACTACCTCCATAAAGAGCAATTGACATCTTATTTCACCAACTCTATTTTTTTCTATACTTTTCCTTAGAACTTTGTTTGTATAATACAATTGTGTGCCCAATAACTTGAACTAATTCAGATGAAGTACGCTCAGATAAAAATTTTTTTGCAACCTCATCTTTATCTTCTTCACAGTTTTGTAAAAATACTAACTTTTTAATAATTCACGTTTTTCTAACGCATCTCTGATTCCTTGAATCATATCACTATTTACCCCTGATTTCCCAACTTGGAAAATTGGTGATAAATGATGTGCTAATGCTCTTAATTGTCTTTTTTTGTTTTTCCTTTTAACATCTTATCCTCTTTTCTTAATACTATATTATCGATTCACGTACAAAAAAACTTCAATTTCTTCTGGAACATGAATATCTATCTTACATCCACTATCGCTATTAACTGTAATCCAACCTAATCCTGAAATTACAATATCCATTTTTTTCTACTATCAATAGTAAAACTTTTCTTAACTTGATTATTGAAGATTGAAACATTATCTTCAAATGGTGGTTTTTAATAAAGTTCCTAAGTGCTTTTCAAATAATGCATCTGCATTACTTAGCTTTTGTACGATGAATTTCTACTAAATTAGATGCATATAAAGTGAAACTTTGACGTTCACCTTCTACAAAGTCCATTCTAGCCATACCACCAAAGAATAAACTTTGCTCAGCATTCAATTGAAATACACGAGCTTTAATCTCCTTCTTAGGCATTACTAATTTTAAACTTTGCGCATCAAGATAATGAGCTATATCATAATCCAGAATAATACCTGGTGTATCATAAATACTAGTAGCACGATCTAATGGTATCTCTATCATCCCTAGCGTTGTCCCCAGGGAAGTGAGATGTTGTAATAACATTTTTTTATCCCCAGTTGTAAGTTCGATAAGTTTGTTAATAAATGTAGATTTTCCAACATTTGTTGCTCCTACTATATAAACATCCTTACCATTACGAAGTTCATCTATACGACTTGCTGCTTCTTCAACACCTTGATTTTTTATCGCACTAATTAAAAGAATATCTTTTACTTTAATGCCCTTAGCTTTAAGCATCTTAAATAGCCACTGTTTTACTTTATTTTGTTTAACTGATTTAGGTAATAAATCTAGTTTATTAGCCACTAGTACAATATCTTTATTATTTCCTACAATATCAACCACGTCTTCAATCCAACTTCCAGAAAAGTCGAATATATCTACTACTTTTTACAATTAATGCATCTTTTTTTCGATAATGTTTTTGATAAGTTGATAAAAAAATCTTCAGTACAAGTTGCACATCAGATACTTCATTATAGTTTTTTTAATCTAAAACATCTTTTTACAAACAAGATTACCATCGATACTTTTTTTCTACAACACTCTTTGGCAAATATCCTTGTTTATTCTGATCTTCACTTTGAATCTCAACACCACAACCTATACAATAAACTTTATTACTCAATATGGCCTCCATTTTCTTTCTTATGTTTTAATCTATACCCTACTTTTTTCATTTTAGGGAATTTTTTTCTTCTTGTTAAATTTTTGGATTATTAACCCTTCAAAAAAATCTATTAATTCTAGTTTTGAATGCATCCGTTTTAGATATAGGCTTTACTAGTACACTCATAACTCCAAAACTTTTTGCTCCTAATACGTCAGTTAAAACTTGATCCCCAAAAATAATCGCTTCTTCAGGTTTTTCTATTTAACTTTTTTTAAGTGCTCTCTTAAAAACCTATAGTTAAAGGTTTCTTTGCACCCGCAACATATTGAAGATTTAATTTTTTTACAAAATTCTTCAACACGTTCTTCTGTATTATTAGATACAACAATAATATCGAAACCAGCTTTTTTTCATCTTTTTTTTAGCCATTTATTCAATTCTTTAGTATCTTTTTTTACTATCCCATGATATTAAAGTATTATCTAAATCTGAAATAATAACTTTTTTTGTTGTGCATATTCATATACTCAACATCTATAAACTCATACTTTTTCCACAAAAATCATCAGGTGAAAAAAATATCTTTTTAGTACCATTTTTCTTTTTACCAATAGCCTATAAAAATAGTTGCTATTTTTCTCTCCCATCTTGATTTCTTTATTCTCTAAGTTTTTCTCTAAGACAATATTATCTTTTTCAAACAGTAATACTACTGTTGAACCAAACTCAAAGTACCCTAATTCTTCCCCTTTTTTTCACATAAATACTCTCATATGTAGGAATTATTGAGTTGACATTTTGAGCTCCTACTGGTATTAGTGTATAATTAATTTTTTTCCATTTAATCTATACACTTGCCTGTAGTTATAACTTAGTATATTATCTCCTAATTCCAAACCAAGATTATTAACTGGATATGAATATTTACCAAGACTATACGCATCCTTTACTTGGCAATTCATTGGGAAGTGAATACGGTGATAATTCTTTGGACTAAGATATATTATCATGTATGTACCATCTTTATATTTATCCGCTAACTCACTATCTCCAACTAATGTTTGAACATTATAAACTTGATTTTTTTAACAACAAATGTACTATCTTCACCAATAACACCTACTTCAGAAATTACTCCATCCGTTGGACTTACTAGAGAATCCTCATCTTGATTAATTGGTCGAGCATCTGGGCGCAGCTTTCTAATAAAAAAACTCATTTAAATTTTTTTAAAAATCATCAATTTCATCCAAAAATTTCATCAGTATTAATATCATATACCTTAGCAAAAGGTTGAATCATTAATCGACTTAAATTAGATTTTTGTTAATTTTTTTAGAGCTTTAGAACTCATATTTCCATTAGTTAATTCAACACAAAGTTGAAACATTTTCTTTTTAACATACCCGTCTCCTTATTGAATATCATGTTATATTTTACTATAAAAAAATCTTTTTAAATACAAATATTGCAAAGAAATAATCTAAAAAAATCATTGTAACAACTTGCAAATTTACAATAACTTATAACTTATAATAATTATTATATTATAAATTTTTATATTTCCTTATACATTCAATTATATAATTATTATTCTGACATACGTTATCATTACTCTTATTTTTAGCATTTGTATATTCAAATTCTAACAAAAATTTTTATTATAAAACGTTGATTTTAATAACATAAAATTGTATAATAAAATTATAACAATAATGTAAGGGAGTGAATGACATGACGTTAAATAATAAAGTTAAAGAAAACATTATTTTTAACAACTGTCCAAAACGTTTGAACTAAGAATTTATTCTCTGACAAGTGTTCAGGATATAATTAAAAAAAGCAAAAAGTCCCTAAAGGAAGCGTATACTACTATTTTCCAAAAAGGAAAAAGATGAAATTTATCTAGAAGCATTAGATAAAAATAAACTGTAATGTAAAAAAGAGTTTAAAAACAATTTCTCCTAAATTAGGGACTTTAGAGGAGTATTTAACAACTGTTTTTGATCTTTTTATATCGAAAGGTAAAAGCATGTAAACGTAGTGGTTTTTCACTTACATTATTAGCGATGGAGACATCTGAACTTTCTCCAATTATCGCTGAAAAAAATGTAGTGATATACTTGAAAAATTGGCGTTTATTACTTGCAGATGGTTTTATTTGATAGAAATTTACCAGAGGATGTTTGCAATCCTGTTAGTGAATGGTTATTCACTAGTATTCAAGGTGCATTGACCGCTAATAGAATACATAAAAGATGAAGCATTTCTTTTCAATATAAAAATCTTCAATTAAATTTGTTTCTACCTCTTCTCCTGAAGCGCTTAGAGATTTTTTCTCTAGATCGAGATGAAGATGAAGTTGTAGCATAATAATAATACCCGCTTTATCGAATATACAGAATATTCAATAAAGCGGGTATTTTAAATAATTTAAATTGTATTTATCATTTGCATTGTTAATGAATTGATTTTTTTGACTCACAAATTTCTTTATTGCCGGGTCTATATCTAATCTATCCAAAGCTAATTCAAAATCTTCCAACCAATATTTTGCTTCTTTTTATTGAAATTGGTAGTTTCATATGTTTTTTTCTAAGATCCGGTGTTGCAAACACCGAATGACCTAGTTCACCTAAAAAAATAATCTAAAGAATTTTTTTCTGTTCCACTTTTTATTTTCTCAAAACCATCATTAAACAAAAATATTTATTCTATCATCATTGGGAATAATATCATCATACATGTGCATAACTAACTCATCAATTTTTTTCTTCTCCTATTTTTTTCATATAGGGTTCATAAATACCTCCACAATTTGTACATAATTTTTTTCACTTTTTTTGTCCTTATTTATATTAAACTACATATAGGATTATTTTTGCAATTAAAATGGTATTAAACATCGATTTATTATTAAGATTATCTTTTGAATATACAAAAATTTTATTATTAAAAATACAAAAACGTAGAATAAGGAATTCCCTACTCTACGCTTTTATACTACTATTTTTAATAATTTTTTTGAATGCATCTACTTTGTCAGTTCTTTCCCAAGTAAACTCAACATCTTCACGTCCAAAGTGACCATAAGCTGCTGTTTTCTTAAAAATTGGTTTTCTTAAATCTAAAGTTTCGATAATTCCATTTTGGTGTTAAACGGAATTCTTCTTTAATCGTTTTAACAATTTCTCCTTCATCAACTTTTTGAAGTACCAAATGTTTCGACAAAAAAATAGATACTGGGTGAGATTTACTCCAATTGCATATGCTAATTGAACTTCAGCTTTATCACAAATTCCACTAGCTACGATATTTTTTTAGCAATATATCTTGCCATATATGCTCCTGATCTATCTACTTTAGTCGCATCTTTACCACTGAATGCTCCACCACCATGACGTGAGAATCCACCGTATGTATCTACGATAATTTTACGTCCTGTAAGACCTGCATCACCTACTGGTCCACCAATTACAAATCTACCAGTTGGATTAATAAAGTATTTAGTATTTTTCGTCTAATAATTCTTTATCTAAACATGGCTCAATCACATATTTTTTTAATATCCGCATGGATTTGTTCTTGAGTTACATCTGCATCGTGTTGAGTTGATACTACGATTGTGTCGATTCTATTTACTTTATGATTCACATCATATTCGATTGTAACTTGAACTTTTCCATCTGGACCTAAGTATGTTAGAGTTCCATTTTTTTCTAACTTCTGCTAATTGTTTTTGAAAGTTTTTTTGACTTAGGTAAATTGGTAGTGGCATATATGTTGGTGTTTCGTTAGTTGCAAATCCAAACATAAGACCTTGGTCTCCTGCGCCTACTTCATTCTCTTCTTTTTTTGTTGTTTTGTTTCTAATGAATTATCAACTCCTAAAAGCGATATCTGGAGATTGTTTATCAAAGTCCTACAAGAACTGAAATATGATCTCCTGAATATCCTTTGTTAGGGATCAGTATATCCAATTTCATTAATTGTATTACGTACGATTTGTTGGAAGTCAACATTTGCTGTTGTTGAAACTTCTCCAACAAGTACCGCTAACCCTGTGTTTACACAAGTTTCACAAAGCAACACGTCCGTATGGGTCTTGTTCTAAAATCGCATCTAAAATCGCATCTGACACTTGGTCAGCGATTTTATCTGGATGTCCTTCTGTAACTGATTCTGATGTAAATAAATATGTTTTGCTCATTTTTCTTCTCCTAAAAATATTTTTTTGTCTGATATTAATACAAATCTTTCTAAGTCCTTAATATCTTTAAAATAAAAATTAAAAGACCTTATCTCATAGATAAGGTCTTTATATATACCTCATCGTTCAAAGTAAACTTTGCTAAGGAAAGCACCTTAATCAATTGATTAGGTTGCTGGAGTTCATCGGGCCTTATCCCTCACTCACTCTTGATAAGTATTTATATTTCTTTTTATCAGCATATTCGATTTTAATATACTTTCTGTCATTTGTCAAATGATAAAGTATAAAAATCAATATTCAATATTGTACTTACTTCTTTCTTGGAGAATTTTTTTCCTTTAACTTCTCCGCTTCTTCAATGGGCAGATAATCAATCCATAATATGCTATATATTCCCGTTACTTGTATATTAGCCAATTTAAACTTATTTAAAATTGGTCCTGTATATATCGTAACATCTTGGATAGTATTATAAAGGCAAAGTTTTTTTACTCTTAAAAAAATACTCCCTCAACTTCCGATACTCCCATATCATCTATCTCATAAGAATAATTTCTAATTACTAAAGGTGGAATAACTAAAAGCCACTATAGCATATATTATTAATATCACTAATATACCTAGACCAAGAAACTTATAATTTATTTCCGCTTTAAAAATAGTCATATACACTTTTACCAATAACTGGTGATAAGAAAACTAGAGCATATATTCCAAAGTGTATTCTTATATATTGTACGGATCTTAATGGTAAATTACATGATTTTTTTCAAATATTCTACTCATAACCTACCTCCGAAACTATAAAAATCTCTTTCTAATTTTTTTCTTTATATCCTTTATCATAATATTTCAACTTAATATCTGAGTTTACTCCAATAGAATTTATTGATATATGAGCAAGATTTCTTTTTATTCATAAAAATAGTTCGTACTACTATTAATTGTTCCTACTTTTTTTCACTTTAATAAATTCTGTTATTATTGTCAATTGTCTCATAAACGTATTCTCAAAGTAATGTCTATCATAAGAAAGTTCGTTATATTTCAGCATATAGTTTTTCACTAAAAATACTATACGAAACCAAAAACAAGATATAGAGCAAGCGAACTTAAAACTTTATACTCAATCTTCAAATCAATATTAGCAAAGTATAAAAATCACAAAGACTACTATCGGTAAAAAAACTACAATTAAACAAACTCCAACGATACAATGCAATTCTAGCTTTTTCGTTGTATTTTTCTCACTTTCTAAACTTTCATAGTACTCTAAATCAATACCTAGATTATTTTTTTACAAAACTTTGTGCAAAAATCTTTTTTTACTAGAGGTAATACATCTATTGTAGATTTTTGCTCACTTAAATCTTCTGATACATTATTAGTTAAAGTTTCAACAGATAATTTCGTAAGACCGAAGAAACGGTAACGTAAAGGATATATCAATTTTACACTCTGGATTCTATCAATATTAATAACTAGTGATTTTTTTATTTAACAATCCATATTTACATAGTAAATTATGATCTTTAGTCGTCAGGATAAAGTTATAATATTTTACAATCGTATGAATAATTGATGCAATTACTACTAAAAATCATAAGAACCCCAATTATAATAAATATAGCTGTTATGTTCCCTGCGACTGACTTAGCATTTTTTTGAAGAAGTTCGTCAAAATAAAGCTTCATTGTCGAAGATATATTTGAATACATCTCGAATCTTACCATTTAATGCTAATATTAACCCTAAAGCTGCAAAAGAACCTAACCCTAAGAAGTCCATAAAATGCAAGATTTTTAACAGATAACCTTAGTATTACTTTTTTTGAGACTCCTGTACTTTTTTTCTTCTTGATCTGAAGCTATATCTTCAGATGCATCTTGTTTTAATTCTCTTAGTATATCAATTAAGTTTAATGCGACTTCCTTCTTCAGAGGTTTTATCCTAATTTTATCTCCAACAAGATTAATATCCACCGAAAGTAGATTAAATACTTGGTACAATACGTTAGAACTCATGTCGATTGACTGGATGTTTTTCAAGATTTATATTTTTTTGCTTCTTTATTTATTATTCCTTTTGTGTAAATTAGAGTACCCATCACGTACTTCATAACTTTTTTTAAGAAATAATCAAATATACCTATTACTATTAGTAGCAGAAATCCCGCCAAAACTAGTAAATAATATTTCCAATTTTGCTCTTTTTAGTGCCAGAATCATAAAAAAATACCAAATAATCTAAATCCAGTAATTACAGAATCAACAATAACCATAGGATGTACTCGACTTTTTTTAATATTCTTCATCTTTATACCTCCTATAATTAAGATTGTTTTCTAGTATAGTTAATAGTAAGTTTTTCTAACTGTTCTACGTCTTTTTCTAGAAACATAAAAATCCTAATTTTTTTCCGAACCAGTGTTTATACTAACCTTATAAATATTGAACTTTTTCGATATTAAATTTTTGTTTAATTGTGTAATCTAGTATATTTCTAAGTGGTGCTACTTTCTCCAACTTAAAAAAATGTATACATCGATGTTGAAACTAGTTTAAAGTGTTCATCTGTAATTTCAAAAAAATGTATTATACTCATATTTATCTCTTAACATTACAACTACAACATGATTCAAAAAAATACTAACCCTAATATTATCCATAAGATAATATACACATCTATACCAAAAAAACTTCTTCAAAACCAATAAATTTAAAGATTACCGAAGCTAATGCGACAAATATTAAACTAATCGTCCAAATATTAAAGAAAAAAATAATCAACATACAATCTTCCTATATATTTTCTCATAAAAATCTCTCCTTATTTTTAAAAAAATTAATAATATAACTTTTTAAAAATTAGAAACCTATAAGATTTAGATCTCTTTCTCTTTCAATTGTAGTCTCATCACCATGTCCTGGATAAACTATTTTAGCTCCATCCAATTTAAATAATACATTTCCTAATGAATTTTTTTCAAGGCATCATAATCTGAACCGTATAAATCATAACGGCCAAAACCGCTTCTAAATAATGCATCTCCAACTACTACAAACTTACCAAAAATCAAATGATACTCCCCCTGGAGAATGCCCTGGTGTTGGTAGAACTGTAAAACTTAAACCAGCAATTTCATATTTTTTTATTTTCTTCAAACTCAAATTCTGCTAAATCAGTCATTGGTGGTCTTCTTAAACGGAATAATGTTGATCCATTAAAGTCAGGATTTTGTAACCAGTCACGTTCATGTCCTGAAATATATACAGGCACTCCGTAGTGTTTTCTGCACTCATCTAATGACATAATATGATCGAAGTGAGCATGAGTTAATAAAATTGCTTCAATTTTTTTACATTTAATTCTTCTACAGTTTTTTTGTATTCTATCGAAACCTTCACCTGGATCTACAATAACCCCGCGTCCATCTTTATAAACTATATAGCAATTTTTCATCTACCATATCCATTACTATTCTTCTAATTTCTGCTTTTTGCCATTTTATCAAAAACCTTTCCATAATTTTTGTTATCTCTATTTTTATCTTATAATTTTATTATAAACAAGTATTAATTAGTAGTTTCCTTTCTTTACTTATATTCCCCCTCATCACTTGACCTTACTTAATATTTTTTTATACTTGAATAGTATGATTTTTTTATATTAACTCAAATTATACCTATTATTTAATAATTTAAATATATGATTAATAAAAGGAGAAATAATTATGAAATTAAATTCATTCGCTAAGTTTTTCATTACTTAGTATTTCTATATTATTAATGTCACATCTTGCTATCTCTCCAGTAATTCCAAATCTTTATAGTTTTTTTATCATGGAAGCAATCCTAATATTGGTCTAGCCTCTGTAGAGAGTTTAGCTACAATCCCTGCTATGATGATAACAATTTTTGTTCTTCTTAGTAACGGAGTTATTAAATTTATCGGAAAGAAAAAAATACTGTTCTTCTTGAGATTTACTATTAATTTTTCGTTTTTGGTATAGTACCAGCATTTACTACAAACTTTAAACTTGTACTAATTAGTAGGCTTTTTCCTTGGAGCTGGTATTGGATTATTTAACTCACTTTCTATTAGTATGATAAGTGACTTCTTTGATGAAGATCGACGCGGTACAATGATTGGTTTGAGAACAGCATTTTTAAATATAGGTAAAAGCTTTTAACTACCTTTATTTCAGGATACTTATTAATCTACGGTATTCAATATACATTTTTTTAGTTTATGCTTTAGCACTTCCTATATTTATAATATTCCTATTATTCGTACCTAACGCTGAAAAATGTAAATAATAAAAAAAGTAAGCATTAAGTTTCATAAAAGAAACTATCGTTCTAACTCTTCTAACATTTCTAGTAGGAATTTCTTACATGGGAGCAACTATCAAAAATCCCTACACTACTAGCAGAAAAAAATATCATTATCAACCAGATGTAGCTAGAAATCTACTTACAATATTAGCTTTAAGTGGTATACTTTCTGGAGTTATCTTTGGTATTTTTAGTTAAGAGATTCAAAAAAATCTAACATTACCTATAATGTTAAGTTTCATGACAGTTGGAAGCATATTATTTACTCTGACAAATAATATTGTTATCTTCTACGTTGCAGCTATCTTTATAGGAATTAGCTTCGTAGGAACTATGTCATTTAACTTCTTCTATATTTCTAAAGAGTTAGAGAATAAATTTTTTTAAACTTTGCGACAAGTGTAATCTTAGTTGGTGGTAATATTGGTGTTATCCTAACTCCGGTAGTTCTTACTAAAATTCCTGAAGCATTACATCTCGAAAAAAATATACAACACCATTTTTTTCATAACTACAGCTCTAATGCTTGTTTCTACATTAGTTAGCTACACAGTATTAAGAAATAAAAATAAAATAAAAAGGAGAACATCTTTGATACTAATATCTTAGATGTTCTCCTTTTTATTAACTATTAAGTAGTTCTTTGTTTTTTTCTAAAAAAACTCTTTTAATTCATTATCTGGTACTTGTCTTGCTAAAACTAGTGTTCGTAATGCAACATCATCTATTCTACAGGTACAAAAGACAGTCATATTGTCCTTACCAGAAATTTTACTATTTTCTAGCCAATTTCTAGCACCATCTTTAAATAAATTAATGAATTCTCCTTTTTTCTCCGGAGTAGTTGATATTTGATATAAATTCGTAAATTCATTTACAACTTTCACACCAGTTACCTCATAATAATACTTTCTTTCAGGAGTTTCCATAACAATAACTCTATGGCTATCAAAATAATCTTTTTTAGCAAACCAGTTCATATTATTAAACACTCTAGTGTCTAAAGTAATTTTCTTTTCTTCAATTCCAGCTCTTGCATGTCCAAAAAAACCATTTAACATCACTCTTAGTTAAATCTGGTTGATTTTTCATAATCCATAAAAAAACTGCGCCTATATATGGAGCCGGCTTATTATCTAAACCATACTCTAGGTATTTAGAGTTATTAGTTGTTTGTAACATCGGTTCTTTTTAAGGAATCTTTTTCCATCTCCCGGAACATACATATAACCAATAACTTCACTATTTATCGATTTTTAATTCTTTAAATTTATTTTTCTAAATATTCTTTCTCTGCTTTATCTACAACATACTTTTTCTTCTTGTTTTACATTTTCTTTTTTTCTCAATTTGAATATATGATTCACTAGAACCTGTATTCGAATTGAAATAAGAGTAAATTCCAAATGAACCACCAATTAAAAATAATAACTAGTAATAGATATTTTTACTATATTTCTAAATATTGATTTACTATTTTTTTCATTGAAAAAAATTCCTTTCTAAAAAAATTTTTTTCTTCATATCCAAATCATAGATTAGATTATATCATATTTATATAATTTTCCTCAAAAGATTGTATTTTTATTTTTTTAAAAAAATTTATGGTTCTACAAAAATTTAGGACTGATGAGAAGGGTCATGAGCTTAAAAGCTCATGATTCCTTTTTAAAAAAATAGATATTAAATAAATAATTTTTTTGGATTGAAATTAGATAGTTAAACATTGTAAATCAAATTTTAGTTCTTGAATTTTATCTTGTCAAGAAATTATATATTATTATCGATAAATTTAGCTATTGTAATATTATTGTCCAGTTTTTAAGCAGCCATATTATCATAGTCTATTAGTTCTTTAACATTTCTATCAGTATTAGAATATCCAAGGTTAAATACGATTAGAATCCTAGCTTTAAGACTGAAGAAATTTCTATAACCATAACCTGTACGCTTTATATTTTTTTAATCTTATTAATGATACCTTCTATTGGTCCATTAGATAGATTGTATCTTAATGAGTTTTCAATATATGATTTATTATTAATAAATGTTTTTAAAAAGTAGCTGAGAATTCTTCAGCGATAGTATCTCTATTTGATCTAATAATATCAAAGAATCCCTTATAATTACGTGCGTCAAATGCATCAAAAAGCATTTGAGTCGTATAGTATGCATCCCTAATACTTCATCTTGATTAATAAGATGTTTCACTATTTCTCTACTTGTAATCCATTGTTTAAAAATAATCTTTTTTTCCGTAATCATCAATAGAAATCTCATCTTCACGCTTTAATAGTAGTTTCCAATATGTTTTGAATTGATTATAAATTTGATCTTTTTCTTTAATTTTATCTTTAGTATCATCTTTTGAAATAGTATTAAATCTTTTCATAATACGTATTCTAAGATTATTTAATGAATTATTTAAGGCTTGTATTATATGAAATCTATCAATAATTACAGTAGCATTAGGGAAGATATCTTTAATCATAGCCATATTTCCTGCATTCATATCTGTACAGATCGTTTTTACTTTTTAAACGTTCTTTTAATGAATACCTAGATTTAAAATGATTTACTATAGTAACTTTTCTATGATTTGTAAGTATATCGATTACTTTGTGAGTTAATGCATCACAATAAATAAAAACTTAAATGACCTTCTACATCATTAGTTGATCTAAATTCATCAAGACATAAGTATTCAGGTAATTTAGAAGATGGTCTTCTAGTTTCTGATTCAAACAATTCTTTTTTTGAATATTATATACTGTCATATCGCTTATATTACATTCTCTAGCGATAGATTTTTCTAGATGTTTCTAGTGTTAATCGGTATATCACTTCTCGTTTTTAATTCAAGTGAGATAGTAGATTTTCCTTTAGTTATAGATGTTTCAGCTGTAGAGTATTGATTACAATTTCTACAGTAATAACGTTGTTTATCTAAGTGAAGATATGTATTCGAACCTCCACATTTTTTTGTAGTTTAATGTGGCTAGTTTTACATCCATTTTTTTAATAACTTTAGAATTGCATTTAGTACCACACTTTTCACACATATGATGTTTTGTATTCAAGTTTGGCATAAACGATTTTAAATAATACTTTAGGAGGAAGAGGACTATCTTCATGTTTTGAACAAATCACCTCTTCAACTCCATTAATTTTTAATATTATTATCGATTACCCCTAGTAATTTTTTTATATCTATACTATAATTATTCATGACACAAATATTCCTTTCTTTAGTTTTGGTCGATTAAATTATAATGGATATTTGTGTTTTTTTCTATACTTTTTTTCACTTTTGTATATAATTTAATCGGACTGATTTTTTTCCATCAGTCCGATTTTTTTGATGAGCCAAATTTATTATTATCAAGAATAATTCTTTTAAAATTCAAAAAGAGTAATTTAAAAAAATATTTGATAATACAAATAGATCTTTTAAATCACTCTTAATATAGTTTATTTAATTATTTCTTTTTTTAAACTTGTCTAATATTTACAAAAATCAGTTGGAGGAACATTATCTTTTCCTAAATCAGGTTGACCAGCCGTTATTAAAATTAGATCTCCCTCTTTTGCTAAGCCAGATTCCTTAGCAAACTTAGGTGCTAAACTTAGCATTTCTTCCATTGATAAAGTTTTTTCTTCAATAAATGTTGTAACACCACGTGTTAATGCTAATTTTCTAGCTTTTTCTTCTGATGGAACTACAGCCAAAATTTGAACTTTTGGTCTATATCTTGCTATAAACTTCGCAGTTGTCCCTGATTTCGTGTAAGTTACAATATTATTGACATCAACAGAATCAAGTAGATATTTAGTTGATAATGAGATTGCATGTGCAATATCCATTTGACGATTTTTATAGTCTGATGAACGATTACCTTTCACCTTATCTTGAGTTTCAATATAAGTAATAATTTTATCAACTGTTTCTAACGCTTCTTTTGGATAACTTCCTATCGCAGTTTCTTCAATTAACATAATTGCATCAACACCATCTATTACTGCGTTCGCTACGTCAGATACTTCGGCACGCGTTGGTCTAGGGTTGTAAATCATAGAATGTAACATTTGAGTTGTTAATATAACTTCCTTTATAGCTGTATTAGCTTTTCTAATAATTTCTTTTTGAATTCCTGGTAAATCTTGGTAAGGTAGTTCCATTCCCAATTCATCCCTATTAATCATAATTGAATCTGCAAATTGAATTATTTCATCGATATTCTCGTATGCTTCTTTACAGTCTATTTTTTTACAATTAATCTAATATCTTTTTTTCCCATTAGCTTGAAGTATACTTTTTACTTTTCTAATTTCATCCAAATTACTAACAAATGGACATGCAACAAAAATCAACATCATTTTTGACAAGCAAAGTGAACATTATCTTCTTCAATTTTAATAAGTTTATATTTACTTTCTGCATAAATGTGATCTAAATCATAGATTATCGCAGTATTTTTTTATCTAGTTTTTTTCTCTTAGTTCTTTAATTTTTGTTAATTCTACTTACACATTCTTCCGGACTACCATAATACGTATCAACTAATACAGCGTCCGCCCCATTAGCTACAATCTCCTCTAATAGTTCTTCCGTACTATTTCCTAAAGTTGCTATAATTTTTTTGCCTTTCTAGTCATAACATACCCTACCTCATCTTAAAAAAACGTTTTCTTTTTAAAAATTATTATAACACATTAAATTATTATTTTTCTAGACAGTTTTATAAATTTATAATCTTTAACACCTATTTCTTTCGTACTCATTTCTCTATTAAAAACTATAATTTATTATCTTTTAATATCATAAAAAAACGTTTATTTTCCAGCTATACTCGTTCTTTAGAATCATTAATAAAATTTTCAATTCTACATATTATAATAAAAAAAGAAACTATACATTAATATGTACAGTTTCTTTTTTTCTATATTTTATATTTCAATTAAACAATAATTCAACACATTAAATTATAATTTCTTTTTTTAGGTGCTACTACTCCTGATTCAAGATAATCTAAAAAAATTCACCAAATAAGTTTTCCATCTCTGCATATGAATTTAAGGTATTTAATTCTTTTTTTAACTTTTGCTCCACCTTTAATACCTTTCATGTAATAAGCGGCATGTTTTCTCATTTCATGTACAGCAACTTTCTCAGGCTTAATTTCCATAAGTCTTCTTAAGTGCAATAAACATACATCTATTTTTTCTCTTGGAGTTGGTTCTTCTGTTAATTCACCAGTTTCAAGATATTTAACTGTACGATATAACATCCATGGATTTCCTAAAGCTGCACGTCCAATCATAACTGCATCACAGTTAGTATCATCTAACATCTTTTTAGCTAATTCAGGTGTGGTTACATCACCATTACCTATTACAGGAATTTTAAGTTCTTTTTTTACATCACGAATAACATCCCAGTTAGCTTTTCCACTATACATCTGAACTTTTGTTCTACCGTGGATAGCAATTGCACTAGCTCCAGCACGTTCAGCATTTCTTGCATTATCCATTATATAAATGTGTTCATCATCCCATCCCATACGCATTTTTACAGTTACAGGTTTAGATACTGAATCTACAAGACGGGCAATTACCTCGTATACCTTATCTGGATCAAGAAGTAATTTACTACCAGCATCTACTTTGGTAATTTTTTTGGAACTGGGCACCCCATATTTAAGTCAATAATATCTGCTTCTGTATTTTTTTGTCAACGTACTTCGCAGCTTCAACTAAAGTATCGATCTCTCCACCAAATATTTGTAAACTTAGCGGACGCTCCCTTGGATCGATATATAACATATTCATCGTCTTCTTATTATTAAATAAAATTGCTTTATCACTAACCATTTCAGCACAAACTAATCCCGCTCCGAATTCTTTAGCTGTTAAACGGAATGCAGCATTACATACACCTGCCATAGGAGCTAAGACTACTCTATTCGGTATTTCAATTTCTCTAATTTTTAAACATCTTCTATCCTTTCATTTTACAATTTTTTTCTTTATACAAACTAATTTTTTTCTGTTATTTTTGTCTAATGATTGCTTTTATACTCTTACCATCAATATCTATATCTCCATACATCTCTACTAATGGAGCTAGTACGAAATTTCTTTCATGAATATATTTATGAGGTACAATCAATTTATCATCATTAAAAAAACCAAATTATTATATGTGATTATATCGATATCTATCGTTCTATTTCCCCAGTGCTCTTTTTCTAATGCGACCAAGTTCTAATTCTATCTTTTGAATAGTATCTAGTAGTTCATAGACTTCTATCGAAGTCTCTATTTCTATACACATATTTAGAAAGTTTTGATCAGCTACTCCACCCCATGCAGGTGTTTCATAGACACTGCTTAGTTTTTTTAATTTTAAGATTACTCGCTTCTATTTTTTTCTTAAAAGCATCTTTTTAAATATTGCTCCCGTGGCTCTATATTGGTTCCTAATGCTAGTATAATCATTATAATCCAAACTCCTCACGTGTTGTTTCTACAACTACTCCACATTGTTCAAAAATGATATTTTATAGGTGCAGCTGGTTTATTAATTTCTAACTTAACATTTTTCAATTTGAGGAAACTTTTCAAAAAAATATTTTTTTAAAAATTTCTCCAGCTAAGCGCTCTAATAAATTATACGTATTTGAAGTTGCAGTCCCTACTACTACATCTGCAATATCAGCATAACTTATGCTGTCTGTCATCTCATCACTAAACAACGCCTTCTTATAATCAAGCTCACACTCAATACTAAAAAAATAAATTTCTGACCTAATCTATTTTCTTCTTCAAATAACCCATGATTAGCAAATACCTCAAGATTATTTATAAATAATTTCGTCTTCATGATTAATATACCTCTCAATCATTATTTTGCTTAACTATAAAATTTTAACACATTTCATCTTATTTCTCTAATGATTATACTTACATATCAATAAAAAAACGACTTAAAAATTATGATTTAATAAAATCTCTTTTTTTAAGCCGTTTAAGTAAAAATTAATGTTTCTTAGTATTTTTTTACTGTAAAAATTTAAATATTTTTAATTAGTTTTTTTATTTCTTTTTCTTCCTAAAATGAATGCAGCAACTGCACTTAATCCAGCAAATAGAAGTGAACTAGAAGAATTTAATCCAGTTTTTTTGGAAGAACATTTTTTTCCCTGAGAAGTTTTTCTCCTTTATTTGTTTCCTCTTTTTTTAGCTTTTAGCTTGTTCAGTTTTTTTCTTCCTTAACTTCTTTTGAACCTTCTACTTCTTGTTTTTGTATCAGAAGTTTCATTTTCTGAAGATTTAGCGTCAGAAGCTGGGACTTGATTCAGGAGTAGTTGATACTTCTTTCTTACTGAAGTCAATTTGTACAACTACTGGATCGTGGTCAGAAGCTCGTCCATGTTCTTCCATGAATGAAGCATTAATATGAACTGGAGAGAAGACTACTTTATCTTTAATGTTTTTAGAAATTAAAATATTGTCTAAACTTTGGTTACTTCCACGGTAGAAGTATGAGTATCTGTCACCTGCTTCATGTTCAGCCATTAAGTTAACAAGTTCATTTCCTACGATTGTTTTCACACTATCTGAAAATTCAAAGTCATTGAAGTCTCCTGTAAGAACAAATTTTAAGTTTGGATTTTGGCGTAATCCTTCTTTAATGAAGGCATTTAGAATTTTAGCCTCTTCAATACGTTTTGCTTTTGTATTTTCTACTGATGGTTGGTTAGAACCATAGATTGCATCATCACCTAATTTTGATTTTAAGTGGTTTGCAATTACTACTATTCTTTCACCTTTAAATTCAAATTCAGCTGCTAATGATTTTTCTAACTTTCTCGAAATGAACACTTGTAGGATCAATTCTAGCTGGGTTTTTCTCAAGGTGTCCATTTACAAAGCGTGCAGCCTCCTCGCTTCCACCTTTTTCTTTACCAATTAGAGTTACTCTCTTAGGATTATATAAATAAGCTACCCTAATGTTAGCCCCTGGTTTTCCACCATCTTTTCCATCAACTGGAGCTATTTCTGTATATTTATAATCTGGTCCACCAAGACTCTTAATTCTTTGAGCTAATTTTTCTCCACTCTTAACTCCATCAACAGTTCCATCATTTACTCCACCATTGTTATCTTGAACTTCGATTAGAGTAATAATATCTGGACTGTGAACTTCCTTGATAAATGAATTAGCAATCTTATCAACTTTTTCCTCTGGTGTTTCATCATGACCTTTGTTGTTTGCTGAGAAATTTTCAATATTGTAAGAAGCAATTGTTAATTTATCTTCAGAAGGATAAATTTTAGACACTTCACGTTTTAATCCTCCATCTTGAATTGCTGGTACACTAGATGGATCAATTTTATATGTTTTATTTTTATAAGTAACTACCCCAGTAATATTTTTCATTAAAGTAATCTTTTGCTTTTTGCTACAAATTTATTTCCTACTGTAATAGGTAGTACTTCTGTATTTTGTACACCTGGGCGTAGATTAACTCCACCGATATTGTTAAGTTTTTGACCTTTGTAGTCACCTGGTAATACATAAATATCACCTTTATATTGTGGACCAGTAACTTTTGGTTTAGTTACTTCCACACGCATTCCCTCTAGACTTTCCCAGTAATCTAAAGCTTCAGTTTCTGGATTATATTTAGTTGGTGTATTATCAACTATGTCTTTAGGCATTTTTTCAGAGATATTTAACGCTTTTGGCAAATCTGCTTTTCCTAATTTTGTTATAGTAGCATTAATAATTTGAGTAACAGTTAAACTACCAGCTGGTTTCTTAAAAGTTTGTCCTGGTCTTACAGAATATTCTTCCATATAACCTTCTTTAACAGTTCCTTGAACTTTTAATAAATCCCCTGATTCTACTTTCTCTTCTGAAGCAACATATACTGCATCAGAAGTTTTTGGATTGTTATCTGATACTTTATCTTGAACATAGAATCCTGTTTTATCAGTCTTAGTTACAACAACATTGTTGATTACTACTTCTTTTCCAACTAAAGGACTTTCATGGCTTTCACCTTGTACTTCCCCTATGTTTTTTACTTCTTTTGGAGCAGTAGCTTGAGGACTTGTTGTAGTCATTCCTACTGCTGCTTCACTTTTACCAGTTGTAGTCGCTGGTGCAACTACTTCTGTTTTCACCTCAGCTGCAGAAACTTCATTTGCTTCAGCTGATAAATAAGTAGCACCTACTCCTCCTAACACCGCACTTGCTAATAATATAGATAATTTGTATTTTTTTCACAATATGAACTCCTTGTATATAAGTTTATACTAATTATTTTACTATTAATCTAGAGAATAAGCAATATCAATTGTTCACCCTTTCAAAAAAAGTACAACTCAATAAAAACAATTACTTCCTAAACTTTGCTTTTTATTGAGTTGTACCCTCATTTAATATTCTCTATAAAAATTTTTATTTTGATATTCTATGGCTTATTAAATCTCTTTTTAAAACATAACAAGTACAAATGATATAATAACTATCCCTATAATCCCTAGAAATACTAACCATGTGTTTTTCTATTCCAACTTTATCAGTCAGTACTCCATTAACTGATAATAGTATTGCTACAATAACAGATTCAAAAAGTATAAAAATATTGAAACTATAGTCGTTCTATTATCATCATTTTTCACTAAATATTTATGCATAAATACATTCACCTGTATACTCATTAAAGTGAAAAAAATACAATATATAGCATGAATAGTACAAATTTAGCAAATACATTTTTGAATAAAAATAAACATTAATAGCATTCCAATATTTACAACTACAAAGAAATACAAAATGCGTAGCTTTGATAATTTATTTGATAATTTTTTTCATATATAAGACTTCCTAACATTCCACTAATAGAAATACCAACCCAAATATAACCAATTATATTAGAGTCAAACTTTTCAAATACCGCTTGCCATTGATTAGATGGTCCAAGATCTAAGATAGAAGGAATAACGAAAAAGTATCATAAGAAATACACTACTTTTTCACATATAGTGTTTCTTTTAACGAGTTTTTTTACTGTTACAAATGAATCTTTTAATTTCTCAATTGATATTTTTCTGTGTAACTTCTAAGTTTTTTTCATAAATAAAAAGTGTAATAAACAACGAAATAATAAAAAACTATCATACTTAATATTATCGACAAACTTTTTATAATAAACATACACATATTTAGCACTTATAAAAGCCTACAATTGCTGAGAAAAAAATAATGCATACAATGAATTTCTAGAAAGAATTTTTATCTATATTTATCTCTTCATTATTTTTTTATTGCTTACATTTACTAACCAACTTGTTAGTGTTCCAGACTGAAACGATTCTGCAACTGCAGATAAAAATCGCAGAAATATACAGTAAAAATTAAACTATTACTAAGTAATAAGATTAAACCTATAACCCTAAAAAAACTGAACTAAAAAAAGAATACTATTTTTTTGCTCCGATATTATCAGTTATTGCTCCACAAGGAAGTTCTGTCATAAAAAGAAACCAACCAAAAAAATCGATAAATACAAACCTACTTCTGCGAAAAGAAAAAAATCCTTTGATAATAAGAAAATATATAAAATTGGATTGAAAAAAATGATAGTGCCGTTGTGGATAAAAATGCTATACAAATAATAAAACTTTGTATTATTCATCTTTTTTTCTCCTACAATTTTGTATATTCTTCCATAATTATCTCTTTCTAAAAACTTATAATCGACCAGATATCTACGAACAAGAGAATAATCTGGATAAATTTCTTTGATTGCTTCATTTAATTCTTTCTCTGTAAACTCTAGTGATTTTTTTCTTTCAACATTTCTAAAAACTATTTGAAGTACAGGTATCTTATTTTTTTCTTTTTTTGGGTATTGTCATCAATTTATCATTTTTTTAAAAATATTTTATTTTTTTACTTCTTCCATAGCTTGCTTCCTCTTTAAATTTAAATTTTTTTATATTATTATATACCATATAAAATAAAAAAACAAGTATAAAATTAACCTCTAACACAGTTGGTACTATGTTAGAGGTTTTTGCAATCTAGTTTACTATTTATTTCTATTGCCCTAAGACAAAAAAACATCTTCAGCTTCTCTTTCTTCTTTCTTAGATCCTTTTACTCAAAAAAATGAAATTTTTATTAACTATAATCTTAATTCTATAGTGGGTCACTCCGTCTTTATCTTTATAAACATTATTGTTTAAAGTACCTACTATATTAAGCAAACTTCCTTTTTCACAGTATTTGGCTGTATTTTCTGCGATTTTACCAAAAGCAGTAAATTCGAAAAAAATTCAGTATCATAGTTCCCTTCTTTATTCTTAAAATCAGACTGAACTGCAATAGTAGCTTTAATATAACTTACTTTTTTTATCACTTTCTTTTTAATTCTGGTTTTTTTACTAATCTTCCTATTAAAAATTACTTGATTTAACATAATTTATCCTCCCTTAAAATAGTAATCTAGATTGCTATAAAAAAACATTAGGAAGATTATCTTAGTCTTATTTATTGATTAAAGTAACAAAAACTTCTCCATCTTTTTAGAAATTCAGCATTAATATAATTATCACCATCAAAATGTAATACCTTACCTGGTTCTACGATATGAATTTCCTCATCATTTAAAAAAATACTTTAACTTCACCTTTGACACAAGTGAATACTACTAAAAGCTTCTGGATGATTGTGTTTAGGAATAACATCACCTTGTTTCCCTACTTTTTTTTACTAATTTAAATCTATCATGTTTTTTTAATAAACCTGCTTCTTCAAAAAAATTATTCCTACGCTCATATTAATTCTCCTTTATTTAAAAAAATATTTTATATTTATTACGCTTACACTCTTATTATAGAACTTTTTTTGTTAACAAAACAAATAAAAATTCATATCTTTTTCCAATTTTTTTAAAAACTACTCCCATCTTAATAAACTGTGATCTATCTCTCTCTTAAATCCATTTTTTTTATTATTTTTTTAACGTATTTAAAAATACCTTCATCATCTACAAGTCCAGATACAGTGAGTAAGGTAAGTTTATCATGAAGACTATTAACCGTCTTAAAAGCCAGCTTCTTCAAATAATGATAGCCAATTTTCTTTCGGTAACGGAGAAACATTCATATTAATTGCATCAGACAGTGTCTTTCTCGTTTCTTCATAATTATTTAACAACAGTATATCATGAGTCAGAAGTAATCCTCCTGATTTTAATACTCTATAATATTCATTTAAGGCTTTAGATTTACTCTTATCACTAAACATAGTTAACATAGCTTCATTTATAATATAATCAAAACTATTATCGGAGAACGTTAAATGAAATGCATCCGCCCTCATAAACTCGATATTCTTTAGATTATTCCTTACAACTTCAAGTTGTGCTTCTAAAAATAGATTCTTTATCTACGTCTATTCCTATAAAGGTAGTCTTAGGATATCGTTTGGCTAAAGATATTAGATTTATTCCTCTGTTACATGCAACTTCTAAGACACGATTCCTAGCTTCAAACTTTATATGTGCAAGTAGAAAAATCAGTTCCTTTCACCCCTCCAGGTCTTAATCTAGTTTTACCTAGTTTTTTTAAAAAAATTTATGCCCCATTTCTTTTTTTCATAATAACCCTCCGCGTTTTTATATTATACTTTCATTGTACAATAAGATAAAATAAAAATCCAGGAACAATCGATAATAACTATCGATTATTTCTGGATTTTAAATTATATAATTCTACTATTGGGAGTAACTCAAAAAAACATGGAATCATTCAATCGATGTCTAGAAAGGGAAATTGTTATGATAATAGTATCATGGAATCATTTTTTGGAAGAATGAAGACGGAGATATATTATGGTTATGAAAAGAATTATATGTCATTTGAAGAATTTAGTAAAGCTGTAGATGAGTATATAGATTATTACAATAACAAGAGAATTCAATCAAAAACAAAATGGATGCCACCTGTACAATACAGGATAACATCCACTTGTCTAAACTAAATATATATGTGTCCAGAATTTTGGGTACATATCAAAATCGATTTTGTCGAGTCACCCCCGCACAGTTTATTAGATATCTAAAAAGCTTTTATAAAGCGAATTTAGATATCAATAAACCTCTGCGTCTATGAGTTCTCTTATACACTTTATTAAATTTTAGGAATTTTGGGTCAGTCCCATTTTTCTAAAAATCCTTATATGTATATGTTCCTTGTTCCTTATTCTCTATTGCAAAAGCGAACAATTTCTCTACCTAATACACTAACTTCGATTGGACTATATTTTTTTAGCTTTTTCCTTTTTAATACAAGTTGAAGAATTGGAGATACTTTCATAAATAATTCTTCTAAAAACCTATTATCAGAACGTTTACTTATAAGAAGAGATGGCTGAAATATTCTAAGAACTCCTAGATTCATTATTTTTTTAATTTATCTTCTAACTCTCCTTTTTAATGAATTATAGAAGTTTTTCGATTTACTATTAGCACCAATTGCAGAAACTACATTAAAACTTCTTACTTTACCTTCACATAGTTTAGAAAAAAATTAACTGTATAATCTACATCTATCTTTCTTTGATTTTCTTTTTGATCCCTGCAATTTTTTTATCGTTGTTCCAAGACTTGCAAATATATCTGCATCTTCTAGGATACTTGTATCAAAAATTAATATTTTTCAAAGTCTATGATTATCTTTGTCAACCTACTGTCATCAGGTAATTTATTAATAGAACTTCTTCCTAAAAATATAAATTCTATCATAATATTCACCACTTAATATTTCATTTGAAATTTCTCTACCTACTGCACCAGTAGTTTCAATAATTACCGCTGTTTTCTCCATTTTATCTCACCTCTAGAAAAATAATGATATTAAAGCTAGGATTGGTAATCCACCTTGCTTTAGAATGATTTTTTTATCACTAGTTAATCCACCATAAATCGCTACAAGAATAATGTAAATTAATAACATTCCTACTATTTCTTTAGGATTCTTCGAGAAAAATGTTCCATAAAGAAGTCCAGCTCCGATTAACCCATTATACACACCTTGATTTTTAAATAATGTATTCAAACTAGGTCTTTGTAATTCTTCCTTTGCAATATTAAACACTCTACTTGTACTATCTGAATCTGTAGAAAATGTCTCTAAATACATAATATAGAAAAAAACAATACTGCTACTAACATTGTTAAAAATTATTGTAATTATACTCATCCTGATACCTCTTTTTTTAAATTAAATTATTGTTAAACTTTTTAAGTAGTACTATCAACTGCTTAAGATCTTCATCAGTAAATTCCTTCCCGATTATCTGACTAATATCGGTTTCTTCAGTACATTTGTTTATTTTATTTTTTTGATGTTTCTGTAATTCTTACATACACCTCTCTATTATTAGCTTTATTGCGACTTTTTTTCCACATATCCTGCTTTTTTTCTAATTTATTTATATGCCTTGTTATTGCCGCTGCATCTATCTCTAGAATATTAGATAGCTGTTTGGGTGTAGCTACATCGACTTCATATAAGTATTTAATAATTTGAAATCTTGTTAGACTTATTCCTAATCTTTCCTCAAAAAAATGTAAGCAATCTTTCTCTCTAATACTTTCAAATCATGTAGCAAATTCACATATTCTTTAACATCCATTTACATAACCACCCCTTTTTATTGACAAGTCAATTATCTACTTATTATATAAATTTATAATTGATTTGTCAATTGTAAAACTTTTGTAAGGTATTTTCTGACATATGCTGTAAGGTATTTTCTAAAAGAGAAAAAAACTTTATAAAAAAATGCATTTACAAAGGTTTCTTGCTTATATATAATATTTTTATAAGTTAACTATTTTTTTAAAAAGTAAACTATTTATTAAAAGATTGACGTCAAAACTTCTAATAAAATAATTAAAAATTTAATTTAATACATTATTGAAGTAAAGGAGGAATTTTTATGTTCTCATTTTTAAAAAGCTTCAGCGCCAAAAACCGAGAATCGATAGTTCTCGCACTGATGCTGAATATAAAAAAACTTCGATGGCAAGTATTCTCAGGAGTATTTATTGGATATGCAGCATACTATCTAATTAGAAAAAAACTTCTCACTTGCTATCCCTTATTTAATTGATCAATACGGTTACTCTAAAAGCTGACTTAGGGAAAGTTTCACTTGCTCTTTCTTTAGCTTATGGTTTCAGTAAATTCATCATGGGTAACGTTTCAGATAGAAGTAATCCTAAGTACTTTATTACTATTGGTTTAGTTGCTTCTGCTGCTGTCAGCTTAATTTTCGGTCTTGTTCCTGCAGTGCTTTCTTCATTAACATTAATGATTTTCTTATCAGCACTTAACGGATGGTTCCAAGGTATGGGATACCCACCTGGTGCTAAAACAATGACTAACTGGTTCTCTGCTTCTGAGCGTGGTGCCTGGTGGAGTTGGTGGAATGTTTCTCACAACCTTGGTGGTGGATTAATCAGCCCTCTTGCTCTTTTTAGGACTTTCAGTTTTTTTGGTGCTTGGCAATCATTATTCTACTTACCAGCGACTATTGCTATTATCTTAGCAATTATTATGTTCTATCTAATGAAAGATACTCCAGAGTCTGAAGGTTTACCTCCTGTAGACGAATGGAAAGGTGAAAAAATTGTAGAAAAAGTTGAATCTGCTCACACATTATCAGCAAAAGATATCTTCTTTAAATACATCATCAACAATAAGTTCTTATGAAATTTATCGCAGATCGCTAACGTATTCGTATACTTTTGTACGTTACGGAATTATCGACTGAGCACTCTACTTTACTTAAAAAGAAGTAAAACACTTCTCTGTTGACAAACAAAGTTGAGAACTTTACTTCTTATATGAATATGCTGGTATCTTCGGTATGCTAACTAGTGGATACTTAAGTGATAAAGTGTTTAAAGGACACCGTGCTCCTCCTATGTTATTATTCTTAACTGGAGTTCTTGTAGCTGTGTTCATTTACTGGAAAAACCCTCCAGGAAACCCATTAGTAGATAATATCTGTCTTGTAGCTATCGGATTCTTAATCTATGGACCTGTTATGATGATTGGTCTTCAAGCAGCAGACTTAGTTCCACGTGTTGCTACAGGTACTGCAACTGGTCTTACTGGTTTATTCGGTTACCTACTTGGATCAGCAAGCGCTGGTTACGTTATGGGTAAACTTGTTGATGTCTTTGGATGGAATGGTGGTTTCTACGCATTAATCGTTTCTTGCGTATTAGCATTTGTATTCATCTCACTAACACTATTCAAAAAAACATCTAAACAGTTAGAAAATTAATTAATAAAAAAATATCTCTATCAGATAAGATTTTTAATCCTCCCTGAGCCTGTGAAAAAAAGTCTGTAAAAATAACCCTTCCTATGTTAAACTGAAATTAACTAGGGAGGGTAAAAAAATAGACAAGAAGAAAAAGAGATCCAAAAAAACAAGAATTAATAAAACAATTAGTATCAGAATACGGAGTAGAAAGCATAGCCGATATACAAAAATGCCTTAAAAAGATTTACTAGGAGGTACGATAGAAGAACTACTACAAGCAGAAATAAATAATCACTTAGGGTATGAGAAGTATGGACATGGTGACAAAGAAAAACTATAGAAACGGATATAAAGAAAAAGTTCAAAAGTAATTATGGCGACCTAGAAATAGCTGTTCCACAAGATAGAAATTCTACATTTGAACCAATGATAGTTCCAAAAAGAGAAAAAGATATCTCAGAAATAGAAAACAAAAATAATAGGGTCTATATGCCTTAGGAATGACCACAAGGGATATTGCACAAGAGATAAAAGAACTGTATGGATGTGAGATATCAGAAGGACTAGTATCAGACATTACCGATAAAATAATTCCAAAAATAGAAGAATGGAAAACAAGAACGCTAGATGAAGTCTATGCAGTAATTTATATAGATGCAGTACACTTTAGTGTGAAAGAAAATGGAATTGTAGGCAAAAAAGCTGTCTATATCACATTAGGAGTGAACCCAGAAGGTAAGAAAGACATATTATCGATGTATATAGGAACAAATGAAAGTGCAAAAACATGGTTATCTCTATTTAACGACCTTAAAAATCGAGGAGTAAAAGACATACTAGTAATGTGTGCAGATGGCTTAACAGGAATAAAAGAAGCTATAGCTGCAGCATTTCCAAAAACAGAATACCAAAGATGTATAGTGCACATGATAAGAAATACAACAAAATTTGTAGCGACAAAAGACTATAAAGAGTTGTGTGCAGACCTAAAAACAATATACAATGCACCAACAGAAGAACAAGCCCAAAACAACCTAGATATAGTAGCGGATAAATGGGAAAGTAAATATCCAAAACTAATGAGTAGCTGGTATTCGGAATGGGATGCAATAACACCTATATTTAAATTTAGTGTAAAAGTAAGAACAGTAATATACACAACAAATGCAGTAGAAAGTGTAAATTCAAGATTAAGAAGCATGAATAAGAGACGATCAGTTTTTCCGAATAAAGTATCATTAGAAAAAGCGTTATATCTAGCTATAGAAAGAATTGTAAAAATGGACAGGAGCTATAAGAGTTGAGAGCAAATATATGGAGAGTTAAGAATAATGTATGAGGATAGGATATAAATAAAATAAAGCAGCTTTAATTCTCTTGGCGAGTCTAGATTTTACGTCTTTACTTGTCAAGGACAAGGGCGTCGCCTTTTAAAAATCCTTGACAAGTAAGCCTTAAAAATCTAAAAATAGACTCTAGAGAATGAAAGCCACTTAAAGTAATTAAATCTATAAAAATTAAATATTATAAACTAGTAAATTTTGGTTAACATAAAGAATTTACAGAGTTTTATTCACACTCCCTCCTCCCTATTCTGATTGAGATATTTTTTTCTTTTTAAACGATAATATTTATAAGATAAGGTTATTTTTTTAAATATTCCACTAATTCACTTCTTTTTTTAGTATTTGTTTTTTTCCATAAGACGTTTTTTTGTATGTATCCACGGTTTTAACACTTAGAAACAATTTCTCTCCAATATCTGTCAGAGTATACCCTTCAACTATGTATCTCCCTACTTCTTTTTCTCGTTCACTAAGTTCTATTTCTTTATCTTCTTTAAATAGTTCATAGAAAAATTTTTTTGCATACTTATCATTTAAGTATATTTCGTCTTTTACTATAACTTTATCAATTGCTTGCAAGATTTCTTCATGAGCAGTACTTTTTGTTACATAACCCGAAGCACCTAGTCTCAAAAGCTTTTTTTATATGATTTATCTTCATGCATACTAAGAATAATCACTTTAGTATCAAGTTTTTTTCTCTTTTTATAATTTCTAATATATCGTATCCACTTCCATCAGGCAATGAAATATCACAAATAAATAAATTATATATATTATCCTTAATTTTTTTCTAAAAAAATTCAGTTTTACTTGCACAATCATCAATAACACTAATTTTTTTCCATCATCTTCTAAAAAGTACTTTTATACCAATTTTTATTAATTTATGGTCATCAATCAATAATATCTTCATCAGCTTTCTCCTCTATCACTTCAGTCTTAAATTTACAAGTTAATACTGTAGAATATTTTTTTATTATGTAAAACCTTAAACTCCCTGAAAAAAATCTAAGATCCTTTCTTGCATTCCATAAATCCCTAATCGTCCTTCTTTTTTTAGCCTTCTCTACACGTTCTTTAGTTAATCCAATACCATTATCGGCAATACTCAAGATAATGTAATCTGCATTCCCATAAAGTTTAATCTGTACTTCTGTTGCACCCGAATGGCGTTTTTATATTAGACAACGATTCTTGAATTATACGATAGAGTGTTATATCAAAATTATTATTCTTCCCACCATTATAATTTGTATAAAAATCCACTTCGATATTATATAATTTTTTTATAATCCTCTATATATTTTTATAAGAACTTCTTCTAAACTTAATTCTGAACTTGGTGGTCTTAAATTTACTGCAATATTTCTTATGTTTGTTAAACTGTTTTCTATCTCTGTTTGTATTAATAGTAATCTATCTTTTTTTCTTTCATCACTTTCTTTTTCTACAAGATTACTCAATAAAAAAACAACAAACTTGCTAAAGATTGACTTACCTCGTCATGCAATTCCCTAGAAAGCATTTTTCCTTTCTTCTTCTTGAATTCTGAATATTTTTGTTTAATAAATAGTTATTCAATTTCTTGTTTTTTTCTATTTGACTCAACCATTTCATTAATAGAGCTAACAAGAACATGGAAATCAGACTATAATTATCTTTTTTTCTATTTTTTTCTATAGTCTCCTTCTCTTATAATTTCATCTGTAACTAAAGTTAAATCTTGGACAGGGCGCTCAATCATTTTTGAAATATAGTAAGCAATTATTAACAGCATAAGAAATACCATCATATTTAGAAATAATATTCTTGAAAACTGCATGTACGTTTTAATATAAATATCTTTTGTGTAAAAATCCTATCCTTATATATCCGATATTTACATCATCTATAGGCGAAATATATTCTAATAATTCTCCTCTTGAACTCCCATATCTTTTTAAAAACTATTTAATTGTTCATCATTAAATATTAAAAAGTTTCTCTGGAACATCTTTCAAAGTTTTTTTCCAAGTATATTTTTTTCTCGTTATCATAAATAATTATATATGCTACCTCTTTATTTACAGATGCACTATGAATTTTTTTGATATATTTCATAAGTATTCTCTGTTTTTTTATATTCTCTGAAATATTTCCTGATAATTGGTAATAAGTTTGAGTTATTCTATCTTTCAATGCACTTTCAAGTATATCTTTATTGTTTACATAAGTATATGCTAAAATAACACTTAAATATACCGTATAAATCACTACAAAAAAATATTATTATTTTATTTTTTTAATCTTCAACTTAGCCATTTTCTAATCCTCACTTATTAAATTTGGATAATCATTAGCTTTTGTTTCTTCATATTTTTTTCTATTTGAAGTTGAGATAACGTGGTTCTTATTGTACTATCTTTATGTATAGATAATAATATTTGTTTTATTTTTTTCCTTATATTCATAATTTTTTTATGACTAACTACTGGACCAGTCGCTACCTCTGGGAATGTTTTTTTATAACTTTAACATTACTTGCAACATCTGAAAAAAATTATTCTGAATATATTGCAATGCCCAATCATCTACAATGGCTCCCGCTACTATTCCGCTTGCAACTTGGTTTATCGATTCTTCATGACTATGAGTAAAAATAATTACTACTAAAAAAACTTATTAACTGTTATTCCATTTTTTTAAAAAATAGTCATTTAATGCCAAGTATCCTGAATAACTATAAGTATCAACAAAAAGCAAAACTCATATTTTTTTAAATCCTCTATCTCTCTTATGTTTGAATCTTTTTTTAGCGATAACTATGGGGTGATAATATGCTTTCCCCTATTAGGCCTAGCTAAAAAGTTCCAATGAATCCTTTATCTTCATATAATGAATATGCTCCTGTCGATAAAAAAATGCAATATCTATTTTATTATTTTTTTCAATAAAAATATTTATATCTCTGTAGCTTTTTTGTATCAACTTAACTTTCTTATTTAGTTTTTTTCACCGATGTAATTAGCTAATTCTTTCTCCAAGATGTAGCTCTTATTATCTCCCGCTACTGAGATCGAGCCAATCCTCAAATTTTTCATCATCGTTATTAGTATTATCAATAGACTCCGTTACATTTTGAAAAAAATCAATATACTCTTCTTGCTTATTTTTTTCAAAAATAAACGGTAGAATTATTAATAGTACAACCGAAAGAATTACTACAAAAACTTGTAACTATCCTCTTCATTATATTCCACCTCTATTATTATAAAACTTATTGTTAGTCTAAAAAAATATTATCACATAAAAAAATTTTTGTGTATAATATCTTCCTAAGTATATTATTATATTTTTTTAAAAGCTACTTTATAGTATAACATTATATTAATAGTGAGAAAAGAGAAAATCACTCATGTTAATATAAGTAATTTTTCTCTAATTGATCCTATAAATATTTACTAGCTTCTCTTAAACTAAGATTAGCCATATCGGTTCTATTTTCTTCTATGAATTTCCTAACCCATTCTGGATTAACTTTTTGAATAATCTCGAAGTGCCCATCCTATAGCTTTGTTAATGAAGAATTCACTATCAGACAAATTATTTCTTAATATTGTTTCTAATAAAAGTTTGTCTACATGCTCTTTTAAATGATAACTGATGCAAAATTGTAACTCTTCTTAACCAGATGTCATTTTCTTTTTTTGACCACTCTAGCATCAAAGTTTTTAATTCTTTATTACGTTTTACTACATCACCTATAATCTTAGCCAGTAAGTCAACTGTATCCCACCAAGATTTAGTTACGACAAGATATTTCAACTTGGAAATATCACCTTTTTTTAGAAACTTTTGCATCGTTTTTAAATAATAGACTACTGCATATTGAAACTCTCTTTCCTCTTTATTCCAACAAGTTTCAATAAAAATTCCAATCTATTGCTTTTTGTTTTTCTGGCGGCAGGAAAATACTTCTTATATAATTCTGTTCTTTTTAGGTCCTCTTATACCGAGAAATCTGAATTTATCCTGCATGTACTTTTCCATAGACTCAGCCAAAAAGTTCTTTGCGATTTTCTTCAAGTTCCGTGATTAAACCTGATAATTCCATATTAAATCTCTATTTCTTATCTTTTATTTTCTAAACTTGCTTTAATGAATCCAGCGAATAATGGGTGCGCTTTTTCTGGACGAGATTTAAATTCTGGGTGGAATTGTCCCCGCAACAAACCATGGGTGTTCAGGGATTTCAACGATTTCAACTAATTTTCCATCTGAAACCACACCTGATAATACCATTCCTTTATCAGTTAGACGATCACGATAGAAGTTGTTGAATTCATATCTGTGACGGTGACGCTCAGTAATATTGATTTCTCCATATTCTTTGTGTGCTACAGATCCTTCTGTCAATGTACATGGGTAACTTCCTAAACGTAAAGTTCCTCCCATTTCAACAACATTTTCTTGATCTGCTAATAAGTTAATAATTGGGTATGGTGTATTTGGATCTAATTCTGAAGAATGTGCTCCAGTTAAACCACATACGTTACGTGCAAATTCAACAGCAGCAAGTTGCATACCTAAGCAAATTCCAAAGAATGGAACATTGTTTTCACGTGCATATTTAATAGTAGTAATTTTACCTTCTACTCCACGATCACCGAATCCACCTGGTACTAGAATTCCATCTGCATCTTTTAGATATTCATGTACATTTTCTTCTGTAATATCTTCAGATTGAATCCAATCAATTTTCACTTTAGCATTGTGTTTATATCCAGCATGTTTAAGTGATTCTACTACTGAAATATAAGCATCGTGAAGTTCTACGTATTTACCTACTAATGCGATTCTTACATTTTCTTTTAGGTTATCTACTCTATCTACTAATGATAACCACTCTTTCATGTCAGCTTCCGGCGCTGTTAAACCAAAGTGTTTTAATACGATATCATCAATTTTTTGAGCTTTAAGATTTACTGGTAATTGATATAAATTACTTACATCACGACTTTCAATAACGTTTTGTTTTGGAATATCGCAGAATAATGAAATTTTAGCACGTAGTTCATCATTTAGAGCAAGTTCGTTTCTAACTACGATAATATCTGGTTGAATACCTAATCCACGTAATTCTTTTACTGATTGCTGAGTTGGTTTAGTCTTCATTTCTCCAGCAGCTTTAATGTATGGTAATAATGTACAGTGAATGAAGCACACATTTTCACGACCTAAATCACTACGAATTTGACGGATAGCTTCTAAGAATGGTAATGATTCGATATCTCCTGTTGTTCCACCGATTTCAGTAATAACTACATCCGCATCACTAGATTCTCCTGCTAATAATACACGAGACTTAATTTCGTTTGTTACGTGAGGAATTACTTGAACTGTTCCTCCTAAGTAATCTCCACGACGTTCTTTTTCAATAATTGAAGAATAAACACGTCCTGCAGTTACGTTAGAATATTGTCCTAAGTTAACATCGATAAATCTCTCATAGTGCCCTAAATCTAAGTCTGTTTCTGCTCCATCTTCTGTAACGAAAACTTCTCCGTGTTGATACGGACTCATTGTTCCTGGATCAACGTTTAAATATGGATCAAACTTTTGTAAAGTTACTTTTAATCCTCTATTTTTTTAATACACGACCTACTGATGCCGCTACAATCCCTTTTCCTAATGATGAAACTACTCCACCTGTTACAAAAATATACTTTGTCATTGTGTTCTCCTTCTATTAAAAATAATAAACCCCCTACGAAATTATCGCAGGGGGTGGTTTCTTAAATCACTCTTTAAGAGTGCCCGTATATTATTCTAGCATAACGCAATATTTTTAGCAACTAAAAATAATTCGATATATATAATTTTTCTTTATGATTGAATATTAAAAAGAATTTGAACGAACTAAATGGATAGTATCTTAAACTTACTTTTTCCAATCATCGCTTCTTTTTTAACAAATCCAAATACACGACTGTCCGTACTATGTTGTCTGTTATCTCCAAGTACGAAGTATGTTCCTTCAGGTACAGTCTTAGATTTCGTACTACTTAAAAATTCAATATTAAAGTCTGGTGTAAATGGTGCTGTTCCTGAAGCCTTAGCCTCTTTTATTTTCTGAGCTAAGTAAGGCTCATCTACTTTTTTTGACCATTTACATATAATACGTCGTTTCTGTACTCAATAGTATCTCCAGGAACTCCAATTATACGTTTAATATAATCATCAGTTTCATTAGCGTGGAAAACAACTTCATCTCCACGTTCAAAGTTTTTACTAAATTTATTAACGAAAACTTTATCGTTATCAGCGAATGTGTAATCCATTGAATGACCTTTTACTGTGAAAGGTGCAATAACATATGTGCTTAAAAACAAGATAAATAGCTATCGAAACTACAACAACTACTACCCATTCCATAATTTCTCTTAAAAATTTTTCACTGGTATATCCCTCTTTTATTTTATTTATGATTAATAATTCTACCATATATCAAAAGAAAAAAATCAAAAAAATAATTCTTTTTATACTATTGTTATTATAATTATTAACTTTATTATAATTTTAGATTTCTACACTAGGAATAAATCATTTATATTCTATTAAATCTATTCATCTTACCTAATTTAAAGACTTGCTTATTTAGGAAAGTCCTAAATTTTAACAATGTTCATATGAGAACCCTTAGACGCCGTGGTTTATTGACATCTAAATTCGCTTTTTAAAAACTTATTAGATATCTAATAAACTACTGCGATAAGTGACTCGACATAATCTTGTTTCTTAAGAAATCACGATTTTTGAGCCACTTCCTTGAAAGCACTTTTTATTGAATTATTTTTATCATTATGCTATAATCATTTATACGGGAGTCTGTAAACAGTCTGAGAGGAAATATCAATATTTCGACCGCACCTGATCTGGATAATGCCAGCGTAGGTACACTTAGCTTAAAGACAAAACTTAGACCCCCTTTATATTGTAAGGAGGTTTTTTATTTTGATAAATTGCAGTATTGCATTACAAATTCTTCCACTTGATAACCATGATGGAAGAATAGAAATTATAGATAAAGTTATCTATTTTTCTACAAAATAAACATTCTAATTTAAAGGTAACTCCATTTGAAACAGTCATCGAAGGAGAATTTAATGATCTTATGGATACATTAAAAGAATGTTTAGTCCTAGCGGGTGAGGACAGCAAAAATATTTTTTTGCAAATGTAAAAATTAACTACGGAGATGTTTTAACAATTAATGAGAAAAATTAGCAAATTTAATTAACAAATACGCTGCAACTATTTCAATGTTGTTCTTAGTCATAATTTGGCAGGTATTGGAAACCTTGGTTTATTGCCTAAATACATTATTCCTACACCTATTGAAATAGTAAAAAGCATTTATAAAAAAACTATCAACTATTAATATTTCACAGCAAAATCACCCTACTCGAAGCTATAATAGGATTATTCCTAGGAATAGTCATAGCTTGGCTTCTTGCTTTAATTATGGATAGTATACCAATATTTAATAAGACCATTTATCCACTTTTAGTACTAACTCAAACTATTCCAACTATAGCCATAAATTTTCTATCCTTGTTCTTTGGCTTGGATACGGACTAACTCCAAAGATTGTATTAATTGTTTTTAACAACAACATTCCCAATAGTTGTTAGTATTCTAGATGGATTTAGAAACTGTGATAAAGATATGATTACTCTTTTACGCCTTATGAATGCGAGTAAATTCCAAATACTTTGGCATGTTAAAATCCCTACTAGTCTTAGCTATTTCTATGCAGGGCTTAGAGTCAGCGTCTCTTATGCATTTATCGCTGCAGTAGTAGCTGAATGGCTTGGAGGATTCGAAGGACTTGGAGTATACATGATTAAAGCAAAAAAACTTTTTGAATATGATACTATGTTTTGCAATTATCATATTAGTATCAGTTATCAGTTTACTAAGTATTGAACTTGTTAAACTAAGTGAGAAAAAAATTTATTAAATGGAAATATATAGGAGAAAAATCATGAAAAAAAGATATTAACTAGCATTTTTTTGCGTTTATCTTAGCTTTTTCATTAACTGCATGTAGTACAGTTAATAAAAATGCAGAGAAAAAAGAACTTAAAAAAGTTGACTTCGTTCTTGACTGGGCGATTAATACTAACCATACTGGTCTATATGTAGCGAAGGAAAAAGGATACTTTGCTGAAGAAGGTATCGATCTTGATATTAAACCAGCACCTGAAGATAGTACTTCTGATCTAATTATTAACAATAAAAGCACCTTTTGGAATTTATTACCAAGACTCAATGGCTAATAAACTTTCTAAAGGAGCAGGAATCACTGCTGTTGCTGCTATTATCGAACACAACACTTCTGGTATCATCTCACTTAAGAAAAACAATATTAAAGAACCTAAAGACCTTGAAGGTAAAAAATACGGAACTTGGAATGATCCAGTTGAATTAGCAATGGTTAAATCACTAATTCAAAAACAAGGTGGAGACGCTAATAAATTAAACTTAGCTCCAAACACAGATACTAACTCTGTGACTCCATTAGAAAATGGTCTTTTTCGATGCTGCTTGGATCTACTATGCTTGGGATGGTAAATTAGCAGAAAGTATGAAATTAGATATTAACTACTTCTACTTAAAAGATTTCAATAAAGACTTAGACTACTACTCTCCAGTAATTATTGCAAATAATGATTACTTAAAAAGAAAAATAAAGAAGAAGCTAAAAAAAGTTCTTAAAGCTATTAAGAAAGGATATGTCTACGCTATTGAACATCCTGAAGAAGCTGCAGAGATTTTTAATTAAAAAAATGCTCCAGAATTAAAAGATAAAAAAAGATTTCATCGTTGAATCTCAAAAAAATATTTATCTAAACAATATGCATCAAACAAAGATCACTGGGGTGAATTCGACGCTAATAGATGGAATGCATTCTACCGTTGGGTTAACGACAACAAAAATCACTGAAAAACCTCTTGCAGAAAAATACTGGATTCAGCAATGACTTTATAAAATAATGAACATATTATCAATAAAAAAACTTATCTTTCAATTATCCGAACAATAAAATATTACATGATATAAATATATACGTCGATAAAGGAGAAGTCGTATCAATCCTTGGTGGTAGTGGTGTTGGTAAAACTACACTTTTTAATATTATCGCTGGTATTAATCCTCTCCAAAGTGGTGAGATATCAATAAAAGGTAACACAGACTACAAAGGTCGTGTAAGTTATATGCTTCAAAAAGATTTACTACTAGAGCATAAGACTATTATTCAAAATATAACACTTCCGCTTCTAATAAGAAAAATCAGTAAAAAAGAAGCTGAAGAAGAAGCAATAAAAAGTCTAAAATTATTTAATCTTTACGAATATAAAGATAAATATCCTAGTGAGTTAAGTGGAGGTATGCGCCAAAGAATTGCTCTACTTCGTACATATATGTTTAAAGAAGAACTATTCTTACTAGATGAACCATTCAGCGCACTCGATGCTATTACTAAAATTTCACTACACTCTTGGTATTTAGAAATTAAGAATAAACTTGACCTAACTACTCTACTTATTACCCACGATATCGATGAAGCGATTGATCTTAGCGATAGAATATATATCATAAAAAAACAAACCTGGTGAAATAGTATCAGAAATTAAAATAAATCTTGATAAAGAAAATCAAGATGAACAAAAAAATTAAAAATATAAAAAGAGATACTAAATATACTTGGATTATAGTACTACACCCTAGCGTGAAAAACTCACACTAGGGTGTATTCTCTTAATTATTTATAAATACTATATTTTTTTATTAATAAAGTAGATTAATATTGCAGGGATAACTGCAAAAAAACATCAACTTATAGCCAAATACTTCTAAAGCAAGAAGTATAGGAGCAATGTACGTTTTAGTAGCCGCTGAAAAATACAAGGCAATAACCTAGAACTGCTGTTACTAAAATAGGTAATCCCAAATAAGTTCCTAAAATTACGCCACACGTAGCTCCTATCGCAAATAGTGGCGTAACCTCTCCGCCACTAAAAACCAATACCTGTACAAATCGTCGTTAAAAATAATCTTCAGTATAAAATCATAAATTTGAATTTGTTCAAAGTTTGTAAAAAGAAAGGTCAATCAAATTTGTTCCTAATGAAGCATATCTATACTCGAAAAATAATGCTAACAATAATAAAAAAATACCTAAAAGAAGCCAACTGATTTTTACTATTAAAACCCACTAGTTCTTTAATTTTTCCTTTGAAGAATGACAAAGAAAAATTCCTACAAATACAAAAAAACTATACCTATTAAAAATTATTTTTTTATTAATAACTCAATATTTATATTCACCTTACTTACATCTATTCCTACAAAGAACTTTTTCTAAACCTAATTTATGTGAAACAAATGCACTAATATATGCTCCGATAATATATGTTATATACTCATATACCTTATTCACTGTAAAATTAAGTTTTTCACTAACAACTTCTAAAATAAATACTACCGCAGCAAGTGGTGTCTGAAACAATCCAGCAAAACCACAAATCATTCCCAATTTAACAAAAGAATTGTTTTTGCCCTTTGCTAAAAATCTTCTCCAGCTAGATTACCTCCAATAGCTCCACCTAATTGTACAGCAACCCCTTCACGTCCGACACTTACTCCAAATCCATGTGCCAATAAAGTATTTAACGTTAGTATAAATGGAAAACTCCATGATACTTTATCTTTCTTATCAGTTGCAGCTTCTATAAAATATTTCATTCCTATCGCATTAGTTTTCAAATACTTATTACTAAATTTTTGTGAAAAATTAAAATTAAAAGGTGTTAATACTATCAAATACTTGTAGTAACCACTTGTTATCTCTATGAGTTTTTAATAGTATCTGTCCAAATACTGAACAACAAACAGCTATTAATAATATTAAACTTACTAATCTTATATAATAATTTTTTTAAACATACTATTTTTTTGATTTTTTTCCTCCTTGTATTGGATAATAACAGGAGCGACTTTAAGACTTATGATTCATAAAAAAATCATCTTTATAAAGTCACTCCCATACATCCTTTTTTTATAATTTATTTTTTTAAATGATAATCTCGTTTTTCTTCGGTTGATCGAAAACTGAATCCTTCACCTATAATATCATGAACTTCGGTGATTGTTACAAAAAGTCCCGTGGATCTATATTATAAACGATGGATTTTACTTTCCCTATTTCATTTCTTGAAACTACACAATATCCTATATTTAAATCTTTCTTAGAATAACTTCCTTGACCTTTAATATATGTCAAGCCTCGATTCATATCTTCTTGTATTCTTTTTGGTGATTAATTCTATCTCTGATGAAACAATCATTACACCCTTTCCTGGAACACCACCTTCAACAACATAGTCAATCATTTTAGTACAAATGAAAATATATATCAAAGTATATAATATCGCAGGAAAACTTTTAACTACTACAAATGTTAAAGCTATAATTACTCCATCAAGAACTTGAATTATTCTACCAATTGAACTTCCTGTATAAAGTTGAATAATCTTAGCTACAATATCGACTCCCCCGGTTGTTCCACCTGCTAAAAAGACTATTCCAAGTCCAATTCCAGCAAGAATTCCTCCAAAGACAGAAGCAAGTAATCTATCTCCACCTATATCAATCGCAATATTGTATTTTTCAAATACACCTATCCAAAAAGTCAGCATAAAAATACCATATACAGTATATAACATAGTTTTTCTTATCTAACATCTTGTAACCAATCAATAATAAAGGAATATTTACCAAAAATTGTCCCAACAGAAACTGGTAGTCCTATTGCATATAATAGAAGCAGAGCTATCCCTGTTCCCCACCTTCTGCAAGTTTGTTTGGAACATTAAAATGCATAATAGCAAAAGAATAAATTGCACATCCCAGAGAAATAATAAATAACTCTTTAATAATTTTTTTAAAAATTTAAATTTTTTTAAAATTCTTTTCCATAGTACACCTCCCAGAATTCGACTGTACCCTAATTATAACAGTTTATTTCAGGATAAACAACACCGTACTTATATAAATTTTCTAACTTTAATTATTATAAATTTTTATATTTTCTTAGACATTATTTCAAATTTGTACTATAATTATAATATCAATATTGAGGTTGACTTTTTAAAAATGAATAAAAAAACTTCATACCAAATTATCTTACCTTATGTAATATATTTTGTGGATTCATGTCTATTCTGACTACATCACACGGATATTTCATTTGGGGAACTGTCTTTATTATATTAGCCATGCTTGCAGATAGATACGATGGTATCGTTGCAAGAAAACTTGGTGTTGTTTCTGAAATTGGTCACGATTTAGATTCATTATGTGACGTAGTTAGTTTTGGAGTTGCACCAGCTATGCTTGTTTTTTTGAAATATTTGTCGCTACTGAAAAAAACCGTCAGCTATTCTAACAACAATAGTTGCAATAATTTGCGGAGTATACGTATGTTGCGGAGCTTATCGTTTAGCCAGATTCAACGTTACAAAAATGAAAAATGGATACTACCAAGGTGTTCCTATCACAACTTGTGGAACAATTCTTGCGATTATCGCACCTATAAAATTACCAAGTATCGCTACGTTAATTTTAGTAATAATATGTTCTTATCTAATGGTAAGTAATATAAAAAAATCAAAAAATATAAAAAGGTTGTATATTGTAATATATATCAGAAATCCGATATATATTTACTAATATACAGCCTTTTTATCTTATTTATACTACTCTTACTTCAAATCCACTACCAGCTAAAACTATTATAAACAACTACTAATTACCTCTACTAGTTCCTCTGGATTCTCCCAAGCCATCGAGTGTCCAGCATTTTTTACTACTTTTACAGTTATGTTATGTTTTGGTAATTCTTCAAAATCCATGCTAGGTAGTGTCTTTTTCTCCGAAAAATAAAGTATCTAGGTACATTATAACTATACAATAAACTACGCCAAGAATTTTCTCTTACTACTACCGCATCGCGAGAAATCTGATAAGCTGCCTCTGGTAACCAATTTTTCAATGTTGCTGCCCACATAGTATTTTTCCCACTTTCGCAGTATTGTATTAATCTTGTTATACTTTTTTTATAGTTTTCTTCAGTGTATTGAGCTACAGCCCAGCTAGTACGCCCTTTTGTCGCAGGATCGAGATTAGGTTCAGTTAATATCAATCTTTCAATTCTTTCCTCACATAACGAACACAATTCTATAGCTATCGCACCTCCTAAACTATGTCCGAAAACTATAACTTGTTCAAGCCCTAAATCTTCTAAAAATTCCGATAAATATTTAGCGTGATTTTTTTCACTTCATAAATAAAAATCAAGTGGTTTATCGCTATATCCTGCACCTAGTAAATCCACTAAAAATTCTTCTATGTCCTAAAAAAATTCTTTCTTATTAGCTATTTCTACATAATCAAATGAACTAGCGCACCCCAAGCCATGAATAAATACTATTGGTAATCCTTCACCGCAGAAATCATTATACCTTATTTTTATAGTTAGTATTTCTTATTGTATACTCTTGCACAATTATTCCCCTAAAAAAATAATTTCTTTACTTAATTATATCATTAACTCCTAGGTTAAAGTCAAATTATTACGGAAAATAAATTCCAAAAAAATCAAATTACGATGAAAAAAATTAAAAAAAGTTTTTTTCGTCGGCAAAAATTAAGCAACAAATTTTAAGGATATGTCAAGAGAAGAAGTGGAACGACTCTTGACATATTCTTTTAATTTGTTAAAAAAACACAAAAGCCTACGAAAACAGTTTTTTTCAGAGGCTCTGCGAAGCGACTAAACTGCAAAATTTGTGTTGAGACTCACTTTATAAGTATCGCCTTTATACCTATCATCTAAGATAGAGAAATCTAGATTTGTAAAATTATTGATAGTTTGGTTACTGTTCATAAGTTTTATAAATACTTGTTTATCATCGAAACTATTCAAATATAACGCACGTAAGAATAGTCTTTTTCGCCAATATAGGCTTACTAAATCCTTTAGGTCGAGATGTGAATATATTAGCTAACGAATGGGAGATACAGCTTTTCATAGAACAACTAGCGTTAGCCTTTAATAATCGTTGTAAAGCCGCCCTATTATTTAAAATATATTTACTTTTTTCCTCAATGATTTCTTCTCTATCTGGGAATTTTTTTAGAAAAAAATCCTTAATCCATTGTTTAAATGCTGAACGATTATCGGCTTCAATAAACTCTTTAGTTTTTTTCATATTCATCCATATTAGAGTATGTAGTAATACGCTGTAGAGCTTGCATAACATGGAATTTATCAAGTGCATAATGAGTTTTAGTAGTATCGAATATATCACGAGTAGCCTTAATCCAATTAGTCCCATCACCAAGAATATAGATATTTTTCAACGAAGAAGATGCTAAGATCTTTGATGAAATAAACTGTGATACAGAAAAATAGAATAAACTTTGAAATTCGTGACAATACGTACTTTAAATCACTTAAAAAAATAATATTGGTGATAAAGCACATTATCTTATTTCTTACATTGATTGCGATCGATTTATAGAAACTACTACAAACACGATAGCTACTCTTGAAAAAGAACGTGATGACTTAAAAAGAAAAAAACTAGAACAAAGTAAAAATTAACGCTAAAAAAAGGCAACAAATCGTCTAAAGGAATTTGATGAAAAATATTAGAATTTGGTATGAAAAAAATTGAAAAAAATAAAAAGAACTAAAAATCAGAAAATGGAAATATTATAAATCTATCATGTGCAAGTTTCATCGAATCAGGACAAGATTTAATATACTTCACTAGTGGAGCAATCAGTAAGTTTCACCGTTATGAAGGACCATATGCAATATTATTCCATATGATGAAATATGCAATAAATAATAACTTTAAATATTTCAATTTCTTCGGTACTTAAAAAGATTTCACTTCTGAAACAGCAAACGACTATGGTGTTCTTCAATTTAAACGTAATTTCAATGGTAATATAGAATACTTCATGGATAATTACGAGTTTCGTAACGCTATTGGAAAAAAATTTGGAAAATATAAAAGGAATCGGGTTCCATGCCCAATTCCTTTTTTTTCTCATTTAATCTTCTTTTTTTAGCAACTTTTTTCGTAGCTTTTTTTGGTTTTTCTTTTTTTTGTGGTTTATTATTTTCTGGATACATTACTTTATCAACTAATCCATATTCACAAGCTTCTTCCGCAGTTAAATAATTATCACGTTCTGTATCACGTTCAATAGCTTTAATTGTTTGTCCAGTTCTGTCCGCTAAAATTTTGTTTAATTTTTCACGTGTTCTTAAAATGTGTTTTGCTGCAATTTCTATTTCTGTTGCTTGGCCTTGTGCTCCACCTAATGGTTGGTGAATCATTACCTCAGCGTTTGGTAGTGCATAACGTTTACCGATAGTTCCAGCTGCAAGTAAGAATGCTCCCATACTCGCTGCCATTCCCATACAGATAGTTACAACATCACATTTAATATGTTGCATAGTATCATAAATTGCAAATCCAGCTGTTACACTACCACCTGGTGAATTTATGTAAAAGTAGATATCCTTTTCACTATCTTGTGCTTCTAAAAATAAAAGTTGACTTGTTATTGAATTAGCTACTTGATCATTAACATCCGATCCTAAAATAATGATTCTATCTTTTAATAATCTTGAATAAATATCATAAGCTCTTTCTCCTTGAGAAGTTTGCTCAATTACTGTAGGAATTAAATTCATTTTCTTACCTCCTAATTTTTCTTTTCACTTGTTATTATATATCAAATATGGTCAATTATCAACTTATTTCCCTTTTTAAACTTCCTTTATTATGGGGTTGACCCAAATGACAAAGTTCATATGAAAACTCATAGACGCAGTGGTTTATTGATATCTAAATTCGCTTTAAAAAAAGCTTTTTAGATATCTAATAAACTAGTGCGGGGAGTGACTCGACAAAAATCGTTTCTACGAAATCACGATTTTTGAGTCACTCCCATAAATACGACTCGAAAAACCTGTGTTTTCAAGTCGTACTTACTTTGTTATTATAGTCTATATGAATGTTCTTTAAAATTACCTACAATAGTATTAACTGCAGTTACTGTAATAAATGCTTCTGGACAATTTTTTGCTACTAATTGTCTTAAAAGATGCATCTCATTTTGTTGAATAACTACTATAATCATTCTTTTTTTCTTATGAGAATATCCACCCTCTACATCCATTATTGTAGAACCTCTATGTAGAGTATTATTAATAAGTTCTACCATTGTTTCCGGATTACTACAAATTATTGTACATTGTATATATGCTGAAAAAGAATTTTTTTGAACACCTTTCATAGTTTGATTACGTACAAAAACTCATTACAAGTGCATACATTACATATTTAATATCAAAAAAATATCCACACTATTGTATATATTGTTATATCTTGTATTAAAAAAACTGTTGGTAAATTATATTTGAACTGCTTAGTAATAAACTTACCTGTTATATCTGTTCCACCAGTTGAAGCTCCAGCAACCAATAGACAACACATGGCTAGTACTGAAATAATTCCACAGAAGATTGCTGCTACAAGAGAATCTCCAAGATTAACAGGAGTTATTATCTTAGGCAAATTGTTAATTAAAAAATGATGAAATACTAATCACTAATCCTGTTAGTATTACAAATTTTCTTCCTATATATTTATAACCTATATAAAATAATGGAACATTTAAAAACAAATTGAGCGGTCCCTATTTTTTTATTCCAGTTATTTTATTAATTACTAAACTTAATCCTAATGCACCACCTGCTCCAATATTATTAACAGGTATTAACAATCCAGCATAAATTGAGAATAAAACTGTTCCTAGTATTATTAGAAATATATCTTTTGATTGTTTATGTTGATCGAGTCGTATAAATCGTATCCGATAATTTCATGTTATCCTTATCCTTTATTTTTTTATCCACTATATATTTTAATACAAATTAAATTTTAAAACAATTAAAAAATCAACTATCTCTAATGAAATATTAATAAATAATTCATTTTATCAACATTTTGTGTTAAAATTTAAGTAATAGATTTTTTTCTAATTATTAAAAAAATTGAGAATTTTGGGAGTACATCACTTACATATTTGTCCCCCAATTAAAAAGGAGCTATTTATGATTAAACTCTATAATACATTGACAAAAACAAAAAGAAATTTTAAAAAAACAATAGAAGAAAATAAAGTACGAATGTATGTTTGTGGACCAACCGTATACAATTATATTCATATCGGTAATGCACGTCCTATTATCGTCTTTGATGTTGTACGAAAATATTTAGAACATAGTGGGTATGAAGTAGATTTCATCTCTAACTTTACTGACGTTGATGACAAGATTATTAAAGCAAGTAATGAAGAAGGAATTTCTACTAGTGAACTTACAGATAAGTACATCAATGCTTTCTTTAAGGATTATGATGCCCTAGGATGTAAAAGAGCAACGAAAAATCCTCGAGTTACAGAATATATGCAAGAAATAATCAAATTCATAGCTAAATTAGTTGAAGAAGGATATGCCTATGAAGCAGACGGTGATGTTTATTTCAGAACTCGTAAAAAAGAAGACTACGGAAAGTTAAGTAAACAATCTATCGATGATTTAATTAGTGGTGCTCGAATCGAAGTTGGAGAACACAAGGAAGATCCACTAGATTTTTGCACTATGGAAAAAAAGCTAAACCAGGTGAAGTTAAATGGGATAGTCCATTTGGAGAAGGACGTCCTGGTTGGCATATCGAATGTTCAGTAATGGCTAAAGAAACTCTAGGTGAGACAATTGATATCCACGCCGGTGGTCAAGATCTAACGTTCCCTCATCATGAAAATGAAATAGCACAATCTGAATGCCATAACCATGCACCATTTAGTAATTATTGGATGCACAATGCATTTATAAATATTGATAATGTTAAAATGAGTAAAAGTTTAGGAAACTTCCGCTTAGTAAAAGATATTATTGCTGAAATTGACCCTATGGTACTGCGTTTATTCATGTTGACAGTTCACTATAGAACACCTATTAACTACACATTAGAAAAATATTGAATTAGCAAAAAAACAAACTTCGAAAAAAATTAAAACTTCATATCAAAAATCTACAATTCAGATTAAATAATGAAATGACTGAAGAAAAAAATTAGATACAGAAGTCGTAGCATTAGTTACAGAAGAACTAAATAAATTTGAAGAATATATGCAAGACGATTTCAATACAGCAAACGCCCTTTCTTCATGGTATGAAATTGTAAGAATTTCTAACTCATATACAGCGAAAAGAAGCTGTTAACAAAGAAACATTAGAACTAATCAATGCTGCATTCGAAACGTATAGTTCAATTCTAGGAATAAATGTAAAAGAAGACAACACTCTTGATAGTGAACATATCGAAAAACTTAATAGCTGAACGTGAAGCCGCTCGTAAAAAAACCGTGATTTCGCTTTTAGCTGATAAAAATCCGTGATGACTTAAAAAGAACAAGGAATCATCCTAGAAGATACAAAAACAAGGTGTACGATGGAAAAAAATATAACATTTAAATTTACTGAAAAAAACTTCGCTAATCCAAATCAAATGCAAGCTTTAACACTTGCCTATATTGGAGATAGTATTTACGATATAATGAGTAGGGAATACGTTATGAAAAAAATCATTTAGGAAAAAAATAAATGATCTTCATAAAAACAGTTTCTACAATCGTATCTGCTAGAGTTCAAGCAAGTTTTATGGAAAAACATACTAAACAATAGTATTTTTAACAGAACAAGAAGAAAAAGATTTATAACCGTGCAAAAAAATCAAAAAAATAACTCTAAAGCAAAAAAATGCTAGTATTATGGAATATAAACTAGCTACTGGTTTTAGAGGCTGTATTCGGTTATTTATATTTAGAAAAAAACTTTGAAAGATTGGAGGAAATGTTTAACTACATAATAAAAATTATATGAAGAAAAAACAATAAACACTATAAAGAATTAAGACTGAAAAAAACAAAGAACAAAAAAACCTCAAGTTCAAACTGCGGAAGTTGATTTAGATAAAGAGGTTATTGCTGGTCGTAACGCTATACTTGAAGCTATCAAATCAGGACGTGAAATTAATAAAAATTCTATTCCAAGAGGGGATTGAAAAAGGAAGATTAAAAATCTATTTTTTTGCTATTGCTAATGAGAAAAAAATCATTTGCCAAGAAGTTCCAAAAACGTAAATTAGACAATTCTACTACTGAACGTCACCAAGGAGTTATCGCCTATGTTGCGCCATACTCTTACTTTTGAACTTGATGAAGTAGTAAATAACTTAGAAATTAATAAGGATACTACCCTACTTATTTTTAGATCATATTGAAGATCCACATAACCTTGGTGCAATAATTCGAACTGCTGAAGCAAGTGGTGTTAAAGCAATAATAATTCCTAAACGTCGTGCCGCTGTAGTTAGCCAAACTGCTGTTAAAGCTTCTGCAGGAGCAATCGAACACATGCCCGTTATCCGTGTATCAAACCTAACTGATGCTATTAAAAAAATTAAAAAGAAAAAAAGGGTTCTGGATTGCTGGAACAACATTAGCAGAACGTTCTGAAGATTACACAAAAATTGCAAAAGATGTACCTTTAGCTATTGTAATCGGTAACGAAGGTGAAGGTATGAGTAAAGTTGTTACTAACGAATGTGATTTCTTATATCACCTACCAATGTTAGGAAAAATCCAAAGCTTAAACGCTTCTGTAGCAGCTGGTATAATAATGTACGAAAGAATTAAGTCTAATGATTAAAATATTAAAATCTAAAGAAGAGCTTAACCTTGGTTTTGCTCTTCGTATTGAAGTATTTGTTAAAGAACAAAAAGTTCCAATCGAACTTGAACTTGATGAAAAAGATAATAGCGAACATACGGTTCATATTGGATATTTTAATGACAATAAACTTATCGGAGTTGCAAGACTTATAGATCTTGATAAAGACGTTATTCATATCGGGCGTGTTGCTATCGATAAAGAATACCGTGGACGTGGAGTTGGTCGTGAACTTATTATTGGATGCGAAAAATATCGCACGGCACATTTTAAAAAGAAAAATAGTTATAGAACTTAGTGCTCAAATACAAGCCGAAAAACTTCTATAAATCATTAGGGTTATAATCGAGTTAATGATAAAAATATATTTAGATGCAGGTATTGAGCATGTAGATATGAGGAAAGAAATTAATTAAATTATCAAAGGAGGACTTTTTTTATGAAAAAAACAATATTTATTTATTGACGGTTATAATTTACTTTTTTTCGTATGAAAGAATATGACTTAATAAAAAGTTCTACCTTTCCTACCGAACGAGACATTCTAATTGATATGCTTCGCGAATATGCAGGTGGCAACAACTATATCGTTTACTGCGTATTCGATGCTTATCTAACACGTTCAAAAAGAATACATTAAAGAAGAACCACCTATCACTATTGTTTATACAAAAAACTGGTGAAAGAGCTGACCAATGGATAGAAAGAAAGACTCGAGAATTAAGAATCGATCACTTTATAGACATTATAGTAGTAAGTGACGACCATGATGAACGTGATACCACTCTCGGCTACGGAGCAATTTTGCGAGATTGTCACATGTTTATAAAAGAATTAAAAGATAGAAAACAAAGTGTTTCTAAAATAACAAAAAATCATAATTCTCGTGAATTAAAAAATAGACATATCCGCATGAGTGATAAGGATAGAAAAAAACTAGAAAATTTCATGAAAAATGGGAAATTTTAAATACAACGCTAAAGAGAGTGGGAGTGACTCAAAAAAATCGTGATTTCGTAGAAATCGATTTTGTCGAGTCACCCCGCACAGTTTATTAGATATCTAAAAAGCTTTTTGTAAAGCGTATTTAGATATCAATAAACCACTGCGTCTATGAGTACCCATATGAACTTTGTTAAATTTCACAATTTTTGAGTCACTCCCTTTTTTTTATTTTGAAAAAAATTTTTTTCTATAATCTAAATAAAGCTAATTTCAATTTTTTTCCTTTATCTGAAACTGCTGTTATTTGTTTATCTTTAGAATCATCTGTGTTTTTACTATAATTAATTTGATAATCTTGTTTATTTCCTTTAATTTTTTTGCGAAAAATATCTCCAGATTCTGTTAGCATATTCATAGAATTTACCTTTGTTTGGTCTACTATAATTTTTTTGTATTATTTTTTTAGTTTCAATAACCGCTTTTTTTATAGTATCCTTTGTTATTTGTACCTTCTTGTTATCAGTAGCGATTTTAAGATTACCTACCTCAGCTCCATCAACTACAACCTCGTCATTACTATTAATGATTAAATTTTTCTACATTTACATCAAATATTTTTTTGAAGTTGCATCTTTGTTCTCTACAGTAATACTTTTTATACATTTTTTTAGGAAGATATACGGTAAGATCATTGTCTCCTGACTCCTCTGCAGCAGCAGTAATATTTAATAAATTATTATCTGTAAAATATTTATAATTTCCTTTGAAATTCCCTTTTATTAAAAATCGTTTCATTGTCGTGATAATAAATTTTAACATTATTTTTTTTATAGCATTAATTTTAATGCCATCTATATTCTTTTCTCCAATCCACTCTTTAAAGACTTTTATTAGAAGATTCTTTTGGAGCATTAGTTTCTTTATCCTCTTTGCTGAACCTTACACAACCTGTAGCAACTGATACAGTGAATATTACAACAATTATTATGTTTAATAATTTTTTTCATAGTAATCCCTCCTATATTCAGAATACTACTATAAAAAAATCAATTGTCAAAAAAGGGAGGATATAGTAAAAATTATTACGGAAAAGGTAGAAAAAAGAATAAATTCCTTTAAACTATAAATTGCGACACTTACAGAAAGGAATTTATTCATATGAACATTATAACACAAAGCTTTATTAAAAAAATATAGAAAAAAACTTTAGAAATATTTTTCAGAGGATATTTTTATCTTCCATAAACACATATATATACAGAAGTTTAAGACATACAAACTCTAAAAACATCTTTATCCGACTTACTATCAATCCCTAATAAAGTCGTTATGGATTCTATCATAAAAAAACGTCATCCCTTACTGGGAGTGTGAATAAAACTCTGTAAATTCTTTATGTTAACCAAAATTTACTAGTTTATAATATTCCTTTTTCTGAATGGGCGACATTATTCAGGGATGAGAAAGTGGCTTCAGCTATACTTGATAGACCGCTGCACCATGCCCATGTAGTACCTATTATAGGTAATTCTTATCGACTAAAAGATCATGTTAGTTTTTGAATAATTGTACATTTTTTTATATTGTCACTTTTGTACATTTTTATATTGATATTTACAACAAGCTCTTCCAATTTGAACAGGAGTGGGACGAATTACCAGTAGAGGAGAGATATCAAAAACGACAAAAAGAAATGAAACCAATTATGGATGAATTTTTTGATTGGTGTCGTGAGCATTCAGTACTACCAGGTAGTAAATTAGGCAAAGCTATAGACTATAGTTTGAAATATGAAACAACATTTCGAATGATATTGGAAGATGGGAATCTTGTTCTTTCGAATAATTTAGCAGAACGAGCGATAAAATCATTGGTAATAGGAAGAAAGGATTGGTTATTCTCCCAAAGTTTTGAAGGTGCGCAATCTAGTGCCATCATAATGACTTTACTCGAAGCTGCCAAACGAAATGGATTAGATTCAGAAAAATACATCAACTATTTATTAACGAATTTACCAAATGAAGACACTTTAGAAAAAAATGAGATTCTAGAGGCTTATTTGCCATGGAATAAAAATATTAAAGAAACTTGTAGATAAATAAGAGCTCTCCGCACTAGGCGAAAGGCTCTTATTCAATACACCTCGTTATTGGACGCTTACGATTAAAACGAAAAAACAGGAAAAAAAGCTATACTACTTAATATAGCATAGCTTCCTCCTAACTTTCATAATTAACTGAATTTGACAAAGAACCGATTAAATCGAATCTGTTATTTTTAGTTATTTCTAACTTGATAATCTACAAAGTTTTTATAGATTATTCTTCGTCTTTACGTCTTCTTACCGCTAACGCAATACCTGCTAGCAATGTTCCGAATCCTGCTAACACACCGCTTGTAGACTCTTCACCTGTATTTGGTAATACTGGTTTTGGTGGTTTAACCGGTGTTGGTGGTGTTGGTGGCGTTGGTGGTGTTGGTGGTGTTGGTGGTGTTGGTGGCGTTGGTGGTGTTGGCGGTGTTGGTGGTGTTGGTGGTATAACCTTGTTATTGAATTCAGTATCTTCTGGCAATTGAGAAGATGCTGTTAAGACTTTACCTTCTTTAGTAACTGTTACTGTTACTGTAGCTACCATCTTATCATATTCAACTCCTGATTCAGTACCTTTAACCTCTTCAACAGTATATTTGTATGTTCCTTCTTCTCCACGTTTGAATTCAAGTGCAGAGAACTTGATGTTTCCTGCTGCATCGTTCTTAACTGTTTCAATAACTTTACCTGTTGAATCTTTTAAGTACGAAAGCTGAAATTCGCTAGCTTTTAAGCTGACGTCCTTCTAATTTCTTAGTGAAGTTGAATTCTACTGATACTGGTACGCTGTTTACACGTTTTTCAGTTGGTTTGTTTGGTTTTTCAACTTTCTTAGTTACTGGGTTGTAGTAGTTTACTACTTGAGCCGCAGTGTTTTCGATATCTACACCAGCTGCAACATCAGCTTTAACTGTTGCTGGAATATCAAATTTGTAGTAACGTCCAAATGCAAATTTAGTTGTGTCGATAATTTGAGTATTTTCTGCATCTCCTAGAGATTTAGTGAATCCAGCTTTAAGAGTTGCTGTGATTACTCCGTCATTAACTGTAATATCAAATTTGTCTGTTACGTCATCTCCTGTTACTGAATCGTAAGCTTTAATCTTAGTTTGCATCAAGATCTAACTTAGTTTCATCATAATCATCTGAGATTCCTACAGATTGAATGTTATCTTTGTTAGTTGCATCAAATTTAGTTGTATCTAACCATACTTGGTAAACTAATTTGTCACCACGTTTAACAGTCTTAGTATTGATGTTTTCTGCTTCGTTGTTAGATGCTTTCATCAGCATATGGGTTCGCATTTGTATCTGCATACTTGTCTGATAATTCTTTATCATCATCAACTAGTTTGTCACCAGTAATGTCAGTATTTCTCTTCAGAAACAACATATTTTTCTGGTTGGAACTTAGGTTCTTCCGGTGGTGTTACTGTGTTGTTGAACTCTTTGTCTGCGATGTCTCCTACAGTAGCTACAAGAACTTTAGCTGTTCCGTCGTGTGATACTGTTACAGTTACATTTGCTTTCATTGTGTCGTAAGTTACAGTAGCGTCTGTTCCTTTAACCTCTTCAACTGTGTAGTTGTGAACTCCTTCTTGTTCTTTCTTGAATTCGATAGCTGAGAATTTAACTTTTCCATCTGCATCGTTCTTAACTGTTTCAACAACTTTACCTGTTGAATCTTTAAGTTCGAAGCTGAATTCGTTAGCTTTAAGAACTCTTCCTTCTAATTTCTTAGTAAAGTTGAATTCTACTGATACTGGTACGCTGTTTACACGTTTTTCAGTTGGTTTGTTTGGTTTTTCAACTTTCTTAGTTACTGGGTTGTAGTAGTTTACTACTTGTGCTGCAGTATTTTCGATGTCTACTCCACCTGCAACATCAGCTTTAACTACTGCTGGGATGTCAAATTTGTAGTAACGTCCAAATGCAAATTTAGTTGTGTCAATGATTTGAGTATTTTCAGTATCTCCTAGAGACTTAGTGAATCCAGCTTTAAGTGTTGCTGTGATTACTCCGTTATTAACTGCGATATCAAATTTGTTTGTTACTTCATCTCCTGTTACTGAATCGTAAGCTTTAATCTTAGTTGCATCAAGATCTAACTTAGTTTCATCGTAGTCATCTGAGATTCCCACAGATTGGATGTTATCTTTGTTAGTTGCATCAAATTTAGTTGTATCTAACCACACTTGATAAACTAATTTGTCACCACGTTTAACAGTCTTAGTATTTGATGTTTTTCTGCTTCGTTGTTGTTAGTCTTTCATCAGCATATGGGATTAGTATTTGTATCTGTATACTTTATTTGCTAATTCTTTATCATCATCAACTAGTTTGTCACCAGTAATTGAGTATTTCTCTGTATTTAATACATATTTTTCTGGTTGGAACTTAGGTTCTTCCGGTGGTGTTACACGGTTGTTGAACTCTTTGTCTTCAGCTTCTGTTACGTTTGTAACTAATGCTTTAGCTGTTCCGTCGTGTGATACCACAACTTTAACTGTAGCTACCATTGAGTCATATGTTACAGTTGCGTCTGTTCCTGCTACCTCTTCAACTGTGTAGTTGTAAGTTCCTTCTTCACCTTTCTTGAATTCGATAGCTGAGAATTTAATTTTTCCATTTGCATCGTTCTTAACTGTTTCAACAACTTTACCTGTTGAATCTTTAAGTTCGAAGCTGAATTCGTTAGCTTTAAGAACTCTTCCTTCTAATTTCTTAGTAAAGTTGAATTCTACATGATAGGCACACTGTTACACGTTTTTCAGTTGGTTTTTGGTTTTTCAACAGATTTGCTTACTGGGTTGTAAACGTGAACGATTTGGTTCGCTTTGTTTTCGATATCTACTCCACCAGGAACGTCAGCTTTAACTGTAGCTGGGATATCAAATTTGTAGTAACGTCCAAATACAAATTTGGTTGTATCGATAACTTTGAGTATTTTCTGCATCACCTAAAGATTTAGTTCATAGAAGCTTTAGATGTTGCTGTGATTACTCCGTTATCAACTGTAATATCAAATTTAGATGTTACATCAACTCCTGTTACTGCATCGTATGCTTTAATCTCAGCAGCGTTTAACAGTTAATTTAGTCTGCATCGTAAGTCATCAGAGATACCAACAGATTGGATGTTATTTTTGTTGTCTGCATGAAATTTTGTAGTATCTAACCATACTTGGTATACTAATTTTGTCACCACGTTTAACAGTCTTAGTATTGATGTTTTTCTGCTTCGTTGTTGTTAGTTTGAGTCAGCATATGGGATTAGCATTTGTTTCAGTATATTTGTCAGTTAATTCATTTATCATCGTCCATTAATTTTTGTCACCAGTTAAATCATATTTTTTTCTTTATTAAGAACGATATTTTTTTCTGGTTGGAATACAGGTGTTTCTGGAGGAGTTATTTTGTTATTGAACTCTTTATCCGCTGTTCCATCAGTTGCTTTACCATTAGCGTCTACCCCACCAGCAGAAACTACGTTAGTTACTGTTGTTAATGTGTGACCATTTTTAGCAACTTCTACAGTAATAGTAGCTTTCATAGTATCATATACCATTCCAGCTTCTTTAGCTGCAGGGATAACTTCTTCTACAGTATAAGTGTGAGTTCCAACTTTAGAGTTGTCAAATGTTAATTCTGAGAATGTAACAGTTCCGTCTGCTTTGTTAGTTACTGTTTCAACTTCTTGTCCGTTTGCATCTTTAAGAACGAATTTGAATTCTCCGTCTTTAAGCTCACGTCCAGCTAATTTCTTAGTGAAGTCGAATTTAGTTTTAACTGGTGCTACAACGTAGTTGTTGAAGACTTTTATCATCAGCACTTGATTTGAATCCACCTTCAGCACTGTATTTAACTGCAGCTTGTAAATCACCTTGAGCGTTTCTCAGTTACATTAACAGTCATAGTAACTGTCATTGCATCGTATTCAACGTTTGCATCTGAACCTGGAGTCTCAGTGATTGTGTAAGTGTAAGTTCCCACTTTGTTAAATGTTAATTTGCTGAATGTAGCTTTACCGTCAGCTTTGTTAGTTACAGTTTCTTCATAATGCTGCGATTGATGGGTTAGGTTGTACTTCTTTAAGTTTAAATGTAAACTCACCATTTGCTAATACACGTCCTTCAAGTTGTTTTTCAACTTCTGGAGTTACTTCAACTGGGTCTTGTTTTACATAGTAGTAAACAGGTTGTTTATATGGTGTTAACGTGTTTATTAAGTCAACGTTTGTACCAATACCTCCTACTCCACGTTCTAATTGAGAGTTAGCTGTACCGTATCCAATTCCATCTCCTAAGAATGGTACGAATACAGTTTTATATGGTGTATATCTTGAAGCTTTTTGGAAGTCAAATGTAACTTCTTTACCGTTTGGATATTCAGTTTTCGCTCCCGTTTCTGGATCAGTTACTGTATGCGCAATAGTGTGAAGTGGTGTTTTCTTAACAGTTAATTCTTGAGTATTAGCATCACCTGGCTTAATTGGTTTAGTTTCTGCTAGTAACATATAACCATCTGTGTCCAATGTACCATCAGAACGCTTGCTTTGTTGTTTTGGATCTAGTAAGTAAACACGAATAACTACTGAACCATCTTCTCCAACTACTTCTTTAATACGTTTAATACCATAACGGTCCGCATCCATGAATTAGTACCAACTGCGTAAGGACGACTTACATAACCAGATGTAGAATCTGAAGGAGCAGTTTGGTAAAGTTTGTATCCATCAAATTGACGCACACCAGATGCAGTAAAGCTTTTGACCTTCCATAGCTTTAGTTGTATATCTAGCTAAATCTACTTCATTACCATTTTCTTTATAATCTTGAACAGTTACATCTGTTTTATTTGCATTGAAATGTAGGGTTGTTTTTATCAACTACTTTATAGTAAGTTGTTTTATTAATTGCCTCTGGTATTTTAGCATTTGAATCAGTAATTGTACGACCATTGTAAGCTGGTTCAACAACGTTTAGAATATCTGTTGTAGTACGAGCGTTATAAACCGCAGTATAAAGTGTTTGTTCCGCTGGTGTAAGTTGGTGCCCAGCAGCTACTAAATCTGTTATACTCTTTCCAACTTCATACCCATTTTGAATGAATGGTTGAGTTGCTTTTACCCTTTTTCAACAGTACCTGCTTTATAATCTACTTGAAAAATTAATTGACTATTAGACGCTGCTGTAGTAGTAGTGAATTTTGAATACCACTAGATGCAGTAACAGTTCTTGTTTCTATTACATTACCAGTAGTTTTATCTAGTAATTCAACTGTTGTATCTGTAGATTCATCAAATCTCTTATACGCACGTGCATAATAATTTCTATTATAACGTTTGTTGAATTCAGTTAATTCCCAGATAGCATAAGTATACCAATCTCCTTCTTTTCTTGCGTACCCAGCTGGTACAGGTTGAGAACTAACAGTTGCACCGTTAGCATCTCTGATTTCTGGAGTTACCTTTTCCCCATCTTTTAAGTAAGTACTTACTGCTACTGGGTTAGAGTTGTGGTCTCCAGATACAACTTCGTTCGTAACAGCACGACGATTACGTACTCTTGGTTTATCCCCTTCTGAGTTCTTGTTAGCTTCTACTTTTGGTGAAGTCTCCTCTTTTTTTGCAGTTGCTTCTTTTTGTAGAAGTTGCTGCTGTTGCATCTTCTTTTTGCAATTTCTTCAGCTTTCGGTACTACAACATTAGCTGTTGCGGTCTCTAAAACTTCTGCTTTTGCTGGCGTCTCAGTCTTTGGTATTGCAGTTGCTGCAGTCGCTGATGTTTCTGCTTTTGCTGTCGTCTCAATCTTTGGTGTTGCAGTTGCTGCATTAGTTTCAGACGCTTGTGCTTCTCCACTACCTGCTAACGCAAAACTAAGTCCAAATCCTAAGAAAACAGACGCTACGCCAACTTTATATTTTCTTAAAGAAAAACGTTGATATTCTCTTCTTATCATTTGATAACTTCTCCTTTTTAAATAATAATTCTTAAACAGTATACAATTATATATGTATATCTTTGTTTCATAATATATGTATAAACACTCGTATTACTAACCCTCATCATTGTAACATAACAAATTCTTCACTACAAGAAAAAAACATATAAAAAAATACTAAAAATTTGTGAATGAAAAGTGATAATGTCTTAAGTAGAGAAAAGGAAAAAAATGTCCCAACATAATAAAAAAATATTATACTAAAAATCATAATATTCGGAGGAAATAAAAAAATGACAGATGTTATCACAAAAACAACATAATGTAAAAATTAAATGACATTCAAGAAAGTAAATACCTTGTCATTACAGATGTTATAAATGGAGTTAAAACTAAAAAAACGTGCTGCTGCTCTACTTAACCTCACTGAAAGACAAATTAATAGGTTAATAAAAGTAGCTGAGACAGAAGGTCCTTCTGGCTTTATTCATAAAAAAATACTGGTGTCTCTCCTAGTAATAAAATTCCTGATTCTATCAAAAAAATCAAATAATCTATTGGTATAAAAGATACTTACTATGATTTTTTTCTTTCTTACATTTTTTTGTGAAATACTTCATAATGAGAAAAAAATATTAATATTAGTCGTACTTCTGTCGCTAATATCTTATTTGATGCTGATATTATCTCTCCTAAAGCTACTAAGAAAACCAAAGCTTTAATGAAACGTAGAATTAAACAAAAAAATTCGGTTACTCACAATCAAAAATACTACTTCAACTGTTGTAGAACCCATTTCTAATCTATCTAGTGTTCATCCTAGTAGACCTAGAAAAAAATATTTTTGGTGAACTTCTTCAAATGGATGCTAGTATTCATAACTGGTTTGGCGATAAAATGACTTCTCTTCATATCGCTATTGATGATTCTACTGGTATGATTGTTGGTGCTTATTTTTGATGAGCAGGAGACTTTAAATGGTTACTATACTGTCTTGCACCAAGTCCTTAATAATTATGGTATCCCTTATGAATTATGGACTGATAAGAGAACTATTTTTTTGAATACACTTCTTCTAAAAAAACAAGAAAAATTGAAAAATGATACCTTTACTCAGTTTGGCTATGCTTGCCATCAATTAGGTATTTCTCTTTTTTTCTTCTAGTGTTCCTCAGAAAAAAAGGACGAGTTGAACGTGCTTTTGGAACACTTCAATCTCGTCTTGTACCTTTGTTTAGGCTTGAAAATATTCAAACCATAGATCAAGCGAATAATTTTTTGGCTTCTTATCTCTCTTTGTTTAATTCGCATTTCTCTATCCCTAATTATAACACACCTAAGTTCGAAGCGATAGATAATATTGACACTAATTTAATTTTTGAGTGTGAATTCTATTAGGAAAAATTAATTCTGGATATCATTTCAAATACAAAAAAATAAATCATATATTCCTATTAATTCTCTCGGTAAGGCTGTATATTATCCTATTAAAACTGAGATTAGAGTTATTGAAGCTTTTGATGGGAATTTATACGTATCTATAGAAAATAATATTTTTTTTCTACTAGGGTTTTAGAAAAATCATGAACTTGAGTCTATTGAGTTTGACGTTCCTATTTTAAAGGAAACTAAACCTAAATATATCCCACCTATGTCTCATCCTTGGAGAAAGAATTCTTTCTTGAAATATATATCTAAACTTGATACTTCGATAGCTAAAGGAGATTTTTGATAACCTTTAATACAGGCAAAAAGAATGATTAAAAACAAGGCACTGCCTTTTTTTAATCATTCGCTTTTAACTTATCCAAGCAGTAGCGCGGAAGAACTTTCTACATATTTTTTTATTTTTTTAAGGATTTTTTTCTTCGCTATTTTTTTAATTGATAATTTAGGACATTTTTCCCTTTTTGCTTGACAGAAAAAAACATATAAAAAAATACTAAAATTTTATTGAGTTTAATAAGTGTTAAAAACATTTTTTTATTAATATTACCAAGAGTTCACTAAGCATGTTTTTTTATATTTTTTTAACTTTGAATCTCATAAATACTATCATTCCCAGAAATTATGTCACAATATATTTTATAGATATCAAAGTAAACATGTTCCGTTGACGAAAAAAATATGTTGAAAGTCTACTATAAAAAAATTATTTTTTTTATTTAAATTTTCAAAGATATTTTTTTCTATTCTTTCAAAAACTGTCAAAGTCGGGATAAAAAAACCGAGATATTCAAAAGAAGAGCGTCAAGCTATCCTCACTAAAAAAAGAAAGAAATAAGATTAAAATGAAAAAAATAGAAAAAAAGCTATACTACTTAATATAGCATAGCTTTCTCCTAATTTTCTAAATCAACCGAATTTGACAAAGAATCACTTTTTTTCGTTATTTTTTTAATTGATAATTTAGAACATGTTCCCTTTTGCTTGACAATAAAATAAGTGTAAATATAAAAAAATGTACAATTATTCAAAACTAACATGATTTTTTTAGTCGATAAGAATTACCTATAATAGTTACTACATGAACATGATAAAGTAACCTGTCTAGTATAGCTAAAACCACTTTGTCATTACTAAATAATGTCTTCCATTCAGAAGAAGGAATATTAGATGTGGCTATTATACTCTTCTTTTCATAACGACTTTTTTTAACATATTTTATCAAGAGCAGGGGCATTGCCATCTTCGAACTCTTGATAAAAATACTTAAAAAAATTTGATTAAACTCTAAGGAATAAAAACCTAGAAAAAAATCATAAATAGATAATTTTATTTAAAAATAGGAATTTATTTTTTTCACAAAAAAACTTGATACTACCTGAACTCTACTCTTATTTTATCAAGAAAGGATGATTTTTTTGAATTTTTTTAAACCTTTATCTTACACCCATATGAGTAATATTTTCAAAAATTTGGATAAATTTTTGGAGGCTATTTATTATGAAATTAACAGATGAAAATAGGATAGAGATGTATAGACTTAAGAAAGAAGGATACTTATACAAGAAACTATCTAAAAAAAGTTTGAAATCGATCCTAGTAATGTGAAGTACATGGTCAAATTAGCTGATTTACATGGTGAAACAGTACTAATTAAAAAGGAAAAAAATACTTACTATTCACCGAGATTAAAAACTAGATATAATCAATGAAGTTTTAATATTGGGAAATTCTATACACACTACTTCATTAAAGTACGCATTACCAAATCATGGTTTACTATGTAATTGGATTTCAAAAATTTAAAGAAAAACGGGTATAATATACTAGAGAAACCGAAAGGAAGACCTAGTAAGATGAAAAAATAATAAAAAAATATTGAAAATAAAGAATTATCAAAAGTTGAACAACTAGAGAAAGAACTTGAGTACTTACGCGCAGAAAAATGCAGTTTTAAAAAAAGTTGAGAGAGATAAGGTTAAAAACAATCTCAAACGAAGAGAAAACAAAAAAATAGTAGAAGAATTAAAAAGAAACACATAAATTAAATATACTATTAAAAAAATTTTTAGGCTTATCTCGTTCATCATATTATTATACAAAAAAATAAAGAAGATAAAGATAAAAATAAAAAGTATAGAAGAAGCTATTAAATCTATTCAGGAAAAAGAACAAACTAAGATATGGGTATAGAAGAGTAACATCAGAACTTAGAAATATGGGATTTTTTTAGTAAATCATAAAAAAAGTTTTTGAGATTAATGAGAAAAACTAGATGTGCTATCATTTGTAAGGCCTACTAGAAAGTATAATTCTTATAAAGGAGAGACAGGAAAAAAATCGCAGATAATATAATAGATAAAGATTTCTTCGCTTCAGAACCATTAAAGAAATGTTATACAGATGTAACTGAATTTAAGGTTGGAGAAGATAAGGTTTATTTAGCTCCTATAATTGATGGATATAATGCAGAGATAATAGCATATAGTGTTTCATTTTCACCTAACTTGGCACAACAGTATGAAATGTTATCGCAACTTCAAAATGAAAGATATGATGGTATGATACTACATAGTGATCGAGGCTGGCAATATCAACATATTTCATATAGACAATGCCTTAAGGTAAAAAGGAATTACGCAATCAATGTCTAGGAAAGGAACATCGGCTGATAATGCATTTATGGAATCCTTTTTTTGGTGTTTTAAAAATCTGAGATGTATTATGGATTCGAAGATACTTTTTAAGAATAAATATGAATTAAAAAGAATCCATTATAGATTATATAAAAGTATTACAATGAAGAGAGAATAAAAATTGAACTTAGGTGGACTAAGTCCTATAAATTACAGGAAAATGAATAGAAACTAATATAAATAAAAAAACTTTCATTCCCTTTTTACAGTTTAGATTTTTCCTCCTATTTAATCAAGGACAAAAGTACTACGCCTTTAAAAAAATCCTTGACTAAATAGTTTGGAAAAATCTAAAAATAACTATAAGGAATGAAAGTCACTAAAAAAAGTAATAAAATTTACTGACTTTAAAGTTTAAAAACACTAAACAAAAATAACTTAATATTTTGTCCAACTTTTTGGGTGCAGTACCCATAACGGGTGATTTTTTTTATTTCGGAGACTTCTCCTCCTCAACTGGCTAAAGCCTTTAATAAGATTAATTTCCAAAGAAATCAAAATCTTACGATTTTTCCTGCTTTTTATCTTTATAAAAATTATCTCATTGTTACGAATTCTTCTGAACCAGTTGGGTGAATCGCTACTGTGTTATCAAAATCACGTTTTGTTGCTCCCATTTTAATCGCAACAGCAAAACCTTGAATCATTTCATCAACACCATATCCAATTCCGTGTAATCCTACAACTTTCTCATCTTCACCAAGAGTTACTAGTTTCATAAAACATGGTTGTCTGTGGCTAGTTATTGCAGAATACATTGGAGTGAATGATGATTTATAAACTTTAATGTTTTTCTTCACCAAACTCTTTAATAGCCTGTTCTTCTGTGTATCCAATAGAACCAATCGCTGGGTGTGAGAATACAACTGTAGCAACATTAGTATAATCTAAATGTTCTTCTGGTTTATTATTAAATAGTCTTTCTGATAATCTACGTCCTGCCGCAACAGCAACTGGAGTTAAGGCAAGGCGCCCTGTTACATCACCTACTGCATAGATACCTTCTACATTAGTATTTTGATATTTATCTGTTGGAATAAATCCACGTTCATCTACTTCCACACCTGCTGCTTCTAAGTTAAGATTTTTCAGATAATGGTTTTCTACCGATTGCCCAAATTAATAAGTCAACTGTAGTTTCACGACCATCTTCAAGTACTAAAGTAACACTATCATCACCATTCTTCACAACTTTTTTTAGGAATAGCATTTGTGTGAAGAGTTGGACCTTCTTCATTTATAACTTTTACTAAAGTATCTACTATATCTCTATCAAAAGTTCTTAAAGGACGATCACGTCGTACAAATAAGTGAGTATCAACACCAAGACCGTGGAACACTCCAGCAAGTTCAACCGCGATATATCCGGCACCTACTACTGCAATACGTTTTGGTAATTGTTTTAATGCAAAAAACTTCATTAGATGTAACACCATACTCTGCTCCCTCAACATTAGGTATAGTTGGTTTGTCCTCCAGTTGCTATTAAAAATATGATCAGCAGTATACTGTTCTCCATTTACTTCAACTGTATTTTTTTGTTAACGAACTTAGCATATCCTCTTACTAAATCAACTTTATTGTTATTTAAACCACGTTCATAAGAACCATGAATTCTATCAATATATGCAGAGCGATTACCTACTAATTTTTGAAAAAAATCAAATTCTAAATTTTCAAAAACTAAATCCGTAGTCATTAGCATATGATTTTAAACTCTCAGATATTTGTGACGCATGCCACATAACTTTTTTTAGGAACACATCCTACATTTACACATGTTCCACCTAATTCATTTCCTTCTATTAACAATCCTTTTTACACCGTACATTGCAGCTCGGTTAATTGAAGCTATTCCTCCGCTTCCTCCACCAATCGCAATATAATCATAATGTTTTGCCATGTTTTTCACCTCTATAATATTGTATAGCTTTTTATCAATTAAAGTTTAGTATTTATATAAATAATTATATCACATAAATCTAATCTCTATATCACATATTATCCAACATTTAACAATTAAATTCAATATATTTGCTTACATTTGTAATCAAAATTAAAAAAATGAAAAACATAAACTGAAAAATTAAAAAAACTAAGCATTCTCCATGCTAACAATTAATTTTTGTGATATAATCTTAGTCATAAATGAGGTGATTATATGTTTAATTATATAGAAAAATTAAATTCTATAGAACAATTCAAAGTATTAAAAGAAGAAAAATGAAAAAGATTGTCTTTGTATTTTTCTGCAACGTGGTGTCCAGATTGTATCATGTTAGACCGTTACTTAGAAGAAACGATGAACAAGTTTCCTGAAATAAAAATTCATCTACGTTAACCGTGATGATTATCCAGAAATAGCTCAGGCTCTTGATATTTTTTTGGTATTCCTTCTTTTGTAGGTTACAAAAAAATAACGTAGAAATTAGTCGATTTGTATCAAGACTAGCTAAAAACTCAAAAAAAGAAGTAGAAGAATTTTTTTAGAAAAAAATTTAGTCTAAAATAAAAAAATAAGGCTTAGCGCATTTACGCTAAGCCTCATTTTCTATTACCTTAAATAATACAATGGTCCTAAAATTTTTTTCTAATATTTTCTACAGATTCAAATTTTATATTCAATGCATCATCAACAGTTTTTTTATTTTATTATTTTCTATCATCTCTTCAAGGGAAGATGGAACTACGCTTAATTTAAATATCGGTGTGATTTTTTTAAATCAGATGTAGGTACAACATTATATAAATCATTTTCTTGAATTTCCTGACCAGCAAATATTTCTCTAGTCCCTTTATCCATATTTACTTTTCACAGTTTTATTAGCAATAAAGTGAGATAATGAATAACCCGCTCTAGGAATTACTAGTATTTTATTATTTTTTTTGTAGCATCACCAATACTATTAAACTCATCTACTCGTAGTATATTAGAAGAATCTTTTGAAAAAAATTGATACTACCAGCAAAAAGTATTTTTCGAATTCAACATTGAATAATTTTTCTATAAACAGCATTAAATTCAATATTTTTTTCCCTTTTTTTCAGTAACAACTGCACCTAATTCATTAGTTTGTAGAAGTTTATTTTTTTAGATACTCTAATTTTTCTCAGAATTCTCTCCAGCTACTAAATAATCACTATTAGCCTGCCAACCTAGAAATTCTTGATCTGTTACTCCTGTAGCTGTAGGTAAGTTGGCCATACTATCTATTCTAGATCCCACTAGTACATCTTGACCATCAGATAAAAACTTATCTATTCCTCTACCTACAAACTTCACATTAACCCATTCACTTTCTACTTTTTTTAAAGTAAATTTCTAGAACAGTTTCAGAAGTAATATATTCATCATCATTTATAACTTTTTTTATTTGATCTAAATAGTACTTCATATCCTGTACTAGGTTTAATTTTTTTACGAAGTTCAGATAATAGTTCTCCAATTTTTTTGTTTCTGGCCACTCTATATCCTTATCTTTTTATACTATCATCAACTTTTTCCAAAAACGCTTGTTGTAATCATCTTGACGAATTTTTAATAGTATTGACATTTTTCTTTGTAATTAGCTTTAATTATAACGCTATTGTCAACTTTTAATTCCGACAAATCTTTCACATTCTTAGTCTTTGAACTATCACTAGCATCAACAACAGTATAACTTTCCACATGATATTTTTTTCTTTACTAAAGAACCTAGTATCTATTTCACTTAATTTTTTTGACCAGTTAACAAAGTTACTTCTTTTTTTGAACTTCCATTATCTAATACTACCTTAGTATTATATTTAGCTTGGATTTTTTTATATTATTTCCTAATACTTGTGAATTCCCTAACTCTTTATCATCAAGATAGAAACCAGAAAAATTCATACTTATCATCTTTAGGGTTTAATTTCCTTGATATCATTTTTCTTTAACAAAACTTGAAAAAAAGTTATTCCTTGTTTTATTAAATACTCTTTATTATCTTTTTTTCAGCTCAGATGGATATTCCAAAGTCACTTTATTCCAATAATCTTTATCTTGAGCTAATTTCACTTCGATTTTTCTTAGCTAGATAAGGTAACTCAATGTTTTCCGAATTTGCCTCTTCTCCATCAATTAAGACAACAGCCTTCTTGTAACTATAATATTTATCAGGGTTATAATACTGTTCGATCTCGTATGGATAAACAGCAATCTTATCTTCTTGAGGAATATTTCTAAGTTCAATATTCCTATTTACTACTTCTTTTGTTGCCTTCACTTACAACTAGATTAATGTTCTTCTTAGTAAAAATATACTTTACTAGATTTTTGAATATTCTAAGTTTTTTTAATATTTCCATTATTATCAATATCATAACTCATTACATTCATTATAATTCTAGTATTTGGAGCAAAAAGTTTAAGTAAACTTTTATCCACTATTTTTTTCCGTTACCACTCTTTTTTTCAACTGTATTCTAAACATCTCTTTTTGGAATATTGTCATCATCTAATGAATAAAAAAATTAAATAATTGTATGAATTCTTTTTTTATAACTAAGTAACTCAGCATTATATTCAAGTTCTTCCATACTACTCTGTATTACACTATTTTTTTGATTACAGGAAGAGAATAGTTTCTATTGTTATTGAATATATCAAAAATTAAATATACTTTCTCTAAAAAAACAGTATCTGTTACTGTTGTGTTGTAATCTGTAAAGTAATCAGCTTTTTATTTTAGAATCACCAATAGTTGCAAAACCTAAACATAATAAACCTGAAGCTATCAATTTACAATATTTCAATATTTCTCCTCCTTTCACCTTTTTTTACTCTTACTTATTATATCATATTCTTTAATAACTATTATATAAAAAAATTGTTTAAATAAAAACTAAATACATTTATATTCAACTATAAATCATTCGTATTCAGTTTAATTATTTCAAGAAAACTAGAATTTCAAAATGAATAATATCATAAAATTGACCCATAAGTGAAAAACACTTATAGGTCAACTTTTGTTTCAAAATGTAATATTAAGCTTCGCTTATATTTTCTAACATTATTTGATCATTAGATATACTAACTTCATCATATTCGTAATCTTCTACAAAATCGTACGAATACTCCTTGTATAGGAACATCTCATTAGAGTAATCTAAAAATTCCTCTTCAGGAACAGAAAACTCTACCTCATTATAGCTCTCATCAGCATAGTCTGATAAAATTTCATCTTCATAGTCTATTTCAGTATTGAAGTCCTGGGAATATTCATCATCTTGCCCATACCTGGGATCCGGCGACTCCAAACTAGATAAGTTCATTGTATACATAATCAATCTCCTTAAATATCTTTTTTTATTATTAATATTATACAAAATAGTATATCATTTTACAAGTAAAAACTATAATTTTTTCAAAATATTTCTTCTAACTTCTTCAAGGGCCTCTACACTTGTTCTATAGCGAATTAGCTCCCTATCTCCAGTGAATAAACACTCTTTAACACTAATATCACCTTGAGCATAAATACCTATATAAACTAGACCTACTGGTTTGCCACTTCCATCACTATTAGGACCTGCTATCCCTGTTGTTGCTACTGCAAAATCAGCTCCCTAAGCGTTTTGCTACTCCTAATACCATTTCTTTAGCTACTTCTTCACTAACTGCACCAAATTTTTTTCTAAAGTTTCTTCTCTAACTCCTAAAGTATTTATCTTCGATTTATTAGAATAACAAACTACACCTTCAAGCAATGCTTCTGAAATTCCACTTTTTTCTACTAACATTGAAGAAATTTTTCCACCTGTCAATGATTCTGCTATTGATATAGTAAACTTATTTTCAATCAAAAGATTGGCTACTACAGTATTCATTTCAGTTTGAGTACTAGATATATCTTCATCTCCTACAAGATATATGTACTCTCCTACTCTTTTCTCAATCTCATCTAATTGCTTCCTGATAAGATCTTCACACTCTGCTTTATCATCACCACTAACTGTTATACGAAGCAATACCTCTCCAGTTTTAGCATAAAGTGCTAAAGTTGGATTAGTTTGATTATCCATTATATCTTTAATCTTTGTCTCTAACAAAGATTCTCCAATACCATAAAATCTTACATATTTAGAAATAAATTGCTTGCAGCTAAATTTTTCTAGATAAGGCTTCACACTCTTTTCAAACATATCGCGCATCTCTCGAGGCGGGCCAGGTAGTAAAATGATTCTTTTATTATTTTCCTCAATTATTATCCCTGGCGCTGTTCCACAATAATTTTCTAATACTATTGCACCCTCAGGAATCATAGCTTGTTTTTTATTGTTTTCTGTTATTATATTTCTACCTGATCTAGTAAGTCTCTCTAGTATTTTTTTACCCATGAATATTCATGAAAATAAAACTCTCTACCAAAGTATTCTGCTGCACATTCTTTAGTAATATCATCATCAGTCGGTCCCTAAAGCCCCCAGTAATAATAACCGTATCATTTTCTAAAAATGCACTCTCTAAAGTTTTAATTAATCTCTCTCGGTTATCACCTACAGTTGTTTGTCTAAAAACTCCAAACCCAAGAGCCGCCAACTCTTTTTGATAAATAAGCTGTATTTGTATTTACTATATCACCTAATAATAATTCAGTTCCAACTGACACTAATTCAACTCTCATAATATTCGCCTCTCAATATTTTCATTTTTTTCTTTCAATTATATTCTACATCAAATTTATTAAAAAAATAAATTATATAATCTCTTCTTATTAATTTCTCAAAAATAAAAAGAGTTGATTATAAGCACTTTAAAAATTTTTTTATAATCAACTCTTTAATTATTATTCTCTATTTGTATATGATTGATGAAGTTCTAATTGGTCTCCCATAAGTTCATCAACAGTTACCATTTCAAATCCTTGTTCAGTTAAGTACTGTAATATCAATGGTAATGCATCAATCGTTGTTTGATGAATATCATGCATTAAGATAATTGAACCAGGTTGGGACTTTTTCTAACTTCTTTCATTATAGAAGCAGTATTACGTTTTTTTCCAATCAAGAGTATCAATATCCCATAAAATAAATGATTGGTCTACAGCCGCCTGAATAGCTCCATTAATCGCTCCATATGGAGGTCTCATAACGTGAATATCTTGTCCACTTGCTTTTTCTCAGTGCTTCTGTTGTATCATTAATTTGTTTCTTCGCTTGTTCTAAACTTAATTTTGTTAATACCGGATGATCCCAAGAGTGGTTACCAATTTGATGTCCTTCTGCAACTACTTGTTTAATAAGATCTTCATTTCCTGCGACAGAACGACCAACCATAAAGAATGTACCTTTAGCTTTATATTTCTTCAATAATTCTAATGCTACAGGAGTAGTCTGTGGATTTGGTCCATCATCAAATGTTAATGCTACAGCTTTTCTATCTCTTTTCTTAACATATTCTTTATATTTTTCTAAGTCTTCACCTTTTAGATAGCTCTCCGTTATATACTTGTGTAAGTCAGCCATAGGAACTTCTACTGAACTAACTTCTCCGACTTTAGGATCGATATTTATGTTAAATTTAGATTCACCATAAGTGAATTTCCAGTCAGCCATATCTTGATCTCGAAGTTTAACAATAGCATCTTTTCCTTCTGCTTCAGATACTCCACGAACTTCTAATTGTTTTTTTGTATTTTTAAATAAAAACTTTTTCTTAGCATCATCTGGAGAAGCAAATAAACTAGATAAAGTAAATGGTTTTCCTTCATTTGTTAAGAAAAATACTAGATAAATTAGATTCTGTTGCAGCTCCTACATTCTTATCAGATATTTTATGAGTAACTTTCTCAACACTTAATTCTGATACATTAGCAAAAATTACTCTCTTTTTCTTTACTTCCATAGAAAACAATTTCTTTAATATTTTTGTTAAAGTCTAGTTCCCCTTCAACTAATCCTTTTTGTTTCCTCATCTAAACGAGATTTTTATTTCATCTGCATTAGAAGAGTTTGAGTTTGGATAATAAACTTTTTACAAATTTATCACCTAACCAACCAGTTTTTTTGAACTGCTATCTTTTGCGAAATCTGATTTATCAGCAGCTTCTACCGTATCTTTAACCTGCGATTTAAAAATTGTACTCTTGCCATTTTTGGTAAGCTGGTTCACCGTAGAATAATAAGAATGTACAAATAGCTATAAATAAAATACCTAAAAAAAGACACCTAATTTCTTCATTATTCTTATTCCCTTCTTTAAATTATTTTATTACATTTTTAAAAGATATAGGGAATTCATCTATTAAAAATAAAGTTCACTATATCCTTATAAACTAATAAAAATTATACACTACTATTATACATTAAACTACAGAATTTCTCCAGTATATTTAATAAAAAAATTACATTAATAATACTATGTTATAAAAAGAAAGGCATTAGCTTACAGACTAACACCTTTCTCTTATTATTTGTTCTGCATTCTACGACCTTTTTTTGTCGAAGAATTTCTTATCTGTTCCCCTACGTTCATTACGATTTTTCTTATCTCTATTTTCTGAACGTCGACGTCTATCATTACCTCTATTTGAACGTCTACCTCGTTCTTGTTTTTCTAGGTAACGGTTTTTTTCAAATGATAATTCTACATCTACTTCTTTTTTTTATCATTGATTAATTTACTTAGTAAAATTGTAATTACTTTTTTTCCGCATTTGTTTCAGCTAACAATTTATTAGCTAAGCTGTTAAACTCGACATGGTTATTTTCCATTTCTGAAATAACCTCATCAAATAATCTGTTGTGACGAGACTTTTCTTCACTTCTTCTTTTGAATATGGACGTAACATCTTCATTCTTTCTCCACGAGAATTTTCAATATCTTTCAGATAAGGCATCTCTACTGGATTTAAAAAAATGTAATTGCTACTCCAGATTTCCCTGCTCGTCCTGTTCTTCCGATTCTATGAGTATAACTTTCTACATCTTGTGGAATATCAAAATTATAAACATGTGTAACATCACTAATATCAATACCACGTGCTGCAACATCCGTTGCAACAAGGATTTGTAGTGAGTTATTTTTTTAAATTTACGCAAAAATTTCTAAACGCTTAGATTGAGTGATATCTCCATGTAATCCTTCAGCTAAGTATCCTTTAGCAATCAATGCACTCGCTAATTCATCAACACGACGTTTAGTTCTACCGAAAAACAATAGCTAAATTAGGATTTTGAACATCTAAAAAAATCCAATTAGCGTCTCTAGTTTTTCATTTTCTCTAGCGATTGTGGCATATTCTGTAATATCTGGTTTAAGATCTTCATCACTCATAGTTTTAATAAGTTTATAATCTCTCATGAAGTCTTTTGAAAGTTCCATTATTGTTTTAGGCATTGTCGCAGAGAACAATAGTGTTTGATGTCTTGAAGTTATTTTTTAGATAAAATAAATCTTACATCTTCTATGAATCCCATATTTAGCATTTCATCAGCTTCATCTAATACTAGATGTGTTAATGAATCTAATTTAATTGTTCTTCTATTAATATGATCGATAACACGACCTGGTGTTCCTACTATAATTTGAGGACGTTTTTTTCAAATCTTGAATTTGTCTTTCAATACTTGTTCCACCAAATACAATACTTACTTTTAATCCTTTAGCTCTTGACATTAAACGAAGTTGCTCTCCAACTTGCTGAGCTAACTCTCTTGTTGGAGCAAGGATTAATGATTGTAATTGATCATTACGCCTTACTGTATCTACTAACGGTATTCCAAAAAGCACCTGTTTTTTTCCCTGATCCTGTTTGTGCTTGCGCTAAAATATCAATTCCCGATAATACGTATGGAATTGTCTCTGTTTGAATACCAGTTGGAGATATGAAATTCATGTTGGTTAGTGACTGAACTGTCTCTTGACTAACCCCTAATTCTTCAAATGTTGTCATTTATTTCTCCTTAATTTATCCAATTTTATATACTGTCTTATTTATATAACCTGTTAATTATAGCATGAAAAATAAAAAAATTAATAAAGGGATATGAGTACTCCTAATATCTAGATTGTTCATTTACCTCCACAAGTTCTTACTAATTGATAGCTTTTGTCAAAAATAAAAAAATTAGATAGGTCTCGTATTTTCTATCTAATTCTTTTTACTACATATTATTATTTGTAATTTCATCAATTTTTTTAGAAATATCTTTTATGGCTTTGTTTTTGACTTATTTAATTTATTAGTATAAATTAATAGCATATAATCTTTATCACCAAAAAAATAATTGCAGTTTCATGATAATTAGCATCTAAAGCTCCGTACTTACTAGCTATTTTTTTTTATTTGGGATTCCTTCTTTTATTACTTCTCCAGCTTCCGAATCTTCTAGATACTTAATTAATTTTGAATACTTATCTCTTTCATTATATAGTTTTGTCCAAACAACCTCCATCATTGCTGGTGTTATCCTATTCTTTTGAGCTTCTTCCATCGATAAATTTACACCTAAGCTATCAAAAATATTTTATCAATAGATCTGCCGCAGTAACACTATCTCCTACCAACATATTTGTAGCTGTATTATCAGAATACTGTATCATATTTTGAATAACATAGTCTAATTTGTAACTATTTTTTTATTATTATTAGTAATTTGTCCATTACCTTCTTCTAAATGATTCGGATTATAATATATATCGGCATCTTCTGATACTTCACCATTTCTTATGCGATCATATATTCTCATAGCGTACACTACTTTTTATTGTACTTGCAGCAGTAAAGTAATTATTTTCCTCTTGTGAATACTTATACCCTGTCGAAAAAAATTCTTATAAACGATACCTATTTCATTATTTCCTTTGTATTGCTCTATTATATTATCGAAGGTTTCATTAAGTTCAGTCTCGCTAAGTTTCGTATTTTCAGATGTTGATTCTTCTTGTTGATTATCTTTATTTTGCGCCTCTTGTTGAGCCAATTCCTGCTGTTTAATTGCGTCCTTCTTAGCTTTAAGATGTCCTCCAGCAGAAAAACACTCCATATATAACCAAAAATAACAGCCATTGATTCAATTACAAACTTCAAAAAAATCTTTTAAATTTTTTTTCTTCACTACAATAATCACATCCTTTTCCAACATATTTTCTACATTTCATCTTCTAGTTTACTACATATTAATTATTTTCTCAACACGAAACATAGAACTTCAATATCTCATATCCTTTACAAAAAAGATACGACTCAAATAACCCAATTCCGAGGAAATCTTGATTTATGAGTCGCTCACTCTTTTATTAATTATATTTTTTTGATTTCAAATAGAAATCTTGTTCTGAAATTTTTATAAAGCCAATATTTTCATACATATATTTAGGAGTATCGTTAGCATCAGCTACTAAAAGAATATTCTCTTTACGTCCACTCTTTATAGCATAAGTAATAATATGCTTAGCTATCCCACGATTTCTATACTCAGGTGCTATATATAAATTATCTATTTCAAAGAAGTTACTCTTAACTATAATATTAGCTGATCCTATTATTTTTTTTCTCCGTCTTTAGCTACAAGTTGTTTAATATTTTTCTGATCTAATGTCTTCATACAATAATGTTTGATTGTGTTCAATCCCACTCCTCATTACTAGCCTCTACATCTATTTTATACTGAAACTTCAAATATCTATTTAAATCAACTTTTTGAAGATATTCTACTTGAAATTCACTTAATTCTGGTTCTACGAAATCTTTGATATTTAAGAAATATAAAAAGTAAATTAATTTCACTAAAACCTTCTTTCTTTAAATATCTTTTAAGCTTCCAAGATAATTTTATATTTTTCTAATGCAGCTAAATGAATAAAATTAACACCTTTATCTCTAAAAAAAGTTTCTACAAGATGCAATATAGTATTCAAGTTCATCTATAGAAGTTGGTTCTTTTTTTCATTAATAAATAATTTCCACTAAAGTATAATTTTTGACTTTAAGGTTTGATAGATTACATAACTGTCAGTTTCAACTACCGACTTTGCTCTAGTATATATATCTTTAAAACTATAATCCATAACTAACACCTCCTATCTCTAACTTTTCTTGATACTAATGATGATGACCATGTGGTCCATGGTGATGTTCAAAAATGATTAATTATATCTCGAACTCTCGCGCTTCCTGTTAGTTCATAAACATTTCTTAAAGTTTCTACATATGTTGGTTCGTCATGAAGTACTTCAAAAATAAGTAACAACTTCTTCTTCAACAAAATCAATATAATCCTCTTCTTCAGATAAAGCATTTAAGGCAGCACCTAGAAGGATTGGATCATCTTTTTATTAATGAGTTTTTCATTATATAAGTCATAGATTTTTTTCATACTCAAATAGTGATTTAAGAGCATTTATAGTTATAAATAATGTTTCCTCTGAAATACCTTGTGCTGTTAATACTTCTTGCATTAAAGTACGAATATTATCATATTGTTGATCATCTTTATATAAAGAAATTAAATGTAAATATGCACTAATCGCCATACCTTGTAATTCAATATATTTTTCTAAGTATCTCTTAGCTTCATCACCTTTTGACATATGCCCTAAGTGTAAGTAAGCTTCTGTAAAATCAGGATCAATTGCAATAGTTTTTAATAAGTGCATTTTTGATTTTTTTCTAAATTCTGAACTTGATTATAAGCGAATGCTAATGAAAACAGAATTCCTGCATCTTCATACCCTCTTCCATTTTTGATTATAGAAAGCAATAGCCTCTTCAAATAATCCTAAAAGCATATAGGTTGTCAAATGCGGTTTGGAAATTTTCTAAAGATGGTTCTTCATAAAAAATTCTCTCACTTAAATTTTTAGCTTTATCTTCTCTTCCTGTTGCTAAATAAATCCCTACCAACTCTTTATCAATTGCTCGGATAGCCTCATCAAAATCTGTTCCTGCTCTAGCCGCTAAGAATTTATCCTCAGCAATTTCGTATAATTCATCTTCTAAATATATTAAACCTTCTTGATATAAAATTGATGGAGTTTTTGGTGAATTGTATAATACTACCAAAGCATCATCTTTTCTATCTAAGTATAATAAATTGTGAACATAACCTTCGATAGCTGTATCCTCTTCTCTGTTTTTGTTCATAAATAACTTTAGATAGTTCTAAACATTCATCAAATAATCCATAATCTAAAAAGTATTGTACGAAACTCCTCTTGTTGCTCTCTATCTAAAGCCGAAAAAAATCTATTTCTTTTAATTCCTCTAAAAATTGTTGTATATCCATCTAATTTTCTCTCCTTGCTAACTTATTCATTATAAAAAAATCAATTCATTTTTTTACAGTAGAATCGATATTATCAATACTATTTTGAGCTTTTTTTCTAAATATCGTCTACTTACAGTTAATGTTTCTAATAAAAATTTTATCATTATTTTTTTATAATTTATGATTTTTTTCCTTTTTTTCTTCACTACTCGTCTCTTTTTGTAAAATTATAAAATAGCTCCGGATTTTTCTTCCTTAGCTATTAAAGCGGGTAATGTAATATTACCATTCATTAAATCCTGACCAACTTCTTTCCCAAGATTTTGTACTCCTCCTACAAAAATCTAAGTAATCATCAATTATTTGATAACTCATTCCTAAATAATACCCATACGAAAAAAAGCACTTCTAATATCTTCATCAGAAGCTTTAGAAACAATGCTACCTGCCACGCAAGCAAAAAGCTATTAATATTGCAGTTTTTTTCTCTTAATCTTTTTAAGATAATCAAGTTTCCTAGTTTTAACATCATATAGTCCATCTTCTTGAATAAGTTCTCCCTATACAAAGCTCTTTAAGCGTCTGGGATAAATATAAATGTATTTTTTTCATTATCAAACTTAGCCACTTCTTTTTAAAAACTACAGAAAAATAAATAATCCCCTACGCGAAGAGCAAACTCATTGCTATACATTTTATTCATCGTAACACTACCTCGTCTAGTATCAGCATTATCAATGATATCATCATGAATTAAACTAGCAGTATGAATTATTTCAATTATACTAGCCATTCTTATAATGTCTTTTTTTATTAAGTTCAAAAATTTCCTAATTTAGCACACATAAGTAAAAAGAAGTACTCTAACCCTCTTACCACCATTTAAAAAAATACTGCTTCACAACCTCATCTAATTGTTTGTCATTACTTCTAGTAATTTCAAAAAAATATCTTCTAATACCTCATGTACCAGCATATCATACTGTTTTTAACATTTTATTCTCCATTAACTTAAACAAAGGTTACCATTCTACTATCAGACTCTTGAAATTCAATATTATAAAAAAACTAAACCAAGTTTTTTTATCACACTTATATAAAATTCATCTTCACTAATTTTTTTTGGAAATTAGCTGTATGTAACCTGTCTGCATAGTTTCCGTCAAAAATAGCTAATTTGTCTAAACTACCTACTAACAAACTATAGTACTCAAAACTAAAAATAATCTCCCAGTAAAAGAGCTTTTGATTCAATACTATTACCTTCTACCTTATGACTATAAATTGAACTAAGTGCACAAAAAAATTGCCGTATTATATAATTCATTATCAAAATTATATTTTTTTCTATAAAAGACTTAATATTTAATTTTTTTCTATTAATCTTTCATTATAATTATATTTTTTTTCATAGTAAATCCTTCATTTTTTTATCTTTATAAATTATACCACAATATCGCGATTAATTAAAAATTTGATTAACTAAATTCCAGATAAAAAAATTTTTATATATTAGTTATTCATTAAGATAACAAGAATCTTTGTCACGTTCAAAGTATATGAGAAATTGCTCAAGAAATCTAGACAGTGTTTTTCTGCTTACTTTCATTAAGATGATATCGACATAGTATATCACTAGCTCCAATATCAATTTTAATTATTCTTTATCAGCGAAATCATAAAGCACCCATTCCATTTCCCCCTTACGGAGCTTCAGTATAATCGCATTAGATTTCCATTTTTTTTATGAATGGTCAACGTTTAATGGCATAATTTGTTTTGACATTTTGTTTTCCTCCATTCCTTCTTTTATGTTTTTATTATAGACTCGTTATGTTCAGAAGATAGCTACCTCGTTATTGAATGCTTACTTTTGATGAGCCTAGATACCTTGTTATTGGATGCTTACATTGTAAGCGTCCAATAACGAGGTATATTGAATAAAGTTCTCTCGCTTAGTGCGGAGAGCTCTTTCTTATCTACAAGTTTCTTGTATATTTTTTTATTCCATGGCAAATAAGCCTCTAGAATCTCATTTTTTTCTAAAGTGTCTTCATTTGGTAAATTTGTTAATAAATGATTCATGTATTTTTTTCTGGATCTAATCCATTTCGTTTGGCAGTTTCGAGTAAAGTCATTATGATAGCACTAGATTGGTTCCTTCAAAAACTTTGGGAGAATAACCAATTCTTTCTTCCTATTACCAATGATTTTATCGCTCGTTCTGCTAAATTATTCGAAAGAACAAGATTCCCATCTTCCAATATCATTCGAAATGTTGATTCATATTTCAAACTATAGTCTATAGCTTTTTCCTAATTTACTGCCTGGTAGTACCGAATGCTCATGACACCAATCAAAAAAATTCATCCATAATTGATTTCATTTCTTCTTGTCGTTTTTTTGATATCTCTCTTCTACTGGTAAGGAATCCCATTCCTGTTCCAATTGAAATAGTCGGTTACAATAGTTCAATCCCTTTTGCACTTAAGGAAGTAATATTATTCTTAGGATTTGCTTCAAAAAAATTTTTCTTCGTATATGTGCCCAACACCCTACTAACTTGGCATTTTTTTGCTTGGCGATAAGCTCCCCACATATCACAAATGAATATAGCCTGAATAATCCCCTAAGACTTCTTTTTACTACTTCACCACTTCGACTTTTATCGTGATAATACAGCGTAATCCCTGCTTTTTCTTGTTTTTCCTGATAAGAATGTCCAGTAATAGGTAAGTGGAGTATCGTTTTCTAACACTCGATAACTTGTTTCGTCTGCGTGAATATAGGTTTGTTTTAATAATATTTCTCTAAGTAGGTTGTATAATGGTTTGAAATAATACTCACTAACTTTTTATATGCCAATTTGTCAGTTCTTTTTCTCGTAATTGGTAGTCCCATTTTGTTCCAGTCAGCTTCTTGTCGATAGTTCGGCACTTTTTAATTGATACTTCTGATAAATTGTATGTGCAATAATAGTACTTGATCCTAAGCTATGATTTAAAGGAGCTTTTTGGAACAGGCGCTTTAATGATTTTTATCATTAGTCCCTGTTTTCACTACAATGGGGACATTTGTAAGCATGTTGAATATGATCTACACGTTTTAATTGAGCTGGAATAAAAAAACTAACTCTTTTCGCTTTAGACATGACCCAATTTCTTTTTAAAGTGTGTTGACATTCTGGGCATACGCAAGCTTTTCCTAATAATTCGTGATGAACCAATTCTGGCGTGAATTGTTCTAAGATATCTTGACGTTTACCCTGTGCTTTTTTTTCTTGTATAAGTAATAGTTTCTACTTCTACAGCCGTTTCTGAGGTTTCTTCTTGAGTTATTTCTTCCACATCAAACAAACTTATTTGATTTGGGTTTCCTTTTTGTTTTTTTCTGAAGATTTACCGAATAATTTTTTTCTTGAAAAAAATTCTAACTGTTCTTTAAGAAGGCGATTTTCATGTTCTAACAGTTCAACAGTTTTTATTAAATTTTATTTTTATCTTCTTCGTATTGATTTGAAATTTTTTTAAATTCACTTAATACTTTTTTTCAAGTGTCACTGTTTCATTAGAAATCATAAAAAAATACCTCCTCTTTTATTTGACTCTATTATACTATAAAAGGGTAATATTTTCAGTAAAAAACATCGGCGGTTAGTATCTTTTATTTTTTTGGATAAATGGAAAAATCCTTTTTAATAACCATTCCACTTGTTCATCAGATAATTCTTTAACTTCTTTTTTTCATTAGAAGGCCAACTTAACTTTCCGTTTTCGAATCGTTTGTAGAGTAGCCAAAAACCTTCTCCATCCCAATAGAGTGCTTTTAAATCTATCTTTTTTTCCACCACAAAAATAGAAATACTTGTCCTGAAAAAAAGGATCTAAGTGGTAATGATGTTGAATCCAATAAGCGAGAGAATCAATACCTTGACGCATATCAGTTTTACCACAAACAATAGACACTTGTCCTAACTTATTTAACGGAATCGACATGATGCATCACTAGCTCCAATATCAATTTTAATTGTTCTTTATCAGCAGAATCGTAAAGCACCCATTCCATTTTCCCCTTACGTAGCTTCAGTATAATCGCATTAGATTTCCCTTCTTTTTGATGAATAGTCAACGTTTAATGGTACAATTTGTTTTGACATTTTATTTTCCTCCATTCCTTCTTTTTATGTTTTTTTATTATAAAGGAAGTTATGTTCAGAAGATAGATACCTTGTTATTGGACGCTTACCTTACATTGGACGCTTACTACAGTTATTGTACACTTACGAAGCAAAAAGTTCTCGAAAAAAATATCGAGGGACTTTCTACTATATTTAAAGATTTATTCTAAACTTTTAATTAGTTTTTTTGTCGTTTTTACGACGTCTTGCTGCTGCAAGTAATCCACCTAGGATTCCTAATCCTAATCCTGCTAATCCAGTGTTAGTTTCAGTTGTACCTGTGTTAGCTAAACGTTTAGTTTCTTTCTTAATTTCAGAAGCTTTTTCAGTTTTTCCTGTATTATTTCCAGTCTCTACTTGTTCAGTTGTTGGTACATTTGGTGTTACTTTTCCTGGTGTTACCTTAGCTGGTGTTTCTACTGGAACTTCTACAGCTGGTTTACCTGGTTCTGTAATCTTACCTGTTCCTGGTACTTTACCGTCTGGTAATTCACTATTTGGTACTTTTCCTTTACCGTTTTCACCGATTGTTACTGTGATTGGGTTTCCATCTTTACCTGGAATTTCTACCTTAGTTCCTGGTGGGAATGTTGATCCATCTGGTTTCTTCGGTGTTACTGTAACCTCTCCTGTCTTAGGATCTTGTTCAACATCTAGTGTTGGTGTCTTACGAGCTGGTGTTGTTACGTCTACTGGTTTCGATGGTTTCTTGTTCGGTTCTGTTACTGTTCCTTTTCCTGGTACATTTGTCTTAGGAAGGTTGTCGTTTGGTACTTCTCCTGAACCATTGTCTTCAATTGTTACTGTGATTGTAGTTGGATTACCATCTTTATCTTTACTTGGAATTTCTACCTTAGTTCCTGGTTTGTATGTCGATCCATCTGGTTTCTTAGGCGTTACAATCGCATCTCCATTTGGTTTTACGATTAATTTCAATCACAACTGGTTTTTCAGTTTCTGGTGTTTCTGGTGTTACCTTAGCTGGAGTTTCTACTGGAACTTCATCAGCTGGTTTACCTGGTTCTGTAATCTTACCTGTTCCTGGTACTTTACCTTCTGGTAATTCACTGTTTGGTACTTTACCTTTACCGTCTTCACCGATTGTTACTGTGATTGGGTGGTCTTTATCTTTACCTGGGATTTCTACCTTAGTTCCTGGTTTGTATGTTGATCCATCTGGTTTCTTCGGTGTTACTGTAACCTCTCCTGTCTTAGGATCTTGTTCAACATCTAGTGTTGGTGTCTTACGAGCTGGTGTTGTTACATCTACTGGTTTCGATGGTTTCTTGTTAGGTTCTGTTACTGTTCCTTTTCCTGGTACATTTGTCTTAGGAAGGTTGTCGTTTGGTACTTCTCCTGAACCATTGTCTTCAATTGTTACTGTGATTGTAGTTGGATTACCATCTTTATCTTTACTTGGAATTTCTACCTTAGTTCCTGGTTTGTATGTTGATCCATCTGGTTTCTTAGGCGTTACAATCGCATCTCCATTTGGTTTACGATTAATTTCAATCACAACTGGTTTTTCAGTTTCTGGTGTTTCTGGTGTTACCTTAGCTGGAGTTTCTACTGGAACTTCCTCAGCTGGTTTACCTGGTTCTGTAATCTTACCTGTTCCTGGTACTTTACCGTCTGGTAATTCACTGTTTGGCACTTTACCTTTACCGTCTTCACCGATTGTTACTGTGATTGGGTGGTCTTTATCTTTACCTGGGATTTCTACCTTAGTTCCTGGTGGGAATGTCGATCCATCTGGTTTCTTCGGTGTTACTGTAACCTCTCCTGTCTTAGGATCTTGTTCAACATCTAGTGTTGGTGTCTTACGAGCTGGTGTTGTTACGTCTACTGGTTTCGATGGTTTCTTGTTAGGTTCTGTTACTGTTCCTTTTCCTGGTACATTTGTCTTAGGAAGGTTGTCGTTTGGTACTTCTCCTGAACCATTGTCTTCAATTGTTACTGTGATTGTAGTTGGATTACCATCTTTATCTTTACTTGGAATTTCTACCTTAGTTCCTGGTTGGTATGTTGATCCATCTGGTTTCTTAGGTGTTACAATCGCATTTCCATTTGGTTTTACGATCGATTTCAATCTTACCTGGTTTTTCAGTTTCTGGTGTTTCTGGTGTTACCTTAGCTGGAGTTTCTACTGGAACTTCATCTGTTGGTTTACCTGGTTCTGTAATCTTACCTGTTCCTGGAACTTTACCTTCTGGTAATTCACTGTTTGGTACTTTTACCTTTACCGTTTTCACCGATTGTTACTGTGATTGGGTGGTCTTTATCTTTACCTGGGATTTCTACCTTAGTTCCTGGTGGGAATGTTGAACCATCTGGTTTCTTCGGTGTTACTGTTACCTCTCCTGTCTTAGGATCTTGTTCAACATCTAGTGTTGGTGTCTTACGAGCTGGTGTTGTTACATCTACTGGTTTCGATGGTTTCTTGTTAGGTTCTGTTACTGTTCCTTTTCCTGGTACATTTGTCTTAGGAAGGTTGTCGTTTGGTACTTCTCCTGAACCATTGTCTTCAATTGTTACTGTGATTGTAGTTGGATTACCATCTTTATCTTTACTTGGAATTTCTACCTTAGTTCCTGGTTTGTATGTTGATCCATCTGGTTTCTTAGGCGTTACAATCGCATCTCCATTTGGTTTTACGATTAATTTCAATCACAACTGGTTTTTTTCAGTTTCTGGTGTTTCTGGTGTTACCTTAGCTGGAGTTTCTACTGGAACTTCCTCAGCTGGTTTACCTGGTTCTGTAATCTTACCTGTTCCTGGTACTTTACCGTCTGGTAATTCACTGTTTGGCACTTTACCTTTACCGTTTTCACCGATTGTTACTGTGATTGGGTGGTCTTTATCTTTACCTGGGATTTCTACCTTAGTTCCTGGTGGGAATGTTGAACCATCTGGTCTCTTCGGTGTTACTGTAACCTCTCCTGTCTTAGGATCTTGTTCAACATCTAGTGTTGGTGTCTTACGAGCTGGTGTTGTTACGTCTACTGGTTTCGATGGTTTCTTGTTAGGTTCTGTTACTGTTCCTTTTCCTGGTACATTTGTCTTAGGAAGGTTGTCGTTTGGTACTTCTCCTGAACCATTGTCTTCAATTGTTACTGTGATTGTAGTTGGATTACCATCTTTATCTTTACTTGGAATTTCTACCTTAGTTCCTGGTTGGTATGTTGATCCATCTGGTTTCTTAGGTGTTACAATCGCATTTCCATTTGGTTTACGATCAATTTCAATCTTACCTGGTTTTTCAGTTTCTGGTGTTTCTGGTGTTACCTTAGCTGGAGTTTCTACTGGAACTTCCTCAGCTGGTTTACCTGGTTCTGTAATCTTACCTGTTCCTGGTACTTTACCTTCTGGTAATTCACTGTTTGGCACTTTACCTTTACCGTTTTCACCGATTGTTACTGTGATTGGGTGGTCTTTATCTTTACCTGGGATTTCTACCTTAGTTCCTGGTGGGTATGTTGATCCATCTGGTTTCTTCGGTGTTACTGTGACCTCTCCTGTCTTAGGATCTTGTTCAACATCTAGTGTTGGTGTCTTACGAGCTGGTGTTGTTACATCTACTGGTTTCGATGGTTTCTTGTTAGGTTCTGTTACTGTTCCTTTTCCTGGTACATTTGTCTTAGGAAGGTTATCGTTTGGTACTTCTCCTGAACCATTGTCTTCAATTGTTACTGTGATTGTAGTTGGATTACCATCTTTATCTTTACTTGGAATTTCTACCTTAGTTCCTGGTGGGTATGTTGATCCATCTGGTTTCTTAGGTGTTACAATCGCATTTCCATTTGGTTTACGATCAATTTCAATCTTACCTGGTTTTTCAGTTTCTGGTGTTTCTGGTGTTACCTTAGCTGGAGTTTCTACTGGAACTTCCTCAGCTGGTTTACCTGGTTCTGTAATCTTACCTGTTCCTGGTACTTTACCTTCTGGTAATTCACTGTTTGGCACTTTACCTTTACCGTTTTCACCGATTGTTACTGTGATTGGGTGGTCTTTATCTTTACCTGGGATTTCTACCTTAGTTCCTGGTGGGTATGTTGATCCATCTGGTTTCTTCGGTGTTACTGTGACCTCTCCTGTCTTAGGATCTTGTTCAACATCTAGTGTTGGTGTCTTACGAGCTGGTGTTGTTACATCTACTGGTTTCGATGGTTTCTTGTTAGGGTTCTGTTACTGTTCCTTTTCCTGGTACATTTGTCTTAGGAAGGTTGTCGTTTGGCACTTCTCCTGAACCATTGTCTTCAATTGTTACTGTGATTGTAGTTGGATTACCATCTTTATCTTTACTTGGAATTTCTACCTTAGTTCCTGGTTGGTATGTTGATCCATCTGGTTTCTTAGGTGTTACAATCGCATTTCCATTTGGTTTTACGATCAATTTCAATCTTACCTGGTTTTTCAGTTTCTGGTGTTTCTGGTATTACCTTAGCTGGAGTTGTTACAGGAACTTCCTCAGCTGGTTTACCTGGTTCTGTAATCTTACCTGTTCCTGGTACTTTACCGTCTGGTAATTCACTGTTTGGCACTTTACCTTTACCGTTTTCACCGATTGTTACTGTGATTGGGTGGTCTTTATCTTTACCTGGGATTTCTACCTTAGTTCCTGATGGGAATGTTGATCCATCTGGTTTCTTCGGTGTTACTGTAACCTCTCCTGTCTTAGGATCTTGTTCAACATCTAGTGTTGGTGTCTTACGAGCTGGTGTTGTTACATCTACTGGTTTCGATGGTTTCTTGTTAGGTTCTGTTACTGTTCCTTTTCCTGGTACATTTGTCTTAGGAAGGTTGTCGTTTGGTACTTCTCCTGAACCATTGTCTTCAATTGTTACTGTGATTGTAGTTGGATTACCATCTTTATCTTTACTTGGAATTTCTACCTTAGTTCCTGGTTTGTATGTTGATCCATCTGGTTTCTTAGGCGTTACAATCGCATCTCCATTTGGTTTACGATTAATTTCAATCACAACTGGTTTTTTTCAGTTTCTGGTGTTTCTGTTGGAGTAACAGGATTACTTCTATCAGAAGTTACTGTTCCATTATTATTAGTAACTACTGTTTCAGCTTTAATAGGATTTCCTGGTAAAGCTCCTGTAACTGTAACTGTTGCAGTCTCTCCATTAGTTGTTCCAGTTCCTATAACTGTATCACCATCGTAAAGCTTAACTGTCGAACCATTTGGCACTCCACTTCCAACATTAACAGTAATTTGTTGATTTGTTAAGCCTTTTTTGTTCTCTACACTTGTTGTAATCGTCGGTTGTTTCGGTTTAACGTTTAATGTAACTGTTCCATCTGAACCAGAATTAGCATCAGTTGATTTAGAACCGTCTTTATAAGTCGCAATAGAAGTATACTTGAATACTCCAGCTTGTGCTGTACTTGGTGAATTATTATCTTTCCAAGTCCAGTTCATACCTGCAGGGAATGATTTATCATTTTTATGTTTAACATAACCTGAAGATACTGGATTCACTGGATCTCCAGCGTTATCCCCTACTGTTTTTGTAACTGTCAAACCTTGAATTGGGTCTAATGGTGCCTCTGGATTTGCTTGTAAACTTGTTCCCGTTGCCCCCATAATATAAGACTGATTAGTAGTTCTTCCGTATGTCACTGAGGCTGCATAGACACGACCGTATTGAGCCGCTTCTTCAGCAGTCACATCATCTCTTAATCTAATCTTGGCATGCATGTGCATTGCATAATCGGAACTTGCTTGTCCAGTCTTAACTCCAAGATAATATGATGCACCTGGATACTTACCTTCTTTATTTTTAGTAAGGCTATTTAAAACAGGGTCTTTCTCGTTGTTTTTGAAGACAGCCCATCGCTGGTTATCACGAGTCACCCCTGAATATGGATCGTAGATTGTTCGTTTATCACCATTAAAGAGATTATAATTCTGTTCCCATACTTTAGATGTAGATATATAGGCTGTATTTCCATATTGGGTAAAGCCTTGGAATCCATCAGAAAGTCTTTTATCACTATTTTCATCATCAAGACCATAACGTGTGAAACTTAAATCTTTTACTGTATTAGACGAGTGCATAATATTAAAAGGAGCTTGGAAATAATATTCTTGCTGATATGAAGCCTTTGTCATCCTTTTTCCATCATTATTGAAGAAAACATCATAGACGATCCATTTTCCTTCACTATCTTGTACATAGGTTGCCTTAATATCAGTCTTATTTTTAGTGAATTCCGGATTATCATTTATTGTTTTTTGTCCACCGTTCTCTTTCGGATCGACAGAAGCAAAATACTTGATATTTGTCAAAGCACCTTGATTAATTTGACCATTTGCTCTAAAGCCTGTACCTTGTCCCATACTTTGACCATTACGTAAATCATGAGAACCTGAATTAGCGATTGTATTCGCTCCTTCTTTCACTTCTTTTTCCTTACTAGTTACTTTTGGCATAGAAGACACAATTTGCGTTTGTTGTCTTAATTTTTTAACTAATGCATCTACTTCTTCTTGACTAGCATTTGCGTTTTCTAATATACTCTTGGCGTTGATAAGATCAACATTTACCGCAGATAAAGTCGAAGCTGGTGCTTTATCTTTATTTACCGTAGCAAGTAGTTCTTCTAATTTTGTTATACTAATTTCTAGAAGACTTTTATCAACTACTTTTTTTCTCTACTTCTACTTTAGTGCTTTCTTCTTTTTACACTGCTTGGTTTTATTTGCTGAAGCAACGCTTTCTTTTTCAGCACTTACTGTATTTATTTTCTCAGGTACCTTATCAGCGTTTCCTGATGTAGCATTCGTGTCATTAGTTGCTGAACTATCACTAGACGCAGCGATTTCATTCGCACTAGCTACCCCAGTACCAAAGAAGATACTAGCTCCTATTACTATAGATGCAGCACCGAACTTAAACTTTTTTTAATTGAATAGCTTTCAACTTTGACACCTTGTTTGAGCTCTTTAAGTTTCTTATTGTTTTTTTCCCTATCACAATAACTTCCTCCTTATTTTTTTGAAACTTATAGTTATTTTAAAAAAATATAACTAAATAAATTTTTAACATTACCTTGTTAATATATTGATAGCTATCCCAAGGCAGAACATTATGAATATTTTATCATATTTACTTAAAAAAATACTTAAAATTCACATAATAGATTATACTTTATTTAGTATATTTTTTAAAAAACTTAATTATAATTTCTATTTAAAGAAATAAAATTTAGATTTCCCATGCCATTCATTATAACACTAAAAAGTTTTTTTCCTGTCACTTAATAAATAAATTAATAATTATAACTGTGAATGAAAAAGTGATAATGTCTTAAGTAGAGAAAAGGAAAAAAATGTCCCAACATAATAAAAAAATATATTATACTAAAAATCATAATATTCGGAGGAAATAAAAAAATGACAGATGTTATCACAAAACAACATAATGTAAAATTAAATGACATTCAAGAAAGTAAATACCTTGTCATTACAGATGTTATAAATGGAGTTAAAACTAAAAAAACGTGCTGCTGCTCTACTTAACCTCACTGAAAGACAAATTAATAGGTTAATAAAAAGTAGCTGAGACAGAAGGTCCTTCTGGCTTTTATTCATAAAAAAATACTGGTGTCTCTCCTAGTAATAAAATTCCTGATTCTATCAAAAAAATCAAATAATCTATTGGTATAAAGATACTTACTATGATTTTTTTCTTTCTTACATTTTTTTGTGAAATACTTCATAATGAGAAAAAAATATTAATATTAGTCGTACTTCTGTCGCTAATATCTTATTTGATGCTGATATTATCTCCCCTAAAGCTACTAAGAAAACCAAAGCTTTAATGAAACGTAGAATTAAACAAAAAAATTCGGTTACTCACAATCAAAAATACTACTTCAACTGTTGTAGAACCCATTTCTAATCTATCTAGTGTTCATCCTAGTAGACCTAGAAAAAAATATTTTTGGTGAACTTCTTCAAATGGATGCTAGTATTCATAACTGGTTTTGGCGATAAAAATGACTTCTCTTCATATCGCTATTGATGATTCTACTGGTATGATTGTTGGTGCTTATTTTTGATGAGCAGGAGACTTTAAATGGTTACTATACTGTCTTGCACCAAGTCCTTAATAATTATGGTATCCCTTATGAATTATGGACTGATAAGAGAACTATTTTTTTGAATACACTTCTTCTAAAAAAACAAGAAAAATTGAAAATGATACCTTTACTCAGTTTGGCTATGCTTGCCATCAATTAGGTATTTCTCTTTTTTTCTTCTAGTGTTCCTCAGAAAAAAAGGACGAGTTGAACGTGCTTTTTGGAACACTTCAATCTCGTCTTGTACCTTTGTTTAGGGCTTGAAGATATTCAAACCATAAATCAAGCGAATAATTTTTTTGGCTTCTTATCTCTCTTTGTTTAATTCGCATTTCTCTATCCCTAATTATAACACACCTAAGTTCGAAGCGATAGATAATATTGACACTAATTTAATTTTTGAGTGTGAATTCTATTAGGAAAAATTAATTCTGGATATCATTTCAAATACAAAAAAATAAATCATATATTCCTATTAATTCTCTCGGTAAGGCTGTATATTATCCTATTAAAACTGAGATTAGAGTTATTGAAGCTTTTGATGGGAATTTATACGTATCTATAGAAAATAATATTTTTTCTACTAGGGTTTTAGAAAATCATGAACTTGAGTCTATTGAGTTTGACGTTCCTATTTTAAAGGAAACTAAACCTAAATATATCCCACCTATGTCTCATCCTTGGAGAAAGAATTCTTTCTTGAAATATATATCTAAACTTGATACTTCGATAGCTAAAGGAGATTTTGATAACCTTTAATACAGGCAAAAAGAATGATTAAAACAAGGCACTGCCTTTTTTAATCATTCGCTTTTGGCTTATCCAAGCGGTAGCGCGGAAGAACTTCTACATATTTTTTTATTTTTTTAAGGATTTTTTTCTTCGCTATTTTTTTAATTGATAATTTAGGACATTTTCCCTTTTTACTTGACATTAATAAATAAATTAATAATTATAACTAAATATTTTTTTGTTAATTTGTTCTATTTATATATTAACGTTTATATCTAAGTGTAGTCTATCAACAGAATATCTACTTTATATTTAATACAAATTATAGATAAAAGTTAATACTTCTAATTTTCAAAAAAATTAAATATTTACTAAAAAAATCCTATATTTTAAAAACTAATTTTTCATAAAAATTATAATCTAACTATGAATATTATAATCATACAATTCTAATTATTAGATGTTTTTAATCATTTATTCAAATCCCCTTATCTGCTTCTTAAATTAATTTTTCTATAAAACCTTCAATATAGAATTATATATAATCCTCAGATTTTAAAAAAATGAATTCTGTAGCTAGATCTCAGCAGTATTATAAAAAAATGAGATACTTCTAGATGCCCTACTTTTTAAAAAAATCAGCTGTATACTTAAATAACGCTTTATATGTAGAAGTTGTCACAAATACTTTGCACCCAAAAACCACTGAAGTTAGAAAGCATTCTAATAACTATAAAAAAATTAAGAATCTCTATTGTTAAGAAGTTCTTGGGAGAAAAAAACTATAAAAAGAATGGCTAAAAGCTTGAACTGTCCCAACTAGAGTCTGAACAAAAAAAGTCCTAAAACCTGACAAAGTTCATATAAGAACTCATAGACGCGGGGATATCTAAATTCACTTTATAAAAAAACTTTTTAGAGGTGTCTTGATAAAAATCAATTCTTTAAAAATCATATTTTTTTAAAAATTACTCTAAAAATACTTTATATAATGAGGATGAACAAAAAAATCCTAAATTTAAAAAAAGTGTAGATTATAATTCATAGACACAGTGATTTATTGATATCTAAATTTGATTTTTTTAAAAAAACTTTTTAGATACCTAATAAACTACTGAGAAGTGACTCAACAAAAATCTTGTTTCTCAAAAAAACTCACGATTTTTGTCGAGTCACTCCCTAGATAGCTATATTTTTTTCTACAACTAATTCTGTATCGTTATTTTTTTAATATTTTTTTATCGTATTTAATTCACTTATTAATATTAAAAAAACATTATTAATGTGAGAATTGCTTTTAGTAGAGATATTATCCGTATTATTGCTACTCATTCCTAGAAATACATAACAAATTATACTATTATGCCAATTAGATTTTTTTTCATATACTTTGAATTCTTAAAATTTATATATACACTATATAAACCTATTAATATTTGACAAAAACAATAAAATATTACCTAACATAGCAATTCTCCTTCTTTATATTTATCCTTATAGATAATTAACTGTTTCTTGATATTTCTCAGTTTTTTTCTTTTTCTAACAAATAGCATAATCGCTACGATGAAGTAGAATAGATATACTGGAAATAATACTCCTACTGTTCCAATAGCTACTACTATTGCTAATAATAAGAAAAAGTATTCCAGATAATATGCGTTTTTTTCATTAAGAACGTCGCTAATAACGCCACTACAACTAATACGATTAATACAACTGAATACATCTTTAAACCTTGAATTGTGTAATCAAGTATTTGTTCAGCTGATAAGTTAACCCCATTAGGATTTTTTTCTAGTTCTGACTTAAATAAATTTAAAAAAACTCAGGATTATCTTTTTAAAAACTGAAATCTTAAAGAATGAGCTATACGCTAAAAACTCCCGTTAAAACTATTAAAAATGACATTAGCAATCCACGCTAACACTTTCTCCACTGTTCTTTTGAATGGTTTCATAATAAACCCCTCCTCCTATAAAAATTAAAGGATTTCCCTTTTTACTAATTATAACATAAAACGTTCTCATAATATATAACAAATTACCTGAATTAGCAAAATTTTTATACCTGAAATGATGTTATTTAAAAATCCACTAATTAGAGATTTTTTTATTATCCATAATTTTTATCTTTATGGGACTGATCCAAAAGAGATTAAAAAAATAGATAGATAAAAAAACTTCAAAAATAACTTAGAAACAAGTTAATTTTGAAGTTTTTTTTGTTTTTAGTTGCCTTTAAATACACATTGCTTTTTTTATAATCACCAGCAAAATTTATTTCATTAGTCGATTCTCTATCTTCACCTTTTGTTCTTCTATAAAAAAATACTGATGTACTAAAAACACAATTAATAACGCAACAAAAAGTTGCAAAAGGAATAAGAGACTCTATATCCTTAGCTATTTCAACTGTTACATAAAGTATAATAATTAATTCTAGCACAAATAAAAAGGCATTGAAGAATTTTTTTTCGAAGAATATCATTTCATTAAATATTTCTATGTATTTCCTCCAGTTGGCTTTTAATATAGCCGAACAATCTAAAAATAAAAATTCTATTAAACTCTCCATAAATATTCCTCCTACAGAAATTTCTTTTTAAAAAATAATCTCCCAAACCAATAAGTTTGGAAGATTAACTTTAATTAATGTCTTTCATCAAGTGTAAAACGCATTTCTATATTGAAGATTCCATCTTCCGGTGCATATGCTCGAATGATTTCTTTGTGTTTTTTTCTGCTATAAGCTGCGCCATAGATAATCCTATACCATAACCTTTTTATCGTATTATTTCTAGATTCATCTAATCTATAGAAACGATCAAAAACTTTACTTAAATTACCTTTCTGAACATTAGCCTTATTAGAAACTTTCAAAATAGCATATTTTTCTATTTTTTTATTAAGTTTTACTGATATATCACTACCTTCTAGCGCATATTTAATTGCATTTTCTAACAGTATATCTACTAACTGAATTATAGAATCCTTTTTCTCCATAATAATTAAGATTAGAGTCAACATCTGCTACAATATTCTTTTTTTGAAAGTTAGCTAATTCATCAAAAATCTTTAATTCTTGATTTTACCATCTCGGTTAAATCGAAATGTATTCGCTCTACAGTATCTTTTTTTCTTCCATACGACTAAATACTACTAAGCTGTTTACTAAACTAGTTAGTCTATCTACTTGATTATGTATATTTTGAACCCACTTCGAATCACCATTTTCCATTTCTAGTACATCAGCATTAGAACTAATAATAGCCAATGGTGTTTTTTTAACTCATGACTAGCACCTGTTATGAATTGTTTTTTTGCTTTATATATGTTTCCTGTATCGGTGCTATAACTCTCTTAGATACTAGTACAATTATAACAAGTACCGATATTATTACTCCAATAGAAATTAAAAATACTATTTTTGTACAAAAGATTCATAAGAATCTAATTCTCGTTGACAATTTAAAAAAATAATATTAAATTTCCTACACTTGTATCAACTTTTATAAATCTATAACTGCCTATAAACCCGCTAGTTTTTTTCCTTTTTTTCTAACGCCTCAATCACTTTGTTTTGCAGAGCATCTTGGTCTGGTATTAAAGAATCATCTCTATAAGCCTTAATTATTCTACCATTGTTATCAATCTTAGCAATCGAAAAACCGTTATACTCTGTAGAACTTGATGAATTTTTTGTTATTACTAAATCATCACCCTCTTCTGAAAAAGATTTTTTTATCAATGCTTGTGATTTTTGAAGCATCTAATAATGTTGTGTCTATTCTTTCTTCTAATTTATAAAAAAATTTATGAAGTTTAATGCTATAGCAAGTATTGCTATTACTACAGCTACACTACCTACAGCAGTGGCTATAAATTTTTTTCCTTAGACTTTTTAAACATCTGACATCTCCAATGTATATCCGACATTTCTTGTAGCTTTAATGTGTACATTAGCGTCTAAAAGCTTTTTAATTTTTTTCTTAGATATGAAATATTAACCCAAACTACGTTAATTTCAGAATCACTATCATATCCCCAAATTCTTTTCTAAAAAAATTGTTCAGTTTGAATCACATTCCTGGATTTCTCATCAACATTTCCATCATTTGATATTCTTTTGTTAGATAATCTAACTTTATCTTTTTGGTGTAGATAATTCAAATGTATATTTACTTAAGCTAACATTCCCTAATTCTAGTACGTTACTAGTAAATGTTGCTTGTCTTCTTGTCATTGAACGAACCCTTGCTAATAGTTCTTTTGTGACAAAAGGCTTAGTTAAATAATCGTCTGCGCCACTATCTAGACCATAAACCTTGTCTTCAATCTCAGATTTTGCTGTAAGTAATAATACTGGTGTACTTTTTTTATTCTCTCTTAATTTTCTTACAACTGTTACTCCATCCATTTGTGGCATCATAACATCTAAAATTGCTCCATCATAATCATCTAACATAAGATAATCTAATGCATCTTGTCCATTGTTTACTACATCAACTGAGTAATTATTATGTTTTAACATTGCTTCAAGAGCATCTGCTAAATCTTTTTCATCCTCGGCTAATAATAATCTCATTGACCTTCACTCCTTACTATCTTCTTCTATTATTTTTTTCCTATATAAATTTATTATATATAAACTAACTAAAAATCTAGTTTAAACAAAGATTTAAATTTTTATATTATATTTTAATCCATTTAAATTATTCGAGTAAATACCTATTTATTTCGTCTTTTTCGAACTTAATTTTTTTAAAAAAATTTATTTCATCTATATAATATATTATAGCAAAAAAATTTATTGTTTTTCATACCCATTTTTTTACATTTATAATAATGATTTTTTTATAATATATTTATTACTAATATTGTACTTCATTTTGACTAGACATGTCATTGGCTAACGCTTTCTTCGTTAGCCACCAAAAATTATTTTCTTCCAATAAGCAGTCCACTTTGTATATAATCTTTCATACCTTTTTCCATATCCCCATTTTTTTCTGCATACTCATCTGTTACATCAGAATTTATAATTTGGAACTTATTGAATCCTGCTTTTTTTAATAATATCTACCATCTCTTCTTCCAGAAGAGCACCAGCCACTCAAGTGCAGTGCATCTGTTTGGAATTTTTTTCCACTCTAATGGTAATTCCTTTTTCAAGATAATATCTGATATTACAAACATTCCGTCTTCTTTTTAAAAATACGATATATTTCATCATATACTTTTTTTGTTTGTCTGGCTCTAAATTTATAACACAGTTACTTATAACTCTATCAACTGATTGATTTTTCTAATGGGATATTTATTAGTTCTCCTTTAATAAATTCGATATTATCAAATTTCTTGTTATCCCTAACTTTCTTAGCTTTTTTTCTAACATTGAATCTAATCTATCTAAGCCATATAGTGTTCCCACTTTTGGATTTTTTTCATCTTTGTTATGAAAATATCCATTCCTGCTCCACATCCCAAATCAATTAAAGATTGTCCTTCTTTGATTTTTTTAAGTGATTAATTGGATTCCCACAAGACAGACCCATATTTATTTCATCAGGAAATTCATTTATTATTTTTTTCATCATATCCCAACGATTTACTTAGTTGTTTTTGGATCGATTTTTGTCTTTTTGTTTATTTTTTTTGAAATATTATCATAAAAAGTTATCGACTGATAATCTTATTTTTGATATTATTATTCATTTTATCACCATCCCTTTATATTAAATAGTTGCTTGAATCAATTTTGATTCAAGCAACCTTTATCATATTCATTCTAACATAGATTATTATTTTTTTCTATAATTAAAGTTTAACTGATATAGTAAAATTATTACGGAAAGGGTAGAAAAAAAGAATAAATTCCTTTAAACTATAAATTGCGAAACTACAGAAAGGAATTTATTCATATGAATATTATAACACAAATCTTTATCAAAAAAACATAGAAAAATACTTTAAAAAAATTTTTTTCAGAGGATATCTTATCTTCCATCAACACATATGTAAATAGAAGTCTAAGATATACAAATTCTAAAAATATCTTTATCTGATTTACTATCAATTCCTAATAAAGTTGTTATGGATTCTATCATAAAAAAACGTCATCCTTACTCTTGAAAAAAATTAGATGAGGATTACTTCAACTCGTCTCAGCGAAAGGCACTATACTACCCTAAAAGGTACTTATTATCGAACTATCGTCACTTTATTTGGAGAGATTACTTTTTAAAAAGACGTGCTTATGTTGATAAAAAAACGGTGAAAATCATTTTTTTACTACTTAGATTCTCTTCTTAATATTTCACCTCGTGTTGTTTTTCGATAATGATGTTATTAATGAACTCCTATTCCTTGCCGGAAAAACATACTTCTTATTCCACTATAGGGTCAAATACTTGGACAATATTTTTTTAAGAATGATTTTTTTCTACAGATAAAAAGTAAATATATTTCTCGTGCTACTATCGCTAATTATATTAAACGTTCTGATATCAATGCCTTCTTCCCTCTCAAACAAAAATAAGGTTAAAGACATTTTTTTATCGAACTTGATGAACATTATGTGTCTATTCAAAAAGCCTAAGAAGTCTCCTTATCCTGTTAAAAAAACAAATGGTTAAAGCTGCTAAAAATCTACTCTTATCGTATAAAAAAATGGATATACAGATAGATTTATCATTCTTGATGAGTTGGAGAGTGTTTCTAAATTTAGAGATAGGATATATGAGTATGTATATCGTACATATGATCTTGATTATGTTGAAAAATATCTATATTCTTGGCGATGGAAATTTAATTGGATTAAGGCTACTCGTGATATATTCGATACTACTAAAAACTCATTATGCACTTGATAAATTCCATGCTATGCAAGCTCTACAGCGTATTACTACATACTCTAATATGGATGAATATGAAAAAAAGCTAAAGAGTTTATTGAAGCCGATAATCGTTCAGCATTTAAACAATGGATTAAGGATTTTTTTCTAAAAAAATTCCCAGATAGAGAAGAAATCATTGAGGAAAAAAAGTAAATATATTTTTAAATAATTGGGCGGCTTTACAACGATTATTAAAGGCTAACGCTAGTTGTTCTATGGAAGGCTGTATCTCCCATTCATTAGCTAATATATTCACATCTCGACCTAAAGGATTTAGTAAGCCTATATTGGCGAAAAAGACTATCCTTACGTGCGTTATATTTGAATAGTTTTGATGATAAACAAATATTTATAAAACTTATGGACAGTAACCAAACTATCAATAATTTTACAAATCTAGATTTCTCTATCTTAGATGATAGGTATAAAGGCGATACTTATAAAGTGAATCTTAACACAAATTTCGCAGTTTAGTCGCTTCGCGGAGCCTCTGAAAAAACCATTTTCGTCGGCTTTTGTGTTTTTAACAAATTAAAAGAATATGTCAAGAGTCGTTCCACTTCTTCTCTTGACATATCCTTAAAATTTGTTACTTAATTCTTGCCGACGAAAAAAACTTTTTTTAATTTTTTTCATCGTAATTTAATTTTTTTGGAATTTATTTTCCGTAATAATTTGACTTTAACAGTTTAACTATTTCTCTATATCTAAATGTTGGATTTGGACGTCCAGGAATTAAAAGCATTTAAAGTTTTTGGAGTTATACTAAAAAAAGTAGACACAAAAAAATAAACAATATAACATAATAAAAAAATAGACACAGAAAGGAAGTGTTTAAAATGGCAAAAAAATGTCTACGATGAAGATTTTAAAAAGATCGATTGTTAGTCTTTACCAAAATGGTAAGACTCAAACACAACTGAGTAAAGATTATGGTATTTCTTTAAGTGCCATTAATAAATGGGTGAAACAGTATTCTGAGATTAAAACTGAAGATGGCGATGTGTTTACCGCTAAACAAATAAAAAGAACTTCAAAAAAACGAAACGCTCAATTAGAAGAAGAAAAATCAAATTTTTAAAAAAAGGCGATTGCCATCTTCACACCACACTCAAACAAAGATTAAACACTATTTTTCACCCTTAGAAATCAACATAATATTAAACTTTTTATGCAAAGTATTCAATGTTAATAGAAGCACATACTATAAATATATCTCAAATGATTTCCCTCCTAGAATTGAAGAAAAATCAAATGATTTCTAGAATTATTTTAAAAAAATTCATGGATATTACAATAAGCGACTTGGTGCATATAAAATTACTCATATTTTAGAGCGGGATTATAATATTAAGGTTGGTGTTGGAAGAGTATATCGATTAATTCAAAAAATCAAATCTCCCTACTATGTCTACTTCTAAACCTTTTATCAAAGCGAGTAAAAGAAAACTGTAAGGATACTAAACTATGTAACCACTTAAAAACAAAAAAATTTAATCCTCCTGAGCCTAATATGGTTTGGGAAATTTAGCGATTTTACTTATATAAAAAGTAAATGGTGTTTGGTTTTATTTGTGTATAATTATGGATTTATTTTCTAGGAAAAATTATATCGTGGAATATTTCCAGTAAGGCTTATTCTAACCTTATTATGAGTACATTTAATGACGCTTATAATAAAAAGAAATTGTCCTACTGGTCTTATGTTTCATTCTGACCGTGGTACTCAGTATATAGCAACTCCCTTTAGAAAGCTCCTGGATAAATTTAATGTAGTTCAATCTTTTTTTCTAAAAAAAGGATATCCTTTCGATAATGCTTGTTGTGAGTCTTTCTTTAAATATTTAAAGAAAGAGGCGTGCAATAGAAAAAAATTATCACTCAATTGGAGAATTAAAACTTTCTTTAATTGAGTATATTGAGGGATTTTACAATCTTAAAAAGACCACACTATTCTTTAGAACTTATGACTCCTAACGAAAGAGAATTAGTGTTTTATGAACATTAAAAAAATTTATTTTACACTGAGCCTTAATAATGCTAAAAATAAAAAAATATACAATTTGGTCTAAATAAAAAAATATACAAAAATAATATAAAAAAATATTCCCATATAGTTTATACTCATAGTAAAAAAACAATTATGAGGGAACAAATGGAAACTAACATTATTGGAGAATTAAACAATTTGAAAGAACGAGATATAAAACCAAATTTCAGTGAATTAAGTAGGAAATACGGATTACATAGGGCATACAATAAAAAAATACTGGGATGAGGGAGGAAAAAAATAATAAAAATCTAGAAATAAACCTAGTGTTTTAGATAAATACAAAGAGGAGATAGAAGAAATACTTAAAGAAGCTGGAGTAAATAAAATAGGTGCATATGAATTTTTAACATATAAATATGGAAATATCTGTACTTATAGCAATTTTAAACAATATACGCTAAAGCATAATATAAAAAAGAAAAAAGCACAGACTGCACACGTTAGATATGAAACTCAACCAGGATATCAAATACAAGTAGATTGGAAAGAGAGTTTAAAAAAATAGAAACGAAAAACAGGAGAAATTATAAAATTCAATCTATTCGCAGCCACACTAGGATACTCAAGAAAACATGTATTTATAATCTCAAAAACAAGAACAACAGAAGACGTACTCAGATGTCTTATAGAGACATTTAAATACCTAGGAGGTGTCCCTCATGAGATACTTACAGATAATATGAGTTCATTAGTAACTATATTTAAACATGATAAAAGGAAACATCCAGAAGTATTAGCGTTCGAAAAAAAGATTTAGGAATTAAAAATCAAATTTTTGTAAAGTTAGAACACCTGAAACAAAAGGTAAAAGTAGAATCAGCAAATAGGTTCGTGAATAGAATAACAGCATTTAATAAAAAAATAGAAAAACGAAGAAGAGTTATACGCTATAGTTAATCGTATAATGAAGAACTCAAACGAACAGAACAATCAGACAACTAATCTACCACCTAATGTGTTATTTAAAAAGAAAAAAAGAATACCTCCAACCATTACCAAATAAATGTTTACTAGATGACTACACACTACCAATATTTAGTCAAAAAAAGTACCAAACACACTATTAGTAAATTATAAAGGTCGAGGATATTCTGTACCTAAAAAAAGTTTATAGACAAAAAAAGTAATACTAAAAACCATTTGAAAATAAACTATACATTTATTATAACACGGAATTAGTCACAATACATAATATAACAAATCAAAAAAATGAATTATAAAGAAAAATCATTACAAAGAAGCCTTGGCAAGTAATTTTTTTATAATAGCGAAGAATATGACATGAAAAAAACTAGCTGAAGAAAAATTTAGAATTATTTAAGGAGTTAAAATATGACTAATTATACACGATTATTATCAAATTTAGAAGAATTACAATTAAATAGAATCAAAGATAATTTAGATGAACATATAGGAAGGATAAATAACAAAGAACTAGATTATATTGAGAGTTTGCATGAACTAACAAATTTAGAAATACAAGCAAGAGAAGATAGAGCAACACATGCTTGTGTAAGAGTAGCAAACTTCCCTTACAGAAAAAGAATTAAAGGATTTTGATTTCTCATTCAATCCAAAGATTAATAAAGAAAAAAATACTAGATTTTTAAGCATTTGAGATTCATAGAAAAATAAGGAAAATATACTATTTCTTGGTGTCCCTGGAGTAGGTAAGACACATTTAGCCACCTCTATAGGTATAGAGGCGGCTAAGAATAGGAAAAATTACTTACTTTATAAATTGTCATGATCCAATATTACAATTAAAACGAGCAAAAACTTGAGAATAGATTAGAAACTAGATTAAAGTTTTTTTCAAAAATACAAAGTTCTCATTATAGATGAGGTAGGGATATCTACCTATTGATAAAGAAGGAGCTAATCTATTATTCCAACTTATAAATAAAAAGATATGAGAATAGTTCTACAATAATAACTACAAATAAACCTTTTTTTCAGAGTGGGGAGAAGTATTTGGAGATAGTGTGCTAGCTAGTGCTATATTAGATAGACTACTACATCATTCTCATGTGATTAATATTGTTGGATCTTCATATAGATTAAAAGATAAAAACATTTCTTAAATCTACTAACTAATTTAGACTGGTTGTATAATTTTATTTTGTCTTTTTTTGTATATTTTTACATTGACATTAACAAGCCTCTATCGGTGTGGTTCTTAATGTGGGAAAAAGTGGTACTGCCACATTTTTCCTCACAGGGATACCACACCTACTTCTCAGTATAAAACAAATTTCACTTAAATTTTTTTAACTAATTTTTCGTATTTTCGTGTCTATTTACTTGACTATAGTCCAATACCAGGTAACTATTCCCTACTTAACATTTCTTAAGAAACAAAGAAGCAAATCATATCATTAATATTAACTAATACCCATGTAAAGAAATACAAAATTTAATTCATAAAGGTAAGAGGGAAAAATAATTTGATATCAAACTATTTTTCCCTCTTACTCTTACTTTTATATTATTTATTAAAACTTTTATAATTCATTTAATCTACATTTAAAAATTCTTAAATATACTTTTACTTTATTTTTTTATTGCTGTAGCAAATAAGATTTTTCAAGGATATATTTCACATAATATCTGAAATATCCCCTATCTTAGACTCTTTACTTTTAATATTATTTTCTTTTATAGAGTTACTAATACCTTATTTCATAGCTATAAAAATTATATATTTACTTAACTTTCTCTGTATAATAACCCGCCTTATAACTCGAATAAGCTAGTTCTACCTTATCCATTAGACTTGCTAAAGTTACGATAATTCCTATAACAAGTAATATTGTTACAGATTTTTTTTATATTTCATCACTATCTTATCATACATATTATTCACCTCTTTTTCTTATACTGGTTGACAAAATCTATAGCCATGAGTAGCACATCTATCAGCATGCATTCTACTACTCTTTTCCTAATCCTGTAAAAAAACCATACTATAAAAATTATCAAAACTCCCTTCCCCTCCTGAAATATCCAAAAAGTTCTTTTTCTGATAATCTGTAAATTTTTTTGTTCCTTATTCATTTCTATCTTCCTTCATAATATCCATTTCTATAACTATTATATGCTAATTTTACCTTATCATATAAACTAAATCCCGCTTCTATTGTTCCATATATAGCTAATCCGCCTAATATAACTGCTGGAATTGCTCCTCCATTTATTTTTTTCTAATTCATCTGTATTTATTTGTACTAATTTCATGTAGTATTCTTCTTAAACTTTATTCTGTAAACTTACACTTTTTTTATTATAGACTATTTAAATATTTTTTTGTTGTTTTTTTCCTGAATAATCAATTTTTTTACTTGAACGGTCACTTTTTTTAAATTTTATCTTAAAAAAATAAAACTGACTTAAAAAAACTTTTTTTAAATCTAGGACTTTTTGAATCAGTTCCAACCTTCTATCTTAATCATTCTAACATAGATTATTATTTTTTTCTATAATTAAAGTTTAACGATTTCTCTATATCTAAATGTTGGATTTGGACGTCCAGGGATTAAAGCATTTAAAGTTTCTTCTTTATATCCTACTACGTTAAATACACGTTCAACTTCTTCTTTTACGATCTCAACTAGTTTATCTGGGTGAACTTCTACACGTGCGTTGACTGTAAGAAATACTTTATCACTAGCATTGTCTAATTTACGTAGCATTGCAGTTTCTTTCTTACCTACAATATTACCTACTAAACCTTCTTCTTTACCTTGAAGAAGGAATTTAACGTGACCTACATTTAGATTTAATGAATCAAATCTTTCACCTAAGTTAGCTAAAAAAATGCAGTAGCTAATGTTTCAAATGATTCTTCTTTTTTTCAATAGCATAAGTTCCATTTAACCATCCGAATAGTGCCTCTCCATCAGCATACGTATCGTAATCCACTTCTACAATTCTTCTTCCTACTTCCTTTTCACTGTTGATAATGTAATCGAACCACTCGTCTAAACCTTCTCCAGTTTTAACACTTGCAGTTAGAACATTTTCGTTATTAAATTCTTTTTTTGGTTTTTCTACTAAATCAGTTAATTCTTCTCTTGATAATAATTCAACTTTGTTAATTAAGATAACATCCGCTTCTTCGAATTGTTTATAAATAATATAATCTCCGGGATTTGAATGATCTTTTAATACTGCTTTTTAAGCGAGTTGGATCGACTAAAAGCTGTAAGTTGTTTTTAAATTAACTTGTTCTTTGTATTTTTTTCTTTTTAATGGTTGCATAATAGTCGCTGATAAATCAGTACAACTTCCTACTGGTTCAGCTAAAATAATATCAGTGTTATTAGCTTCTTGTAGATGAGCAATTGCATTAGCAAATCCACCAAAGTTACAACAGAAACAACTTCCACTTACTTCTTCAACGATGTCATTATTAGTTTCTAAAAAAATGAAGTATCAACTAATTCACTTGCTTGGTCATTTGTAATTAATCCTACTTTACGTCCTTTTTCATTTAAACGTTTCGCAACTTCCCATAGAAGACTCGTCTTACCTGCTCCTAAAAATCCACCTACTAAAATTAAATCTGTTTTGTTTGTCATAATTCTTTTCTCCTCTAACTTTATTATATTATTTGTTTAATTCATTTTGTCTTTTCAATGCTGGTTCTAGCACTTTAGTAAATAAGTATCCAGCTAATACTCCTCCAACTATTGGCCCTAGTATATAAACCCAGAAGAAGCCACCGCTAGAATCTGGAAATGCCGCTGATCCCCAACCAAATACCCACGCTACTAAACGAGGTGCGAAATCACGCGTTGGGTTCATACCTGCTTGAGTAATTGTCGCTAGTAAACATAGTAACGATCCTACAGTTAAACCTATTTGCACAGGAGCCATGTTATCATTTGGTCTTCCTACATTAGCACCTTCTGTGAATAAGAATATAATTAAAACTAATAAAAACGTCCCTAGTGCTTCTGCAGCTATTGCTACTGGCATAGAAATGTTATAGCCACCTGGTTGATTATAATACTCTCCGAACATTTTCGCTGTAGCAACTGATTCAAATGTTCCACGTACGATATTCTTTTTAGCCTCAAACTGTGCTATCGATGAGCTATAAATTCCATACATTACTAATGATCCTAGTAATGCTCCGATAAATTGTCCTGCGATATACGTTGGCAATCTTTTAGCACTCATTCTACCTGTAAGGACCATTGCTACTGATACCGCTGGATTAAAATGTGCATTACTTAAATTTCTAGTCATATATATACCAAAAGTTACCGCAAATGCCCATAACATACCAATTTGGAACAAACTTTGATGCGCATCATATAATACCGCTGCTGCTACAGAGCCTGTCCCAAAAAAAGAACTAATATAAATGAACCAATAACTTCCCCAAGAAGTCATTTCTTAATGAATATTTCTCCATGAATATCCTCCTAATTTATTTCTATAAACGTATTATATCAAAATTAAAAACTATATTTTAATAATTATTTTTTTCACTTTACAATATATATACATCTTAAATTCCAACTTTTTATTTTATATTTTATATATTTTTAAAAACATAAAAATAAATGCAATAATATTAGTTTGTTATTATTAAATCTGTAAACCAGTACACTATCTATTAATTTTCCTTACAAAAATATTATTATATATTTTTATGAGATTTTTTTATAGCATAAAAATAAAAGTACAATTAGGACTTATTTTTTTAAAAAAATTATATTAGACTATTATATTCTTCTTCAGTTAAGTAACTTGAAATTGCACCTGTTTTTGTAGTTGTTAAACTAGCGTAGTTTGTCGCAAATTTTGCCATTTGGGCTAATTCTTCTTCTGAAATGTTATTAAGATCTTCATGATTTAATAATTTTTGATAAGAATGATCCAGCAAAAAGCATCTCCTGCCCCTGTAGTGTCAATTGCCTTAACATTTGGAATTTCTGTTACAGCTTTTTTATCTTGATAATATACTTCTGCTCCGTGTTCTCCTTTAGTATAAAGAACCACTTTCATGTGACTAAAATCTTTTTTCAACGCTTCTTCGATATTATTAGTTCCAGTTAGGAATTCTAACTCGTTATCAGCAACCTTGATAACATCAACATATGGTAAAAATTCTTTAATTGTTTCTAAATATACTTTTTTATCTTCCCAAAGATTAAATCTTAAGTTAACATCGAAACAAACTAGAACTCCAGCTTCTTTTGCTTTTTTTAGTAAAAGATGGTGGCTATCTTTTGATTCTTCTTGAATAGCAATACTAGCGAAATGTATTGCCTCTATTTCAGATAAATCGACTTTTTCTACATCTTCTTTACTAATTTTTAAAGCCGAAGAACCTTTGAAGTAAAAACTAAATGAACGGTCTCCTGTTTCATCTAAAGAAACAAATGCTAATGGTGTAAAACTATCTGCTTTGCGACTCACATATCTACAGTCTACATTCTCTTTTTTTAAAAGTATTTTCTAGGAAATCTCCGAAGCCATCTTCTCCTAACGATGTTAATAAATAACTTTTATGCCCTAACTTTTGAGTGACACATGCAACATTAGCTACACATCCCCCAGCTTCTTTTTTAAAAGATTTAACAGTGTCGATTTTACCTACACCTTCTCCAATAAAGTCAATTAGCATTTCTCCTATACATAAAACTGCCATTTTAGTTCTCCTCTCTAATTTCGATTGCTCCAAGTTCTTTTTGCTACATAATTAGTAGCTAATATTTTTTTACATTGTGATTTTTCTGGATAGAATCTTGTCGAAATCGTAAATGATCCACCATTAGCGAATAATTCAATTGATGAACTATCAAATACTATTTCTACATCTTCTAAATCCAATTTATATTTTCTATCATTTCTTCCGTAACCACTAGTGCCAAAAAGAAACTTTTAATTCTTTTATCTTTATAGCTAACTTTAAAAATCAGCTACACTGATTTCAAAAACTTTCTCCATGTTCCTGTTTATAATACCATGTATTTTTTTATTAAAGTTATTAGTTTTAATATCATTACCTAATAAATCTTTTTATCGATTTATGTAAGGTTTGTCTAACTTTACCATCCTTGAAATTTACTACACGAGGTACAGTTAAACAGTTTTGATAACCGAACTTCGCAGTCGGATTTGTATAACTACTATCCGGAACATACATCCAACCTATTAAAAACACGATTATTATCTTCATCTAAAAAAATGTTTGTGAGGCATAAAAAAATCATGTCCATAATCTAATAGTGTGAAGTTATCTAGTTTATCAACATTCTCAATTCCATCTTCAACTACAGAATATCCAATTTGATACATATTTTTCATAATTAGGATACATTCTTGTAATACCTTGAGGTGAAAACATAAATATTTCTTTCCCATCTACTTCAAAGTAATCAGGACATTCCCACATGAATCCTAAATTTTTTTTCTGAATAAATAGTTTTATATGGTTTAAGAGTATCTTTATCGTATACTAATAAACATCCATAATCATTGCTATCTCTAGCTCCTAGAACTAGATATTTTTTTCCATTTTTTTTCAAATATCTTTGGATCCCTAACATGATTTGACATATTAGGGTAATCATCAGTTTTTAATAGACATTTTTTTCTCAGTAAAATTAATTCCATCTTCCGTTTCAAAAGATATGGTATTATGACCACGTCCAGCATGAACGTAGTCATAATCTCCTTTATATTTCACATTTCCTGTGTAATAGAAGACTAGTTTTCCATCTTCTATATTGGCACTTCCTGAATACACACCATGAGTTTCTTCTTCAATAGTTGGTGTTAAGAAAACGCCACGATCTTCATAGTTTTTTAGATCACTACTAGTATAGTAATACCATAATTTTAATCCACTATTTACTTCATATGAATATTGATGAAAAAAATATAATATTTACCATTAAAGTAAGCTAATCCATTAGGATCATTTAGCCATCCTTTAGTAGGTTCTAAATGAAGATTTTGTTTCCAATTATTAGCTAGCATTTACAAGTTCCTTCTTAGTTTTGAAGAAGTATGCTGTTACTGAGAATGAAACGATAAATGATAATGCTAAACCGATAGCGAATGTTGACCAGTGGTTTGCAGGGAATTGAAATAAATCCTGGTAGTCCAGCTGCACCTAATGCTGATGCAAATACTTTGTTAAGACCAATCCATGCACTTCCGACCGCACTTCCTGCAATAGCTCCGTAAAATGGATATTTAAGTCTTAAGTTAACCCCGAACATCGCCGGTTCTGTAATACCTAGTAATGCAGAAATACCTGATGCTGAAGAAATTGATTTCATTTTTGTGTTTTTAGAGAAAACTAATACTGCTAAAACTGCTGCACCTTGTGCTACGTTAGACATAGATGCGATTGGGAAGATAAATGTTAATCCTGTCGCAGCTAAAAGTTGAGTTTCAATTGCTGCAAAACTTTGGTGAAGTCCAGTAATAACGATTGGTGCATATAATAGACCAAAAATACCAGCTCCTACAAATCCTCCATTCGTGTATAACCATTGTAATCCTTCTCCAAGTAATGTACCTGCTTCACGAAGAACTGGTCCCATCCAAGCGAATGTTACAAATCCTGTTACAAATAGTGATACTAATGGTGTTGTTAAGTTATCTAACCATGATGGCGTTACACGACGTAAGAATTTTTCAATTGTCGCTAATAACCAAGCAGCTGCAAGAATTGGTAATACAGTTCCTTGATATCCTACTTTAGCAATCTTAAATCCGAATACATCCCAGTATTGAAGAGCTGTAACTCTTTTGCAATCCATCTACCGCTTGACCGCTTTGGTTAACGATATCTAAAGCCGGTGCAAGAAGTTGGTTTGTAGCTGGATCTAATTTACCAAATACGTAAAAGTTCATCACATCTGGATGAACCATTAACATTGCAAGTGCAGCTCCTAAATATGGATTCCCACCAAAACGTTTAGTTGCAGAAAACCCAATTAATACTGGTAAGAATACAAACGGCGCATTGGCAAATACGTTAACCATATCTGCAAGACCTGCAATACCTGGATTAGCTTCAATAACTGATTTTCCAGTGTAGAATAGATCTTTCGCTGTTAATACGTTATTAATCCCCATTAAAAGACCACCAGCAACAATCGCTGGAATTATCGGAACGAAAATATCACTTAACATTTTTACAAAACGTTGTAGAGGATTTCCTTTACGTTTCTTGCTTGTAGTTTTTTCTCCTTCTTCTTCACTAGAGGCTCCACCTTTATACACCTCATTGTACTTAGCGTACACTTGTTGAACAAGACCACTTCCGAAGATTAATTGAAGTTGACCGTTGTTAAAGAATACACCTTTAACACCTTCGATATCTTCAAGTTTCTCCTTGTTATATTTATTCTCATCGTTTAATTCTAAACGAAGGCGAGTTGCACAGTGAACAACAGAGCTAATATTTTCTTGACCACCACTATGTTCAACAACTTCAGTTATAACTTTTTTTAAAATCCATAGTCATTTCTCCTTTTTTTATTTTTTTATTTATATAATGACATTTAACAATTACCGAATACGAATGGTAACGTTACTTTTTTTTATTGTACACCTCTTTATATCAAATTGTCAAGAGAAAAAAAGTAACGTTACCATATTTTTAAAAAAACATAGTAGCTTTCTTGCTTCAAAGTATTATTTTTTTGTTATAATCTAATAACTATAAAGATAGGAGGCTTATATGGATTTTTTTCAATTAAAAAAATCTATTCACTAGTGTTTCTACAAACATTAATCGATATAAATTCACATACATCTCAATAGCTGCCATAATTCAACTAATTCTTGTATGTGGCTTATGGCTAATCGCTAGAATTTTTCCAACTAGCACTTACGCTTGCTGGTGAAGAACATCTTGATAAAAAAATAATATTCTTCACATACTAACTAATCCTTATAGTTTTATAATTCTTAATCTTCTAATCCTTATAGTAGCATTTTTTTATGTTTATAGAATTTTCTATACTAACATTTACGATATACGGACAACTAACAGATAAGAAATATTCATATCGAAGTATTTTTAAAAAAATGCATGGAATAAAAACAAAAAAATTTAGCAGGTTTTCAAACTCTATTTTTTTATAATTTATTTCATAATTACTATCCCTACTGTTAACCTAGGTGTAAAAATCTGTTTTTAGCTAAAAAAACTTATTTATCCCTAAATTTATAAGCGGTGAAATAATGAAAACTAATAGTGGTTTTTATTATTTGGGGATCTATCATGATAGTTTTTGCCTATATAAACCTTAGATTAATTTTTTTACACTTCCACTTACAGCTGTTGGAGATGAGAATATACTCGATAGTATTAAAAGGAGTTGGGAACTTACAAAAAAACCGGTAAAAGAAAAACTTGTAATCACTATTATCTTATTTGAAACAATATACATCATTATTGCAGTAATTTTTAATCGGTGTTATCACCTTCTTATGTATTTATATTGATAAAAAATGGAAATAATCCTATTGTTCAAACACTCTATTTCTCTGCTGTTAGCGCAATTATATTCTTTCTTGGAGTAATTTCAAAAAGTAACGGTTATAACTTCATTAGTAACGGTATTAATAGATCGAAAACGAAATATCAGACGAACTAGTTAATAACCTTAACGAAAACAAGAAAAAAATCTAGATTAGCAGCAACCTTTACTACTATAATAATTATTTTTGCAGCTATTATTAATGGTTTTAATATTTATGGAAATGGAGTTAACAAAAAAATATTGAGACGATTGCTCATAGGGGGTATGTCCATAAAGGCGTAGAAAATTCTATCGAAGCTCTTGAAGGTGCTGCTGAAGTTGGAGCTAACTATGTAGAATTAGATATATTGCTAACTAAAGATAATAAATTCGTTGTAATGCACGATTATAATCTTAAAAAGACTTGCTGGCATTAATAAACGAGTTCAAGATATGAACTACGATGAAGTTGTTGGTCTACCTATAAAACAAGGGGATCATACTAGTAAAATACCTTCTTTAGAAGAATTTGTAAATAAAGCTAAGGATCTAAATATGAAGCTAGTAATCGAACTAAAAGCCTCATGGTGGGGAACCAAGTAACTACGTCGACATTCTTATTGAAGAAATAAAAAAATTAAAACTTGAAAATTATAAATTCATGTCACTTAATTCTAAGGTAATGGAAGAACTTGAAACAAAAAGCACCAAACTTGGAAACTGGCTATGTAATCCCACTTCAATTTGGAAACTTTCATAAAAGTAACGTCGACTTTTTCGTAATAGAAGATTTCTCATATAGAGATCATCTAGTGGAACAGGCTAAAAAACAAAACAAAAAAGTATTCGTTTGGACAATAAATGATCCAGCATTGATTACTAAATATTTACAAAAGTTCTGCAGATGGTATTATTACCGATGAACCCGAACTTGTAAAAAGAAGAAAAAAATATTTTTAGAAAATGATTATACTTATTATGATAAAATACTAAGACTTACTAATCTATAAAAAAATATCGACTGAAACAGGGAGTGTGAATAAAAACTCTGTAAATTCTTTATGTTAACCAAAAATTTACTAGTTTATAATATTTAATTTTATAGATTTAATTACTTTAAGTGGCTTTCATTCTCTAGAGTCTATTTTAGATTTTTTTAAGGCTTACTTGTCAAGGATTTTTTTAAAAGGCGACGCCCTTGTCCTTGACAAGTAAAGACGTAAAAATCTAGACTCGCCAAGAGAATTAAAGCTGCTTTATTTTATTTATATCCTATCCTCATACATTATTCTTAACTCTCCATATATTTTGCTCCCCAATCTCTTATAGCTCCTGTCCATTTTTTTACAATTCTTTCTATAGCTAGATATAACGCTTTTTTTCTAATGATACTTTTATTCGGAAAAAAACTGATCGTCTCTTATTCATGCTTCTTAATCTTGAATTTACACTTTCTACTGCATTTGTTGTGTATATTACTGTTCTTACTTTTTACACTAAATTTAAATATAGGTGTTATTGCATCCCATTCCGAATACCAGCTACTCATTAGTTTTGGATATTTACTTTCCCATTTATCCGCTACTATATCTAGGTTGTTTTGGGCTTGTTCTTCTGTTGGTGCATTGTATATTGTTTTTAGGTCTGCACACAACTCTTTATAGTCTTTTGTCGCTACAAATTTTGTTGTATTTCTTATCATGTGCACTATACATCTTTGGTATTCTGTTTTTGGAAATGCTGCAGCTATAGCTTCTTTTATTCCTGTTAAGCCATCTGCACACATTACTAGTATGTCTTTTACTCCTCGATTTTTAAGGTCGTTAAATAGAGATAACCATGTTTTTGCACTTTCATTTGTTCCTATATACATCGATAATATGTCTTTCTTACCTTCTGGGTTCACTCCTAATGTGATATAGACAGCTTTTTTGCCTACAATTCCATTTTCTTTCACACTAAAGTGTACTGCATCTATATAAATTACTGCATAGACTTCATCTAGCGTTCTTGTTTTCCATTCTTCTATTTTTGGAATTATTTTATCGGTAATGTCTGATACTAGTCCTTCTGATATCTCACATCCATACAGTTCTTTTATCTCTTGTGCAATATCCCTTGTGGTCATTCCTAAGGCATATAGACCTATTATTTTGTTTTCTATTTCTGAGATATCTTTTTCTCTTTTTGGAACTATCATTGGTTCAAATGTAGAATTTCTATCTTGTGGAACAGCTATTTCTAGGTCGCCATAATTACTTTGAACTTTTTTTCTTTATATCCGTTTCTATAGTTTTCTTTGTCACCATGTCCATACTTCTCATACCCTAAGTGATTATTTATTTCTGCTTGTAGTAGTTCTTCTATCGTACCTCCTAGTAAATCTTTTAAGGCATTTTGTATATCGGCTATGCTTTCTACTCCGTATTCTGATACTAATTGTTTTATTAATTCTTGTTTTTTTGGATCTCTTTTTCTTCTTGTCATTTTTTTACCCTCCCTAGTTAATTTCAGTTTAACATAGGAAGGGTTATTTTTACAGACTTTTTTTCACAGGCTCACTGAAACTTAATTATTTCAGTCGATGATTTTTTTATTATCCTGTGATTTTTTTAATAACAGTTTCTAAGACTTTTTATTTGCTCTTTTAATTTTTTTCTATAGGAGTATCTTCATTCAACAGTTTTTCTAGCCAAGGCTCTTGCTTTCCTGTACTCAGTTTGCAATTCCGGAGTTGCTTGAGTATACTTATCAGTTTTTATTAAATTATTATCTACCAATGTTTGTAACTTCGTTTTAAGTTCTTCAGTAGTTTCTGATATATTCTCTTCAGTTTTAGATTCTATACCCTCATTGCTATTTAGTTTCTCTATTTCTGAGATAAGTACTTTTTAATACTTCAACAGTTGTTGCTTCTTTGATTCTCTTGAAATATTTTGTTTTATCTTGAATAAACTCAGAATTTAGTACTTTGCTTTTCGCTTCACTTCTAACTTTCTCCAATTCTTCACTTCCCGTTACTGAAGTATTACTTGGAGTTGTATTTTCTACGGTACTATTATTTTTTTAGAATTTGCATCTTTTAAAAATATCTATAGCACCAGCTAGCTTTTTTTAATTCTAAGCTCTAATTCATTTTTATCAACATCAACTTTAGCTAATGTTTTTTTCAGCATTTTTCTTTCGATTTAAGCCATGCTTTCTCTTGGGTACTGTACCATTCATGTTATAATTAGGCTCTGTTCTTAAATCTTTAGCTACTAATTCTTGTAGTTTAGTTTTTTTAGTTTTTCAATATCTTCACTTACTGCAGGCTGTATACCATTATTTGGAGCTTCAACTTTTGGTTTTTCTACTACTGTAGAATTTCCTTCAGAATTTTTATACACATATGTTACTTCTGTTTTATCCCCAATACGGCTATTTAATGTACTACTATCTTTTACTTTAGCTAATGTATATCCTGCTAAATCGGCTTTCCCAACTGAAACTGGGAAGTGATCATATACTTTTAAAATCTTGTCTTCTGCAATCTTTTTACCTGCTTCATCTTGATATTTAAATGTTATATTTTTCACCTCTGGTACTACTTGTCCACCCGTTTTTTTCAACAATAGCACGAACTTGATGAGATGTATCAAAATTAACACCATCCACCGCAAATGTATAAGTAAACGTCATGTTTTTCTTTTAAATTACCTGGTAATATTATTTCAGCAATTTGGAATGTTCCATTCCCAAGAATACCATTATTCACACCGCTTTTACCTGCTAAAACCATCTTAATTAAATCACTCTCAGCACCTTCTATAGGCCACTCTACTCCATTTTGATCGACTATTTTAACTTTTTGTTTTAACCTCATTCAAGTTAGCACCATATAAATGCACTTCAGTTTTCTTACTAACCTGATTCGATGCTACAGTGGTTTCCGTTTTTTTCTACTCCATCATTTACAGCACCCGTTCCACTAGTTCTATATGATGTAATTGTCAAATTTGATAATACTGGTTTTGTACTATCTTGATTCCTACCCACTACTGTAAATGTAGGCTTATCTCGTCTGTCTCTTTTTTATCTAATGTTGTAATATTAACCTCTTTACCATTTTTGATAAATTTTAATTTTATATGATTTTTGAAGTATTTGTATTATTTTCCGGGAAGTTAATTTTTCGCTAAAAAATATCATTATTGCGTTTTTTTCATAAACAACACTGCTTGTTAATGAACTATTCTCTTCTATCGAATCAGAATTAAACACTCTTATTTTCACATTACTTGTGGTCAAATTATCCCCTTTTAAAACTAAAGTACCTACTCCTTCACCTTGGAGAACTTCATTTTCTAGCGAATAATTTGTTATTCTAGCATCTTCTGCGAATGCATCTTGTATTTTTTTCTATTGATTTATCTGTTTCTATTCCGTCTATAGCAGCTACAAATTTGTAATTTACTTCTTTATCACTTTCATTTTTTTGGAACAGTAATTGTATAACTCACTTTTATTAGTTGACTCAGTTAAAAAAATTTATCTATTGTTACATTGTCAGTTTTTACCCCATCTCGATATGCAACAAGTCCTACTTTGTTTACATCTGTATTTTTTTAACTTCCACGTCAAGTAATAACAATCCACCTTTACCTGGCAATTTATTTTGAACAATTGCTTCTTTAATAGACACTATATTACCATCTTCTGTTTTTTTGGTTTTTCTGGAGCTGTTTCTGTATTATTTTCTCCTGGTTTTTTTCTGGAGTTGGTCCTATGTTACTTCCCCAGGTTTTTTTCCGGTTTTTGTTTCTGTATTATTTCCGCTAGGAGGTGTTACCTTCCCTCCCACTTTTTTTCAGCAATAGCATTAACTTCTTCAATAGTTTTTAGCTGCATTTAATTCTGCTCTTAATTTTAACTTATTTTCATTATCTTTCTGAGATGCTATTATTAATTTTTTTACTTTTGTTTTTCACTTCCTAATATTGCTTCATTCGTTTTTTTGTAGTGAGGTTTTCTATTTCACCTTCTAATTGTTCTTTAGTTGCATTTGGATTTTTAAGTACTTTTTCCGCTTCTGTTCTAGCAAAAATCCATGCATTATTTGCTGATTGATTTCCTTCATTAGCAATATATCCTTTTTCTGTTCTTAATTCTCTACTCACTAATTTTTTTCAAGTTCACCGCGTATTTTACTTAAATCCTCTTTTGGTTTGTCTTCTTTTTTTAATTCACCTAAATCTATAGAATCATAAAATTCATCTGTTCCTACTTTGTATGGGATGAATTCTCCCTCTTCCTCTTTTAATATAAGATTAGTAGGGATTACTTCGATTCCTTGTCCTTTAACCTTAATAGTATATTCTTCTCCAACAGTTAACTGAACATTCGATAACATACCATTTTCACTTACAGCGACTACTTTATCTTTAGGGTTATTTTTATTAATAAACTCAACTGTCACCTCGTTTAATTCAGGAGTTTTTCCATTTCTAACTAACATTTCAGGAATAGCACCTTTCTTAAGTGGTTTTTCATCTTCTCTTGATTTTTTAATTTTTTCTAATGCCGTTGTCAAGTTTCCAATATACCCTTTTACATAAATTGGTAATGTCTCAGATTTAGAAAGTTCCTCTTTCGCTGAATTTACGATATCTGTTAATTCTTTATTCGGTGATTTTTCTAATTCCACTTCTGCTTCTTTTGATTTTTTTCTCTTAAATCAGTTTTCAAATAATTTAAATCTATTTTTTTCACCACAAATACGGGAATTTTAGAACCGTTATAATCTTCTAATCTATAATCTTTATTCAAATCATTGTATGTGATATTTCCTTCTTCAGAAACATTTAAATTCACTAAATCCGGTCTAAATTCCCAGTTGAATTGATCGTTTTTTTCGATACATTTACTATGTAATCTACACCATTAACTTTAGTTTCTAAATCCAACTCTACAATACCATTTTTTTATTAGATCTAGCATTTTTTTCAATGTTGTAATTTTTAGTTCTAATACCATTAACAGATAATTCAACATTCTCAACAGGATTCCCATTCTTGTCTACTACTTTATAATACGATTTAATTGTCTTTATTTCTTTATCATTTTTTTCTTTCTTCTTTAAAGTCAATTACTCCAGTAGTTTTCTTCAGTAACTGCTTTATTATCAATACTTACAATTTCTCCATCTTCATCAGTTGTAAATATAACATTCTCTCTATTAAATGCTGAATCTCTTTTTTTCAATTCTTAACTCATATTTTTTTATTAGGTTTAAGTTTATTAGCAGTAAATGTTAATGTGCCATCTTCACCAGTTTTTTTCTTGTTTTACAATATTTGGAATAATACCATCATACTCAAATAATCTAAATGGAACATTACTAATTGGTACACCTGAACTATTAGTTACTTTTGCAGTAATACCATCCAATGTAACTACATCATCCTCAGGTGTTTCTTCTTTTTCTATTTTTTTACTTCTAAATTTTTGTATTATTTCGTTAGTTTTTTTACATTGTATAATACAGAGAACCCATCCTCTTCTTTTTGCTACTACATCAATATCTTCCATTTGATATTTCTCATTATCATTTAAAGATAATGTATAAACTTCATCCTTAGTAAGTTCTAGTCCACTAAGCATGCCTTTATTAGTATTTTTTTCAATTACTTCATTGTCATTTTTTTATTAACTAGTATGTATGTTAACTTATCAGTTACAGGTTTATTTTCATTTGTTACAACTAAATCATCAATGACTAATTTTTTTAGGTTCAGCGACTTTTTTTCTTTCACATTTAATTTTATATTATTTACATCAATACTAGTTTCCTCAGATTTGTAATCTTCTTTATCAACATATAAAAACTTTTTAAATTCACTAAGAGTTGTTTATTAGCATATTCTTTCAAAACATCATCAGTTACACTTAATGTTATCTTATTAGTTTTCCCATCATAGCTTACCTTCACTTTTTTTCATTATCTGATGTTACTTTTTAATGTTCCTTCTTTTTACTTGTGATTCTAATCCTATAATAGGCATATCTATTTCAATAGAATTACTATCTAATGAATACTCTTTATTTAAATCTATTTTCTGTTTAGAAATGTTAACATACTTAAGTGAAGCTAAATTTCTTAATGATGAATAATCTCTTATTTTATTTCCTTGCACATTTACATCTTCTAATTTTTGTTAATTTACTAAAATCTATTTCAGAAATATTATTATTTCTCAAATAAAGTTCTTTAAGATTTAATAAATCTTTAACTACTGATACATCAGTAATTTTATTACTATCAAGATAAAGCAATTTAAGATTTTTTTGCAGTTTTCAATGCAGAAATATCCTCAATTTTACTATCATTTGCCATAAATGTTTCCAAGTTCACAAGATTTTTTTAAGACTGAAATATCTGGAATGTTAGCATCAGATAATCCTAGCAATTTAAGTTTAGTCAAATTAGCAATAGCCGAAATATCACTTATTCTTTCTTCCCCAATATTTCTAGCAAAAATCTAATGATTCTAGATCCGTTAGATTTCTAATAGCATCAATTTTTTTCAATTCTATTATGAGATAAAAAAATAAATGTTTCAGATTAGTTAATCCTTTAACTGGTGATATGTCAGTAATATCATTATGTGATAATCTCAATAGTTCTAGGTTCTTCAATCCTCTTAGTGGAGATATATCTTTAAGTGCTCCTTTTAGAATCATCTGGGTTTCCTGAAATAGTTAATTGTTTTAAATTAACTGCCTTTTTCTAAACCAACTATACTTCTTATTTGTTGTTCTCCAACAAAAGGTTCATAAGTTTCTTCATCAAATCCTCTTATAGCAAATGCTTCTATTTGTGCTAAATCTTTTTTTCGTAGATTTCTGTATCATTTTTTTATCTTTTCTATAATTTTTTTATCTTTTTATCTTTTAAATTATATTCCCCTGCTAAATCTTCTTCTTTCTCGTCTTTGCCATTATAATCTTTTTAATTTTTTTCAGAAGTATTCTTTTTAAATTTTCATCTTCAAATTTCACTACTTTATTTTCATTATTTTTTTATCCGTAGTGTCTTCTTTAGATGGATTTTTCCGGTTTCATCTCTGGGATTTCTGGCTTAACCTCCGGTTTTTCTGGTTTTACTTCTGGGGTTTCTGGTTTCACTTCAGGTTTTTCTGGCTTAATCTCTGGGTTCTCTGGCTTAATCTCTGGGTTCTCTGGCTTAATCTCTGGGTTTTTCTGGCTTAACCTCCGGTTTTTCTGGTTTTTACTTCTGGGGTTTCTGGTTTCACTTCAGGTTTTTCTGGTTTTACTTCCGGCACTGAATTATCTTCTACATGATACTTAACGTCTACCCTTAAATTATTACCTGCAATATTAATTGTTTGTGAAACACTTCTTTCCACTATTGCCGTGTTAGGTAAAGTTTTTTTGCCCATTCGATATTAATTTTTTTATTGTTTCTAGCTGTTCTTTAGTTACTTTCTTTTCTATTTTTTTGTCCAGCTTTTATACTTGCAATGTGATATGAAGCCACTCTATTACCATTTAACATAACATTTACATCTATATCTGTTAAGTCTTTAGTTGCAGCTAACTCAATTACTGCTCCTCCATCTCTTTCTAATACACGTATATTGATATCTTTATTAGCCTGTACTTCTATATTTTCTTTTTGCTTTCAATAATTGTATATTAGCTTGAGATGAAACAATTAAACTTGCAGCTACCATTACAGAAGCTACCCCCATACTAAATTTTCTTATTGAAAAACACTTCTTTTTTTCTAAATATTTTTTTCATACTCTTTCTCCATATTTATAGATTTATTTTTATACTTTTTTTGTTGTATTACACCTACTATAATATAGCAATATAAGTGCTTTTTTTCAACACCTCTTCTATCTATATAGATAAGTTTAAATAAAGTAATTTTTTTATTTTAATCTTCTTTTCCTTTGTAATAATACAATCGGAAACTAAAAAAATATCATATTATCATTATATTCAGAAAAAAATAATAATTTTTTTAGTAAATAACTAAGTAAATAATAATCCCGACTTTGACAGTTTCGAGAAAAAAATATTGTAAGAAAAGTTGATTTTATCGAAAAAAATCAACTTTTTTTCTACTTTACTATTCCTATATACAGGTATATGTGGTATAATATATATGAGGGTGACAAAAAAATGATAGTTCAAGTATACACAAACAGAGGAAATAAATATGTGAGAGTAGTTCATTCATATCGAGATCCAGAAACTAATAAACCAAAAAAATGAAAGTTATAAAAAAATTATGGGAATTTAGAAAAACTACTAAAAACAAGATAAAAAAACTTCCTAGAAAAAAATTAGAAAAAAGAAATCAAAGAAAAAAATGAAAGATTAAAAGAAAGCACCATAGATAAAATAAAAAAATTGAGACAAATAATTTTTGAAAAAGAAGGTTTAATACGTAAAAAAACTATGGATACCTAGTATACGAGAAGATGTGGCAAGAACTGGGAATAAGTAGATGGATAAAAGATATAAAAAAACTCGAAGTAAAAATAGAAATTGAAGAAATACTAAAAACAATTGGTATTTCAAAGACTACTTACTCCATCATCAAAAGAAATCAGCATATGATCATAGAGAAAAATTATGTAGATTTTTCAAAAATGATTTGATTTTTAGAAGATTACTACAGAGTTTTAGATATAATTTATGATGAAAAAGAAAAAAATTAGAAAAAAACATTTAAATAGCACACTCAAGAAAAAAATTTAACAGAGAATTAAATGTAGTATTATACGATGTAACTACATACTACTTTGAATCAGTTAAAAAAAGACGAAATAAAAAGGCTTTGGATTTTCTAAAGATAATAAAGTAAATCAAGTACAAGTAGTTATGGGATTATTAATTGATAATAATGGAATACCAGTTGGTTACGAACTATATCCAGGTAATACGAGCGAATTTAGTACACTATATCCCGTCATAAAAGATTTAAAAGAAAAATATAAATTAAAAAAAGTAATAGTAGCCGCAGATAGAGGACTTAATTCTGGTAAGAATCTACTTTTTATTAAAAAGAACTAGGATTAGATTATGTCATGGCATATAAGCTAAAAAGGCGCTAAGAAAGAAATAAAAGAAAAAAACTGTTTGAAGATGGATATACAATAGAAAAAAAGAGTTTAAATATAAACTTATAGAACATGTAAAAGAAATTCGAGTTGATGGTAAAAGCCGAGAAAAATACAAGATAATCTACTTTTTAGGATATTCTGAAAAAAAGAGCTAAAAAAAGATAAAGCTGATAGACAGAGACTTCTAGATAAAGCTGACAAGCTACTAAATAATCCATCCATGATGAAGAAAGAGTTAAAAAAAGGTGGTAAGAAATTTATAAAAAGTAACTAAGGGGAACTTAGATATAGAATTAGATGTCAAACAAATTGAAGAGGCAGAAAAGATGGATGGATTCTTCGCTATAGAATATTCACAAAAAAAGAGCTCACGGGAAGAGAAGTAAGAGAAATATATGGAAGTCTATGGAAAATTGAAGATAGTTTTTAGAGTGTTGAAAACTAATCTTGAAGCTAGACCAATATTCGTATGGAGTGAAAAGAGAATAAGAGCTCACTTTTTTTAATATGTTATTTAGCTTTAGTAATAGAAAGATATCTTGAGAAACTTCTAAAAGATAATAATGTAAATTTATCGACAGCCAAAAATACAAGAAGCAATAAGAAATACAACGTTAGGAAGTGTTGAGACATTAATGGGAGATTATTATATAAAGGATGCAGAATCAAAAGAGTATCTTGATATAATTAATTCTGTAAAGATGAATAAAAATTCCTCTTGTAGGATATGTTTCTGATATAAAAAAATGTATATAGGAAAAATTATGCTAATTTCATCCTGATGAAACGCTATAGCTACGCCTTTCATCAGGGTTTCTTGTGTCTGAAACTGTCAAAGTCGGGAAAAAAATATCATATTATCATTATATTCAGAAAAAAATAATAATTTTTTTAGTAAATAACTAAGTAAATAATAATGGAAATCAAAAAAAGCTAGAAACCTTTTTAGATTTCTAGCCTTATAATTTATATTCTATACTAATTTTACAAAAATATCTCAATGTTCTAATTAGTTGTGCAGTGTATGACATTTCGTTATCATACCAAGAAACAACCTTAACCATTTGATTTTTCGCCTTGTCCAATAACTTTTTGTTTGTGTAGCATCAAATAATGAACCATAACTCATTCCTATTATATCTGAAGATACTATAGGATCTTCTGTATATCCATATGATTCATTAGCTACTTTTTTCATAACCTTATTAATTTCTTCTACTGTAGCATTTTTTTCAATAGTTACGAATAGTTCTGTTAACGAACCAGTTGGAACGGGTACTCTTTGAGCTGCTCCATCTAAACGTCCATTTAACTCTGGTATAACTAATCCTATAGCCTTAGCAGCACCTGTAGTATTAGGAACTATATTTTCTGCTGCTGCTCTTCCACGTCTAAAATCTCCCTTATTATGAGATCCATCTAAAGTATGCTGATCTCCTGTATATCCGTGGATAGTTGTCATTAAACCATGTACAATACCAAAGTTATCATGCAGAGCTTTTGCCATTGGAGCAAGACAGTTCGTAGTACATGATGCACCCGAGATTACAGTTTCTTCTCCAGTTAGTATTTCATGATTAACATTATATACAATAGTTTTGACATCTGAGCCACCTGGTGCAGAAAGCAATACTTTCCTAGCTCCTGCTCTTATATGCGCTTCAGCCTTATCCTTACTGTTAAAACGTCCACTACATTCTAAAACAATATCTACACCTAACTCTTTCCATGGTAAATTCTCTGGATCTGGTTCTCCAAAAACTTTAATTTCTTTACCATTTACGATAAACGCACCGTCTCCTTCTTCAACAGTCCCTGGAAAAGGCCCTTGCGTTGTATCATATTTTAACAGATAAACTATTTGATTTATTGGTCTCATTCTTGATCTATTGACAGCTACAACCTCAATATCATCTGCGTGCTGAGCCTGAATCTGTCTTAAGACCAATCTCCCAATGCGACCAAAAACCATTAATAGCAACTTTTATTGTCATGTGTTTTTTTCCCCCTGATAATTATTTTTACTCCTATAAGATAACTCATATGCTCATCCCTTTTTACAACTTGAATTTCCTTTAAGTAAAAATTATATGACAAACTAAACTTTTTAATTCATTATTTAATTGTGATTACCTATAAGAAATCTTATAGCAAGCGTTTCAAAACACCTATTTTTTTAGTATAGCATATTAAATTTTTCTATTTCAACAAACAAAAATCCATCTTCCTAACTAATAATAATATTAATTTTTATTTTTATTATCATTTTATAAACCGTTTTTCTTAGTTGTTTTTTTTATATTTTATAAAAAAATATTTAATTTATAAATTTTTTTAAAAAAATAATTTTATATTGAAATTTCATAATTTATAAACTATACTTATAATTGTAGACAATAAAAGGAGCTAAATTTATTATGAAAAAAATAAAAAAATTTGTTATGACTATTTCATCAGTTTTAGCTACTGTTGTTCTTGCAACAGGATGTGCACAAAAAAACTGAAGAAAAAAAGAAGAAAAATAAGAGTGGAGATAACAAGATAACTCTTACTTATGATCAACTTAGATCTCATGAAAATACAATGGGTGCTTTATGGTATCAAAATGCTGCTGAAGTAGATGCTTTATACCAACAAGGTTATAATGTCGCAACTAATAAATTAAAAAGAACTATTAAAAACAGCCTACTGACAAACCATATTCTATCGTCTTAGATATTGATGAAACAGTATTAAGCAACATACCATTCCAAGTAAAAAAATGGTTAAAGATGGAACTGCATTCAATCCGAAATTATGGGACGAGTGGGTTCAAAAAAAGCAGAAGCTACACCAGTCGCTGGAGCTAAAGAATTCTTACAATTTGCTGACAAAAAAATAAAGTTCAAATTTACTACATTTCTGACAGAACTGACGCACAAGTAGATGCTACTATCAAAAATCTTGAAGCACAAGGGCTTCCAGTTCAAGGGCGCGATCACCTTATGTTCAAAAAAGAAGGTGACAAGTCTAAAGAAGGACGTCGTCAAGAAGTTATTAAACATACTAACCTAGTTATGTTATTTGGGGATAACTTAGTTGACTTCGCTGAATTCTCAACTAAATCAGAAGCTGATAGAGATAAAATGTTCGAACAATTAAAAAGCTGAATTTGGGGATAAATTCATCATCTTCCCTAACCCTATGTACGGATCATGGGAATCTGCAGTATACAAAGGTGAGAAAAAAAGACGGTAAAGGACAATCTGAAGCTCGTCTAAATGCACTTAAAGGATACTAATCTTATATAAAAATTAGCAATTTTAGAGTGTCTTAATATTATCTAATGATAGATAATATTAAGACACTTATATTTTTCTATTTTTTTAATTCTATATCCTTGATTGATAACGAATATCAGAGTATAATTAAGTAGCAAAGCATATAACAGCTTATTTATTATTCATTAAAAATAGGAGTCAAAAAAATGAAAAAGAAAAAAACTTAAAAATATGTACTTATACCAGCCTTTGCAGCTACTTCATTATTTCCTGTCTTAGCAAATGACAACCAAGCACATGCTAGTGAAAATAGTGATACAGTATCTGCACCAGTTAATAATACAGTCAACAATAACGAAACTTCAACTACTGAAACCCCAACTTCTAACACTTCTACAAATTCATCTTTAACTATAGATGTTAAACCTAATGTAGCAAGTAATAATAAGGTTTCTACTACTAATACTGAAGAAAATACATCTTCTAAACCTACAATCCCATTTACTGCAGCAGAATATAAACAAAAAAGTGCTCTTGATCTTGCTAAATTAATTCGTGAGAAAAAAAGTAACAAGTACTGAGTTAGTTGATTTAGCATATAAAGTTATCGCAGATGAAAATCCTAAATTAAATGCTGTACTTACTACTGAAAATGGAAAAATTCCTAAAGCTATTATTGATGAAGCATATAGAAGTGCTAAAGAAATTGATGAGAGAATTAAGGCAGGTAATCTTGCTGCTAATCCTGTAAATTGGGAAGAACAACCATTCTTAGGAGTTCCTACATTAATCAAAGGATTAGATTTACTAAAAGATGGAGATTCTTCTAATGGTGTCTATTTTAATAAAGGTAAAAGTGTCTAAAGGTAGTGCTGCTGTCGCAAAAGAATTCGCCAAGCTTGGATTTGTAATACTTGGTCAAACTAACTATCCTGAATTAGGTACTAGAAATATTACAGATTCCAAATTATTCGGACCTGCTGGTAACCCTTGGGATCCAAGTCGAAATACAGGTGGTTCTTCAGGAGGAAGCGCTGGTGCTGTAGCAAGTGGAATGGTATCAATCGCAAGTGGTAGTGATGCTGGTGGTTCAATTCGTATCCCTGCTTCATGGACAGGTTTAATTGGCTTAAAACCTACTGGTCATGTAGTAAAATTCCCTCTAGTGAAAACTATCGAAGATGCTAAAGCATATTTTGACAAGACAACAATCAGTAAACCTAAAACACTAGAAGAAGTTCCAACTGATTTGAAAAAAATTAAAAATTGCGTATTCACTTAAAGCACCATTAAAAGATGTTGAATTAAGTGAAGATGGAAAAAAAGCTGTTCTCAAAACTGTTGAATTTCTTAGAAAACAAGGCTTCACTGTAGAAGAAGTAAATGAATTTCCTATCGATGGTTACGAAGGAATCAGAACCTACACTATCGGAGCCATTGGTGGCGCATATACTGCCCCTGCAAAAGTAGCTACTGAAGAGAACAAACGCGATTTAGATCCTGCTACTTATGCACTAGGAACATCGTCATATAGAGGTAAGACTGCTAATACCGATATTTCTTCTGCTAAACCTGCTACAGAATATATTAATCAAATGAACGAATTTTATAAAAAATATGATTTATTCTTAATGGCAACGAACGCCGTGACAGCACCATCTAACGATAAAAAAGTTGACCCTTATGTAGATCCAGAAGTTGAAGAAAGGCTATATAATATTAATAAAAATAAAAAGATCCAAAAGAGAGATTCAATCTACTTGTAAAACAATGGGAACCAATGATGAGAAGAACACCATTTACATGGTTATTTAACTTAACAGGAAATCCTGCTATATCTTTACCTGTTTATAAGAGTGAAAATAATCTTCCTCTTGGAGTTATGTTTGCTGCAAAAAATAATTCAGAAAAAAATACTTCTTGAAATGGGACAATTATTCCAAGATAATAATCAATTCATAATGCATCCAAACATTAGAAAAAAACAGTTGTCGCAGAAAAATGGAAATAAAGTAAGAGAAAATGAATATGGCACAAAATATGAATATTCAGTTCCTAATGAAGTTCCCTGTTGCTGATGCTCTTAAGCCTTTTACTGACAAAGTTGATGGACTTTCTGAAAATGGAAATAAAATTGTTATCGATAAAGATGGCAATGTTTCGGAATTTAGCAAACCAAAGGAATCACCTAGCGCAGAAAGCCTTCCAGAACTAACTATCAATAATAACACTACATCTATAACAATCAAGTCAAATGATAATAAAATTAATGTTGAATTAGATTCTAAATACTCTAAAGACATCAGTCTTAAAACAACAGATATTACTAATGAAGTAGATTTAGAAGATTTAAAAACAAAAAAATAATTAGTGATGGAAAAAAATCAAATTAAAAAAATAAAAAAATGAGATTTCCTCTATAAGAGTTCTAGACTTAGAATTACAAATTAATAATAAAAAAAGTAAATCTAAACATCCCTAGAACCGTTCATATAGCGTTACTTCAAAAACGAGAAAGATAAAGAAATACTTGTATATCACATAAAAAGAAGATAACACTATCGATCTAGTTCCTTCTAGTACAAAAGGAGAAAAACTTGCAATTTACAGTCGACCACTTCAGTAAATTTGCTATTATAGCAAAAAAATCAAAACTGCATTAGCTTCTAATGAAAAAGATATTAATACTTCTGCTGTTCAAGAAGAGAAGAAATTTACGGTTGTCAATGCGAAGGGAGCAAAATCAACTCCTACAAACCCACCAAGAACTCTTCCTAAAACTGGAGAAACAAATAATAACAGCTTAACTATATTAGGCCTTTCATTAATTACCTTAACTGCATTATTAAAACGCAGAAAAAATCGCTAATACACTTTTAACTCGGAGATAGAAATGTTTATCTCCGAGTTTTTTTAACATCTGTAACAATTTAATACCAAAATAAAAAGATATAGTTCAACTAAAAATGAACTATATCTTTTTTTATTACTTTCCAGATACTTTCAGACGAGCTAATGCTTTAGCTAATGCTAACTCCGCACGTCTAACATCAAGACCTTCTTCTTTTTTTGCAAGACGTTCTTCTGCACGTTGTAATGCTCTTTGAGCACGTTCAACGTCAATATCTTTATCTAATTCTGCTGTTTGAACTATAATAGTTACTTCGCCTTTATGTGTTTCCACAAATCCTTCGCTTACAGCTAAATATTCTTCTCTGCCATCAGGAAAAAAACTACTTTTAACGGTCCCACTTTTAATGATGCAACCATTGGAACGTGGTTAGCCATTACCCCAACTTGTCCACTTGTAGTCCCTAATACAACCATAGAAGCCTCTTTTGCGCTATAAGCTTCTCCATTAGGAGTAACAATGCTTACACTTAAAGTATTCATTTATTTGCCTCCTATTTGTATTATACTTCTACTCCTAGTTTACGAGCTTTTTCTAATACGTCTTCAATTCCACCAACTAGACGGAATGCATCTTCTGGGATATGGTCATATTTACCATCTAAGATTCCTTTGAATGCTTCTACTGATTCAGATACTGGAACATATGATCCAGGTTGACCAGTGAATTGTTCTGCTACGTGGAAGTTTTGAGATAAGAAGAATTGAACACGACGTGCTCTATCAACTGTTTTCTTATCTTCATCACTTAACTCGTCCATACCTAAGATAGCGATAATATCTTGTAATTCACGATATTTTTGAAGAGTTCTTTGAATTCTAGTCGCAACTTGATAGTGTTCTTCTCCTACAATTTCTGGAGCTAATGCTCTTGATGTAGAAGCTAATGGGTCAACGGCTGGATAGATACCCATTTCTGTTAATGAACGCTCAAGGTTTGTTGTTGCATCTAAGTGAGCGAATGTTGTAGCTGGAGCCGGGTCAGTATAGTCATCGGCTGGTACATAGATCGCTTGAATAGATGTAACAGATCCTTTTTTAGTTGATGTAATACGTTCTTGTAAACGTCCCATCTCAGTAGCAAGTGTTGGTTGGTAACCAACGGCCGAAGGCATACGTCCTAATAACGCAGAAACCTCAGAACCTGCTTGTGTGAAACGGAAGATGTTATCGATGAATAGAAGTACGTCTTGTCCTTCTTCATCACGGAAGTATTCCGCCATTGTTAATCCTGTTAATGCTACACGCATACGAGCACCAGGCGGTTCGTTCATTTGTCCGAATACCATGGCTGTTTTGTTAATAACACCAGAATCTTTCATTTCGTAGTAAAGGTCATTACCTTCACGAGTACGTTCACCTACACCAGTGAATACAGAAAGACCACCGTGTTGTTGTGCAACGTTGTTAATAAGCTCTTGGATAAGAACTGTTTTACCAACTCCCGCACCACCGAAAAGACCGATTTTACCACCTTTGATATATGGTGCAAGTAAGTCGATAACTTTAATACCTGTTTCAAGAACCTCAACGTGTGTTGATAATTCTTCGAATGTAGGAGCTTCTTTATGAATTGAATCTTTACGAACTTCCTCTCCTACTTCTTCACCGTGGTCAACTGCTTCACCTAATACGTTGAACACACGACCTAATGTGTAGTTACCAACAGGAACTGTGATTGGTGCTCCTGTATCTACTACTTCTGCTCCCCTATTTAATCCATCAGTAGATGACATCGCAATTGTTCTAACTACGTTATCACCAATTTCTAGAGAAACTTCAAGAACTAATTTTTCTTTTTTTCCATCACCTTTTTCTATAAATACTTCTAAAGCATTCAATAGATTAGGCATATGCCCTGATTCGAATTTTACGTCTACTACAGGTCCCATAACTTGGAGAATATAACCTTTATTCATATGTTGTTTGCTAACTTAATAGCTTCTCCTTTCTCATTACTATTTTGTTGCTGCTGCTCCACTTACAATCTCTGTAATTTCTTGTGTAATTGCAGCTTGTCTTGCACGATTATATTTAATCGTAAGTGTATCAATAATATTTCCTGCATTATCAGTTGAGTTTTTTTCATTGCTGTTTTTTTCTTGCAGAATGTTCACTAGCTTTACTATCTAATATACTTCCGTAAATCATACTTTCAGCATATTGTGGTAGTATTACATCTAGTACTGCTGCCTCACCAGGTTCAAATTCATAAGCTCCTGTAGGTTGCTCATCAGAATTCGCGAATCGATCTGTATTTTCTATAGGAAGAACTTTACTTTCAGTTACAACCTGTTGAATCATACTAACAAAGTGATTGTAATGTAAGTAGATTTCATCATATTCTTTATCTATAAAATAACCTACAACTTTATTAGTAATTTCCTTAACCTGTGTGAAACTTGGCTCATCTGGTATATCTCTATAACTATCAACTACATTATAGCCATTTTTTTTCTGAAGAATTCTGCACCGTAGTTACCTATAGCTACAATTCCATACTCGCTATCATTATGTCTTTCGTTAACAGTATTAACAAAAATTTCTTATAATATTAGAATTGAATCCTCCACATAAACCACTATCACTAGTAATTACCACATAAAGAGTTTTTCTTAGCTTCTCTTTTTTTCTAACATAGGATGCTTGATATTAGCTCCTTTACCAAAAAATTGTTCCCATCACTTCTTGCATTTTTTTGCATGTAAGGATTGAATCTTTGTGTGTTAGATTGTGCTTTTAAAAAGTTTAGAAGTGGAAACCATCTCCATCGCTTTTTGTAATATGACTAGTTTTCTTCGTAGAATTGATTTTGTTTTTAATATCTCTTAGTGACGCCAATTAGTTCACCACCTTTACTCTACTACTTCTCATCTTAAGCAAAAGTTTTTTTGAATGCAGCGATTACTTCATCCATAACTTCTGTTGCTGGTAAGTCTTTTTGTTTCTTTAATGTGCTTAACTGCTTCATTTTTCATGAGCATCTAAGTACGCATATAATTCTTGTTCAAATCTGTGAATATCTTTAACTTCAACATCATCTAAGAATCCGTGTGTTAAAAGCATAAAGAATCATAACTTGTTTTTCTACTGGAATTGGTTTATGTAAGTCTTGTTTTAAAACTTCAACTGTACGTTTACCACGTTCTAGTTTTTCACGAGTTGCTGGATCTAAGTCAGAACCGAATTGAGCAAAGCTTTCTAACTCACGGTAAGATGCTAAGTCAAGACGTAATGTACCTGATACTTTTTTTCATAGCTTTAATTTGTGCAGATCCCCTACCCTAGATACTGAAAAGTCCTGCGTTAATCGCTGGTCTGATACCTGAGAAGAATAAATCTGATTGTAAGAAGATTTGTCCATCAGTAATTGAGATTACGTTTGTTGGAATATATGCAGAAATGTCACCTGCTTGTGTTTCTACGAATGGTAGTGCAGTGATACTTCCTCCACCAAAATCTTCATTTACACGAGCTGCACGCTCTAGAAGACGTGAGTGTAAATAGAATACGTCCCCTGGGTATGCTTCACGACCTGGTGGTCGTTTTAATAGTAATGATAACTCACGGTAAGCTGCTGCTTGTTTTGATAAGTCATCATAAACGATTACTACATCTTTACCATTAAACATAAACTCTTCTGCCATAGCAACCCCTGCATAAGGTGCAATGTAAAGAAGTGGTGCTGGTTGAGATGCTGATGCTGTAACTACGATAGTATAGTCTAGCGCACCGTGTTCTTTAAGTGTTTCTACAACACTACGTACTGTAGATTCTTTTTGCCCAATTGCAACATAGATACAAATAACATCTTGTCCTTTTTGAGCTAAAATTGAGTCGATAGCTACTGCAGTTTTACCTGTTTGTCTATCCCCGATAATAAGCTCACGTTGTCCACGTCCGATTGGTACTAATGCATCGATCGCTTTAATACCAGTTTGGAAAGGAACTGATACAGATTTACGTCCCATAACCCCAACTGCTGGAGATTCGATTGGACGACGTTTTGTAGTGTTTACTGGACCACGTCCATCAACTGGTTGTCCTAATGGATCAACTACACGTCCTATTAATTCTTCACCAACAGGAACGTCCATAACACGCCCAGTACGACGAACTTCGTCTCCTTCTTTAATATCAGTTGTTGGTCCTAAAATTACGATACCAACGTTTGTGTCTTCAAGGTTTTGAGCAAGTCCCATAACCCCTGTTTTAGTGAATTCAACTAACTCACCACTCATTATTTCATTAAGACCGTATACACGAGCTATACCGTCCCCTACTTCTATAACTGTACCGACATCTGTTGACTTAACTTCAAACTGATAATTTTCTATTTGTGATTTTAGTAATGAACTAATTTCTTCAGCTCTAATAGCCATTTATGTCCCTCCTTGTTTCAACTTCTTCTAGATTGTAGAAATTTTTTTGACTTAATAGCATTTAATTTAGCCTTAACGCTAGCATCAACTACTTTATTGTTATAAGTAAGTTTAAGTCCACCTAGAAGACTCTTGTCTACAAGGTTATTAAGTTCTACTTTTTTTCTAGTTGTAACTCATTTTTTTAAGTTTTTTTCTTTTTAGATTTTCTAACTGAACTTCAGTTAGTGGCGAAGCTGATTCAACTTTTTACAACAACGCTATTTGAATGTTTATTAAACAATTCAGTAAATTGCTCTAAAAACAAAAATTTATTAATGAGATTTGCAGATTTCCTGCTAAAAATTTTTCACAACATTTACAACATATTTGTTTACTCCTGCAAATGATACTTCAATCAAGTTAATTTTTTTATTTTTTTTCTAAATTAGGGTTGTTCATCAATGTAACAAAATCAGAGTTTCCATTAATAACCTTTTGCAACTTCTGGTAACTCATTAGCTACTTGTTCTAATGCGTTATTTTCTTTTTGCAACTTCAAATAATGAATATCCAATTTTATTAGCTAATACTGACTTACTCATTATTTCACCCCTACCTCTTTAATGACTTTATCAACATATTCACTTTGTGTTGAGTCATCTAATTCTTTTTCTAAAAATTTTTCGAAGCTACAAGCACTGATAAATCAGCGATTTGTCTGTTGATTTCTTCAAGCGCTCTTTTCTTCTCATCCTCAATATCTCTTTGAGCATTTACTTTTAATTGTTCTGCTTGTTTACGAGCTTCTTCAAGAATAGCTTGTTTTTCAACCTTAGATTGTTCACGAGCATCTTCCATCATAGCTTTAATTTCTTGTTGAGCATTTCTTAATTTTTCTTGATTTTCTTCAAGTAAAACTAATGCTTCTTTTTGATTTTTAGCAGCATCATCAAGTTGACCTTCGACTAATCTTTGACGCTCATCTAACATATCAATAAGTTTATCCCAAGCAAATTTTTTCAGTAATACTAAAAGGATTAATACGGCTACTATGTTAATAGCCATGTTTCCTAAGTTCCATCCTTGATGAGAAGCGTGTTCAGTAGCTAAAAATACTAAATTTTCCATTTACTAAATGCTCCTATTCTTCGTAGTTATTTATTACAATATTAGACTAAATTATTTTGCTAAAATCATGAATGCAATAACTACCGCTAAGATAGGCACCGCTTCTACAAGTGCGAACATAATGAATGCATTTGATTTTAATTTTGGTTCAACTTCTGGTTGGCGAGAAACACCTTCCATGAATTTACCGAATAAAAATCCGTTACCGATACCAGCTCCAACTGCTGCTAATCCTGCTGCTAATCCTGCTCCAATTAATTCTACCATAATTATATTTTTCCTCCTTGGATAATAAATAAATTTTATTAATTATTAATTTTTTTACACAAAATTGTGTACTTATTTAAATTAATGTTCATCACTAATTTTATGTGATAAATAAATAAATGATAATACTGTAAAGATATATGCTTGGATAAATCCTATAAATAGTGAAAATCCTTTCCATACTACTAAACCTGTAATACCTGCGATAGCACCGAAGACACCTGCTGTTGCTAGTGTCGCTAAAAGTGCTAACAGTACTTCCCCTGCATAAATATTACCGAATAAACGCATTGAAAGTGTCAATAGGTTTGTAAACTCTTCGATAACTTTAAACGGTGCAATACCTATACCTGAAGAAGTATATGTACCAAAGTAATGTTTAGTACCTTTATACTTAATTCCTGCATAATGAGTAAACACGATAACTAATAATGCAAGAGAGAAAGTAAATGTTGGATCGGCTGTTATAGAATTCACATATACAACTTCATTGTAACTAACTTCTATAAGTACACCAATCGTATTTGCTACAGCAATAAGTGAAATAAGTGTTAACGCTGTCCCCCATAATCCTTTACCATATTTTTTTCCAACTAACATTACCTTTAATTACATTATCACTAACGAAATAAGCAAGTAACTCAGCTGCATTTTTGACGTTTACTATCTGGTCTTAATTTTTATTCTACTAGTTAGAAACATCACAATAATAAAGGTAAGTAAAACTGTTATTAAAGTTGTGATTACGCTAGGAATATTAACCGTTATATCATAGCCAAATAATTTGGTAATAAGATATGTGTTTTTTTCCATATATTCCCCTCACCTCTTTTCTTAAGTAACTTTTTAGATTTCTAAATCTGTTGTAATATAAAAATTAGAAATACATAACCATATTATAATATGATTTAATAATATTTGCTAGCGATTTCTTAAATTTTATATAAATTATTTATAAATTCAATTGTTATTATTTTTGTTCCGAAGATTCTGTCTCCAGCATCCCCTAGTCCTGGTACGATATACCCATGATCGTTTAATTTTTTTCATCTAATCCTGCGATATAGATATCTACATCTGGATGTGCGTCATGTAAAGCTTTTACACCTTCTGGTGCTGCTATTAAACACATAAATTTAATATCGTTAACTCCACGTTGTTTCAATGAGTCGATTGCCGCGATAGCTGAACCACCAGTTGCTAACATTGGATCGACAACGATGAAATGACGTTCTTCTGGATTACTTGGTATTTTTAACAAAATACTCATGTGGTTGAAGAGTTTCTGGATCGCGATATAAACCTACGTGACCTACTCTTGCTGATGGAATTAAATTCATTAAACCATCAACCATTCCTAATCCTGCACGAAGAATTGGAACAAAAACTATCTTTTTACCTGCAAGACGTTTACAAGTTGTAGTTTGGATTGGAGTTTCCACCTCAACGTCCTCAAGTGGAAGATCACGAGTAATTTCATAAGCCATTAAAGAACCTACTTCATTAGTAAGTTGTCTAAAAGTCTTTAGAACCCGTTCTCTTATCTCTAATAAAAAGATAATTTATGTTGGATCGATGGATGATCAAATACATGAACTTTTGACATAATTATAGTTCTCCTTTGTTATATTATTATATTTATTTTACTCTAATTATTTCATTTTAACAAGGGATATCCGAAAAATATTTTTGTTCACTTCAAAAAAATATTTTTTTATTAATTTTTGTTATATTACTAGACTTCTATTATAGAAAAATATTACAATAATAAAAAAACAAGATAAACGGAGACTTTAACATGCAAAGAAAAAAATATTTTTTTAGGGATATTTTTTTACTTACTAGTATTTTCTACTATATTATCCCACTACTTTTTTTGAAATTCTACAATGGTACTAGTGATAAAGCTGGTTTCATTTTAATATTAGTTTATGGATTCACTTCATTTGCTATAACAATATTAATATCATACTTTATTCAAAAAAACTATATTTATACCCGTATTAAGTACTATTCTAGCACTTCCTTTATTTTTTTCATTTTTTTAATTCGAGTGCTCTAGTTTTTAATACTTATTATATTAGTTTTTTTCATTTATAGCTTATGGTCTATCATCATTATTAAAATAATTAAGGAGAGTATATGACAATATTCAAACGTAATTTAATAATAGCAACCGGTATATATTTACTTTTTTTATCTTACACCTATTTTGGCTAATCCATTTATGGCATTAAATCTATTAGAAGCAGCTTTTAGTTGGAATTTTTAATTTTCGGTGGATTTTATTTAAGTTATATATTTATGTACACAAATAAAAAGCAGACTCGATGAACGTACCAAAAAGTACAATAATTACAATTTTAGTACTATTAATAGCATTACTGATATTTTTTTTAATCCTTTTTAAATTCCCAACAGCATTCAATATTATTATAAATAAATACTTAGCAATTCTAATTCTTTTTACTTGTATTAATATTTATAATAATACTGGCGAAGAAAAATGGATAATTCTGTAATTATAATTTTACTTTTTTTCTCCGTCAATTATCCAAGGATTATTTATGAGACTTTCATATAAAGTAATGCTTTTCTACGTTGCAAATCCTAACTTCAATCTATATTTAATAGCGGCTATTTTCATTGGATATTATATTTACAACAATAGGAAGTAATCAATACAACGAGAATTGACAATTCTCTTAATATAAGAAGTCCGCTTCTATCAAAATAATGACCACCCCTGAAAAGGGGGGTGTTTTCTCTTCGGGTATAACCCTTTGTTACTAACACGCACCTCAAGGCACTGGCTTTCACATTCGTTCAAGCCCTATTGTATTTTGACGCCCGCTACCCGTTAAACGGGTTTATCTATTTTTTCTTATTTCCAAATGGATTTGTATATTCTTTTGTTATCAGTTTATCTATTGCAATGTCATGCGATTCTTGTTCTCTGATATATTTTCTTATTGTACTTTCATTTAATCCTACATAGTATCCTTCTGCCCAAAACTTCCTATTTCCGTACTTATATTTCAAGTTTGAATGCATATCAAATATCATTAACTTTGAAATTTCTAGGAACAGAACCCGCGACAAGATTACCATCTTTATCATATACAGATAAGGTCACACCATCTTCATATGGTGTAAACTTATCCGTACCACTTGAAATTTCCGTTACTTCTTCTATTAACCTTTTCTTAGTACGCTTTCAACAACACTGTCACTAACAAAAAAACGTCCCTATTATAAGTGAGCCTATTAATAAAAACTATAAACGTTGTGTACCATAAAGTTGTTTTTAAAAAGTTAATGATACTTTTTCTTAAAGGAAAGAATAATAAATTCTTAATTTTATTTAACAAAGTATCCTAACCCACTTTTTAGTGTAAATAATAATCTTATCTGTACCGTCATCTAATTTTTTTCTTATATTTTTTTATAATAACATCTACTATATTAAAAAGTTCTCGTCATAATCATAATCCCAAACATGATTAAGAATCTGATCACGACTTAGGATACTCTCTTTATTTTTCATAAGATATTCTAATACCTCATATTCCTTACCAGTTAAGCCGATATTTTGAGCATTTCTTAACACTTGTTTCTTGGAAATATCCAAAACAACATCATCGACTTGAATAACATTAGTTGCTAAACCATAGTTTCGTCTCATCAAAACTCTTATTCTAGTTAATAACTCATCAAACTTAAACGGCTTAACAATATAATCGTCAGCACCACTATCTAAACCAACAATTTTATCCTCTAAAGTATCTTTTGCCGTTAACATTATAACTGGTGTATTATTTTTACTCTCGCGAAGCCGTTCTATAAACTCATAACCATCAACATTTGGCATCATTATATCAGTAATAATCAAATCGTACTCACTATACCTTACAAAATCTAAAGCTTCCCCATCATCAAAAACGACTATTACACTATAATTATTCTTTTTTTTAATGTTTAGTAATTATTCTATTCAAATCACGTTCATCGTCAACAACAAGTATCTTCATAATAATCTTCTCATACCAAATTTCTTCTATATTTTACTTAATTCACACATAAATGTAAAACAATACTTCTTGCTTATATTTCTGCAACTAAATATATTCTATAGTAAAAATAATGAATCTAAAATGAATGAAAAAAAGGGGTTGACCCTAAAAGCATAAAGAAAAAGCCAAGAAAAAGATTGAGAAAAAAATTCTTTTCTTGGCTTTTTGAATAATTTTTGAGAAAAAAATTCTAAAAAAATGAAAAATATTTCCCAATAAAAATTAGCTAATCCTCCCTGTTTTATCAGGTGTTTTGCTAATTTTATTAAATTATGGGAAATAGCGTGCAGGGCAAATTCGACCCTCACATTTTCAATTCCTCGAAGGGAAAAATCTTGTGAACGCCAAGTTCTGTTTTTAAATTACCGAAGAAACTTTCGATTTCTATCTTTCTTTTTGAGTATATTTTTTTAGTTTCTTCGTTTTCTAAAAAGTAAATATCTTTGTTTCGCTTTTTAACTCTTCATACGTTGGATTATATAGTATTGTTCTATTACCTTTTTGCTTTTTGTACATAGGTGTTTTTATTGGACAATCACTACAGTCTTCACATTTGTATTGTTTGAAATTTCTTTTTATATCCGTATTTATCAGTTCTACTTATATTTTTTTCAAAAATCTACATATCTATTATTTGCGCATACGAAACTATCACTAAATACATCATATTTCCAGTTTGATGAGTTTTTTTATGTCTTTTTGTATTTGTTCATCTGTTCTTTTCTCATCATATTATATGGTATTAGTGCCTGATAATTATTTTTCTTCGCAGTAAATATAGTTTTCTTCACTTCCGTATCCTGCATCAGCTACTATTGTTTTTGGTTCTATTATTCCTTGTTCTTTGATATTTTCTATATGTGATTGTAATGTTCTTACATCTGTTGGATTTTTGATGTATTGTAAAGCCTAATACATATTGATTGTGTGTGCCTACCTGTATATTATATCCTGCTTTTTAATTGCCCATTTTTTTCATATGGTCTTCTTTCATTCTCATGAATGTTGCGTCTTTATCTGTTTTTTTGAATAACTATTTCTATCTTTTTAATATTTCTAGCTGATCTTCGTATTTTCGTAGCCTTGGTAGATAATCTTCTTTTTATTTTCTTTGTTATCTTATTGATTACTCGCTTTCTATTTTTTTGGGATTTCTTGTATTTCTTGTTCTTCTTTTATTTCTTCTAATACTTCTACTATTTGCTCAACTTCTTTAGATCCTAGATTGTCTATATCTTGTAGTATTTCTTGTGATAACTCTTTTAAGTCTGATAATCCTTTTTACTGTTTCTTCTTGTTTTTAATTCTTCTTCACTCAAGTTACTTGCTTCTTCTAGAAATTCTGTTATTTTTTTCCGTTATTTTTTTCTTTGTATCTTTGTGTTGATTTTTTTCCATACAAATGTGTATTTATTCGCATTTGCTTCTACTTTTGTTCCATCTAGATAATATATACTAGGGTCTATAAGTTCTGCGTCTATCAATCTCAGTACTATCGCTTTAAATACTTCTTCTATTAATTCTTTTTTTCTACTCGAAATCTATTTATTGTACGAAAAATCTGGTGTTTGTCTTGCAGCTAACCATATCATTGGAAGGTTTTTCTTTGCATAGTTTTTTTCTATTTTTTTTCTTCCGCTTGTCACTTTATTTATATATGCGTAGATTATTATTTTTCAACATCATTTTAGGATGATATGAACATCTGCCTCCACCTTTATATGATTGTCTTAGTATTTTTTTTCATCTATTCCTTCTACTACTTGATTTATTAATTTTGATATGTGATTTTCTTCTATCCAATCAGTTATATCCATTGGCATTTGTAGTTGATTCATGTTATAATTCTTATAGGTAACTTTGTTACTCATTTATATCATCTCCTTTGATTTTTTTGGTTTTTGGTTATACTATTATTATATCATGGGGATGATTTTTTTGTTTATTAATTTTAAAAAGAAGTACCGAGTTTTTTTCTCGTTACTTCTTTTTTTAATGGTCTTTTGGGTCACTACATAGACGTAATAAATTTTCGGATTCGAACCGGAATCTCCTCCATCAAGGCGCAATCCCTATATACTACTCCTTACGTTTGTCCTTATTATATCATATTATCATGCAAAAAAATAAATAGGAGTGACTTAAATCCAATTTCATTAAGTCTCCCCATAAAGTTCTATTCACTTTCTTCTAAATTATAAAAGTAATTCATATAATGCTTTTTGCATCTAGTTTTTTTCTTTTTTTCTTCTTTACTAATGTCTCGAACTAACTCTCCACGGTGCAGAACTATTATTCTATTACCATATTTCACCGCATCTTGAATATTGTGAGTTATCATTAATGCAGTTAAGTTTTTTTCTCTTCAATTTTTTTCTCGAGTAAGCTCCATTATTTTTTTCTGTGTTTTCGGGTCTAATGCTGCCGTATGTTCATCAAGAAGTAAAAAGTTTTGGAGTTGTCATAGTTGCCATTAAAAGTGCAATAGCTTGGCGTTGACCTCCTGATAATAAACTCCCATCTCACTATCTAATCTATCTTCAAGTCCTAAGTCTAAAGTTACTAATAACTCTTTAAAAAGTTTTCTATCTTCTTTAGTAGTCCCTGATTTAAAACCTCTAGTTTTTCCCACGACGAAGTGCTAAAGACATATTTTTGTGCTACAGTCATACGAGGAGCTGTTCCGTCTAACGGATTTTTGAAATACTCTACTAATAAATCCAGCTCTTTTATGTTCTACTATATTACTTACATCTTTTCCTTCAATTAAAATCTCTCCACCATCTAGTGAAAATGAACCTGCTAGTGCATTAAGAAAAGTTGATTTTCCTGCTCCATTCCCTCCAAGAATAGTAATGAAATCACCATCTTTTATTTCAAGGTTAACATTTTTTAATGCATGTTGTTCTCTAATCGTACCAGGAAAGAACGTTTTATCTATTTTATTAATTTTTATAAATGACATGGTCTATACATCCTTTCTCTTAGCTTTTTAATTTTTAATTGAGGTAGTGTTAAGAATATAGCAATAACTAGTGCTGAAACTAATTTGAAATCATTAGCTCCAATAATATTTAATTTTAACACTCCAACTAGTAATAATCTGTAAATAATCGCTCCACAAATGACACAAATCAATCTTGTCGTAAAACTCACATCCTTGAAGATTACTTCACCTATAATTATCGCTGCTAAAGCTACAACTATAACTCCAATTCCACTATTTACATCTGAATAGCCATTATTTTGAGCTAAAATTGCACCAGCTAAAGAAATAATTCCATTAGCAAGCATTAATCCTAAAATTGTCATTGTTTTAGTAGAAATTCCTAGAGCAGTTGCCATTTTCTCATTATCACCTGTTGCAATTAGACCTTGACCTAATTCTGTTGAGAAGAATAAAGACATAGCAGTAATAATTAATCCAGAAAGAATAATTCCAACAAGCACAGTATCATAATGAGTCGGTAAGTCTAATCCTTGAATTTTTACTAAAAAAATCGTATCTTTATTAATTAAACTTAAATTTGGTCTTCCCATAATTCTAAGATTTACCGATAATAATGCAGTCATTGTTAAAAATCCCTGCAAGTAAACTTGGTATTTTTACAAACAGTAATTAAGAACCCTGTCACAAGTCCCGCTAACATTCCTGCTACTATAGAAATTAATGTAGCAATAATAGGATTAATCCCATTATGTATACAGATTACGCATACCGCAGCTCCTAAAGGATACGCACCTTCAGTAGTCATATCCGCAATATTTAATACTCTAAAAACTTATAAATAATCCAAGCGATAATATTCCCCACAGCATTCCCTGTGAAATCGCTGAAATAAATAAATCCATTTTACACCTCTTTTTATTTAATATTTCCTCTAAACTAAATTATATAATATAGAGCGACTCACGAACAATTATTTTTATCAATTTAATGAGTCGCTCCTTTAACTTTATTTACTACCTATAATGGGACTGACCCAAAAGTTCTAAATTTTAACAAAAATTTATATGATAATTCATAGACGCAGTGGTTTATTGATATCTAAATTCGCTTTATAAAAAGCTTTTTTTAGATATCTAATAAACTTTTGCGGGGAGTGACTCGACAAAATCGATTTCTCCGAAAATCACGATTTTTTTGAGTCACTCCCATTATTTTTTTATCTACTACTTTTTGCTTTATCTTTAATTTCTTTTGGAATTTCAATTCCTAATTGTTTTGCTTTTTGCTTCATTTAGATAAATTACACCTTCATTAGCAAGCACGATTGGCATATCTTTTGTATCAGCACCTTTTTAGTACTTTAGCGACAACTTTTTGCTGTTTCAACACCGATTTGATATTGATCGACACCTAATCCTAAAAGTCCTCCATCAGCTACCATTGTATCTGCAGATGGGAATACTGGAATTTTCTTAGCGTCTGTTACTTTTTACTACTGTTGCCATTGCACTAGCGATTGTATTATCGATTGGTACAAAAAAATTGCATCAGTTTGTGAAGCAAGGCTTTCTGTTACTTGTTGAATATCATTTGTGTTTGCTACTGTTGATACTTTAACTTCTAATCCTAATTCTTTAGCTAATTTCTCAGCTTCTTGAGCTTGTTTTACAGAGTTATCTTCACTTGCTGTGTAAAGAATTCCAACTTTCTTCATGTTAGGTAATACTTTTTTTCATGATTTCAAGTTGTTGTTTAATTGGAGTTCTATCACTAACACCAGTAATGTTGTTTCCTGGTTTGTCTTCAGCTTTAATTAATCCTGCTTCAACCGGATAAGTAATACCACCCATGATAATTGGTTTATCTTTAGTTGCATTTGATAAAGATAAAGTAGCTGGTGTGGTAATACCTACTAAGATATCATTGTTATCTGTAACTAATTTCTGACCCATACTTGCTAAGTTACTTTGATCACCTTGGGCATTTTGAAGATCAATTTTTAAATTCTTACCAACTTCATATCCTTCTTTTTTCAAGTCCATCTTCTAAACCTTTATAGATTTGGTCAAGAGCTGGATGACTAAGTAATTGTAGGGACTCCTACTTTCACTTCTTTATTATCAACTTTTTTTAGTATCTTCACCTTTTTTTTACTTGAGAAGAACCCATAACCTAATATACAAACTAATAATACCGCAAATGCTACAAAAAAATTTTTATTTACTTTCATTTTAATAATCTCCTTTTTACTTTAATAGTATTTTTTTGTAATCAAAATTTTAGAAGCGTATCTATATAAAAAAGACCACTAGCATAATATCCAGTGGTCCTCACAATATATTTTTTTCATATAAAAAAACCACCTAGATATTTCTATGTGGTCTTGATTTTTTTCATCACAAATAATCCACATAGATACTTACTTCTCGCCTGAGAGCCGTATCTATGTTAAAAAAAGAAACAAGATCGACTCAGTATCTAGTGGCTTTGCCAACGAATATTTAATTGTAGCGTGTCAACTTGATACAGTTTCATAAATCTTTTTTTCTCCTTTACGTTTAATTCTTGTTTACATTATAGCAACAGTTTTTTTATTGTCAATACATTTTTTTCAAAAAAATAAATAAAAAAATTCTGACAATTACATTAAACTATATATACTATTACAAAAAGCTTAATTTATCAAGGCAAATCAAAAAAATAATCTTTTTTTCAAAAAAATATTAAAAAGATATTAATGGTATTTTATACATTACTTCTGTACTAAAAAAATCTATTAAATTATAAAAGTATTTTTTTTGAAACTTATGAAAATAATTCGTTTCCATAGCTATTTTTTTTCACATTTTTAAAAAATAATACACCTTTTATGACTTAAAAAAATACTGTTATACCAACTTTATTTTAAAAATTTCAATAAATTGAATTTTTTTCATGAAAATAAAAATTGAAAAATATATCATTTTTCATGAAAATTTACACTTGAAAAATATATTTTCATAGGAGTATTATAGATATATGTTATTAAAAAAATAAGTTAGGAGAATTTTTTTATGGATAGCCAGATAGCTATAGAAGAAAAAAAGACAAATTATTTAATAAAGGATTTATAACAATAACTACAATTAATTTTTATCGTATTTTTTTAATTTATTACTGTTTCGTAGTTATTACAGCTAAATATGCAACTTCTCAATTAGGCGCTACTGCTGCTCAAGCAGGATTTGCCGCAGGTATTTATATTATCGGAACACTTGTTGCCAGACTTTATATTGGTAAAAAAATTAGAAATTGTTGGACGTAAACAAATCTTACGTTTTGGAGCTTTTAATCTATTTAATCACAACAGCAGCTTACCTAATTTCATCTAACATTGTTATTTTAGATACTGTTCGTTTCTTAAATGGATTCGCTTATGGGACTATCTCTACTGCAGCTAATGCAATAGTTACAACTTACATTCCTAAATCTCGTAATGGTGAAGGTATCAATTACTACGGATTAAGTACAAGTTTAGCAGCTGCAATCGGACCATTTATCGGTATGTTATTACTTCCTATTACAGGATTTAATGCAGTTATTATTTTTAGCAATCGTATTATCTGTAGCAGTTACAATTGCTTGTTTCTTATTCCCAGTTCAAAAATATCGAATTAGACGAAAAAAACAAAAAAATTATTAAACAGCTGGACTTTTAAATACATTTATTGAATACAAAGTATTATTCATCTCTACTGTAGCATTCCTAGTTGGTTTAGCTTACTCTAGTGTATTAGGATTCTTATCTATCTACGCTGATAGCTTAAACTTATCTACTGCTGGAGCATTCTTCTTTGTAGTATATGCTCTTATCGTTACAGTTACTCGTCCATTCGCGGGACGCGTATTTGATGCACGTGGTGAAAATGCAGTTATGTATCCAAGTTTTGTATTCTTAACATTAGGATTATTAATGTTAAGTTTCACAAACGGTAACTTCATGTTATTATTCTCTGGTGCTTTAATCGGTTTTAGGATATGGAACATTCATGTCAAATGGACAAGCAGTTTGTTTAAAACTTGTTGATTCTACTAAAGTAGGTATTGCATTATCTACATACTTCATCGGATTAGACCTTGGTCTTGGATTTGGACCATATGCACTAGGTACAGTTCAAGGAATCTTATCATACAGAGGAATTTATATCCTTTGTGCAATAGTAACAATTGGAGTAACTGTTCTTTACGCTATGTTCTACAAAGGTAAAGAAGTACCAGTGCTAAAAACTAAAACTAGTCGATAGTAATATTAAAAAAACTTTAAAAAAAGTAGTCCTAATTAAAGATCTATTTTTTTATTTAAATAATTATTATTAAAAACAAAAATGGATGTCACCTGTACTGTACAGGATAACATCCACATGTCTAAACTAAATATATATGTGTCTAGAATTTTTGGTACACATCACACATCAAAATCGATTTTGTCGAGTCACCCCCGCAAAATTTATTAGAGATCTAAAAAACTTTTATAAAGCGAATTTAGATATCAATACACCACTGCGTCTATGAGTTCTCTTATGAACTTTGTTAAATTTTAGGACTTTTTGGGTCAACCTCTTTTTAATTTTTTTCTGGATAACGTCTTGCGACATCAACTAACTTATCTTTTTATAATTTTTTTAGGATCTTCATTAAGATGATAACACATTGCAAGAGCATAAATTAGTACGTCTGCCAGTTCATCTTTTTATCTCTTGTATATCATCTCCTTCTTCGCTCCATTGAAAAATGTTCTAGTAATTCTGCCGCTTCAATAGAAATACTTTTTAGAAAATCTTTCTAAATTATCGTACTCTCCCCAACCTCTTTTTTTCTCTAAACTCAGTTATTATAGTTTTTTTAATTCTTCCATCTTTTTTTACCTTTAAATTAAGCTGTTATTTGTTAAATTATTATATAAATTGTAAAAATTCCGCTAAACTTAGAGTTTCACTTCGTCTTCCAGGTTCAATATCGCTATCTACACAAGCATTTTTGTAAGTCTTGTTTTTTATCTTTACCATAACTTGAAATCAAATTATTTAATAACGTTTTTCTACGCTGTACGAAACATGAACGTACGAATTTAAAGAATTTAGCATCAGTTTCAAATTCTCGAGTTTCTTTTGTCATAATTTTCACAACCGCACTTTCTACATTCGGTGCAGGTACGAATACTTTTTTTCGGTACAGTAAATAAATACTCAACATCTGTATAGTAATTTAATAAAAATTGTTAGTGAGTTATAATCTTTTGTTCCTACTTTAGCATTTAGTCTATTAGCAACTTCTTTTTGCATCATAACTACATAACCATCAATTTTTTCAGTATTCTCAATTAAATGAGTTAAAATTGGTGTAGTAATGTAGTACGGTAAGTTAGCTACTACCATAATTTTTTTCACAATCTGACATCTTTTCAGCGATTATTTTATCAACATCGACTTTTAAGATATCATTATTAATAATCTCGACGTTCGGATAGTCTGCAAGCGTCTCAGATAAAAATCGGTAAAAGTCTACCATCAATTTCAAACGAAATTACTTTTTTTGCTTTTTTTAGCTAATGCTTCTGTAAGAGAACCTATCCCTGGCCCGATTTCTATTACTCCTACATTTCCATTTACTCCAGCTCCATCAACGATTCTATTTAAGATATTCGCATCTATCAAGAAGTTTTGTCCTAAACTCTTCTTAAATGTGAATCCATGTTTTTTTAGTATTTCAAAAGTTTTTCTTAGGTGTTCCTATCATTATTTCAATCCTTTACTTATTTTTTTCCATCTCATCTAATAAACGTTCTTTAGAAATATTATACATATTAAGTTTATTTAGTAGTTGTTTTTGCATTAGTGTAACCTATATTTAATCTTTCACAAAGTTCTTCTCTTAGGACTTTTGACGTAGTTCCTCCTACCAAACCTAACTCTATCAATATTTCATTACTTATATCATTTTTCACCTCATCCATCGGTGTATAATGATTTTTTTAATAGCAGCTATAATATCTTCCTTGCTCGCAGCTTCTATTCCAATTTTCCCTTTACTATCAACGGCCTTTTTTTATTTGATATATATGCATGTTTTTGCTGTAGGGATATTTTTTTCTATTATACTTCTAATTCTTTTTCCCCGCATAATCAGGATCGAGTTAGAACTATTAGTCCTCTTGTTTTTTTCTAAAAAGATTAATCGTTCTATTTTTTTTCTTAGTAAGAGCAGAGCCATTAGTTTCAAATGTATCGCAATCTATTGCTTCTTTAACCCTATTGGTATCATCTCTTCCTTCTACTACTATTATTTCTTTGATTTTCATTTTATTATCCTTTAAAAAAATTTATCAGTCTATTATAACATATTTAGACAAATTTTGCTCATACTAGCATGCATATTTCAAATAGTTGCATAGTTCATGTGTAATTTCATGGTGAACTATGTACTTATAGTCTCCACAAAGAAATTTCTTTTTTTAATTCAAATTTTTTTCTTTAAGTCTAATTTTTTTCTAGTGCTTTTCCTTTTTTTACACACTAGTATTTCCCAATGTTTTTCAAACTTAACTAAGTAACAATCATAAGTCTTATCTTTTTCCATATTCTCCCCAAAAATATAGAAATCCAACAAGGCCAAATAGTATATGCCACCATTTTACTGTTTTTCTTCTTTCTAACAAATAAATCTCTTCACTCTTCATAAGATAATTATATAATTCTTCCATAATTCCCACCTCTTTATAGTCATTATAACATAAAAAAATCCTCTGCAGAAAAATTCTGCAAAGGAAAGTTTATTAGTGTATATCCTTTTTTTCTTAAAGTTAGCTCCACTTACTTCACTAACTGTTCCAATCGATAGAAAGGCATTTTTTTATCATTTCTAAATACAATTTTTTTAGTTTTGATTCTTCAATACGAGTTATTACACAAAATATAATTTTTTTGTTTCATGTCCTGAATAACCACCTTCACCATGTAATAAAGTTACACCACGACCTAATCGATCTTGAATTTCTTGACTTATCACTTGATAATTACTTGTAATAACCATAACAGATTTAGAATCATTTAGTCCCTCAATAACGATATCCATAACTTTAGATGCTATGAAATAACTTATCATAGAATATAATGCTGCTTCCCATGTGAAAACAAATCCAGATGCGATAAAGATAACAACATTTATTCCAAGAACCATTTCACCTACAGAAATCGGTAATTTTTTAGTAGCATAAATTGAAAACATCTCACTTCCATCTAATGTTCCACCATTTCTAATAACTAATCCAACCCCTATTCCTAATATTATCCCACCAAAGATACACGCTAAAAAAATGGATCCGTAACAAGTGGCGGAAAAACTATGAAAATATGACGTTGCTATAGATAGGATAACAATACCAAAAAAACGGATGCAATCGAAAATCCTTTACCAATTTGTTTATACCCCAAGTATAAAAAAGGAATGTTAAAAATTAATATGAAAATACCAAGTGGTAATCTTAAATAATGACGAGCGACAATTGATACCCCAATCACTCCTCCATCTAATATATTATTAGGGATTAAGAAAAAAATCTAATCCCGCTGCAAAAAAATTAATGATCCTATAATTATACTTATATACTTCTTTAAAAAAATTCTATTTTACTTTCCATTGATTCTCCTTTTATTTTATTTTTTTTGACAAATAGGACAAAAATGACTAGAACGACCTTTTATTGTAACATTTTCTACATCATGACCTAACGGACAAACTTTCTTTCCATAAATCTGATGAAAATTTTTGCATATTTCCTTCTCCACCATCAGCATGAACATAATCAGAAATTGTGATCCACCCTCTCGTATCGCTAGATCTAAAAATATCAACTAATTCTTTAAATAAACTTTCCTTTTTTTCTTTTTTTAGAAAGTTCACTCGCCTTAGTTAATGGATGTATTTTTGACGATATAACACTTCACAATCATAAATGTTACCACATCCACAAAATACATTTCCTTCAAGAAGAAGAGCCTTTATCGACTGATCCTTATATTTATTTTCATCTAATTTATCTAGAAAAATATTTCTTTGCAGTTTTTATCAAACGGCTCTGGTGCAAGATTTACAAAAGGTTTAAATTTACTAACATTTTTCTATGTACCTTAGTTCTCCGAATCTTCTTATATCACTGTAGACTAGTTTTTTTCTCCAGTAGATAGTTCAAAAAAATTACATGTTGATGTTTGAAGTAGTTTTTATTAGTAATTTCTGATATATCTTTTACTAAAAAAATGCTCCCGTCATTCCAAAATGTGTGATAATATATCCTTCATTTAATGTAAAATATAAATATTTCCCTCTTCTAGATAATTTCTCTATAGTTTTTACCTTTTACGTTTTCTGAAAAAAATACTCAATATCTTGTTTAACTATAGCCATTTTTATTTGATTTATGACTTTCCTTTACTACATTCGAATATTTTATATCTAGAATTTGTTTATTTATTACTACTTCTTCAAGACCAAACTTTATATTCTCAACCTCTGGTAATTCTGGCATAATGTACTCCTATTTTTTTATACTTACATTTTTTTATTTTTAATATAAATATTTGAAAAATATCAAAAAAATTTCCCACTTTTTACTTTTTCTAATTTTCAATATTTATCTCCAATTTTCACCTTTATTATGGCAACAAATTGAAATTTGTAGTATAATAAAAAAAGTTATAATCCTGAGTTTATCACTTAGAAACAACATAAAACCGCTATGAACACTTGGTACAATAGTGTTTATAGCGGTTGTTTTTTTTTCAGGGAATTTGTTGTACACGAATTATAAAGGATACCTATTTAATTCTTCGTGTTTTTACTATTCCTTTTTCCCATTTTTATTCCTAGTAACTTATTTAATAATTTCATATCTTCACTCTCTTGTAATCTGTAATATCCTTGATTTAATTTTTGTTGCCTTTTGCTGTTTTTCAACGCATTTATTATTCGCTCTGAACTCATTTGTTTATTTGTTTTATACTGTAATAATCTAACATGTATTAACGCTAAAAAAACATGTTAGAAAAATGTCCTTGTATATGCTCTGGAGTTCTTACATATACCGGTCTTGTTTCTAATTGGCTTTTTTTGTCACTCTGAAACAATCTTCTATTTCTGATAGCTCTCCGTAAGCTGATATTATCTCTTCATCTGACATTGTTAATTCACTTGTCACTATTACATTTATCCCGTCGAATTGTGCATCAAAAATTGATTTGGTCTTCATCTAATGTTATTGTTGGTTTGTAAGGTAGAATCTCTCCTGTTTTTGGATCTACTAATCTTACTTCTAAATATTTCTTTCCACCTTTTTTTACTTGTCATTCTATAAAGTTGGGGTTGTGTTAATTTTTTTGCGTAATCTAGTGCGCCTTCTCGTCTTGCTTGCTCTCTTTGAGCGTATTTCTTATTCCAAGTAACTAATACTTTTTCTTTTTACTTTCTTACCTTCTATTTTTTTCTTTCTCTTATGAATGATTTCTTAGCGAAGGTCATTTCTTCATTCACTTCCCAGTCTTTATCTTCTAATATGAAGTTTTTGTATATCTTTAGGTGCTCCTCTTTTTCCTCTATGTTTTTTTGTGAAAAATACCCATCCATCATTTCCTTCGGACATATAACTTACATTTTTTTGAACTATTCATAGCTTTATCCGCCACTACTATTAATCTTTCTATTCCGAATTGTTTTTTTATTGTTTCTATCGCTGGTAGGTAAGTTATTGGATCTGTTTGATTTCCTTTGAATAATTTATAACTTATCGGTATTCCGTTTGTATCCATAAATAACCCCAGCTGTATAATTGGTTCTGGACGATGTTCTTTACTTGGTCCTTTTCGTCTCATTTCTTTTTTTCTAGCTTTTCTTGTGACAATTCATCGTATTTAGCTTTGTGCTGTAATTTTTTTCTATACTGTCTGTTTCAAAGTAGTAGTTCGTTACATCATAAAAATACTAAGTTTGCAGTTCTATTAGTTATTTTTTTGAGATTTCTTTATGAAGGTGAATTTGTAAGTCTTCTTTTTATTTTTATCTAATTTATCTAAACTTCTGTATATACTATTTAAGCTAATATCCCAATTACCGTAAAGTTCTTCTTGAGCTTTATAGGTTGAGATTTTACTGTTTGGTTTTTAGTATTCTTTGTATAGTTAGTAGTCTTAGGATATCTGATATTTTTGTCACTTCTTTTTTTGTCTTCATACTTTTCTAAAAATTTATCGATCTTAAGTTCTTTGAATATAGAATCTATTATTTTCCAACCATATATTTTTGTCTGGTTCGTTCATAGGAGCATTTAAATCATATGTTATTTCAATATGACTATCTTTGTTAAATTTTTCCCTCTTTAGCTTCTTTTTTTTAATCTTTCTAAAATTCCCTGATTCTTCTTGTTCAAGTTTATCTAGCCTTCCATAAGTATGAATTATTCGTTGTTTTACTTTATCTCCTTCTCGATATCCTTCTACCAAATATACGTGTTGTTTTGCCTTCTCTGTTTTTTTGTTACTTTTTATAAATGCCATATCTATATTATATCACAGATAACCGTTTACAACAATACAAAAAAATAAAAAAATAATAGACTTTTTCACCTTGGTATTTCTGGTTTTTTTGTCTATTATTTTTCTTCCTAAAGTGATAAACTCGGGAATTTTCAATATTTATCTCCAATTTTCACCTTTATTATGGCAACAAATTGAAATTTGTAGTATAATAAAAAAAGTTATAATGTATAGAAGGGATTATATTAAATGAAAGAAAGAATATCTAGAAGAGATAGAATTAGTTCTCAATCTCGTAAAAAGATAAACAATCCCCCTAAAAAGGGGATTCAAAAAAATAATATTTACAATTATTGCACTATTGTTTTTTTAGGAACTGGAGCTTTTTGCTGCATATACATTCTTCAACTTCTATAATTCAACTCATAAAGGATATAAAAAAATGTTAATTATTTAAAAGAAGTTGACCCTAACTTCAAGAAATTTTTCAGTACTAATTTTAGGAATTGATATGAATGATGACCGTAAGGCTCAAGGGCAAACACGAGCAGATAGTAGAACAGACTCTATGATTTTTAGCAACTGTTAACAAAGATAAAAAAACGTATGGATATGGTTAGTATTCCTCGTGATTCCCTTGCTTTTAATGCGTGAAAAAAATGACGAGAATAATAATAGTGCATATTTCTACGATAAAATTACACATGCTCATGCTTATAATGATGTAAAAGGAACAACAAACGCAGTAGAAAACTTATTAAATACACCTATAAACTTCTACGTGTTAATAAACTTCAAAGCTTTTGAACAAACAGTCGATGCATTTGGTGGAATTGATTTATATGTTCCATTCGATATGGATGAACAAAACGCCAATGGTGAAGAAAACACTATTAAATTGAAAAAAGGATGGCATACCCTAAACGGTGAACAAGCTCTTGCCTTTGCTCGTAGTAGATATTACGATAGTGATATCGAACGTGGTCAACGTCAACTTCAAGCTATTCACGCTCTTATCGATAAAGCAAAGCGTTTAAATGCTTTAACTAAAATCAATGATGTAATTAATATTGCAGGTGATAATGTAGAACATAACCTATCAACGACAGAAATCTCTTCAGCGATAAAAATGTTCTTTAATGATGATATTCAAATCGTTTCACACAGAATCGATGGATATGATGTAATGTACAACGGTGTATATTACTACTATCCTCGTCCACTATCTCTATTATACGCGTCATCAGCATTAAGAGATAATTTAGATTTACCATTGCCAAAAGCAACAGACTTATTAAACATTTACTATCAAGGCCATATAAGTATAGGATTAAAAGAATATAGAATAAATGATTTATTACCAAAAACTATATATCCTCAAGTCGCACTTACAGTAATGTCACATGAAGATTTACTAATCAATCTTCCAGAACAACTTTCTAAAGAAGATCTGAAAAAAGATATTACAGTAAGTAACGAAAATAGACCTGATGAAAATGGCAATACTGAAAACAATGCTAACAATAGCAATGAACAGTAAAAATACTACAACTGGTATCGGTACTACAAATACCCATCAAAAATACTGGAGTTAATAATAATCAAGAATAATTAATATCCCATCAAAAAAACTATTTTTTTGATGGGATATTAATTATTTATTTGAAAAATTTTACATTTACAGTTCCAGTTTTTTTGAAGATGTAAATAATTGTTTCTTTTTATTTGAGCTATTTGTAAAATTTGATTCTTCATCACTTAATTCAGCTATAATATCACCTTCTGTTGACTTAAGAGTAATAGAATTATTTGCAGTAAGATTACTTAAAAATAATATTACCAGTAGTTGTTTTTAAGTTAATATTATCTGAACTTTCACTAGGAAGATTACTTACCTTAATATTTCCTAGTTTATTAGTTATATTAATATCTTTTATTGTTGATGATGACAAATCTGTATCTCCTGTTTTTATTATCAACACTAATATCTTTTAAATCATTAATATTATTTAATTTAACATTTCCTGTAGCAACATTAATTTTTCAAAGAATTATTTTTTTACTATTTAAGTTATCTATATTTAAATTTCCAGTTGCTAATTTAATATCAGCATCTGAAGCTGAAATATTAGTTATATATACATCACCTAGTTTACTATTAATTATAAGAGATTTAATATCTAGATTCTTGATAAAATAATCTCCTATTTTATTAACTGAATTAATATCGATATTAGAAGATTTAGGTATTTTTTTATAATAAGTTTTTCTTTTTTTAGTAAAGAAATTAAAAATTAATACCCACAATATTTTTTTATTTTTCTTTTTATAGATAACTTATTTCCTATGTGCTCTATATTAACTTTACGTTCTAGAGCAGTATAGTATTCTATTTCCATATTTTTTTTAGAAGCAGTATTCTCTTCTATGGTTACATCAGAATCAATAATATCTAAATCTAAATTTTTTTAACATCATTAATTGAGACAGTATAATTCTTTTTTTCTCAAAATTAGAAGAAAATCTAGGTATATGACCATTATTTAAGTAAGTTGCCAATCCTATCAATACTAGTCCAAAAAAATTATAAAACTAATAGAAATTTTTTTATAAATTTATTCATTTATATACACCTCTTTTTTTGAAAAATCTTCACAAAAAAATTGTTCTGATGTTTATACCATTTTGACGTGATTTTTTTATATTTTTTTATCAACCAGTAAATACCAATTAAACCAGACCCCTGAAATAACAAATCCAAATCCTAAAGTATCTAAGAAATACGAAATATTTCTTTCATAAATAAGATAAAATGGGGATTTTTAATATTAATAAGATTCCACCAATGAAAAATAGCTATAATAGAAAGTACAATACTAAATATTATAGATAGAATAACTATAAAAAGACTAGCGACTAGAGAAAAATATAGTTATCCAAGCAGGAAATAATAATACGGTAATAATAAAAGCCGAGCTCTGTAGAGATTTTTTTCGTGGTATAAACCTCCATACTAGTTTTTGTTTGTTTTTTTCCCAATATTATGTTCATCTAAAATTTGATCAACGATGATATTAATATCCCTAATTGCGATACAGCTTCTTCTTCACTTAAGCCTTCATCAATACGATCATCAATCATTTCTTCGAAAAAAATTGATTGTTTTTATACATCTCTTTTGGCGATAAATATGGTTTTAATTTATTTCCCAAAAGAGCGCAAAACTGTGTCTTATTCATGTTTTTCATCTCCTAATATATATTTATGTGCATTACTTATTACTTTCCAGTCGATAAGAAATTCCTGAATTTTATTGAGACCAACATCTGTAATTTTATAATATTTTCTTAGTCTACTATTATGTTCTACCGAATATGAGGTAACACAATCGTTTTGCTTCAAGCGTTTTTAAGATTGGATATAACGTTGATTCCGATATAGGAATTACATTTGAAACATCTTTTATAATTTTATACCCATATGATTCAGAATTACGTAAAGTAGCAAGAACACATATTTCCAATAAACCTCTTTTTAATTGAGCTTCCATTCGAATATCTCCTTTCACATAATACTATATATTGCATAGTATAATTTGTCAAGTAGTATGATGAGAAATACATTCTAATTATTGACATTTTTATTTATAATACATCATAATTAATATAGTAAATTCAGCAAATTATAAATTATAAAGGAGGTACTATGGCGAAAAAAATTTATTACAATCAAAGAAGATTCATACGATGAATTTGTAGAGAAAAAAATCTACATTCATTACTCATCTTATAAGAATTAGTAGCGAAGAAGAAGCTCGAGAGTTTATTCAAAAAAATGAAGAAAAAAACACTACGATGCTACACATGTTTGCTCATGTTATGTATACGGTGATAATAACGAAATAACTCGTGCTAATGATGATGGAGAACCTAGTGGAACTGCTGGCGCTCCGATGTTAGACGTATTGGTAAAAAACGAAATTAAAAATGTCTGTGCCACAGTTATCAGATACTACGGTGGAACTAAGCTAGGAACTGGTGGTTTAGTCCGTGCATATGGTGGTGGTGTAATTAACGCGCTAAAAAATGCAACACTAGTAGAAAGAAAAGATGCTTTTTGAAGTTAGACTAGAATTAGATTATAGTCTAAACGGAAAAATAGAATATGAAATTGGAAAAACTAATTTCATCGTGAATAACTTAGAATACACTGACAAAATCGTTTATACAATTTATGTAATGCAAGAAGACTATGATAATTTTGAAAATTGGATCGCTAACCTAACTAACGGTCAATTCAAAATTTTATCTTCAAAAGAAAAAAACAACTTGAATTTGATATTAAATAAAAAAACAAGAAGGTATAAGAAACCATATTTCACGGTCTCTTATACCTTCATTATTTATTCCTACTAGAAAATTCATCTATCCACTCTTTTTAAAAACAGAGATACCCTTCTCTACTATTTTTTTTCTTTATTATTGAATGCTAAATCCAGGCCCTCTACTCTTATAACTTTAACTTTGTCTATTCCTAGGATGCTAAATACTCCTCGTACATATTGAACTGCAAAGTCTAAATTAGTATATTGGATATGCTTATCAAATTCTCCACCACTAGTTATGATGAAGGTTATTTGTTTATTAGAATCGTCTAACCCTATTAAAGACTCTACCTCACATTTAAAAGTTTCATTTACTATCATGATATTATCAATATAATCTTTGAATTTTTGATACTACATTAAAAATTGTGAAGCGGCATATAAATAAATACTGCTTCAGCACTCTTCCATTGTTCTAGTAATTCTTTTTTTGTCTAATTTTATCCTGTTGCTCTTTTTTTCTGTTAATTGTACTCCCTCATAATTGAACATAAACTTATCCATCATCGGAATGTGAGTACTTGGATCGTATAAATTTATCTTTTCGATATTGTTAAACCCTTCTTCTATTAATTTTTTTCTTCACCGATTTTTTTGCTAAAATATTAGAAATTCTATATTCTCCATCAAAAATCTGGATGACACATAATCTGTAAAATTTTCATCATTTCACCTCATAAAAATAAAAATATTATAAAAAAATAGGGAGTGACTCAAAAAATCGTGATTTCAAAGAAATCGATTTTTGTCGAGTCACCCCCTGCACAGGTTATTAGATATCTAAAAAGTTTTTTTATAAAGCGAATTTAGATATCAATAAAACCACTGCGTCTATGAATTTTCATATAAACCTTGTTAAAAATTTAGGACTTTTGAGTCAGCACCCATTTATATTATTTAAATTCTGAATAAATAGTATTTATAGTTTTTTTCATAATCGTTGTTATGAACACCGACGATAATATTAATCTCATCATTTGTTTGTGAAATTAGTGCAATATTTACCCCAGCTTCTCCTAAAGCTTTGAATAATCTGCCAGATAACCCTTTTTGTATTTTTTTCATTTTTTTCTCCAACTGTAGCAATTAGAGAAATCTCATGAGTTACATTTACCTCATCCGCATCTAAAACAGCTTTAATTTTAGCTACTAACTCATGAATAAATGGTCTAACATTACCTGTTTCAATAACCACAGAGAATGAGTCAATTCCACTTGGGATGTGCTCGATACTAACATTAAAGTCTTCAAAAAAATTTTCAGAGCTTTTACCAATTAATCCAACTTCATTTGCCATATGACGTTTTTTTAATTGTAATAATAGAGAAATCTTTTTTTCCCTGCAATACCTGTAACGATTTGCTTTTTCGTCAAGGTGTTTATTATCTGAGATAATAGTTCCTTCTGCTGTTGGATCATTTGTGTTACGAATTTGGATTGGAATGTCTTTATCACGAACTGGGAAAATTGCTTCTTCATGAAGAACACTTGCACCCATATATGAAAGTTCACGAAGTTCTGTATAACTAATTACTTTAATCTCATGTGGATTGTCAATAATACGAGGATCTGCCATTAAGATTCCAGATACGTCAGTCCAGTTTTCATAAACACTTGCATTTGCAATATTAGCAACAATCGCTCCACTAACATCTCCTCCACCACGAGTCATAATTTTAATTTCACCATTTGGTCTACTTCCATAGAACCCCGGAATAAGAAGACGATCGTACTCTTTTACAATAGTATCAAAGGCTGTTTGAGTTTTTTCAAAATCAATCTCACCTTGGTAGTTGTAAAAGATTAAGTCTCTAGCATCTACAAAGTGATATCCTAAATACTCCGCCATTAATAAAGCTGTTAAATATTCACCACGGCTTACTAAATACTCTTCATCAATACCTTTACTAATTTCAGATTTTAATTTAGCAAGTTCACCTTCAATATCAAATTTTTAAGTTTAATTCACTTTTTAATAGCAATAAATTTATCTTCAATCATTTTAAAGATATTATCAAAAATTTATATTGTATTTAGTGTGTGCATAGCATAAATATAGTAAATCTGTAACCTTATTATCTTCTTTATCCGCCTTCCCAACAGCACTCACTACAACAAAACGACGTGCATCGTCTAATTCTACAATATTTTTTTAACTTTTTTTAAATTGTTCAGCACTCGCTACCGAACTTCCTCCAAATTTTGATACTCTAACCATCTTAACTCCTTTTTTTCTAATTCATGTTATTTGTATTTTTTTATTACTAATATATATTATATAACTATCTGTAGAAAAAAATCAATAAATTTTCTGAAAAAAATCTAACATTTATTTTTCAATAATCACTTTATTACTTATTTTTTTAATTATTTATGAAACTTAGCAACTACAAATTTACTATCTTTCTCTCTTACTTCATCAACTAAAGAACTTAATTGTTTTAATGAAATTTCTTTTGTTTTTTTACATAGTAGTTTTCTCTGAACTGTTCAACACTCTCAACTAATTCACCAGATAATTCAACTGATGAACGTACTAAGTAATTTCTTCTAGTTAATTCTTCTGAATAAGATAAGTCATTCTTAATTACTACATTAACACGAGTTGCACCTTCATTAATATCAACTATATCTTGAACAATAGCATTTCCTGTTGGAAGTTTTCCTGCTCCTTGTCCATAAAACTTAAGTTCTCCGATGAAAGAACCATCTAAAGTAATGATATTATTATTTAAAGGAACAGCCGCTTCTTGAGATTCTTTTCCGAATATAGAAAGCATTACAGAAGTCTCATACTCCCCATTTTCTACATTTGTTTCTCCAATATATTTAACAGCTAGGTCATACTGTTTTTAAATAGTCTATATCATTTTTTTGTAATGTTTCTCATAGAGTATGTAGGAAATTCAGGTTTAACGTGAATATCGAAAAGCAAGTGCATTACTTAAGATTATTTTTATTCACAACATCCCCACCGTCCACATCAGCACTCGGATCAGCTTCAGCATATCCTAAATCCTGAGCAGTTTTTAAAGTAGAATCAAATTCTTGATCATTTCTATACATGTTATCTAATATATAGTTACTTGTTCCATTAAAAAAATACCGTATACTCGTTTTACTTCATCAACACGTCTAGTTCTTTCTAAGTTTACAAGCCATGGAATTCCTCCACCAACACTAGCCTCAAAAACGAACTTAACATTATTCTTCTCAGCTAACTCAACAAATTCTCCTAGATATTTTGCTGCAACAGCTTTATTCGCAGTAACAACATGCTTTCCGCTCTCTAAAGATTTTTTTATAAATTCATACGCAGGATTTAATCCACCTAAACACTCAACTACAATCGAAAATTTCTTCATCATTTAAAAATCTCATTAATATCATCTGTAGCTAAATGCATCTTGTCACGACTTCTTGCGAAAAACACTCTTTACTTCAATTTTATCTAATTCTTCAGTTTTACCGTTAGTAATAATATCATATGCCCCACTACCAACAGTTCCATATCCTAAAAATCGCAATCTTCATAATTATTTTCTCCTAAGTTCATTATTTATTTTCAATTATATAGTTAAAGTTTATCAAGTATTTTATTTATGTCAAATAAATCAATTTGAAAAATTTTTCAAAAAAATTTCAATTTTTTTGATTATTTTGACTGTTTTTTTATAACTTATTTTTGGTGTAAAATTATAATTATAAAAAAATTAATTAAGTTCTTTTTTTGTAAAAAAACACTTGTATTTTTTTATAGAGAACATTGTATCATATATACAACGATAAAGCAAGGAGATTTTTAAATGATTTACGAAAGTACAAGAGATATTAATAGAAAATTAAATCCAAGTGAAGCTATTCTTCAAGGTTTAAGTGAAGAAGGTGGACTTTTTCGTTTTAAGAGATTTAGGAAAAAAATAAATTAGATTTAGAAAAAAATTAATCGGAAAAAAAGCTACTATGAAGTAGCTGAAGCCGTACTACGTCTTTTTCGTAGACTTTTAGCGATGAAGAAATTAAAAAAATGTGTAGAAGAAGCATATAGAGGTAAATTCTCTCATGAAAACATTACTCCTCTAGTAGGATTAAAAAGATAGCTATGTTCTTGAATTATTCAACGGACCTACTAGCGCATTTAAAGACGTAGGTCTTTCACTTCTTCCACAACTTACAAAAACTGCACTTACAAAAGTAGAAGACAAAAATGATATTCTTATCTTAACAGCGACTAGTGGAGATACAGGTAAAGCTGCACTAGAAGGTTTTAAAGATGTAGATAGAACAAAAATTATAGTCTTCTACCCTAACGATGGTGTAAGTACAGTACAAAAAAACACAAATGCAAACTCAAGAAGGTAAGAATACAAAAGTTTGTGCGATTCATGGAAACTTTGACGATGCTCAAAGTGGGATTAAAGAACTATTCGTTGATGAAGAATTCAAAAAAGAATTACTTTCTAAAAACATTAAGTTATCAAGTGCAAACTCAATCAATATCGGGCGTCTTATCCCTCAAGTAGTTTACTATGTTGTTTCTTACTTAGACTTAGTAAATACAAACAAAATTAAATTAAACGATAAAGTAAACTTTGTAGTACCTACTGGTAACTTCGGTAATATTCTAGCTGGTTACTACGCTGAACAAATCGGTTTACCTGTAAATAAACTAATTTGTGCAAGTAATAACAATAATGTACTTTATGATTTCTTAACAACTGGTGTTTATGATAAAAAAACAGAGACTTCTTAAAAAAACAGTATCACCAAGTATGGACATCTTAATTTCTAGTAACTTAGAGCGCCTACTTTACTACATTAGCGGTTGCGATAATGCATATATTGCTAAACTTATGAAAGACTTAAAAGAAACTGGTCGTTTTGAAGTTACTGGTGAAGTATTAGATAAGATAAAAGACAAGTTCCAAGCTGGATTTACTGATGATGAACAAACTAAAGAAACTATTAAAAGCTATCTATGAAAAAAAGATAACTACCTATTAGATACTCATACTGCAGTCGCTTACAAAGTTCTTCTTGATAATTTAGATAATGAGCATGCTAGTATCGTACTATCAACAGCATCTCCATACAAATTTACTGAAAGTGTCTACTCTTCTCTATTCGAAACTCATGGAGAAGATGAGTTTACTCTTATGAATAAACTTCATGAACAAACAAAAAGTTGTTATCCCTGAGAATTTAAGAGATCTTGACAAAAAAAGAAATTAGACATAAAGATGTAATTAATAAGGAAGATATGAAGAAATACATCTTAGAGAAACTAGGTGATTTATAATGGTAAGTGTTCGTGTACCTGCCACTTCTGCAAATGTTGGATGTGGATTTGATAGCCTTGGTGTTGCTTTTAACACTTTACACTACTTTTTAAATTCGAAAAATTAAACAGCGGTCTAGAATTCGTCGGATTTGAAGAACGTTTTTCAAATGAAAATAACCTAGTTTATCAAACATTACTAACTACACTAAAAAAATTAAACAAAGAAATTTCAGGTGTTAGAATATCAATTGATAATGATGTACCGATTAGCCGTGGTTTAGGTAGTAGCTCTACTTGTGTAGTCGCTGGAATATACGGTGCGTACTTACTAACTGATACACCCATTGATAAACAAGAAATCTTTACAATAGCTAACGAAATCGAAGGGCATCCCGATAATGTTTCTCCAGCTATTTTCGGAAGTCTAAGTTCATCTTGTACTACCGATAGTAAAGAAGCGGTAACTGTAAAAATATGAGGTCGATGAAAGATTTAATTTCCTGGCATTAATTCCAAACTTCGAAACTTCTACTGAAGAAGCTAGAAAAAGTAATGCCAAAAAGAAATTAAACTTCAAGATGCAATCTACTCATTATCACGTATCGGATCGGTTATTAAGGCATTTGAAACTTATGACTTAGAACTTCTTAATAAGGTTATGGGAGATAAAATCCATGAACCTTACAGAAAAAGAAATAATACATGAATATCACGAAGTTAAAGAAATTTGTGAAAAAAATTGATAGTTCAGCATTTTTCATTTCTGGAAGTGGTTCTACATTAATGAATATCGTTAGCAATACTAACAATATTGAAAAAAATAAAAAAACTGATCTTGCTAAATTAAAAATACAACTGGCAAGCAATTTTACTAAAAAGTTGATAAAGAAGGAACAGTAGTTCTAAATTAATATGTTAATAATTTTTTTGAACTTCTTCTTTTTATTGCAGAGAGGAAATTCATTTTAAAAATAATTTTTTTATACAAATAAAGGAGAGATTTATTATGCAAAAAAATCAAGGGTAGCCGTATTAGGAGCAACAGGAATGGTAGGACAACGCCTATTAGTATTATTAGAAAATCACCCATACTTTGACGTAGTTAAATTAGCAGCGTCACCTCGTTCTGCTGGTAAAAAATATGGAGAACTTATGGAAAGCCGTTGGAAATTAGACCACGCTATTCCTGAATACACAAAAGAGTTAGTTGTAGAAGACTTATACAAAAATTGACGAAGTTTCTGAAGAAATTGATATGGTATTCTGCGCTATCAACCTTGATAAAGAAGCTTTAATCAAACTTGAAGAAAATTATGCTAAACGTGAAGTAGTTGTTGTTTCTAACAACTCTGCAAACAGAAACAAAGACGATGTACCGATGATTATCCCAGAGATTAACTCTGCTCACCTAGATGTTCTTCCAGCTCAAAGAGAACGTCTTGGAACTAAAAAAAGGATTTATCGTTACTAAACCTAACTGTTCTATTCAAAGTTATGTTCCTATCTTTGAAGCAATTAAAGAGTACGGTGTTAAAGAAGCATCTATCTGTACTTACCAAGCTATCTCAGGAAGCGGAAAAAAACTTTCAATGAATGGCCTGAAATGATTGAAAACATCATTCCTTACATCGGAGGAGAAGAAGAAAAAAGTGAAAAAGAACCACTTAAAATCTTTGGTAAAGTAGTTGATGGTAAAATCGTTCCAGATAACTCAATGAAACTATCAGCTCAATGTATTCGTGTTCCAGTTCTTGATGGTCACCTTGCTTGTGTATCATTTAATTTAGAAAATGATCCAGGATTAGAAACTTTAGTTGAAAAAATTAAAAAACATGTTCCTGAAATTGCTAAATATGACTTACCATTAGCACCAACACCATTCATTAAATACTATGAAGAAAATGATCGTCCACAACCAGTGCTCGATCGTGACAACGAAAAAAAGGTATGCAAATTACTGTAGGTCGTTTACGTGAAGATAACCTATTCGATTACAAATTCGTAGGACTTTCTCACAATACATTACGTGGAGCAGCTGGTGGAGCTGTACTAACTGCAGAACTAATTAAAAAATTAGGATACTTAGATTAATATTATAAAACAATACTCCAGGAGAACTTCTCTTGGAGTATTGTTATTAAACTTTTATCTTAATTATACTTCCTATGTGTTGCATTTGTTAAACTTTTTAATATACAATAAAAATTATATAAGGAGGTTTTTTTATATGGCAAAGACAGCAAATATCAATCTACGTATCGAACCAGAAACAAAAAGCCGAAGCTGAATCTCTATTTTTCTAGCTTTGGTATTTCAGTAACAGATGCTATTAATATTTTTTTAAATACAGCAATTATGAACGGTGGTTTCCTTTTTCCAATTGTACAACCTAATTTCAATAAGGAAACAGAAGCTGCTATACAAGAAGCAAAAAGATATTATGGAAGGTAAAAATTGAAGCACAAACATATTCTTCAGCAACCGCTCTTTTTCGATAGTATTGACTCTGAGGAATAATCTATGTTAACATTAATCACCACCACCCAATTTAAAAAAAGATTTAAAAACGAATAAGAAAAAGAGGTTTAGACTTAAATTCACTAAAAATTTGTTCTTGATACTCTTCAAAAAGCAAGAAGCTCTTCCATTAAAAATATAGAGATTATGCACTTGTTGGTAATTACAGAGGCTTTTAGAGAATGTCATATTGAATCAGATTGGTTATTAATTTTACACTATATCTAACGAAAAAAATTAATTTTAACTGCAGCACGTACTGGATCACATTCAGATTTATTTTAGAACCTTTTGAATCAACCTCATTTTCAATATATCTTATTTTTTTCCCATGAATTTTAGTAAAATAAGATGACTTATTAATAATTTAATTTTCAACATAAAAAAACCCTAAGGACACCTCCTTAGGGTTTGGTAATATTTAAATTATTTAACGTCTAGAACTTGTCTACCTTTGTACATACCAGTTTTTCTATCAACACGGTGACCCATTACGTAGTTACCAGTTGTTGCATCGATAGTAATTGATGGTGTAGATAGTTTTTTGTGAGTTCTTCTTTTTCTTTTAGCTGTTTTTGATGTTCTTCTAAAAAGGAACTGCCATAGTTAATTTCCTCCAATTATTTTTAAATAATTCTTATTGTTCTTTAAATAGTCCGTTAAGAGCTGCAAACGGTGATTCTTTCTTTTCTTTAACATCAGTTAAAGACTCTTCAGAAACCAATTCCCAGTCGTTACCAGAAATCATCTCTAGCTCTTCTTCATCAGAAGTAGTTATTGGAATATTTAAAATTATAAGCTCATTCACTAAAGGTGTTAAATCAATATACATATCCATTAAATTAACATCGAATACCTCTTCACCTGCAAATACAGATTTATCAACGTATTCTTCTCTCTCTTCGATTTCAAATGGAACAACAACTTCTTTTAGTGTTTTTCCTGAAATCATTTCGAAGTTTCCTTTAATTAATAGATCGGCATAGATTTTATCTTGTCCACCTCGAGTTAATTTTCCACTAACAACAACATCTCTAATATCTTTTAGAGAGCTATCATAGTGTGCTACTTTAACATTTATATTTTCTTCAAAAAAACAAAAAGTATCACTATTATTTTTTTGAATAACGAAGATCTTAACCATTTCATTAAATATCACCTCATAAACACATTATTTATTATATATCTTTTAGTTTAAGATGTCAACAAAAAAAGTTGACTCATTTATTTTTTTAATTCATGTTAATTCCCAAAAGTAAATTCCAGTTCAAATAAAAAAACTGGAATTTAACCTGAAAACTATTTTTTTAACTGGAACTTAAGTTGAAACTAAATAATTATGAAAAGATATTTATCTAACTTTATTACGTTATTTTTAAATTCTCTTTATAATATTAAATAGATTTTTAGTTTTTTTAAAAAAATCTTGATTCTATCTTTTATACTTCGTAAAATTAGTTTTTATACTGAGAGATGGTGTGGTTTCCTGTGAGGAAAAATGTGGCAGTGCCACTTTTTCCCACATTATGAACCACACCATCAGAGGCTCAGTGTCAAACTAATTTTTTTAATAAGTACAATTCCTCTTTTTATTTTGGTGTATATTATAATATGAGACTTTTCGTTGAATGAAAGGAATCTAATATTATGACAAACAAAAAAACAAACACTTAACATATTATGATCGCTTAGACATTGAAGAAGGAATCTCTAAAGGTAAAACTTTTTAGAAGTATAGGTATAGAACTTGATAAAGATCCTACTACTATTTCTAAAGAAATTAAACGTAATCTGCAATATAAAAGATACCGAAGTAGTTACCAAAAACTCTTGACGGAAAAATTAATCAAAGCTAATTGTGCTCTTCTAAACAAACCTCCTTATGTTTGTAATAATTGTAAACTTAAAAAGAAGAGATTGTGGTTTTGATAAACGTTTCTACTATGCAAAAAGGCTCAACTTAATTATCAAGAAAAATCTTGTCGAACCAAGAAGAGCTGTTGTCTTAGATAAAGAAGAATTTTATAAAATGGATAAAATAATTTCTAAAAGGTGTTTCTAAGGGACAATCTTTCTATCATATTATGCATAGTAATAACTTAGTTGTTTCTAAATCTTCTTTGTATCGATATGTGAATAATGGATATTTTTTTCTATTGATTCTGTTGATTGTAAACGTATTGTTAAATTTAGAAAACGAAATAAAGTTAATAAAGAAGCTATACCTAAACATCTAAAGTCCGGTAGAGCTTATATTAACTTCTTAGATTTTATGAATGAATCTGCAATGCCTTTTCACTTGGAAATGGATACTGTCATTGGTAAACGTGGTGGTAAAACTCTACTTACCTTTAATGTATCTTCTTGTAATTTTATGTTCGCTCTTCTTTTTAGATTCGAATACTTCTAGCGAAGTTTCTTCTAAACTTTATAATCTAAAAGAAAAAAATTTTATCAGAATAATATACACTTTTCTGATATTTTTTTCCTGTTGTTTTGACAGATAATGGTAGTGAATTTTCTAAAGTTGAAGAAATCGAATATGATTTTTGATAAAAAAACTTAAAAATTATTTTTTTTCTGTAATCCTAATTCTTCTTGGGAAAAAAAGGTAAGATAGAAAAAAATCACACCACCTTGCGTGAAATACTACCTAAAGGATCCTCATTTGACGATCTTTACACAAAGTGATGTTAATACTATTATATCACATATTAACTCACTTAAGAGAAAAGTATTTGAACGGAAAAATCAGCTTATGAAGTTTTTTTCTTTTACTTTCGGCGAACATATAGCTAACCTACTAGGTATTTTTTTAAAAATACCTGCCAATGAGGTAATACTTAAACCTTTCTTGGCTAAAGAAATTAAGGATACAAACAAATAAATTTAAACTATTTATGAAATAGTAATATAGTTATTTTTTTACAACGAAATGTTTTATTAGAAAAGTCTCAACTTAACTTCAGCATAACTGGAATTTAACCTGGGAATAGTGATTTGCAGGTCTATTTGTCATGCTTTTTTTATTTTGATTCCTTTTTGAAAAAAACTCCCAAAGTAAAAGCTTCCTTGTTTTATACCGGAAGTTACCTTGGGAATATTTTTTTATTGTTATTTTTCCTTTTTTTCCCAACTTAACTTCCACTTTAATTTCTTACTGGAACTTACTTTGGGAATTTACCTTTTTTTAATTCATTATATATTTCAATATATTCGCTAACGACATTATGAATCCTACAAAAAAATCGTCAACTTAGCTGTTAACACCATATACGGTGCCATTGTTTTTTTGTGACTATTTGCACTAAAAACCTTTAATTATTTTTATTGCTAAAGGAATAGTAACAAATACTAGCAGATTCCACCACGAAGTATATTTAGTAACTATAAATAAAACATTTAATAAATAGACTACGATAAAGCTAATTGCCATCGTTTTAATCGCATTATTTCTTCCGACTAATATCGCATAAGTTCTTCTTCCTGATTCTTTATCATTATCTAAGTCACGGATATTATTCGCTAATAATATTTCTCCTATCATGATAAATAACGGCAGTGAAACAATAATAATATCAGCATTAACATAGCCAGTTTGGAAATAGAATGATAAAGCTATTATAATTGTTCCCATGAAAAAAATCCTGAAACAACTTCTCCGAATGGAGAATAAGCTATAGGATACTTGCCTCCAGTATAAAAAAATATCCAGCAAACATACACACTAAACCAACTAATAATACATAGATACTAGTCATAAATGTTAAAAATTAATCCAAGTCCAAATGCCAGTACGTACAATACCAAAGCACCTACCATAACCTCTTTTTGGACTTAAATTTCCTTTTTACTATCGAACCAGAAATTCCTTCTGAATCGATCTTATCTAACCCGTGTTTATAGTCATAATACTCATTAAATAAATTAGTTGCTGCTTGAATTAATAAGCAAGCCAACAGAAATAATATAAATTTTAAAATTGAGAATTTACTCTCGTATCCTAATGCATATGTGGCTCCAAATAACACTGGCGCTATCGATGCTGGATAACTATGTGGTCTTGTACACATAAAAAAATTCTTTTTAATTTACTTTTTATTCACAACATCCTCCTAGTTATCTTCTTACCTTGAATATTATATCATATATTTGGCTTCGATGTTATCAAAAATCTTCCTCATTTTAGCCAAACTACAAATTATAACGTTTTCATCTTTTATGTTATAATTAAAGAAGAATATTAATTATACACGGAGGAATTCATTATGAAAATTGCATGGATTGGAACAGGAGTTATGGGTGAAAGCATGGCTGGGCACCTATTAGATGCAGGTCATGAACTTTTCGTCTACAACAGAACAAAGAGTAAAACTGACAACTTAGTAAAACGTGGTGCTACACTTCTTAATGAGATTAAAGTTGCACCAGAATTTGCCGAAGTAATATTCACTATGGTTGGATATCCTAAAGATGTTGAAGATGTTTATCTTGGTGAAAATGGTTTAATTACAACAGCTAAAAAAAGGTCAAGTATTTGTGGATATGACTACTTCATCACCTAGTCTTGCTGAAAAAATCAATACAGAATTTCTAAAAGTTGGAGCATATACATTCGATCTTCCAGTTACAGGTGGAGACATTGGAGCAAGAAATGCTACTCTATCAATCATGGCAGGTGGAGATAAAAAGGTATTTGAAGAAGTTATTCTTCCACTAGTTGAAAAACTAGGAAAAAAAGCATTACATATTTCGGTGAAGCTGGTAAAGGTCAATATGCAAAAACTTGCTAATCAGATCGCAATCGCTACAACTATGATTTCTGTTGCAGAAAGCTTCAAATTCGCTAAAGAAGTTGGACTAGACTTAGACTCGTTCTTCAAAACAGTATCAACAGGTTCTGGTGGAAGCTTCTCAATGACTTCATACGGACCACGTATCCTAGGCGGAGACTTCAAACCAGGATTTTTTTCACATCACTTCATTAAAGATATGAAACTAGCATTAGAAGAATGTGAAAAAAATGAACATCAAACTACCGGGACTTGAAACAGCATATAAAAATTTACAACGAATTAGAAGAAGAAGTAAGAAATACTAATGGTACTCAAGCTATTTCTAAATGGTATAACTTATAATTAATAGAAAAAAACTTTCAGAGTAATTTATCTACTCTGAAAGTTTTTTTATATTTATTCTACCACCTATAGTAATCATTTTAGAATTTATATCATGCCCTACTTCACTTGTCTTAGCTACTGGTAAATCTTTATCTATAAAAATCTTTGACTATACTATAAATATCATTTTTTTATTATATTTTTTTCGATATTAGTAAAAGTTCCAAGTAATAAACCTGAAATTTTATCAAAAAAACACCCATTTGTTTTTAATTGAGTTAGATGAGTAATTAATGATTCTACTGTTGTACCTAGTCCTTCTAAAAAAATAATATTCTATTTTTCTAAATCTGGAAAAATACTGAGTGCCTGCTAGTTTAAGAAAAACACCTAATATTTCCACCTGCAACTATCCCACTAATTTCTTCACCTTGAAAAAAATTCCATGATATATTTGTTAAATCTGGTTCATTATACATTACTGTTTTCTTAAAACTATCTCTTATATTTTCATTTCCAATAATATTCAATACTTGGTATAAATATGTAGATTCTCCTGTTTTTAACCGTTATTGCATTTAATACTACACTTAAATCACTATATCCAAAAAAATGGTTTAATATTCTTTTTAATAATATCATAGTCTAGATAATCTAATATTTCATTAGAAAGATCTCCACCAGAAATATCAAAAAATTGCCTTTATACTTTTATCACTAAAAAAATTCATTAGCTCTTCACTACGTATTTCTGCACTAGCACTTCTTCCAAATTTATCTTTATATAAATAGTTACTATAAACAGGAACTAAGCCTAGACTTTTTTTAATATTTCTTCTAATTTATCTAATTTAATTTTATCTTCCCTAGCTTTTGCCGTTAGAACAAACTACTAAAAGCTACTTTATTATTTATCTCTAACATATTAGTTTAGTTCTATACTCTCTATATAGTATTTAGAGCGAGATTCTCCACCCTTTATATTGCTTGTCGTTTAATCGCAGTATATATTTACCTGCAACACTATTTGAAGATGAATTTTTTTAATTGGAACTATTAATCTATCCCCTTCAGTAGTCCAACTACTTTTCATCAGTTGGAGTAAATTGAGTTGCACCACCAATTCCTCCCATTCCTGTTATATAAACTTTATCTTTTTTAAAGAATACTGTCTCTCCTAACACAAGAGAATTATTATACTTATCTTCATTACCTGAATAACTATCATCTACTTCTCTATATTTTATATTTTTTTCAGTGATGGTACATCTTTATAAACATCTTCTGCACTGTATGTATCCTTGTAAGCTGTATTATAAACATCCGTTAATTCAGCCAATGACATTTTAGTTACATGATAATCCTTACCACTGACAGTGGCATTTTTATCTATATCAACTAAATAACCAAATAATGCTACTGGCTCTAACTTTCTTCCTCCATGAGTTACAAAGAAATATTTTTTAAGAATTTCTTTTGCTGCAGATTTATTATGGTCAGTATTTTTTTAGATTTAAATCAGTCCATTTTTAATTTACTAGAATCTATTTTTTTGATGAAATTTTTTTAAGATCTTCACTGACAGGTGTTAATTTCCCATCTTTTACATCATATGCACCAATTAGTTCATTTTTTCCTACAATCTTATTGCTTGAAATATGTCCACCTTGTCTTAGGTAGATTTTAGTACCTCCATTGCTGCTATCTACTGAATAACTAACCGTTGGGGCAAAGTTTTTCAACTCAGCTATAGTTTCTTGAGATAAATTCAATTCAGATTTTAATGAATCTAAATCTGTAATAGTACGTATTTTCTCTACAACTACTGTAGTTTCCTTATCTAAATGTTTTCCATCTACACTTCCTAAGTTAGCACTATTATTCGTCGTAGCTCCTTCTTGCATTTCTTCGTATTTAATAATTCCAAACACGCATATTACAGCCGCAACAAAAATCGCAGCAAAACCTAATATATATTTTTATTCCTTTATTCATACTTTCTTCTCTTTCTATAATTTTTTTCTTTAATTGTCTTCTCTATCAAACGTAGGAACGTAGAAATGTCTTCCTTCTAGTCCAAATAATTTATCACTAAATGTTCCTGGCTCTACATTCGCTAAGTTTTTCTCAAACATCATCATTCTAGCATCAATATTATCGATAAAGTGAATAATTTCCGCTTCTTTAATCATAGGTAGTTTTGGTGAACCAAATTCATACTTACCATGATGTGCAAGAATCATATGTCTAAGTAAAATAATCTCTTCAGATTCAATCCCTAATTTTTTTCAGCCATTCGAGCTACTTCATCACTCATAATAACAATATGCCCTAATAGTTCACCTTCTAATGTATAAGAAGTTCCTACAGGTCCACTAAGTTCTATAGTTTTCCCTAAATCATGTAAAATGATTCCGCTATATAATAAATCCTTATTTAATGATGGATAAATTCCTACCAATGCCTTTGCTATTTTCAACATTGTTGTAGTATGATAAATCAATCCTGAATAAAAAAATCATGATGCATTGATTTAGCTGCAGGGTAACTAATAAATTGCTTTTTTTATATTTATTTAACAATTCGATTGTTACAGTTCTTAAGTTCTCATTACTTATTTCTTTCAAGAAATAATTTAATTCATTTATCATTACATCTTTTTGGTACTGGTGCTGTTTGAATATAATCTTGTATATCGATGTTGTCATTTTCTGTAGCCATTCGATAGTTTTTTTAATTTTTCAACTGAAGTTTTTCCACGATAATCTAAAATCGTTCCTTCTACATAAACCATCTTACCAGCTTTTTAAGTTTTCACTATCTTCGTCTTTAACTTCCCAAATTTTTCCATCAATGCTGCCAGTTTTATCTTTCAGATACAATGTTAAATATGGTTTCCCACTTGTCGCAATTCCACGAATTACATTATCTAATAATAAAAACATACTAATCTCTTGATCAGTCTTAAAAATCGCTTATGAACATTTCCTCACTCCTTCTTTTTGTATATTTTATATCCATCTTATATTTTACTTTGTATTACAAAAAAATTCAAATAAATATAGTATAATACTTGATAAAATAGAAAAAGTCTCAGAAACCTCTGAGCTTTTTCGTCTTATTAGTCAAACAGATCTTTTTGCTTTTTCTACTTACCTTGTCCAGGAAGCTTTCATCTTCTTCGACTTTTTCATTATTCAATTTAGCAAGTTCTAGGTATAATTCACGTTCTTTTGTTGATAGATTTTTAGGAATTTCAATAGATACCACGATATAGTGATCTCCTTGACCATATCCCATAACACTTTTAACCCCTTTACCTGCAAGACGGAATTTACGTCCATGTTGTGTTCCTGCTGGAACATTTAGTTCAATTTCACCTGTTAATGTACGAACATCAACTTTTGTTCCTAAAGCAGCCTGTGCTGGAGAAAGTTTTAATTCAGTGTATATGTCATCATCTTCTCTATGGAAGTATGAATCCTCAGCAACGATTACCTCTATGAATAAATCACCTGCTGGACCTCCATTTTCTCCTGCTCCACCTTTACCACGAAGACGAACACGTTGTCCTGAGCTAATTCCTTCTGGAATTTCTACTTCATATTCTACCTCACGGTTATTGTATCCTTTACCGAAACAGTGAGCACATTTATCTTTAATGATTTTTCCGCGTCCTTGACATTCAGAACATGTACGTTGACTTTGCATACGTCCGAATGGAGTATCTTGAATTACCGTTTCTTGTCCACTACCATTACATCTGTGACATGTGTTTACAGATGAAGAATCTTTAGCTCCACTTCCGTGACAGTGATCACATTCTACATCTTTACGGATTTTAATAGTTTTTTTCGTACCGAATACGGCATCCTCAAAACTTATACGAATGCGGTGTAATAAGTCTTCCCCTTGACGTGGAGCATTTGGATTACGACGTGATCCTCCTCCACCGAAGAAACTTGAGAAAATATCTCCAAGGTCATCAAAACCACCTGAGAATCCAGAGAAACCTCCACCGAAGCCACCAAATCCACCTTGACCGGCTCCACCTTCAAATGCTGCGTGACCAAATTGATCATATTGAGCTTTTTTAGTATCGTCACTCAGTACTTCGTACGCTTCTGAAATTTCTTTGAATTTATCTTCAGCGCCTGGCTCTTTGTTGATATCTGGGTGATATTGTTTTGATAATTTACGATATGCTTTTTTAATTTCAGCTGCACTTGCACTTTTACTTACGCCAAGTACCTCATAATAATCTCTTTTAGCCATCTTAATCTCTCCTATAATTATTTAACAAAGGGAGTGACTCAAAAAAATCGTGATTTCGGAGAAACAAGATTTTGTTGAGTCACCCCGCAAAGTTTATCAGATATCTAAAAGCTGTTATAAAGCAAATTTAGATATCAATAAACCACTGCGTCTATGAGTTCCCATATAAACTTTTTTTAGAATTTAGAACCTTTGGGTAACTCCCTTAGACTATTTATTTAATTATTTTTTCTCAGTGAAGTCTGCATCAATTGTGTCATCATCGTTATTAGATGAAGTTGCTCCTGCATCTGCACCTTGTGCTCCTGCTGCAGCATTTGCTTGTTCATAAAGTTTCATAGTCATTTCTTGAACTGCTTTGTTTAATTCATCTTTAGCAGCTTTAATTTCTTCTAAGTTATTGTTTTTAATAGCTTCTTTTAATGTATCGTTTTTAGCTTTAATGTTATCTAATAAACTTTGATCTACTTTATCTTTAGCTTCTTCTAATGCTTTATCTGCTTGGAATGAAAGTTGGTCAGCTTCGTTACGTACATCAGCTTCTTCTTTACGTTTAGCATCTGCATCAGCATTAGCTTCTGCTTCTTTAACCATTCTATCGATATCAGCATCAGTTAATGAACTGCTTGATTCAATAGTAATTTTTTGTTGTTTTTGAGTTCCAAGATCTTTAGCTGTAACATTTACAATACCGTTTTTGTCGATATCAAATGTAACTTCGATTTGAGGTACTCCACGTGGTGCTGGTGGTATATCTGAAAGTTGGAATCTTCCAAGAGTTTTGTTATCAGATGCCATTGGGCGTTCACCTTGTAATACGTGGATATCTACTGCTGGTTGATTATCTGCAGCTGTAGAGAATACTTGTGATTTAGAAGTTGGGATTGTAGTATTTCTTGGAATTAATACCGTCATAACTGATCCCATTGTTTCAATACCTAATGATAATGGAGTTACGTCTAGTAATACAACGTCTTTAACGTCACCTGTAATTACTCCACCTTGGATAGCAGCACCCATAGCTACTACTTCATCAGGGTTTACTCCTTTATGAGGCTCTTTACCCATTTCTTTTTTTAACAGCTTCTTGTACGGCTGGAATACGTGTAGATCCACCAACTAAGATTACTTGATCGATTTCACTTGGGTTTAATCCAGCATCTTTAAGAGCTTGACGAGTTGGGATTAATGTTCTTTCTACTAAGCTGTGAGTAAGTTCATCAAATTTAGCACGAGTTAATGTATTTTTCTAAGTGAACTGGTCCGTTAGCTCCAGCTGAGATGAATGGTAATGAAATTTGAGTTGAAGTTACACCAGATAAGTCTTTTTTTAGCTTTTTTTCTGCTGCATCTTTAAGACGTTGCATTGCCATTTTTATCTTGTGACAAGTCGATAGCTTGTTCTTTTTTTGAATTCTTCTACAAGATAGTCAATAATAGCTTGGTCGAAGTCATCCCCACCTAGTAAATTATCTCCTGATGTAGCTAATACTTCGAATACTCCATCTCCTAATTCTAAGATAGATACGTCGAAAGTACCACCACCTAAGTCGAATACTAATACTTTTTGATCTACATCTGTTTTTTCTAATCCGTACGCTAATGCAGCTGCAGTAGGTTCGTTAATAATACGTTCTACTTCTAATCCAGCGATTTTACCAGCGTCTTTAGTTGCTTGACGTTGAGCGTCGTTGAAGTAAGCTGGTACTGTAATAACAGCTTTAGTTACTTTTTCACCTAGGTAAGCTTCAGCAGTTGCTTTTAAGTTTTGTAAAATCATTGCTGAGATTTCTTGTGGTGAGTATTTTTTACCATTTACATCTACTTTATAATCTGTACCCATGTGACGTTTGATAGAAATTACTGTGTTAGGGGTTAGTGATTGCTTGACGTTTTGCTACTTCCCCTACTTGAATTTCATCACCTTTGAATGCTACTACAGAAGGTGTAGTTCTGTTACCTTCTGGGTTAGGGATTACTTTAGCTTCCCCACCTTCTAATACTGATACACATGAGTTAGTTGTTCCTAAGTCGATACCTATAATTTTTTTGACATATTCTTGTCCTCCTTAAATTTATAATAACTATATTTTTCAAATTTATTTGTTAAAATGATTATTTCACTCTAACAAAGTCTTATATTACTTTTTTTAAATGCTTTTCAGCTTTACACTGAAAAATATTCTGCGCAGTGGCTACTTTCAAATTATTTTGTCACTGCGTTCTTAATTTTTGAGTATGTATCTGCGCAGTGGCTACATACCAATCATTTTGTTGCTACGCTCCTCATTATTGGTGTAGCTGTGCGATTCTTACTCCTAACTTTTTTCTTCACCTTCTAGGTTCGAAAAAACTAAGGCTCAGTCGATACTTTCAAATCATTTCGTCTCTGCGTTCCTTATTCTTTGAGTATCTTTGAGAAGCTTCCTCGTAACCATTTCTTCGTATTTACAATACTTGAAATGCTAACGATGTAGCCTTTAAGAATTAACTTTAACCATTGCTGGTCTGATTACTCTATCTTTTAGTTTGTAACCTTTTTGGAATGTATCTAAGATTACTCCGCTTTCTTTATCGCTTTCTTCTCCTTGCATTACTGCGTGGTGGAAGTTTGGGTCGAACTGAGCATTTTCAGTTTCTACTAGTTCAACACCTTCTGATTTAAGCGCTGCTTGTAATCCTTCGTATACCATTTGTACGCCTTTTAGAACTGTTTGTACTTCTTCATTAGTTGACTCAACTTGTAAAGCACGTTCTAAGTTGTCCAAACTTGGTAAGATTTCTGTAATCACTTTTTTTGACTCTTGTAAGCATTTATAGTGTCAATTTCTTGATTTTTTTACGTCGTTTAAAGTTTTCAAACTCTGCGTAAAGTCGTAAGTATTTGTCTTCTGACGCTTTTTACTTCTTCTTGCAGTTTTTCAATTTGTTCTTGTAATAACTCTTCTGCAGTTTTTTTTCAACTACTTCTTCAGAGTCTGTCGTTCCTTCAGTTTCAACAGTTTCTTCTGTTGTTACTTCTTCTTGTAGAGTTTCTTTTTGTTCTTCAGTAGCCATCTCTACCTCCTAATTATTTTAAATTATTATTTAAATTATCACGAACACAAGCTATAAGTGTCATGATTTTTTTGAATAGTCCATTCTCTTTGGTCCAAATACGGCTATTACACCTTGACCTTTTAGATGTGTTATAACTACTAGACACTAATGAAAGATCATCTATATTCCCAAGCTTAAGCTCAGTTCCTATTTTTAATAGATGGTTTGTCTGTTACTTCATTATTATCTAGAAGCTCGACTATCTTATCATCTTCTAAGAGCGATACTACTTCTTTTTAATTTTTTTCTACATTGTCTATATCGGGTTGCTTAAGTAAATTGTACTTACCCCCTAATGCTACAGTCTTTTTAATTTTATTTTGCAACAGTCTGTTTAAAGCCACCACTATCATATCGTAGTTGTTAACTTTATTCTTTAGATATTTTTCTAACTCTCCGTGAATCATTACGTGAGCTGTTGCCATATCCACATCATAGAAGTAACTTTGAAGAAGCTTATTAATCTCATCTATATCTTCTGCAGTGAAGTCTGCATCCAGTTTATAATTTTTGTTGGAATACCTCTCCTATATTTGTTACTAATATAACGAGAATACTACGACTACTTAGAAGAATAACCTCTATTTTATTAATACGCCTATCTGTTTTTTTGTCGGTATTTAGTATCACCGCCGTACAATCAGTTAAGTCCGATAGTACTATTGCATTTTTTTCTAGATAGTTATTTTCCGATACTATATCACCACCAGAGAGTTGTTTAAGTTTTTTTCATTCTCACTATTCGATAGTTCATAATCTTTTTTTATGTAATCTACATAATAGCGATAACCTTTTTCCGAAGGTACTCTACCTGATGAAATATGAGTCTTTTTAATCAATCCTTCTTTTTTTCTAATTTACTCATATCATTTCTTATCGTTGCCGAACTGAAATCAATATTTTGAGCAATTTGCTTTAGAACCTACAGGTTGATTAGTCGTAATAAAATTTTTCGACTATAGATTGAAGAATGAGTACTTGTCTATCTATTAACATCGTCATCACCTATTCTCCAATTTTTGTGTTTTAGCACTCTAAGTACCTGACTGCTAACCACATATATAATAATATCATTAAGGTCAAAAATAAGTCAATAGCTTTTTTTAAAAATTTTTTTGACTTTTTTTGACCTTTCATCTTACTATTCTACTTAACCTTGATACAATCACATTTCTAAGAATAATTTTTTTAATGAAAAAAATTCAATTGATTCTTTCGTAGTATTGCACATAATATTGAAAAATAAAAATAATAATTTGTAGATGAAGCAACTTATAGCATGAATTTCTAACCTAATTTCTAAATGTATATTTAATCAAAAAAGTATTATAATTTGTTCCTGCCTTCCTTGTATCTTCAGTAAAAATTCTTGTATAATAAGTAAACGAAAAGAAGTTAATAGAGGTAAAAAAATTTTGGAACTTATTGAACTTAGAAAAGAACTCGAAGAAATTAACAAAAGAATAACGGAATTTAAAAACTTCATTAAAAAAATAGAAGATAAAACTGAGCGAGTTGCTGAAATTGAAAATATGATGCTAGAGGCCGATTTTTGGAATGATAGCGAAGCAGCCAGTCTATTAGTTACAGAATCAAAAAAATATAAAAAAGAACTTGATGAATTTAGTGAAATGATAGACTATTTAGAACACTCTGAAGATATGGTTGAATTTCTAAAAGATGAAGATGATGAAGAAATTTATCAAGATTTACTAGAAACAGTAGTCAATCTTAAAGCAAGTGTTGAAGATTTTAGCTTTAGATTATTATTCTCAGAAGAATATGATAACAACACTGCTATACTAGAAATACATGCAGGTGCTGGTGGAACTGATGCTACAGATTGGTCTGAGTTAATGTTACGTATGTATGAAAGATTCTTCACAAAAACAAGGATTAAAAATACAGCTACTTAAACTATCAATCTGGTGATATCACTGGTGTTAAATCAGCAACTATAAAAAGTTGAAGGTGACTTTGCATATGGTCTCTTAAAAGGAGAAAAAAAGGTGTTCATCGAGTTGTTCGTATCTCACCTTTTGATCCATCTGGAAAAAGACATACATCGTTCGCTTCAATAGATGTAATTCCAGAATTTAATGATGATGAAATTAATATCGAAATTAATAATGAAGATTTAAAAAAATAGACACTTATAGAGCTCAAGGAGCTGGTGGACAGCATATTAACACTACTGATTCAGCAGTTCGTATTACCCATCTTCCTACTGGTATCGTCGTTCAATCACAAGCAGAACGAAGTCAAATTAAAAAAATAAAGATGCTGCGATGAAAAAAACTTAAAAATCAAAACTATATCAACTTGAAATAGAAGAAAAAGAAAAAAAGAACTAGTAGCAATTCGAGGGTGAACAAAAGGATATTGGTTGGGGTTCTCAAATTCGTTCTTATGTATTTACTCCATATACAATGGTAAAAAGATCACAGAACAAACTACGAAGTATCTACAGTAGACAAGGTAATGGATGGTGATATAATCGATTTTATCGATGCTTATCTACATTACAATATGAAAGAAAAAAAGAAGTATTATAACTAAATACACGCAAGACATTTTTATCTGTCTTACGTGTATTTTTTTCTATATTAAATTATAATTTTTTTCGTATTCAGCTGGTACATCAAATGGATTTTTCTTTATTAATACGATCGTAGAACATGACTCCATTTAAGTGATCAATTTCGTGTTGGAAACAAATTGCTGGTAAATCTGTTAAAGTTAAAGTAACTTTCTCATCATTTTCATTATAACCAACTACTTTAATTTTTGAATAACGAGGAACATACCCTTTAATTTCTTTATCTACAGATAAACATCCTTCTCCACCAGCTAAGTAACATTTTTGCAGCTGAATTTGAGATTATTTTTTTGGATTATACAATGCATAAGAAACTGTATCTTCTGGGAACTCCTCATCAGGAATGTGCACTGCGATCATTCTTTTTTTGAAACGTTAATTTGCGGTGCCGCTAATCCTATCCCTGGTTTTAATCCTAATCTTTCTGCTTTCTCATCATCTTGAGAAGCAATAACATATTCTAATAATCCACGTAAAATAGCTTTATCTTCGTCTGAAATCGGACTTTTTACTTCTTCAGCACGTTCTCTAAGTGTTGCATGTGGATCAATAATTATATCTTTAGTTGTTATCAATTTTTTTCTCCTTTATTTCTAAGTTATTCCTCTCGGTCTTATACCCTTATTTTATTATTTCACAAATAGCTCAGAATGTCAAAGTTTCCTACCCGACAGTTTTTTTAAAAATTCTATTTTACAAAAACATATTAGTGTAATTTTCAATCTTTGTTTCAAAAATTTTTCTGAATTTTTATTTTTTTGTATTTTTTTCTATATTTCATGATATCATAATAGTATTGATAATTTATAAATAAGATTTTTTTAGGAGGGTGTATTATGACTTTTGAAAATTACCAATATACTAGACCAGATACTGATCAAATAAAAAAACAATTAGAAACATTAATAGAAAAAAATTAAATTCGGCAAATAGTGTTGAAGAAACTTTAGAAATTTTTTTAACGAATACAACAAACTTCGTAATAGCGTTGAAACATTAGCTCAATTAGTAGCAATTCGTGCAACAATCGACACTACTGATAAATTTTATGAAGCTGAAAGAGATTTTTTTGGGATGACTTCAATCCTGAATTGACTTCTCTTCTTAGCAAATTCGACAAAGCAATGTTCGATTCTAAATTTAAAGAAGAACTTAAAAAAGAAATTGGGGAACACTACTTTAACCTAATTGAATCTTCTCTTAAAGTATTTAGCGATGAAATTATCGAAGACTTAAAAGAAGAAAATAAACTTACTTCTGAATATACTAAACTTACTTCAAGTGCTAAAATTCCATTTGATGGTGGAGTACATAATCTAAGCGGTATGGCTAAATATACTCAAGATGCCAACCGTGAGACTCGTCTATTAGCAAGTCAAGCTGTTGCTAAATTCTTCAAAGAAAACTTAGAACAATACGATAGCATATATGACCGTATGATCAAAGTTCGTACTCGTATTGCGAAAAAACTTGGTTTTGATAACTTCGTAGAAGTTGCTTACCTTCGTCTACGTAGAACTGACTACAATGCAAAAGACGTAGCAAACTACAGAAAACAAATTTTTGAGGAGATTGTTCCTGTAGTTGAAGAACTTAAAAAAGCACAAGCTAATCGTCTAGGACTTAAAAAACTTTCATTCCACGATGAAGGTGTAACATTCAAATCTGGTAACCCTACTCCAAAAGGTGACCGTCCTACACTTGTTGATTATGCTAAAACAATGTATAAAGAATTATCTCCTGAGACAGATGAATTCTTTACATTTATGACTGAAAAATAATCTATTAGACTTAGATACAAAACCAGGAAAAGCTGGTGGTGGTTACTGTACATTTATTCCAGATTACAAAGCACCATTTATCTTCGCTAACTTCAACCAAACTCCGCACGATGTTACAGTTTTAACTCATGAAGCTGGACATGCATTCCAAGTTTTCCAAAGTAGAAATCATATGCCAGATTACGTTTGGCCAACATTTGAAGCTTGTGAAATTCACTCAATGAGTATGGAATTTTTTTAACATGGCCATGGATGAATCTTTTCTTTAAAGAAGATACTGATAAGTTCAAATACTACCACATGACTACAGCTATTAAATTCTTACCTTATGGTGTTACTGTCGATGAGTTCCAACACGAAGTATACGAAAATCCAGAACTAACACCACAAGAACGTCGTATGAAATGGTTAGAAGTTGAAAGAAAAATACCTACCATCACGTTACTACGAAGAAATTCCAGAACTTGATGAAGGTTTATTCTTCTATAGACAAGGACACTTATTCAGTGTACCATTCTACTATATCGATTATACTCTAGCTCAAGTTTGTGCCTTCCAATTCTGGAAAAAAGCTAACGAAAATAGAGAAAAAGCATGGGCTGAATACCTGCACCTATGTAAACAAGGTGGAACTAAACCATTCTTAGAATTAGTTAAAGAAGCAAATCTAGAAAAATCCATTCAAAGATGGAACTATTTCTAATATTGTACCAGAGCTAAAAAAATACATTGACTCTGTAGATGCTTCAGGATTTTAAAACTATTACTTAAAGGCGAGTGATTCAAAAGACCTAAAATTTAACAAAGTGTATATGAGAACTCATAGACACAGTGGTTTATTAATATCTAAATTCGCTTTATAAAAGCTTTTTTTAGATATCTAATAAACTACTGCGGGAAGTGACTCAAAAATCTTGTTTTTTTAAGAAATTACGATTTTTTTGAGTCACTCCCTTTTAACCTAATTAAACATTGATTTTTAGGAGGATAAAATATGAAAGAAAAAAATAGCAGCATTTTTTTGATATTGATGGAACCCTATATAGGGATTCTTTAATGACAGAGCACTTTAAAAAAATTAATTAAATACGAAGTTGTAGATGAGAGATATTGGGTAAATGGTGTTAAAGATTCATACATCAACTGGGATAAACGTTTTTGAAGATTATGATAACTATCTATTCGGGGTGTCTGAAGCTTACGTTCAAGCAATAACAGGTCTTCATAAAAAATATATTGATTTTGCAACAGAGCAAGTAATGAAACTTAAAGCTCGATCGTGTTTATAAATTTACTAGAAATATTATTGAAAAAAACATAAAAAAAGAATGGCCATTTAATTATTTTTTTATCTCAGGTAGTCCTGACTATCTTGTTGAAGCAATGGGTAAAAAAACATCATGCATTTCTTTGCGATTGGTAGTAAATACATCATGGAAAATGATAAATTTACAGGTGAAGTAATTCCAATGTGGGATGCTGATAGTAAAAAAATAATATGATTGATAAATTAGTTGAAGAATATAATATCGATCTTTCTGAATCATTTGCATATGGTGATACAAATGGTGATTACAACATGCTAAGACGTGTAGGTAATCCAGTAGCTATGAATCCAAGTCGTGAGCTACTTAGTAAGATTAAAGAAAACAAAGAACTATCAGAAAAAAAGCTACTATACTAATCGAACGAAAAGATGTTATTTATAAAAACACGAGCAAATATTGATATTGTCGAAATATAAAATATAGAACAAGAGCCTGACCTAATCGTCAGACTCTTGTATCTTTTATTCTATATCTATTGGTTCTTTCAGACTATTCCTCAGAATCTTTCCATACAAATAGTGCTCCAACACTGTTGATAATGTAGAAGATGTATTTACCAACATTAGCGAAGTTCCCTTGAACTATTGCTTTTGTAAGTTGAACAAAATTATATAATAACCAGAACGGCCATTGTGTCGTTAACTTAAATGTATTTAACCCATTCCCCATTAATGAAAATGCAAACGCGATTGTAGTGATGTATGCAAGAGTGCTCATCTTACCGTGATATCCAATGTAATTTGTTGCATAAGAAAATACAAATGAAAGAATCGCAATTGCTGTTAATACTGTATACAGTTTTACTTTAGACATTGTATTTGGTTTGTCTGTAGACTTATTCCATACATAGATTGCGCCTAAATAGATTAAAAATGTCACTGGATATGTAATGATTGCCGCCTTATTTCCTAAAAATATAATCCCGAGTTTATCACTTAGAAACAACATAAAACCGCTATGAACACTTGGTACAATAGTGTTTATAGCGGTTGTTTTTTTCAGGGAATTTGTTGTACACGAATTATAAAGGATACCTATTTAATTCTTCGTGTTTTACTATTCCTTTTTTTCCCATTTTATTCCTAGTAACTTATTTAATAATTTCATATCTTCACTCTCTTGTAATCTGTAATATCCTTGATTTAATTTTTGTTGCCTTTGCTGTTTTTCAACGCATTTATTATTCGCTCTGAACTCATTTGTTTATTTGTTTTATACTGTAATAATCTAACATGTATTAACGCTAAAAAAACATGTTAGAAAAATGTCCTTGTATATGCTCTGGAGTTCTTACATATACCGGTCTTGTTTCTAATTGGCTTTTTTTGTCACTCTGAAACAATCTTCTATTTCTGATAGCTCTCCGTAAGCTGATATTATCTCTTCATCTGACATTGTTAATTCACTTGTCACTATTACATTTATCCCGTCGAATTGTGCATCAAAAATTGATTTGGTCTTCATCTAATGTTATTGTTGGTTTGTAAGGTAGAATCTCTCCTGTTTTTGGATCTACTAATCTTACTTCTAAATATTTCTTTCCACCTTTTTTTACTTGTCATTCTATAAAGTTGGGGTTGTGTTAATTTTTTTGCGTAATCTAGTGCGCCTTCTCGTCTTGCTTGCTCTCTTTGAGCGTATTTCTTATTCCAAGTAACTAATACTTTTTTTCTTTTACTTTCTTACCTTCTATTTTTTTCTTTCTCTTATGAATGATTTCTTAGCGAAGGTCATTTCTTCATTCACTTCCCAGTCTTTATCTTCTAATATGAAGTTTTGTATATCTTTAGGTGCTCCTCTTTTTCCTCTATGTTTTTGTGAAAATACCCATCCATCATTTCCTTCGGACATATAACTTACATTTTTTGAACTATTCATAGCTTTATCCGCCACTACTATTAATCTTTCTATTCCGAATTGTTTTTTTATTGTTTCTATCGCTGGTAGGTAAGTTATTGGATCTGTTTGATTTCCTTTGAATAATTTATAACTTATCGGTATTCCGTTTGTATCCATAAATAACCCCAGCTGTATAATTGGTTCTGGACGATGTTCTTTACTTGGTCCTTTTCGTCTCATTTCTTTTTCTAGCTTTTCTTGTGACAATTCATCGTATTTAGCTTTGTGCTGTAATTTTTCTATACTGTCTGTTTCAAAGTAGTAGTTCGTTACATCATAAAAATACTAAGTTTGCAGTTCTATTAGTTATTTTTTTGAGATTTCTTTATGAAGGTGAATTTGTAAGTCTTCTTTTATTTTATCTAATTTATCTAAACTTCTGTATATACTATTTAAGCTAATATCCCAATTACCGTAAAGTTCTTCTTGAGCTTTATAGGTTGAGATTTTACTGTTTGGTTTTAGTATTCTTTGTATAGTTAGTAGTCTTAGGATATCTGATATTTTTGTCACTTCTTTTTGTCTTCATACTTTTTCTAAAAAAATTTATCGATCTTAAGTTCTTTGAATATAGAATCTATTATTTTCCAACCATATATTTTGTCTGGTTCGTTCATAGGAGCATTTAAATCATATGTTATTTCAATATGACTATCTTTGTTAAATTTTCCCTCTTTAGCTTCTTTTTTTAATCTTTCTAAAATTCCCGATTCTTCTTGTTCAAGTTTATCTAGCCTTCCATAAGTATGAATTATTCGTTGTTTTACTTTATCTCCTTCTCGATATCCTTCTACCAAATATACGTGTTGTTTGCCTTCTCTGTTTTTTTGTTACTTTTATAAATGCCATATCTATATTATATCACAGATAACCGTTTACAACAATACAAAAAAATAAAAAAATAATAGACTTTTCACCTTGGTATTTCTGGTTTTTTGTCTATTATTTTTCTTCCTAAGTGATAAACTCGGGATTGTATTTGGTTTGTCTGTAGACTTATTCCATACATAGATTGCGCCTAAATAGATTAAAAATGTCACTGGATATGTAATGATTGCCGCCTTATTTCCTAAAATATAATCAATCACTCCCGATAACACTGCATTAATAATACCTAAATAGTTTCCAAGTTTACTTAATTCCCCTGTGAATCTTGTCGATAACATTGAAATACCAACATTGATAACAGAAATAAATCCAAATGGAACAAGTGCAGTCCACGGTCCCCAATCAACGAATTTATCCAATCTTGTTGCTAAATATCCAGATGCGATAGCTATACTAATTACTAAAGCAACTCCTAATAAATCAAACCATTTTGATGTTGCAAATATTTTTAACTTTTGTTTCATAAAGCATGTTATTCCTTTTTTTAAATTATTACATTTTATAATGTAATAGTAATTTTTTTAGGTTCTTATTATCTTTTTTTATCACTTACTAAAAAAACCTTATTTTTCATTATACATCAAACATTTTCAACTTTCAATATAATTATTTTTTTACGCTTTCATACAGTTATTATATAACAAAAAAATAATTTCTTAAAAATATAATTACTACATTTACTTTTATTAAAGTTTTTCAATCTGATACATAAAAAAATTATTCAACTTTTTACTTCTTTAGAAATTTTTTTATTTTTTTATGATAAAAACTTTTATTTTTTTAAAAAAATTTCTTTCTAATTACTTTACTTTCTAATTGATAATGATTATAATTTATAATAGAACAAATATTAATTATGAAAGTGAGTTTAAATTAATGAAAAAAATAAATTATTTTTTTAAATCTCTAATGGCTGGAACTATCGTAATCAGCGGATGTGCTACTAAATCTGATAAAAAAAGAAGAGAATAAATCAGCACAAGTTGATGCATCAAAAGGAACAAAAAGAACAACTTAAACAAGCTACTGAACTTTACAAAAAAATTGTAGAAAATCAAGTAGATACACTACTTAAAGATACAGAAAAAAATTTGCTGAAACTATTAAAGCTGGAAATTTAGAAGAAGCTAAAAAAACAATACCCTGTCATTCGTATGGCATATGAACGTTCAGAACCAATTGCAGAAAGCTTCGGAGAATTAGATGTAAATATCGACTTCCGTCTTGCTGACTACTTAGAAGAAAAACAAAACTGAAGACGGATGGCGTGGATTCCATAGAATAGAAAAAAATTATGTGGGAAAAAAATACTACTAAAGGTACTGAAGAATATGCGATCAATTAGTAAAAGACATTAAAGAACTAAAAAGCTAAAGTTGCTACTGTAGAAGTCACTCCTGACTTAATGGTAACTGGAGCTGTTGACTTACTTAACGAAGTTGCAACACAAAAAAATTACAGGTGAAGAAGAAATCTTCTCTCACACTGACCTTTACGACTTCAAAGCTAACATCGAAGGTGCTGAAGAAATCTTCAAAAATCTTTTAAACCTTTAATTGAGAAAAAAAGATAGTAAATTAGCAAGTGATTTAGTAGAAAAAAATTCGCAACAATTAACAGCTTATTAGATAAATACAAAACTGATGACAAACACTATAAACTATATACTGACTTAACTAAAGAAAATACGAAAGAACTTTCTGAAGCAGTAACTAAATTAGGTGAACCACTTTCACAAATGGGTGTAATTTTAGACGAAGAGGCTAAGTAATATGGAAAAATCTGGTAAAAAATGGATTGATAAAAAAATAACAAGACGTGATTTCCTAAAAAAAGCAGGAATGACTGGAGCTGGAGCCGTTGTTGGAGCTTCTGCTCTTGGAGGATTTTTTTCGCAAACAAAGCCGAAAATAATAGAGTTATTGCTGACGGCGATGAAAAAATTAGTTTCTACGGCAAACACCAAGCTGGAATTACTACTCTAATGCAAAAATGCGCTTATTTAGTAGTATTAGATTTACACTCTACTAAGCGTGATGATGTCATTAACATGTTTAAAGAATGGACTAAATATAGTGAAAAATTAATGAACGGTGAATTAGTTGAACCTGCTCTTAAAAACCATTATTTACCTCCAAAAGATACTGGAGAAACGGTAGGATTAAACCCCTACCGCTTAACTCTAACTTTTGGGATTAGTCCAAGTTTTCTTAAAAAAATGAACTTAGAAAACAAAAACCTTGAAGAATTTAAAGATCTACCACCATTTGCTAGAGAACAGCTTAAAGAAAAATATACAGGTGGAGATATTTGTATCCAAGCATGTGCAGATGATGAGCAAGTATGCTTCCATGCAATACGTAATTTAGTTAGAAAAGCTCGTTCTACAGTAACTATGAAATGGAGCCAATCAGGTTTCGCTGCAATCGGTAATCGTGTTGAAACACCACGTAATCTTTTTGGTTTTAAAGATGGTACTGCTAATGCCACTAGAGAGGAGCAATTTGACAAAATCGTATGGTGCGACAAAAACAACTGGATGAAAGATGGAAGCTATATGGCTGTCAGACGTATTCAAATGCACCTTGAAACATGGGATAGAACCAATTTAAATGAACAAGAAAACACTTTTGGAAGATATAAAGAAAGTGAGTGCCCCATTTGGTGAAACTGATGAATTTGCACCAATAGACCTTGATAAAAAAGGTCCAGATGGCAAACCTTTAATACCTGTAACTTCACATGTCCATTTAGCACACAAACCGGGTGTTGAATTACTTAGACGATCGTATTCTTATTCAGACGGCATAAATGAAACTACAGGACAGTTTGACTCAGGTCTACTATTTATTTCTTTCCAAAAAGATCCAAAAACAGTTTATTACAATTCAAAAATAGCTTAGGGACTGAAGATAAAATGAATGAATACATTACTCATATAGGTAGTGGACTATTCGCATGTTTTGGAGGAATCAAGGAGGGTGAATATATTGGCCAAAAAAACTTTTTTTGACTAAGATTTTTTTAGCCTTTATCGTACTTTTTTTTAGCTTTTAGTTCCCTTATTTAAAAAAACTATTGTAGCTAAAGAGTCATACAGTAATCTTTTTATTAAAAATTACCGATGCAAATACAGCGATAAAAAAACAACGAGCAGGATAAAGCTAAAAAAATTAATAGAAGAATTTAAAACAGAATTTGAATCTACAAAAAAATTCAGATTCTGAAGCTGGAAAAAAAGTTAAGCAAACTTTAAAAATCAAATGATATCAATGAAGATCAACTAAGAGAGCTATCAACTGTCCCTACTTACTTTTGAAAATGAACAAAACCCTCTAAATGTAGAAGCAGAAAAGAAAGCTTTTAAAACAAAAACTCTTCCCTGCTTTTTGATAAACTAGAAAAAAAGCTGTTAATACTAAAAAAATGTAGAAACTATGAAAGCAGAGTATGTAAAAATACAATGCTGCTTGGGTTAGAAATGAAGGTATTGTAAGAACACTCGAACCTGCCTACTACGGTAAAATCGAGACAACAATGTCATTTCTTCGCAGTTCAATGGAAGTTGAGCCTTACGACTATCAAACTACAAAAATGTATTTAACAGATTTAAAAAACTACCTTGATGACTTTTTAGCAGGAAAAAGACTAGAACAATCTTCAGATGTAAAAACACTTGAACAAGGTATAAAACTTCTTGAAGAAAGTTACTCAGCATTCAAAGATGGCAACAATACCCAAGGATCTCAAAAAAATGAAGAAATTTATTGAAGTTTGGCCTATAATCGAAGGTGAAGTTCGTACACGTAACGCTTCGTTATATACTAAGGTAGAGAGTGAAACTCCTATTATTATGGTTAAAGGTAGCGAACAAAAATACCAAGATCAACTTAAAAACTTGATTTCAGAGCTTTCTAAAATCGATACGAAGTCTAACTATACTGCATTAGATTCTATGCTGATTTTACTTCGTGAAGGTGTAGAGGCACTTATTATCGTTCTTTCTTTAGCCAGCGCATTAAAAGCAGCAAAACAAAGAAAAGGACTAATTTGGATATACGCTGGGGCACTAGTTGGAATTCTTTCTAGTATACTAGCTGCTGTAGTCTTAAAATACTCATTCCCTGCTCTATCATCTGGTACTAACCGTGAAATCATCGAAGGTGTTGTTGGTATCTTCGCAGTAATAATGATGATAGGTATCGGAATTTGGCTACATAGCAAAAGTTCAGTTAAAGCATGGAAAAAATACATGGATACTAAACTAAATCTAGTACTTTCAACTGGAAGCTTCGTATCTATGTTCACACTTAGCTTCCTAGCTGTATTTAGAGAAGGGGCAGAAACTATACTATTCTACGCTGGTATAATGCCATTAATTTCAACAGCTAACCTATTAATCGGAATAGCTCTTGCTATCGTTGCACTAATTATTATCGGTATAATAATGGTAAAAGCCTCAGGAAAACTTCCTATCAGTAAAGTATTTCTAGTGCTATCTTGGTTAATCTATATTCTTGGTTTCAAGATGCTTGGAGTAAGTATACACGCTCTACAAATAACTGATATTGTTTCAAATCATATTATAGACTACCTACCTACTATTGAAATCTTAGGGATTTATCCTAGTTACGAAGTAGTCCTAGCTCAACTAATTTATATCGTAGTTGTGGCAATTAGTATATTTTATGAAAAAAATCTAAGAATAAATAGGTAACGAATGATGAAATATGGAGATAAAAATTTCTACCGTAGATCATCTGACTGAACTACGAAAGAGACTAATACTAAGCCTTGTGTTTTTTTATTGTCTCTTTCATAGTTAGTTTATTGTGGTCAGCGGATATTTATAAATTTTTTTAACTAGTAATTTTTAATAATAAATTGATTGTTCTTGGACCCTAATGATATACTATGGATATATCTAACACTCGCAGGTATTTGCGCCTTTACCTTTTCGATACCATTTATCTGTTATCAAATTTGGGCATTTATAAAGCCTGCTTTAGAAGAAAAAGAAGCTCGTGCATTACTAGCTTATATACCAGCGGTATTCATTTGCTTCACAGTAGGTTTAATCTTCGGGTTCTTTCTAGTAACCCCTGCTATTTTAAATGTGCTTCTTTCTATTGGTGATGACTTATTCAATACACAATTAACAGCTCAAAATTACCTATCGTTTGTAATTAATACTACGATTCCGATAGCAATACTTTTTGAATTTCCTGTTGTTGTAGCATTTTTAACATCACTAGGTATTCTAACACCATCATTTTTAACACGTAATAGAAGATATGCATATTTTTATACTAATAGTAATAGCTGTTGTTATTACACCTGCTGACTTTATCAGTGATATCGTTATGTCAATACCATTAATTTTAATTTATGAAATTAGTATCGTTATTAGCAAATATATTTACAACAAAAAGAGGTGAAAAATAATGGGATTTTTTTACGTGATATCGTACTCCTGGAGTTATAGTTCTTATTATAGCTGCTCTAATTATCTTCGGTCCTAAACGTCTACCTGAACTTGGAGAATCAATAGGAAAAAAATGTTCACATCATTTAAAAAAATCAATTTCAGGTCTAACTGAAGAAGAAAAATTCAACAAAACAAGATGATAAAAAGACAACTAAAAATAGACTTTTACAATATGTTTTAAAAGCATATCTGTAAAGTCTATTATTTTTTTGTCTTATTTTGATAATTCAGTTAGATCATATGGTGTTTGTTGATAAACTTGGTTTAACCAGTTATGATAAAATAAATAAGCCACACCTCTCCATCTATTTTTTTAGGAGTCTTAGTATCATCATTTCCTGGGTAATAATTCACTGGAACTTCTATAGGTAAGTTACTATTTTTATCACGAACATACTCATTGTGAAGTGTATCAGCATCATATTCAATATGCCCTGTCACAAATATTTTTCTTAAATCTTTAGTCGCAACAAGAAGCGTTCCAACATCTTCTGATTTAGCAAGAATATCTAATTCAGAAATAGTAGGAAGTTTCTCCTCTTCTATTTTTGTATGTCTAGAATGCGGCGCTAAGAAAGTATCTGTAAATCCACGTGTTAATGTATGATTTTCAATTAATACATCATGTTCAAAAACTCCAAATATCTTATCATTAACTTGCTCTTTTTTTACACCATAATGATAATATAAGCTAGCTTGTGCAGCCCAACAGATATTTAAAGTCGAGAACACATGAGTTTTACTCCATTCAAAAAAATGCTATTCAGTTCTCCCCAGTAATTAACTTCTTCAAATTCTAAATGTTCAATTGGTGCTCCCGTAATAATAAGGCCATCGTAATACTTATCTTTTACTTCATCAAATGTTTTATAAAATTTCTCTAAGTATGATTGAGCTGTATTTTTCGCTACATGACTAGTCGTATGTAAAAAAATTCAACAGTTATTTGAAGTGGAGAATTTCCTAGAAGCCTCAATAATTGGCGTTCAGTTTCTTCTTTCTTCGGCATTAAATTTAAGATCAATATTCTTAACGGTCTAATATCTTGGTTCTTCGCTCTATTTTCCTCTATTACTACTACGCCCTCTTCTAACAGCTTATTTTTTACCGGTAATTCATTTTGTATACATATTGGCATTGTTCGTCTCCTTAACTACTCTTTTTCTTAAATAAAAAACTCGCCACTATTACAAACTTATGTAATAGGGACGAGTCTATCGTGTTACCACCCATGTTCGTGAATATATTAATTCACCTTTATCGATACGTGTTCATATCGTTATGCTATATCGCGCACCTACGTAATTACCTATTAGATAATTATTACTCCGAGACCATTTTTCAATTATATCTTTTCTTACTTTCTTCCACCAACCGAAAGCTCTCTGTTTTGAATCAATTATAATCTACTTATCTCTTCAATGTGTTTCATATTATTTTACTTAACATTATAAAGAATTTAACACTATTTGTCAATAGAAAGCGCCTTAAAAATCTTAGAATCAAAGAAATCTTCGTTTCTCTATTATCTATAAATTATTTATTAAACTCAATAAGTTCGAACTTGTTTCCATCATAATCAAGAACACTAACTGAAGTATTTACTATTACTCCACGTCCTACCTCTTTAATACCTTTTTGAGTTAAGAAAGAACGAATTAATCCACCATGACATACTGCTAACATAGTTTTGTCTGGGTGTTCCTCATATTTTTCTCTAAAGAATACTTCTACTCTATCTGCCGCATCTGAATCTAATTCCATACCTCTCGTTTCTCCAGCCTTAAGACCAAACTCCATATTCAGCAAAAAGACACACCTTCATATTCTCCGTATGATTTTTTTCTATTAATCTTTTATCTTTTAATTACTGATAATTTCTTATTATCTTCACTATTTGAATTATCTAGCATATATCTTGCTGTGTCATATGCCCTACCTAAAACACTACTATAAGCTATATCAATATCATAGCCTTCTATTTTTTTCCCTGCAGCAATACCTTGACGAATTCCTTCTTCATTTAAAGGAATATCAGTATGTCCCTTGAACCATTTTATTCTTATTATAATCTGTCTCTCCGTGTCTCGCTAAAAATTATGCGCATATTCCCATCTCCTTTTAAAAAAATAAAGGGAACAACTAAATAAAATCAATTCTCTAAAAAAATCACGATTTTTTTCAGTCGTTCCCTACTTATATTTATATATTAAACTTCTCTAATATAAATTCTTTGTCCATCATAGTGTACTACATTTAATGCAGTATTATTAATTAACATATTAGATTCAGGATATAATCCTAAAGTACGTAAAAATATACGAATAAATGCACCATGACAAACAACTAAAAATTGTTTCATCTTTTGTGATTTAAATATTTTTCATTGAAGAATGAACTTGCTCTTTTCATAAACATCTTCATCTTTTTTTCTATAGACTCTAAACGACTTTGAGCTTCTAATGCAGAAAAAAATATTCTTCAAAAGTACTCTCTTCGAAATCACCGAAGAATTTCTCTATTAAACGAGCATCTTCAGTAATTTCTTTATTAACATTAACCTCATTGTTAGAATTATCAAGCATAAGTCTGGCTGTCTCTACAGCACGTTTTAACGGACTACTAAAGGCAAAATCAATATCATACTCCGTTAACTTTTTGACCCTGCAAATCTTGCTTGATTTCTTCCAGTTTCATTTCAATTCAATATCACTATGACCTTGAATTAATTTATTTTTTTGTTGTAGTCTGTTTCGCCATGTCTTACTAATAGTATTTTTCATATCATTTACCTATTCAAAAATGAAATCTTCATCTTCAATTGATTCAACATTCATACTTACAACATATCCATCACCTTTAACACTGAAGAAGTCATGGTTTTTTTAGTGTTAGTATTCATTGCATTTTCAATGATTGGATTAATTTCTTTATCTTCGAAGTATCCAGGGTATCCTAAGTTAGCTAAAGCACGGTTAGCATTGTACTCTACGTAGTCTTTAACATCTTCATATAGACCAATCTCGTCGTAAATATCTTTAGTATATTTTTAATTCATTTTCATATAAATCTAATAATAATTTATACATTTCTTTTTTTCAGCACGCTCTTGCTCTTCTGGAGTTAAAGTTTTGAATAATTCTTGAGCATCAAATCCTGTGAAAACTCCCGTGGATAGTCTCATCTAACAAAAATCTTTACGGATGATTTCTCCAGAAGTCGTTACTTTACCTTGTCCAGCTAAATATAATGGATAGAAGAATCCACTATAGAAAATATAACTTTCTAAGAATACTGAAGCTACACGAGCCATATATAAGTCATAAGTCGGAACTTCTGGTTTAAATAACTTCATGTAATAGTCTTCAATTAATTTCGCTTTAAATTGAAGCTCTGGATTACTTGGAACCCATTCGTCTAACAAGTAATCTGTTTCTTGTGAAGAGATTAATGATGTAAAGATTGTTGAGTAACTTTTCGCGTGAATTTGCTCCATCATTCCCATAAAGCTGTACACAGCTTGTTTTCTCATATCTTCAGTATGTAGAGATACAAGAGGCATACCTTTATCACCTTGTTGAGTATCAAGACCAGTTAAACCAGCTAATACTTTTTTGTAAGCTTCACGTTCTTTATCATTTAAATCTTCGTTCCAACTCTTAATATCTTTTGATACTTTAAACTCAGTATCAACCCAAAATTGAGCAATATTTTGACGCCAATACATAAATGTTAAATCATCTTGTTTATTCCAGTTTACAGCTTTCATAATTAGTAATTTTTCCTCTCTTTTCTATATAGCACATGAAGTACATTCTTCTACAGAAAGTAGTTTATTTCTTGTGTAATATAGTGATTTCAATCCTTTTGTGATGAGCATAAATATAATATCTAGCAAGCTCTCTTGTTGTGATATCAGAATTTACAAATAAAAATCACAGAAATACCTTGGTCTACGTGTTCTTGAATAACTGCCATTAAATCAATAAGTTTCATTTGATCAATAGTAAATGCAGATTTATAGAACCATTGAGTTTTTTTGGACTTAAGTATGGCATTGGATAGAATGTTTCAGCATTTCCATAACTTCTACGTTCAATTTTATCAACAATAGGTAATACACTTGATGTTGAGTTTTGAACATAAGAAATACTTTTGTGTTGGTGCAATCGCCATTCTATATGCGTGATATAGTCCATTTTCTTTTACTCTATTTTTTAGACTTCTCCAGTCTTCTCTTGTTGGAATGTGAATTCCTTCGAATAACTCTTTTACTTTATCAGTCACTGGTAAGTAGTCATTTTCAATATATTTAGTGAAGTATCGGCCATTGTAGTAATCTGATTTCTCAAAGTCTTTAAATGTTTCATTACGTTTTTTAGCAATTTGCATTGAACGTTCTAATGTGTAGTAGTTCATCATCATGAAGAATACATTTGCGAAATCTTTTGCTTCTTCACTCTCATAAGCGATTAAATTTTTAGCTAAGTATCCATTTAAGTTCATTGCTCCTAATCCAACAGAGTGGAACTCATCATTAGCTTTTACTACACCAGGTGCATTCTTAATCTTAGTAGAATTACTTACGAATGTTAATGCATCCATACCAGAGTAAATAGATTCTTTGATTTTTTTACTTTCCATTACATTTACAATGTTTAATGAAGCCAAGTTACAAGAAATATCACGTTTAATAATATCATCTTCACCGTAGTCTTTAATTATTGAAGTTTCTTGTAATTGGAAAAATCTCAGTACATAAGTTACTCATTTTAACTTGTCCAATTTCACGAAGTGCGTGATCTTTATTCGCGTTATCTTTAAACATTAAGTATGGGTATCCTGATTGTAATTGAGTTTGTGCGATTAAGTTAAGCATATCACGAGCATCAAATTTACGTTTCATGATATTTTCGTTCGCTACAAATTCATCATAGTACTTAGCGATATCAATATCATCAAGAACTAATCCCATACTCTTCATAAATAGAGTGTGGTCCAAACATGTAGAAATCTTTTGTTCTCACGAGCTAAATCGAAAAGAATAATGATGGTACGATAATACCTGTAGAAATCGTTGGAAGACGTAATTCTTCATCGGCATTAACTTTTTTTAGTATCTAAAAAAATTCTAATACGTCATAGTGGAAAAATGTTTAAGTAAACAGCTCCAGCTCCAGGACGTTGTCCAAGTTGATCCGCATATGCAAAACCTTGTTCTAAAGATTTAGCTACAGGAATAACACCTTTAGCAACCCCTTTAATTCCTTTGATACTCTCACCACGTGCACGAAGTTTTGATAAGTTAATTGCAACCCCTCCACCAATTTTTGAAAGTTGTTTAGCCGTTGAATCGATGTAATTGATTGAGTTAAGTGAATCTCCTACTTCTAATAAGAAACATGATACTAACTCACCACGACGACTTCTTCCAGAGTTCAGGAAAGTTGGTGTCGCTGGTTGTAATCTTTGCTCAAGCATTGAAATCATAAGCTCTTTAGCTAAAGCAACATCTCCATCAGCTAAATACATAGCAACGATGAATACGTGTTGGTTAAAGTTTTCTAAATATTGTTTTTTATCATTTGTTTTTAATGCATAATCTTTATAGAATTTACTTGCTGCCATGTAACTTTTGAATTCAAATTTAAAGTTTGCAGCTAATTCTAAACATTCTAGAATTTCATCTTCAATATATTTATCAAAGATATTATAGTAGAAGTTCTCTTCTACTAGATATCTAAGTCTTTTTCATTTCTGAACTAAATTTTTACAGTTCGAAAGTCTACTTCACGAAGAAATTCTTCAATAGCCTCAATGTCTTTTTCTAATTTGAAAAAAATCCATTGTCACCTCTTTTTGTTACTTCATTATTTAGTTCAATATGGTTAAATTTCTCCATTCTTTACACTCTCCAAATATATTTTTTTAAATTTTATTAAGTCTTTTGTATTTCCGTGTAATTCTATTTTCATAAGTAATGGTGCGTTATACTTCTCGCTAATCGTTTCTGAAGCTTTAGCAAATCTATTACCCCAGTTTTTTTATTTCCACTACCTACTACCCCTTTTAAATGCTTATGATTAGTTTTCTAAAAAAACTCTGCTACACCTTCAGGGACTTGTCCAAAACCTATCGTTGGGGTTATTAAAATATAATCGAAATCAACTTCATAATCGATATCAAATAGGTCAATAACATCCTCTTCTGGGATTTTACACATGTCTACAAATCTCTTGCAATTTCCAGTTAATGAAAAATACAATTATCTTCATTTTTTTCTCACACTCCCTGTAAAAATATTTCCGAGAATATTTCCCGGAAATTTAAGAACTTATATCAATTATACACTTTTATTTTATTATTTTTTTCAATGATTATTTTTTTCCTATAAAAAGGCTTCAATTCTTTTTTTGGAAATTTCTATACTTATTTAATATTTTAGAAATCTGTTACTTTACTTAGGCATCTATAAACTAAAAAAATATTATTGTAAAAAAATTTTTTTACCTTTCATTTTTATAATATTTTTTTTATAATATTATAGATAAAAAAACTTTCAAACAAAAATTACTCTGTTTAAAGTTTTTCTTCTATAATCATATTAATTTATTCTATCGCTTTTTTTCTTCTCGCAAATTCAGAGAAATAGAATTTATCGACTCTATGACGACTCTCTGTATAATGTAGGAAATCTGTTCCTTCTGTATACACATCACTTCGTAATACTGCAATATGTTTATGACCATTTAAATCAATATATGTAGTATCTTCTTCATTAACAGGTTCGATTTTAAAATCTTTATTCCCATAAGAGATTTTAATTCCTAAATCCTTTTCTAGATATTCATATAATGATTCCTCTACACGATTTGTAGGTAGGTCCCCTATTGTACTTTTTCTAATATAATCTTTATCTAATATTACTGCTTCTCCATCCACTATTCTTTGGCGTACTAAATAGATTAACTTTTTCATCTGGTTTAACAAGACCAAGTCTTACTAAAAAATCTGGAGCATCCACTTCTTTATTCACTAACACTTTAGTAGTTGCATCTACATCTTGAAATTGGCGACGTTCTTTAAAACTTAAAATTCCTGTTACAGGTAATCTAAATCTGTGAACATCTAACACTATAGATCCTTTCCCTTGTATTTTGTGAATATAACCATTTTCTAATAATAGAAGTAATGCTTTTTCTTATAGTTTCCCTAGAAACATTATATTCTCTTGCGAGTTCATTTTCACTTGGTAAGAGAGAGTTAGACCTATATTGCCTATTCTCTATTTTTTTCTCTTAACTCTAAATAGATCTTAAAAAAACTTATTCATGATTTCCCCAAAAATAAATAACTATATGTGTATATTTTACCATAATTTACATAAATATTAAATATTTTTTTACTCAAAAAACTTTTTATAAATCCTTATATTTTTTTGTTAATTTGTGTAAATATGTAAACCAAATTTAAAGCAAACCTCATTTCTACAACTATATTTATGTGTTATAATGTTTATTGGAGGTGCAATAATGAGAAAATATATTATACAGTTCCTTATTGTTATAGAAAAATTTTTTTCACTATTTATTAGTGGAATACTAGCCATAATATTTTACAATTGTTTTAATTTAAATTTTTTTATAAAAAAATTTCTATCAAAAAGAAAAATTTAGCTCCTAAAATTGGAACCACATATGATGATCTAATACAAAAATACTACTAATTTACTTGATTATCTCAATCATAAAAACAACGTTAAATCTTGATTGGTATTCTGATAAAGACATACTTCATATGCAAGATGTAAGAACACTATACAATGTAAGTTACAAAAACTATGGTATTCTTCTTTGTATTATTCATTATTTCAACCATATTATTAGTATTTCTTTGCAAGAAAAAAATACTTTTTTTTATATCTCAAGAACATTTAACAAAATACTACTATCGTTTATTATAGTAATTGGCATTTTATCATGTATTATTTCATATAATTTCACATCATTTTGGATAAAAATTTCATCAACTTCTATTTTCTAACGATCTTTTGGTTGTTAAGTCCTGACGAATCAAATTTAATACAAATGGTTCCTGAAGAATTTTTTTCATAAGTCTAATTACTACAATAATCATACACATATTTATATTATTTATTACATTATTTGTTCTAAATACTCTAGTGAGAAAAAAAGGTTTAAAAAAATAATTAGTCTTAAAGATGATATTTAAAAATTTAATTTATTATAATTATGTGATATAATAAATTCTAGTTTCAAACAAATAAATTATGAAAAGGATATAATATGGCTCAAAATGATAAAAAAATATTGTTACTGAAGATAAAGTAACATTTAGATTATGTGATGATTGCCTTGGTGTTAATCTTAAAACTCTAATCCCAAAAATTAAAAAAAGAAAGCTCCAAATGCTGAATTTATCATAGGATGTCAATCTTATTGTGGACCTGGAAGAACTCAGACGTTTACACTTGTTAATAGTAGAATTTGTATTGCTGATACTGAAGTTGAGCTAATGCCTTTAGTTGATGAAAAAAACTTAGAGATCGAATGAGTGCAGAAGACGAAGAAAAAAATACAGAAAAACGTCTTGAACGTCGACTTGAACGTACTTTCTACTTTCATTATCCCTGAAAAATGCAACAATAAAAAGTTGGTGAAGAAGTAGATACTAACAAAGATGGAGTAATTGCTCGTAAAAGCAGGGAAAATTCTTATTTAGATGATCTTATTATCGAAGGTGAAGTTGATAACACTAAACCTGGAACTTATGAATTAATATACAGAGTAACTATAGATAATAAAGAACACAAACGAAAAAAAGACTTATTACTGTTATTGATGAAAAACGTATAATCAATATTCATAAAATAATCAAAACATAAACCTATGGAGTTAAAAAGCTGTATATACCGCTACTCGTAGGTTTTTTTCTTTAGTTTTTCATGAAAAAAATATTTTATACTGTTTTTTTGAAAATAACGTTTACTTTTTGTAAATATGATATAATATAAGTAAAGACATAGAAGTCGGAGGTTATGATCATGGAAAATAAATATTCTAAAATTTTAGTCGCAGTTGACGGTTCAAAACAAGCTGAATGGGCTTTTAAAAATGCCGTAGCCATTGCTCAAAGAAACGAGGATGCAGAGTTATACATCGCGTCTGTTATTGATGCGACAATCGCAACTTCTGGTTTATCAGATCCATACATTTTTCAACTCATTCTACAAACGTACTAAAGAATTAGTTGATAGCTATGTAGAATCTGCTAAAGAAGATGGATTAACTAAAGTATTCGGTATCGTTGAACAAGGTATTCCTAAAATAGTTCTTAGTGAAGATATTGTTGACGAAAAAGGTATCGATCTTGTAGTTTGTGGATCTTCTGGTTTAACTGGATTCAAACGTATGCTTATGGGATCAGTGTCTGAAGGTATCGTTAGATATGCTAAATCTGACGTAATCATCATTAAACAACGTTCTATCCCAGCGGATTTCGAAGCAACTATTGCTAAAAAAATTCCAAGAAGAACAAGATAAATAAGTATCTCTAAAAAAAGATTTAAGTTAATATACTTAATTTAAATTCATTTAAAAATTTTTTTCCTTTTTTTTATAGTGAACGACGCATACATCGTATGCGCCGTTTACTTTTTATTAGTATATTTTTTTCACCTTTAAACTATCATAATTTAAGGCTGCAAGTTGCACAGAATTTGGACCAAAAATACTTAGTATAATCATGAAGTTGTTGCTTATCATCATAAATATAAAGTCCCTATCTCCGATACAATTTTTCTTCATCTATTTCTACTACTAAGTGACTCATCATCGTCGAATAAATATTTCTCTCTTTACCATTGATTAAACATGTTTTTCCCTTTTTAGTCTATCTCGTAATATTCCATCACCATAACCTATATTAACAACCCCTACCTTCTTATTAGTATCAGCTATATATGAATTAGAATACCCTATGCACTCACCTTTATTCAAGGTTACTATATTAATAATTTCACCATAAACAGTAATTGGGTTTTTAATAACTAAAGCCTTAAGCGTAACTGGATTTTCCTTCACATTATAAGGCATAGCTCCATAAAGAATAATCCCTAATCTTTGGTGTGTTGTTTTTTTCAAAAAGCACCATCACGTAAAAAAATGAAGCACTATTTTTGCAAGTGAACTACTTCAAAAATCATGATATTTTTTTGTGCTTCGTCAAGAACTTTCAATACCAATTCTTTTTCTTTTTCATAAAAACCATCAAACTCATCAGCAAATGAAAAATGAGACCAAAATCCTTTTAACTTTAGTTTGTTTTCTTTGCAGAAATTTATAATTTCTAGCACTTCTTCCAGATTTCTTGCTCCTGCACGTCTCATACTACCCGCAAATTCCAATTGCAGCGTTAAGTCTCTAACATTTTCAAGATTTTCTTTTTAAATATTCAAGACCCGCAATATTTATCTCAATATTAAATTGTCTAACTAAATCAAAGTCATAAGTTGGATTTAGAAGAAAAAAATATTAACTCTATCTCCTAATGTTTCCCTTTATTACTTTACACTCTTCTTCTTTTTGTCGTTGCAAAGTAATTTATTCCTACTTTTGAGTATACTTTTTACACATTCTCTTAAATCTAAATTATACGCATTATTCTTCACTACAGCTATTATATCCTGTGCTTGTTCTTTTTAAATTTATTGCATTTTGTCGTATGTTATTATAATTTAACTCAATTGTTGCCATAAAAAATCCTTTCTTAGATAAAAAGGGAGTGACTCAAAAATCGTGATTTCGGAGAAATAGATTTTTGTCAAGTCACTCCCGCAAAGTTTACTAGATATCCAAAAAAACTTTTTATAAAGGAAATTTAGATATCAATAAATTGTATTGTCTATGAGTTTTCATATAAACTTTTTAAAAATTTAGGTCTTTGGGACCATCCCTTTTTTTATATTAAAAATCAACAAAGTTATTTTGTTATAGTGGCTCAATATACCTAGATAATATTTGACCCCTACTTTTTAATATTTTTTTTCATCGAAGTTGAAAGTTGGAGTGTGTAATCCTGAGACATAGTTTTTCTCTTCATTTCTTAAACCTAAAAAACTATAATTTATTGGAGACAATCTACTAAAGAACGAAAAGTCTTCCCCATATAGATAAGCTTCTTCTAACTCAATATAGTCTATATTTTCTTTTTTTCTATAACTTCTTTAATTACTTTATAAGGAACTTCATCATTAATTACCGCTGGATAACCTTCAGCAAAGTCAACACGAATACTTGCTCCAGTAAGATGTTCAAGTCCTACACGCGTATTTTCAATTGCAGCTTTTATCGTAGCCAGATTTTCCATTCTGTATGTTCTAATAGTTCCTTCTAGGTAGGCATTCTCCGCAACAACATTCATAGCATCTCCACCGTACATTTTACCGATATGAATAATATTAGTATTACGCGCTTTTGTATGTAACGCATTAAGTTTTAACATCTCTTGGAAAAACATTGTAGCCACATTAAGCGCATCTATTCCAGTATTTTTTAAGCCTACATGTGCTGCACGTCCTTTAATATAGATTCTGTATTCGTTTGCACTAGCCATAATTTCTTTTGGTTTAGAAATAATATGACTTTCTGGATAATCTGGGTTCATATGCAGGGCATAACTTGCTAAAAATGTTATATGGTGAAAAAAATCAAAATCATTAATTAATAAATTCCCCCCACCGAAAGTTTCTTCAGCTGGTTGAAATACAAAAATACTATTCACCTTCGTATCATTATTTTTGTAATAATCTGCCGCTTCTATAACACTTCCTAAAAGCATAGTAGTATGTCCATCATGACCACATGCATGCATCACACCATCGTTATTTGATTTAAAAATCAACATCATTCTCCTCTGAGATTGGCAATGCATCAATATCCGCTCTGAATAAAAATCGTATCCTTAGTTTCTACACTTGCCTTGAATATAACCACCAATCCTGTCTCAAGAGTTTCTTGATATTCTATACCATACTCTTTTAAGACACTAGCGATAAATTCTTTAGTTTTATGCTCTTCCAAAGATAACTCTGGATTTTGGTGCAGATGTCTACGCCATGATGTTAAATTCTCTTCAGTAATTACTTTCATCTTCTCTTCCTACTTTATTATAAGTTTCTTAATTCTGCTATAATATCTACTTTTTCTTCAGCAACTTCACTACGTGTTTTGATTACTCGTGCTGGAACACCCGCTACTACATCTCCACTAGCTACATCTTTCGTCACTACACTTCCAGCTGCAACAACAGCGTTGTCTCCGATTTGCACACCTTCTAAGATAACAGCATTAGCTCCGATAAGAACATTGTTACCTACACGTACTGGTGTAGCATTAGCTGGTTCAATAACACCTGACAACACAGATCCAGCACCAACGTGAGAGTTTTCTCCAACTTCTGCACGTCCACCTAAAATAGCATTCATATCGATCATAGTATTTTTTTACCAATTTTAGCTCCGATATTAATAACAGCACCCATCATGATAACCGCATTATCTCCAATACTAACATGTTCACGAATTGAGCATCCTGGTTCGATACGAGCGTTAAACTGAGTTAAATCAATCATCGGCACACCACTATTACGGCGATCATTTTCTACACGGTGATTTACTACCACAGCTTTATTAGCTTCGTAAAATTCCACCCAATCAGCAAAAATCCGCAAAGATAACTCTTGAGTTTCCTTCACCATAAACTTCTAAAGTTTCTGAAAAATTCTACATCAGCATTAAAAATTAACATAAACTTTAACCGGTGTTTTTCTTTTTAGATGTTGCTATAAATTTAATAATCTCTTCTGTTGATTTCATTTCTTTCTCCTATTATCTATATGATTTTTTTCTATTTTATATCTAATTTTTTTACATATGTCAAACTAACTTTATTATAGTATTATTTTTTTAAGTGGTATACCCGACCACTCTACTTATGAATATTTTTATAAACTTCATAAAGATGACTCAATAAAGCATCTTATAGTATAACCTTGAGTCGCTTCTGACATTATTATTCTATACCTAGTACATCTTTCATAGAATATAATCTAGGTTCATCAACATTGTTAAGCCACTGTGCTGCTGTAACAGATCCTTTTTGCGAACATTTTTTTACTTAAAGCTGTATGTTTAATCTCGATTACCTCATCTTCTCCAGCAAAAAAATCACTTCATGTTCACCTACTATAGTTCCACCACGAACCGAGTGAATCCCAATCTCTTTTTTTCTTGGCGTTTCATATCTCCATGACGACCATAGACTCTATTGTAATCTTCTACATCTTTAACTGCATCCACTAACATTTTTGCAGTTCCACTAGGTGCATCGACTTTTTTATTGTGATGTTTTTCAATAACTTCTATATCATATCCTAGTAATAACTCACTAGCCTTTTTCACTAATTCTACTAAGACATTTACTCCTAAGCTGTAATTCCCAGCGTAAACTACTCCAACATGAGTCGCTAGTTCATCGATTAATTCTAATTCTTCTGCAGTATGACCAGTTGTCGCTATTACAACCTTCGTTGTTGTACGTTTAGCATACTCCACTAGTTCAGCAGTCCCAGCATGATGAGAAAAATCAATAATCACATCAGCCACCTTTTCTAAAGATTCATATGAAGTATAAGTAGGAAATTTTTCTTCTAATAATTCACGGCCTACGCCTGCAACAATTTCTAAATCAGTACTGTCTTGAATATAGTTTTTTTAGAACTTGTCCCATAGTTCCATTATAACCACTTAATAAAACTCTCATTTTTTTACTCTCCTTGTAATGAATTAAGTCTTGCAATCTCTTGCTCTAATTTTGTCGCTAAAGTTGGTGCAACGTGTGTCATAGGTAGACGGTAGTGACAAGCTGATTTTCCAATTAATTCTACACATTTTTTAACTGGCATTGGGTTTGGTTCAGCAAATAACATGTGGATGAAGTCTAAATATTTAAGTTGAAGAGCGAAAGCTTTATCCACTTGTCTTTCTAAAGCATATTTACACATTAAGTGCGTAGCTTTTGGATAAACGTTAGCTAAAACAGAAATTGTTCCTTTACCACCAGCTAAAATAATCGGTACATTGATGTCATCATTTCCTGAGTAAATATCAATTTTATCACCTACTAAGTTTCTAACTGCTAAAGTATGAGCTATGTCCCCTACAGCATCTTTATATGCCACAATATTTTTGTGCTGAGATAAGTGTAAAATAGTCTCAGGCGCCATAACTTGCCCAGTTCTTCCCGGTACATTGTAAAGTACGATTGGTAAATCTACACTATTCGCGATTGCTTCAAAGTGTTCAATTAGACCTTGTTGGCTAGTTTTGATGTAATATGGTGTTACTACTAATAATGCATCTGGTCCTAATTTTTCAATTTCTTGGCTTAATCTAATTGAGTGAGCTGTATCGTTAACCCCACTACCTGCAATAACAGGTACACGTCCTGCTACTCTATCAATAGCAAATTTAATTACCGCTACTTGCTCATCGTCAGGCATAGTTGAACTCTCACCTGTAGTTCCCGCTACGATAATCGCATCAGTTCCCTCAGCAATTTGGAATTCGATTAACTCTCCAAATGTTTCATAATCTACACTTCCATCCTCAAAAAATGGTGTTACTATTGCTACTCCGCTTCCTGTATAAATTGTCATAATCTTATTCTCCTTGTATCTATATTATATTTTTTTATATTTTTTTAATAATATTTTTTTTATTTTGTTTTTTTTAAATTAAATATCTTGTCTAATTAAATCTTCTAAAGTCTCACCTTTTACTACTAGGCGACTAGTTCCATCTTTTACAAACACAACCGGCAATTTTGGTAATCTATTGTAATTGCTACTCATACTGTAGTTATAAGCTCCTGTCGATGATACTAATAGTAAGTCACCTTGCTCAGCTTTAGGTAATTTTGTATCCATTACTAACATATCTCCAGATTCACAACACTTACCAGCAACTGTATAAGTTGTATCTGCTTCTTGATTCATTTTATTAGCTAACATTGCCTCGTATTTTGCTTTATATAATGCATAACGAGGATTATCTGCCATACCTCCATCAACAAACACATATTCACGACCTGCAAAAGTTTTCTTAACTCCACCAACACTGTATAATGTGCTACCTGCGTTACATGTTAAACTTCTACCTGGCTCAATGACTACCTTAGTTAAATCTAAGCTGAAACTATCACTTTCAAGTTCCACTACTTCGATATACTCTCTTAAAAACTCTGCAAGTTCAAAAGGTCTATCTTCTTCAGTATAATAAACTCCGAATCCTCCACCTAAATTAAGAACACTTATAGTTAAACCTAATCTTTCTTGAACTTTTTTTCGTAAATTCCATAACCACTTTTTACAGCTTCGAAAAAAATGAAGTTTTCTCAAAAAAATTTGTGATCCGATATGCGAATGGAATCCTACGAAGTTAAGATTACTTTGATTATTAATATCTGCAATTAAATCATAAATTGTTTCATCATATACTGAATAACCAAATTTCGAATCATCTTTTGCAGTTTTGATGTATTCGTGAGTATGAGCATCGATACCTGTATTAATTCTTAGAAGTACATCTACAGTATTCCCACTCTCTTACGATTTCATTAATCATTTCATATTCATAGTCATTATCTATGACGATAGTTCCTACACCAACTTCTAATGCATATTGTAGTTCCTCACGAGTTTTATTATTCCCATGGAAATAAGCTCTTCTCATATCATATCCAGCTTTATATGCTGTATGAATTTCACCAAGTGAAACCACATCTACACCTAAACCTTCTCTACTCGCAATTCTTAATACTTCTAAACAACTAAAAAGCTTTCGATGCGTAAAGAACTTCTGTATTGAACTTTGAACTTTTAAAATTATTAATAAAAGTTCTACATTGGTTCACTAACATATTCTCATCATAAACATAAAGTGGTGTCCCGTATTGAGCCTTTAACTCACTCACCCCAACACCTGAAATATTCAGTTCACCATTTTCTACCGTCATACCATCAAATAATCTCATTACTTTCTCCTTCAAATAAGTTAGAAAAATAGACTACAAGAACAAAAAGGTCCTTGTAGTCTAGCTTATAATTCTATCCCATTCCTCTTGCTCTTATTATAAAAAGCTCACCATGAAGAAAATGGGCATTTTCTAATGACAGTGCTATGCCTATTCGACATAACCCCAGTGAATTTAATCACTTCGGCGATGCTACCTTTTAAATTAGTCATCGCGGCCTCTTTTTATAATACTTATCTATTTACGTTGTATAAATAATATCATGGTTTGAAATTATTGTCAATAGTTTTCAGAAAAATTTTTATAATATTTGTGAATGAAAAGTGATAATGTCTTAAGTAGAGAAAAAGGAAAAAAATGTCCCAACATAATAAAAAAATATTATACTAAAATCATAATATTCGGAGGAAATAAAAAATGACAGATGTTATCACAAAACAACATAATGTAAAAATTAAATGACATTCAAGAAAGTAAATACCTTGTCATTACAGATGTTATAAATGGAGTTAAAACTAAAAAAACGTGCTGCTGCTCTACTTAACCTCACTGAAAGACAAATTAATAGGTTAATAAAAAGTAGCTGAGACAGAAGGTCCTTCTGGCTTTATTCATAAAAAAATACTGGTGTCTCTCCTAGTAATAAAATTCCTGATTCTATCAAAAAAATCAAATAATCTATTGGTATAAAGATACTTACTATGATTTTTTTCTTTCTTACATTTTTGTGAAATACTTCATAATGAGAAAAAAATATTAATATTAGTCGTACTTCTGTCGCTAATATCTTATTTGATGCTGATATTATCTCTCCTAAAGCTACTAAGAAAAACCAAAGCTTTAATGAAACGTAGAATTAAACAAAAAAATTCGGTTACTCACAATCAAAAATACTACTTCAACTGTTGTAGAACCCATTTCTAATCTATCTAGTGTTCATCCTAGTAGACCTAGAAAAAAATATTTTTGGTGAACTTCTTCAAATGGATGCTAGTATTCATAACTGGTTTGGCGATAAAATGACTTCTCTTCATATCGCTATTGATGATTCTACTGGTATGATTGTTGGTGCTTATTTTTGATGAGCAGGAGACTTTAAATGGTTACTATACTGTCTTGCACCAAGTCCTTAATAATTATGGTATCCCTTATGAATTATGGACTGATAAGAGAACTATTTTTTTGAATACACTTCTTCTAAAAAAACAAGAAAAATTGAAAATGATACCTTTTACTCAGTTTGGCTATGCTTGCCATCAATTAGGTATTTCTCTTTTTTTCTTCTAGTGTTCCTCAGAAAAAAAGGACGAGTTGAACGTGCTTTTTGGAACACTTCAATCTCGTCTTGTACCTTTGTTTAGGCTTGAAAAATATTCAAACCATGGATCAAGCGAATAATTTTTTTGGCTTCTTATCTCTCTTTGTTTAATTCGCATTTCTCTATCCCTAATTATAACACACCTAAGTTCGAAGCGATAGATAATATTGACACTAATTTAATTTTTGAGTGTGAATTCTATTAGGAAAAATTAATTCTGGATATCATTTCAAATACAAAAAAATAAATCATATATTCCTATTAATTCTCTCGGTAAGGCTGTATATTATCCTATTAAAACTGAGATTAGAGTTATTGAAGCTTTTGATGGGAATTTATACGTATCTATAGAAAAATAATATTTTTTTCTACTAGGGTTTTAGAAAAATCATGAACTTGAGTCTATTGAGTTTGACGTTCCTATTTTTAAAGGAAACTAAACCTAAATATATCCCACCTATGTCTCATCCTTGGAGAAAGAATTCTTTCTTGAAATATATATCTAAACTTGATACTTCGATAGCTAAAGGAGATTTTGATAACCTTTAATACTAGGGTAAAAAGAATGATTAAAAACAAGGCACTGCCTTTTTTTAATCATTCGCTTTTTGGCTTATCCAAGCGGTAGCGCGGAAGTACTTTCTACATATTTTTTTTATTTTTTTAAGGATTTTTTTCTTCGCTATTTTTTTAATTGATAATTTAGGACATTTTTCCCTTTTTGCTTGACATAGTTTTTCAGAAAAATTTTTTTATAATATTCTATTTTTTTACACCATGTATATACACAATTAATAATAGTTGTAATTAACTTTTAAAAACAACTATAATATACACATATTAAAAAAAGATAGCAAACTTCACTGCTTCTTACGAAAAATAACAAAGGAAGATAAAATATGATTGACTTCACAAAAAAACGACGACTTAAATAAAATTATCAATGACAATGACATAGCAATTATTCAATACGGAAGTGCCACATGTATGCCATGTCACTCAATAAAAAAATAGAATTACTATGTGGCAAGAAGATCACAAAGATATTCCAGCATACTACGTTTCATTAGAAGAAAATATGGAAATTGCTGCACAACGTGGTATTCTTTCAGCACCAACTGTAGAAGTTTATATTGAAGGAAGACCATCTATTCAAAAAAGCGGCTACTTCAGTCTAGATGAAATTCTAGAAAAAGTAAGTACTGTAAGTGAACAGATGAAATAAAAAAAGAAAGATAAGAAATCATCGAGCTCCTACGGAATGCGGGACTTCTTATCTGTTATCATTGTACTATGAGTCAAATAAAAATAGTAATACAAAAAGAGATGTCGACCCCTCCAAAAAAATAACAACGGGGAGGAGGATAGACATCTCTTATTACTTTCATTATATTATAAAAAAATCTATAAATACAATGTAAAAATATTATAAAGTTAATATTCTAAATCTTCTTATTTTTTTCTTTTGTAACCTATTTCATTTTCTGATATAATCTGAGATGGAGAGAGAAGTTAGGAAGTATAAAAGCTTCCTATAAAGATGGTGGCTACTTTTCTATGGTAGGAGATGATGCTTATGCTCATAAGTAACAAAAATCTGGACGAAAGGAGTAGCAAGTTGTCTGCGTATGAAATTATACAAACTATTATAGGTGTAAATCTTTTGATTGTAACTATAGTGGGTGTATGTATCTCAGCACTTAAAAGACAATAAAAAAATAACCATCTTTTTATATACTTTGACGAGTTAAGATGATTATTTTTTTAATAATACTTAATTAGAGTCACCGTCTTTTTAGTTAGTCGTTTATTTTTTTCAAAAGTCAAAGACTGAAGAAAAAAATATTACGAATAATTTATACTACGACTACTATAATTTCTACGAACGTAGTGAGTTAAGAAATTATTAGTAAAAGTCAGTGCAAACGGCTCTCTCTTTTTATAATTTAATTTTTAACACAAATCTATATTTAAATCAAAAAAATTTTATCTAATTTGATATAGTAAAAATTATTACATTAATTCCCAAAGTAAATTCCAGTTAAAGTAAACATACTGAAATTTAATTTGAAACTAGTTTTTATCTAGAAATTAACCTTTTATAATTAACCGAATTTGACTAAGAACAAAAATTTTGTCTAACTTTTTTTGAGTACAGTCCCTTTTTACTACTTTTATCTCATTATACTTACTCCATTACAAACCTACTCGCTAATTTGTAGACTTGTTTTATTTCTTTTGTTTCTAAATTCCAAGTTTTTAATTCTTCTTTTATTAATTCTGGAAATTTTCTACTTATATCTCTTAGTGCATTTCCTACTGATTTTCTTACATATTCACTAGCATCTTCTTTTTAATGGTGCTATTCTTTTTATTGCTTCTTGTGGATTTTTCTTTAAAAATATGGTCTACTAGTCCATATTCGTAATCCTTCTGTGACTGTCCCTTCTAGTATTTGGATTATCTGAACTTAGCCACTCGTCTATTACAGGTATTGAATTTTCATAACCTTTATTTTTTTACAATATTCATCAAATGCTTTCGCAAGCACCTCTTGTACTCTCCAATTATCATCTTTAGATACTTTTATCTCGCATAAAAAGTTAGGATATCACTATCATCTGATAAATATCCGAAAAAGAAATACACCATACATTCTAACTTGATATACTTTTTGACTCATAGGATAAGAAAGCCAACTTCTTAATATAAGCTCTATCATTATTTTTTTATAATCAGCTAAGGCTCTTTTCTCTTCTTCCTTGAACCCACTCTTTATTAGAAAAAAATCCTTGTTCTAGGCTTTTTAATATATTCGTTCATACTTAGACATACCTCTTTAATTTCCTTCTAATTCCTTTAAAGTCTTTCCATCTTTTTGTTTTCCAATGCGTTAATCCATTAGCATTAGTCCCTAATACAAATGCTGCCGCATAAGAAGCACTTGTAAACAATTGATTTTCTTTTTAGAATTCCATCTTTTATTATTCCAGACGTAACTAATTGATAACGTAATTTTTTTAATTAATTTAGGCATAGTTTTTTTAAATCGTCTAAAGAAATCATACTTCCTTTTAAAAACTACAAATCCCTCATTTGTTCTTTTTACATTTCGCTTCAATTTGAAGATTACTTTTTTTCTAATTTTTTTCTACTTAAAAAAATAATAGATCTTTTATCTTCTACAACTTCCTCTTCAAGTGCATCTTTGTTTAAAGTTGGAATGAATAATTTGTGTCCTAATGTACCTATTATCATTTCACTATTAGAAAGAATTTCAATTAACTCAGATTCTTTTTTTCTTCTGTAACATTTCCTATATTCGGTTCATTTTGATTTTTTTCAATATATATCTATCTGCAAATTTAATTTTTTTTCTGCAAATTTATTTTCAAGATAATTCAATTCTGTAGGCCCAAAGATATTAGTATCCGTCGTTAAAACTATTACCTCATTAAAGAAATCCATCTTTGCATCTTTTAGTATGCTCCAATAACCTTAATAAAAAGTGCCTCTCCATTTTTTTCCTATTCCCAGCTTGACCGACATAAACAAGATTCTTATCCTCTTTATCACTTTTTACCTATTAAAAAAATATATTCCACTAAACTTTAAATGTTGTCTCTGTTTAATTAATTCTGAATTTAGTTTTTGTTCTTGGTATTTTGTAAATTATACCTGTCCAATTAGATAGTGTACATTTAATAGAACTCGTTACATCGCCTTCCATTAAGAACATATTAATATTTTTTTCCTCTTGACATATTCTCAACTCCTTTCCCTAAATCTATCTTCTTTTAAAAAAAGCATATAGAATGTTAGACACTCTATATGCTTAAGGATGGTTTGCTAAAATTAGTTGTTAGCTTTTAAGAAATCAACAGTTTTTTGGATTACTAACTCACCACGTAAGTCTTCAACACTAATACGTTGTTTAATTCCTTCTTCAGTCATGTTGTACATAGTAGCAAGTTCTTTAACTTCTGCATCGATATCAGCGTCTGTTACTTCAACTTTTTCTACTTCAGCGATTTCACCTAATACGAATGAAGTTTTGATTTTATTTTCTGCGTCAGATTTCATTTCAGCTTTAAGTTCAGCTTCACCTTTTCCAGTGAATTGTTGGTATAAATCAAATGATAATCCTTGACGAGATAAGTTTCCAGTGAATTGTTCAAACATAGAATCAACTTCTTGTTCTACTAATTTTTCTGGTACAGAAAGTTTTGCATTTTCTACAGCTGTAGAAATTACTTTATCAGAATAAGATTTTTCTGCTAAGTTTTCTTTTTCTAATTTAATTTCTTCTTTTAATTTTTCTTTGTATTCTGCTACTGTTGAAGCTGCTTCTTTAGTGAATTCTTTAACGAATTCGTCAGTTAATTCTGGTAAAACTTTTTCTTTTACATCGTGAACTGTAACTTCAAATTTAGCTTCTTTACCAGCTAAGTCAGCTACTTGGTAGTTTTCTGGGAATGTTACGTTAACAACTGTGTCAACTGGTGCAACTTTTCCTTCTAATTGTTCTTCGAATCCAGGGATGAATGAACCTGATCCTAATTCTAATTCGTAACCTTTAGCTTCTCCACCTTCGAAAGCTTCATCTCCGATGAATCCTTTAAAGTCGATAACTACGATATCACCTTTTTTAGATTCTCCTTCTTTGATTTGCCATTCAGCTTGACGGCTTAATAAGCTATCTAATCTTTCTTCTACATCAGCATCAGTTACTTCTACTGAGTCTTTTTCTAATCCAAGGTTTTTGTATTCACCTAATTCAACGTTTGGTTTAACAGTAACAACTGCTTCGAATTTAACACCTTCTTCTTTGCTGATTTCTTTTACATCGATATCAGGCATAGCTAATGGTGAAACTTCTAATTCATCGATAGCTTTAGTGTAAGCTCTTGGTAATACATAATCAACTGCATCTTGGTATAATGCTTCTTCACCGTACATTTTTGTTGAATACGGCTCTTGGTAATTTACCTTTTTCTGAATCCAGGTGCGTTAACACGTTTAACTGCACGTTTGAATGCTTGGTCTAATCCTTTTCGCAAATTCTTCTTTTTGTTGCTGAAAAAAAGCGATAACTACTTTTCCATCTTCTTTATTTAAAATTTGTGACATTTATTTTTCCTCCAAAAATACTTTTAAGTATCATCAAAAATGTTAGTATAAAAATACTAAAAACTCTTGATTAATTATATAGTAAATAGCGTAAAAAGTCAATAATTACACATCTAAATTATTGTTTTCAAAAAGTGATTTACATAGTTTCAAAAAAATTTCAAACTACAAAAAAATTTAATACTAAATTTCAAAAAAATTGTAATACTTCTAATCCTTTTTCCTATCTACCATTTAATATTTTACTAAATTCTTTTTATAACTTTATCATTTTTTTCTTATAGTTAGGATAGTATTTCTCTAACAATGCATAGAATCTCGGTGTATGATTAGTTTCTAATAGATGCGTTAATTCATGAACTATAATATGTTCTAAACATTCAATCGGATATTTTACAAGTTCATAGTTTATCCAGATTCTTTTTCGCTTCAATGTTACATGTTCCCCAACGCGTTTTTCATCTTTTTAATTCTAAATTGTTCAGCATGAACATCCATAATTTTTTTCATGTTTATCAATAAACTTCAATCCTATATCATAAAGAATTTTTTTCTAAGTTCTCTTGTAACTATTTGTTCTCTGTCTTGATCTTCATCTTTAATACTTAAGATAAGTTTATCATCACATAAAGATATAGAATTTTTTTACCAATCTTTACTTCTAGCGTATATTCTTTACCAAAAAAACAAAGTGTTTTTTTCTCCCGATGCATAACTTTTCACAGTATGTCCATTCGTTAATATATTGTTTCTTCTTAATTTGATTTCATCAATATTTTCTTGAATCAATTTCTTTATAATATAATTAGGTGTTCTTGGAGGGGCACTTACTACAACCTCAGCGTTTTTTTCGACTTTTAAATAAATGTTTTTTTCATTTTTTTCTTCTGTACTTAATCGTAACGACTAAATCACCTACATTTATTACTCTTTGCATACTCCCCCTCCTCATATTTTTTTATTTTTAATTCACAACCTACCAAAGCAGTACCAACTCGTATATGAGTTGCACCTTCTTCGATTGCAATTTTATAATCATTACTCATACCCATCGATAAAAAAATTCACATGGTGCATATGACAATTCAAGTTCTTTTACTTTATCACGAACTTGTCTTAATTTTCTAAAACAGTTACGTAATACTTCTTCATCATCAACAAAAAGGTGCCATTGTCATTAGACCTACAACTTTAATTTTTTTGAATATTGTTCTAATGATTTTATAAAAATCTACTGTTTCTTCCGCTGTTAATCCACGTTTACTTTCTTCACCAGAAACATTAACTTGTACGAAACAATTGATTTCTTTTTTTCTGCACGTTTTTTTCAATTTCTTTAGCTAAGCTATCTCTATCTAAAAGCATGGAAGTAGTCAACCTCGTTAATAACATCACGTACTTTTCTAGTTTGCAAGCTTCCTATTAAATGCCAAGTCTTATCAGAATATTTACTTTTTTTCTCAACATAATTCTGAGGACGATTTTCAGCAAATTCTGTAATTCCCACTTCTATTGCTTCTTCTACTCTAACATCTGTAACATATTTAGTCACAGCTATTAATTTCACTTCATCAGAATTTCTACCGACTTTTTTTCGCAAGTTTCAGCTATTTCTTTTTGTTATAGTCTCAAAGTTTTTCTCTAACGTTCATTTTCTCTCCTATTTATTTTCTATTTTACTGTTTATAGTTTTATTATAACATGATGTTTATTATTTTGTTATTATATTGAATAAAAAAACACCTATAAAAAAATAGATGTCATAACAAGTAGTCGGACGAATTTGCACCGCCATCTTCCCTTCTTAATTAAGAAGGACGTCATCCTTTTTGAACTACTGCCCTCTACTTGTTGCTTTCATTATATCAACTATCTTTCCATTATTCAAATTATTTAAGTTCATTAAAAAGAAAATGATAAAAAAATTTCCGAAGAAACTGAATTCCTCGGAAATTATGCTTCACGCTTATATTTTTTTCTGAATTTCTTATTAATATTATTCTTATCCCTAAGAAGAAGTATATTAAACAACTAATAAATAATATACCTAAACTAAAGATTAACAATAAGATACTGTATACTAAGAATAGAAATGCGACTATGTTGTGGTTTATACCTTTTTTTAAAAAAATCACAAATAATAATAGTAAAAAAATAAAAACTATTAAAAAGTGCGAAATATACCCAAGCTAGTTGTCCCATCACTTGGAAGATAAAGTGCATATCCTTCGTTGATATGTTAGCACTATCTTGTGTAAGACGTGTTTGTTCACGAATCTGATCAACAATCTTGTTTCTTAAATATTCATTTCCTGCATATTCTCGAAATAGGTTGATCATACTACCGACAAATCCGATATATGCAATATAAACTACACTAGAGATAAGTAATAATATCTTCTCTAATTTATCAAAAAACATTAATTTTCACCTTTATTTTTACAATTAGCGCAAGTTCCATAAAATGATAATGAGTTATCTTGTACTTCAAAAGAGTACTCTTTTTTCATATATTCAATAAGTTTATTGAATATTGGGTTAGATACTTTTTTTCGATGCTATTGCAGTTAGTACATATTAAATGATGATGAAGTTCGTCATCTACAGATTGTCTCAAATGATATTTAGAAACACCATTGCTGAAAGATATTTTTTTCTAATATTTTTTTAATTCATAAAAAAATATCTAGAGTTCTATAAACGGTAGCTATACCAATATCTGGTGTTTTTTTCTTTTAGAATAAAAATACAGTTCCTCTGCACTAAGATGTTTATCTTCATTTTCTACTAAAAATCTCTACAATTTTTTTCCCTTTGCGGAGTTAATTTGTATGGAGATTTTTTTGAATAATTTTAATTATTTCATCATAAATACTCATATACTATTTCGCGCCTTTCCTATTTTTTTTAAGTAAGCTAATGCAAGCATCGTCTTACTGTCAGTTATAACATTATCATCTAAAAAGCTTGAACGCTTCTTCAATTTTTATATTTTCTTAAATTAATAAATTCATCGTCATCTGGATCTATTTCTCCAGCATATTCTAAATTATCAACATAGTAGATTGTGATTAACTCAGAACTATACCCCTAACGCTACGTGAACATCGCATAGTTTTTTTCTAATCTTTCTTCTTCTACTACATATCCAGTTTCTTCTCGTAATTCTCTAATAGCAGATAATTTTTTTTGTTATCTTCACCTGGTTCTAATTTCCCTGCTGGAATTTCTAAAGTTACTGCTTCTATCGCTTTTTCTATATTGTTCTACAAGAACGACTTCATCATCTTTTTGTTAAAGCTAATATTGCTACAGCACCTCTATGATTTATCAGTTCACGTTTTGAAGTTTCTCCATTTGGCAAAGTAACAGTATGTACTTCTACATCTAAAACTTTCCCCTTTAAAAAAATTTTTTTCTATTTCAATAGTTTTTTTCTTCTAAATCTATTTTTCATAATTCCTCCAAATTTTTTTACAAACTATATTCTTCTAAATCATGTGCAATCTTCATATTACATTTATTACGTAATGATTCTATAGCCTCTTTTTCAATATTTCTATCATACCTAGCACTAATATGTGTTAGAAATAGATTCTCAACCTTACTTTTGTGCTATCATTTTCTCAATATCTAAGATACTCAAGTGATAATTTTTTTTCTAGCATGATGTGCATCTTCTTTAAGTAAATAAGTGCACTCTGAAATAATAATGTTACTGTTTTTTTAACAAACTCCCCTAAACCATCAAAGTATCTAGTATCTGGTATAATCGAAATCTCTTTTTCAGGTTTATCTTCAGATAAAAAAATTCTCTTGAATTATACACTGTTCCATTAAATTCAAAAGTATCTGCTTCTTTTATTTCTCTATAAAACGGCCCTGGCATAATTCCCAATTCTTTCAGTTTGTTTGCATCCAAGCTCCCTTTTTGTTTTTTGAATAAAATTTTATATCCAAAACATTCAATATTATGAGCTAATGGGTAACTAAAAACAGCTACAGTTTTATTATCTATTATACACTGTTCACTAGAAATTTCAATATATTCTACCCTATAAGAAAGTGAACAATGTGTGAACATCATATTGTTTTCTATAAAATCTTTAATCCCGACTGGTCCATATATAGTAACATCCGAAGCATTTGTGTCTAAAAGGAAACTTCTAGATGATAAAAAGCCTATTAATCCAAGAACATGATCCGCATGAAGATGGCTGATAAAAATTTTAGTTATTTTTGTCGGTTTAATATTTGTTCTTAAAATCTGGTGCTGTGTTGCTTCTCCACAATCAAACATCCAACACTCTTTCAATTCTTGCATAAAATTAAAAACAAAACTCTGTGTATTTCTAAACTTCGCAGGAAGCCCTGCTCCTGTACCTAAAAATTGTACTTCCATCATATTCCTCAATTCAATTTTCTAAAATAATAGTGGCCTAAAAAGAAATACCATTTAAGCCACCGTATGTAATTTATAGTTTAACTACAAAAATCTGTGCATCTTGTAGACATGTAATCACATGCTCTACTCCTGCTGGAATTTCTAATAGTTCAAATTCATTTACAGGTTCTACTTCTTCTTCAAAAGAAACTGTAATTTTTCCGCTGATGTTTAGTAATAAGATATTTTTTTATCATTACTGTATGAGTCTGTTTGGTTCCCTGTTTTTCAGATTCATATGAACTACTTGATATCTCTCATTTTCTAAAACAATTCCACCTAATAATGCATTTTTATCTAATTTTATTTTTTTCATAGTTTTATCTTCCTTTACGTTTGTATAACCCGTCTTCTTCAATCATAATTAACTTATTCTTGAACAGTCTTCCTACCGCACGTTTAAAAGCTTCCTTTACTCATTCCAAATACTGCTTTTAATCTCTTCTGGATCTGATTTATCAGTAAATTCGCAATAACCGTTATTTTCGATATAGTCCATTATTGCCTGACCATCGCTATCCATTCTTTCGTGAGCACGTGGTAAGAATGAACCATTGATTTCTCCGTTATCTTTAACTCCTATAACACGTAGTGTCACTTTCTCTCCAAGACGTGGTTCTTTTTCACGTTCGCTTTCATGAACGAAAAACTTTATAACCATCTTTTTGTTAGTAAGAATGTTCCTACACGCATTAAACGATAAGGATAAGCTTCAATGTCTTTATTTTTTTCATACTCTTAGTAGCTTTTTGAATATAAAAGATGCTACGATAGTTTCTGTCGCTAAACGAGCGAATAATTGCCCACTGAAATCACGACGAAGTGTGATAAATAGCTCGTCTCCTTCTTTTGGCCAAACACTTCTTAACTTAGGTAAGTCTTCTCCCAAAAGTGGAATTTCACGAGAGAACCCAATATCAAGTCCTACTCTATCTTCCTCCACTTTTACAACTTTACTAAATGCATAATCACCATAAGTTACTTCTGGTATGTTTGGTGTAGCGAATAATTTTCCACTACGTGAAGGATATACGAACATTGAATACTCTTCTCCAATTTCGTAATCATCTAAACTTTCAACGTCAGATTCGTTACAGCTTATTTCTTCTTCATTAGGTCCTTTAAATACTAACGATGAACTCTTCTTCTCTACTAATTCCAGGAAATGAATCTCTCCTGTAATAAATTTAATATCTTCTTTTTTTCCATTAAGTACCTCTTTCTTTTTATTTTTTTATTAAATACTTCACAGTATTATTGTTGAGTATCTTCTCATAAAAAAAGGCTGATACCTAATATCAACCTTTAAATTAATCGGTAAAAAGTAGTATCAGGGCGTACTTACTTAACCATATTTTTTATTTGTTTTAATTGATTTACTCTTATTTCCTTTGGAAGGAATCTTCTTATTTCATCTTCATTATACCCAACTTGTAATCTCTTATCATCAACAATGATAGGTCGTCTAAGCATTCCTGGATTATCTTGAATAACTTTATATAACTCCTGAATAGACATACTTTCAATATCCAAGTTTAATTTTTTTGGAACGTTTTTGATCTAAAGGAAATTATATCTTCTGTTCCGTGCTCTGTGATAGATAAAAATATCTTTAATTTCATCTGTTGTTAGAGCTTCTGAAAAAAATATTTCTTTCCACAAAGTCTATATCATTTTCTATAAGCCAAGCTTTTTGCTTTTCTACAAGAAGTACAACTAGGCGATGTAAACAACGTAACTACCACCAGCACTCACACTCCTTTATAAAAAAATAACATTAATATTTTTTTATAATTCTATATACTACTATATTATACTACATATATTATCGTTTTACAATATACTATTAAAAAAATATTTTTAATTTGTCAACTAAAAAAACACTTATTTTCTACATCTTTACAATCGACTATCCCTGTAAACACAAGATTATTGTTATACCCTTACATTTTTTTATTTGATTAGTTAAATTAAATTATATAATAATAAACTCATAAAAACACTTCTTTACGTAGTCCTACTATCATATTATACAATCTAAAAACTAAAAACATAAATAAAAATCTATCAAAAAAATCCCTATTATTTATCAAAAAAATTATTATCTAGAACCCTACTTTATACCTTGTACTGAAATTGACAAAGTATTTTATGTGTGTTATCATATACGTATGCCAGCATGGCGGAATTGGCAGACGCACTGGACTCAAAATCCAGCGATGGCAACATCGTGCCGGTTCGACCCCGGCTGCTGGTATAATGATTAAGACAAGGTTTTTTTAAGCCTTGTCTTTTTTATTTTTTACTTTTTTCCTACATAGAAGTTACTAAAAATTACTTAGTAAATTTTTTATTAAACTATCTCAACGGATAATAATCTAAATAATATATGTATTACGAATATTAACTCAACAATTGAATTAATAAATAATCCCATAATAATCCAGTTTGGAGCACATGCTGGTAAAATCGCGATAGCTCCCACAAAAAAAGTAAATTAAATTTAAAAAAATACTGTAACAAATTGAAATCAGTCTATGCCAGAGTGATACATAACCTTTAGATTTTTTTCGATCGTATAACTCTTTCCTTAATGAAGAAGAAAAAAATTATTGCAATTGCTGATAAAATAAAAACCCATAATAACTGTCAGTATTGTAATTATGGATTCAGTTTTTTTATAAAAAAACTCCTTGAAAAAAATAAGATACTAATAAACATACAACTACTACAATCAAAGATACATTTCTATCTTTTTTTACTTAGTTTTTAACATCAGCAAGCTCCTTAATCTCTCTTTGAATATTTTTAACATCATCCACATCAAATTTACCTGAAATTTTTTTCTGCACTAATATTTATTTTCCTAATAAATTTTTTTCTTGATTATAAATACATTCAAATCCTTTCTCATCTTTACCTCGTATTAACAATCCACTAAGAGCATACCTATCTTCTTCCTCCATTAGTTCTTTTTAATAATTCTATAGGACGAAATCTATGTGAATTTGTTTTTTTATATCTAATGTTAAATCTATATCGTCTGTTATTCCAGTTAGATCTTCTAAAAGCAGTCTTTTTTTCGAATCCGCTGAAAAAAAGATCATTTTTGTGTTACAAATTTAATTTCCTCAACTGTTTTAATAATATCTAAAAAGGTATCTTTCTCCTTATAAATACCTTTCAGTATATAATCATTTCCTGTAATCTCATGTATAATTTGTTCAAAGTGTTTTCTATATCGTATATCTGATAAATACAATAAATTCGTTTTAAAAATCAAAATACACAAATAATTGTTTTAGCAATTCGATTTCTGTTTCTTTTCTAGGATTTTCTCTTTTCTCTTTTGAGTTTATATCTATAACAAAAATCATCTCTAGGTTCTGCACTGCCTGATTCAATAGCGAAAAAAACACCATTCTCTTCTCTTCTTACTAATACGTGATCCATTCCTTTTTGGTGAATCTAGATCTCGATCTAACTCTTTTTGGGAAATCTTCTTTATTTGGATACTCCCATCTTAATCCTGGGTTTTTTTATTTTCTTTCATTAATCTCCAAATAGAAAAAAAGTAATTGTAGCCATACTTATTCTCCTTTATTTTTTTTATTATATTATACCATTTCTATAACAGTAAATCATTCAATTCAATAAAAAAATACAATAGTTTAATATAAATTTTTCCCATATATTATCTTCACTTACTTTTATATAATATATATATATAATTTTTTTCACAGTAAATTTATAATCCCACATACTACTATTTTTGCTTTTACAAGACACCTTTGATATGGTACTGTTATGTATAACAAGATAGCGTGAATTTTTTTAACTTTCATATTAACAACTAAAAAAACGAAGAAAGGAGGTTTCAAAATGGAAATTAACACTTCTCAAATACTAAAAAGGTACACTAGAGGCTTGTATATTGCAACTAATAAAAAAACGAAGACATGTACGGCTACGAAATAACAGAGCAATTATCAAACTATGGATTAAATATGGTTGCTCAAGGTACTATCTATCCTCTACTTTTTAAAAATTAGAAAAAGGAACATATGGTCACTAGTTACTTAAAGGAGAGTAACTCTGGACCTCCTAGAAAAATATTATTCAATTACCAAAAAAATGGTGAAGAGTATATAAACTCATTTAAAAAAATGTATGGGGAAATATAAGTACTACAATAACAAAAAAATTTTTAGAAAACGAATAAAGTCTAAAGGAGGATTAATTATGAACATTGCTGACTTAATAAAAACAAAAATAACAAACTTAGATCACAACTTAATGAAGATAATAAGAAATATTATGAAGAACTTTTAGTTGCTTGTCGGATGAAAAAAATACTACAAAAAAAGAGTCAGAACTAGAAATTCAATTGCTAGAAATATTACAAGATTTGATTCTATATCAAAAAAACAAGGAAAAAAACTTTACCGATGTTTTTTTGGAAATGATATAAACAAATTATCTTCATCAATAATTGCAGAACTACCAAAGGAAAAACAAAAATGAAAAATATTAAGATTTTCTCTAGTTTATCTTTTTAATATTTATTATTAGTTCTCTAGTGCCTTCTGTATTCACTAGAACTATCGAGCCAATTAAAAATAATGTTCTTTATATCATTATCTTTAGGATCAGTAGTTTGCTCATATCTATTAATTTGTAAAAAAACAGAGAAAAAAATAAATGGTTTATACATATTTCTTCGTTAATTATATTGGGGATTTCTTTTTACTTTGATCCCTATTCTAAATGAATTAAAGATGATTCCAGAACACTTTTTCTCATAAAGTATCAGTATCTACTAACTTCTTATACTTCTTTGAATTTTTTTAGTGCACTTTCGTGCATATACATTTTTAACCTATAAAAAAATACTATTCTAAAAAGATATAGTAAACTAGCTCGACTATTCTATTTGTCGAGCTAATTTTTTTATAAAAGTTCACCTTAGAGAAATAATTTTAATTTAAAAAAATAACATTTTTTTTCTATTGAATAATTTTTTTAAACCTGTTATAATGGTAAAACATTATTTTTAGGAGAGAAGCCATGAATAACTCAATTTTTTTGATAAATTAAAAACATGCTGAACAAGGCGCTAAACTTAGTATTTTATCATATTTGCTACTTACAGTATTAAAGCTTGGTGCTGGTGTATTCTTTAAATCATCAGCTCTTGTTGCCGATGGTATTAACAACGCCACCGATGTAATTTCATCAGTATGTGTTCTTATCGGTTTAAAAATTTCTAGAAAACCAGCAGATGAAGATCACCTTTATGGTCACTTTAGAGCCGAACTTATATCTACATTAATAGCTTCATTTATTATGCTATACGCTGGAATTGAAGTAGTAATGTACGCAATAAAAAAAATCATCTCAGGAACGATTGAACAACCTAGCATACTATCAACAGTTGTAGCATTTATAGCTAGTATAATTATGCTTGGTGTATATTTCTATAATATTCGTCTAGCTAAAAAAATCGGAAGTAAATCTCTTAAAGCTGCGGCTCTTGATAATCTTAGCGATGCTTTTGTTTCTATAGGAACACTAATAGGAATCATCTCTACATATATCGGACTTCCAATAGCTGATTCAGTAGTCGCTATAATCGTAGGATTACTTATTATTTACACTGCTGTTAGTATTTTTAAAGAATCTACACACGTTCTTACTGACGGCGTTGATACTAAAGTGATAGATAAGGTTAACGATATTGTAAATGATATTAAAGGTGTAACATCAATAGTAGATACGAAAGGTAGAACTCATGGCTTTACTATACTTTATCGATATTACTGTTACTGTCGAACCATCCTTAAATGTTAAACAAAGTCACGACATTACTGTGAAAAATCGAAAAAAAGCATTATCTAAAGAATTCTATTATTGTGAAACTTTAGTGCACTTGGAACCACATGGTATTGCCTGTCATTCACATTAAAAATATTCCAAGATGAAATTATACTTCTTTTAACTTAAGTTATTTCTAGTACAATTTCATCTTTTTTTGCTACACCGATGTTTGACAAAAAAACAAATACTAAAAAGTATAATTATTGTACGTATAAAAAGTATTTTTAACTATTAATTATCTTTTAATTAAATAGTATAAAAATACTACTTAATTATAAAATTGGAGTTTTTTTAAATTTATGACGCACGCAAAAGCAATATTCTTCGGTGAACATGCCGTCGTTTATGGATATAAAGGAATAACTATTCCCCTTCCACAGATGAACGTCGAAGTTACATTAGAAGATACTGATACAATTCAACATAGAGATGAGATTCTTAGCTTTATCGCTGACTCATGTGGAATCGATAATAAAACAAAAATTAATATTACTAGTACCATTCCTGTAGGACGTGGACTAGGTTCTTCTGCTGCGCTGAGTATCGCTATTGCACGTGCAAAAAAACTTCCAAATGTTAGAGAAATTGCTAATAAATGCGAGAAATTTATCCACGGGAATCCTAGCGGTATTGATGTAAATCAAGTACTTTAGTGACACTCCCCTTTTATTTTCAAAAAAAGAAGGAGTTAGTGAGTTAAATTTCAATTTAAACAGTTATTTACTAATTATCGATACAGGTGTTGTTGGAATCACTAAAGAAACTCTCAAACACATAGCTGATAATTATTTTTAAATACGAGAAATATATTACTGAATTAGGTGAAATTACTGATTTAGTAATTGAACCGTTAAAAAAATAAGAACATTGACCTTGTAGGACAATATATGTACAAAGCTCATGATCTACTACGTAAACTTGGAGTAAGTCACGCAAGCAACGATGAAGTCGTAGAAATTTGTAAAAAAATAATAATGCAATCGGTGCTAAACTGACTGGCGGTGGCGCTGGTGGATGTTGCATTAGTCTTAGCAAAAACAAAAAGAAAAATGCATTGGAAATTCAAAAACGCACTAAAAGAGAAAGGATACTCATCATGGATAGTTACAGTTTAGGTTATGCTAATATTGCCTTAGTTAAATACTGGGGAAAAAAATCTAAAAGATCCTGTCTTACCTTATAATCCTAATATTTCTTTAAGATTAGACAATCTTTTATCAAAAACAAAAATAGAAAAAAATAACAATAATGTTGATGAATTTTATATCAATGACGAAAAACAAAGCCAAGAAGAAGTTGATAAGATGATTAAATTCATCTCTAAATTTACACCTACTGAACGAGAAGCTATAACTATAAGAAGTTATAACACAGTACCTACTGCCGCTGGACTTTCTTCAAGTTCTAGCGGTACTATGGCGTTAGTACTTGCTTGTAATGAATACTTCAAATTAAATAAAACTACTAAAGAATTAGTTGAAATAGCTAAAGAAGGATCTGGTTCTTCATGCCGAAGTTTCTATAAACTTGCTGCATGGCTTGAGGATGGAAGTGTTGAAGAGTTAGAATGCTCTCTAGACTTCGGAATGATGGTTCTTGTAGTTAATGAAGATAGAAAGAAAATTTCTAGTCGTGTCGCTATGGAGCGCTGTGTTCAAACATCAACCACATTCGATGCTTGGGTAGAAAAAGCTAAAAGTGATTTTATATTAATGAAAGAAGCTCTAAAAGAAGCCGACTTTAAAAAAATTGGTGAGATCACAGAAAGTAACGCACTAGCTATGCATGATACAACTTCTACATCTACTCCAAGTTTTTTTCATTCTTAACTGAAGAAAGCTACATGGCTATGGATATCGTAAAAGAACTACGTTCTAAAGGTTATAGATGTTACTTCACTATGGATGCTGGCCCAAATGTGAAAGTACTATACTTAAGGGAAGATCAAGACAAATTATATGAGGAAATTTCAAAATTATGGAAGAAAAAAATAATTTTGTGTATGGAGTAGCATACGGTAAGCTCTATCTCGCTGGTGAATATGCGATTTTAGAAGATTACGCTTCTGCACTAATAACAAGTGTCCCTAAAAAAATTACAGTATTTGTAGAAGAAAGTGATAAAACTACTATCTTCGATACAATTAATAAAACTTCTGTTGGCCTTTTTTTGAAGAAAAATAATAACTTCACACTAGTTCAACAGTTTATCCAATTTTTTTAACAGAATATACAAATAGTGATAAAACATTTGCTCTTACTATTTTCAATGAACTTCATAGCGATGATAAGAAATACGGTCTAGGTTCGTCTGGCGCTGTTCTTGTCGCTATAGCTCGAGCAATATTATCATTCGAAAATATTACATATAATGATTTAACTATTTTCAAATTGGTTGTCCCTATTTAACATTAAACACAATCTAAGTGGATCTATGGGAGATGTTGCTGCGAGTATCAATGATGGAATTACCTTCTATCAAAAATTCAATGCCGAATTCGTTAATAATATGATTCGCCAAAAACAAATCTGTTAAAGAAATAATTAATACAAATTGGGATGGACTTCTTATTGAAAAAAATACAGCCTAAAAGCTGATTTAAGCATCTTAGCGCGTTGGACTGGTGAAGCTGTTGATACGAAAGAGCACGTTAAACTTTGGAAAAGAACATAAAAAAATAATTATAAAGAAGAATTTAAAGTTTTTGTAGAGACTTCTAATAACCTTGTAAAAAAACATTAAAAGAGAATTTAGTAGAAACAGATGCATCAAATGCTCTTAATACGATAAATAAACTTAGAGAAAAACCTACTTTATTTAGAAAGTTTCTCTAAAAATACCTATGGAAACCAATGCCATGAAAAAAATTATATTGAATTACATTCTGCTGGTAAGCAAAGTGGTTCAGGTAGCGGTGATATTGTATTAGGATTTGAAAAAAATAACGATAAGTATCAGCTACAACTGAACTTAGAAAAAAACTATAGTATACTACGAAAGGATTAATTATGAGAAAAAAAGATCATATCAGACTAGCTCTTGCTGATAAAACAAAAGTAACTAGCTTGGACTCATACGCAATTGATTATAATAGTATTCCACTTTTCGGATTAGATGATGTGGACACTTCTACATCAGTTTGTGGGGATTGTTGGGAATATCCATTCTTCATCAATGCCATTACTGCTGGTGGAGAAGATTGTAATAAAATTAATCAAGATTTTATGGAAGTTAGTAAAAAATGTGGAATTAAATTTTTTTCCCAGGATCATATTCTCCAGCTCTTAAGAGTAAAGAAGACGAAGAAGCTTATCCTAAAGGCTATTCGGTAAACTTAGGATTAGATAAAGATCCAAAACTTATTTTAGAAGCAATTGAAAAATCACAAGCAAAATATATTCAACTTCATACTAATCCTCTTCAAGAAATAGTTATGCCAGAAGGTGATCATAACTTCGAAAGTTGGTACGCTAACCTAAAAGAAGTCAGCTCTAAATCTCCTATTCCTGTAATCTTAAAAGAAACAGGTTTTGGCATGAACGAAGCTACTATTAAACTAGCAATCGATTTAAATATTCCAGCCGTGGACATCAGCGGTATGGGTGGAACAAACTTCGCTAGAATTGAAAAATGGACGAAAAAAACTGATAAATCAACATACCTAGAAGCAATTGGATACACTACAGCAGAAAGTCTAGAAATAGCTTATTCTTATAAAGATAAAAATAGATATTATTGCAAGTGGTGGTATTCGTAATCCTCTAGATGTTGTAAAAATGTCTAGCTTTAGGAGCTAAAGCAGTTGGTGTTTCTAAAATTTTCTTAGAAATCCTTGTAAATAAAGGAAAAAGATGCTCTAATTCAAGAAATCGAAAAAAATGGAAAAAAAGAAGTTAAATTCTTAATGATACTTATGAATGCTAGAAATATAGCTGAATTAGATAAAAAAATAAGAAAAAAATAGAATTCTAAAATAAGGTGCTGACCCAAAAGGCCTAAATTTTAACAAAGTGCATATGATAACTCATAGACGCAGTGAGTTTATTGATATCTAAATTCGCTTTATAAAAGCTTTTTAGATATCTAATAAACTTTTGCGGGGTGACTCGACAAAAATCGATTTCTACGAAATCACGATTTTTTTGAGTCACTCCCTCATCTTCTAATGCTGCTAGTCTTTTTTTATTGCTTTATTTAAATCATCTTGTGATCATTAATTTTATTTTTTTATTCTTCTGATTTTCAGCAATTAAGTACCAACATGAAATTAATAACATAATATTTAAACAAATTATTGCAAACATACTATTCTCCTAGTGATAATAATTAAAATAAGAATAACACAATTTCTTTCTTTTAACAAGCGTAGCTAATTCTGCAGTAAAAGATATAAAAAGACCTCATCTTTCGATGAGATCCTTATTTTTTAAATAAATCTAAAAGAGGGAAAGTTTTTTTAGATTTCATTAATAAATTGTGTGATAATTACCAATTATTAATATTTACGTTTTCTAGCCGCTTCAGATTTTTTTCTTACGACGAACGCTTGGTTTTTCATAAAACTCACGTTTACGAACTTCTTGGATAGTTCCGTTTTTAGAAACAGCACGTTTGAAACGACGTAGTGCATCTTCTAGTGATTCATTTTTACGAACTACAGTTTTTGACATTGGATTTCCCTCCCTCCGATACTACAAAAATCTTAATTTAATCCTTAATTAAATGTTTAAGATATAAAAATAAATACAAAACATTCAATCAATAAGACTGCTTTTTAAGCAATCTACTTACATATTGTATTATATTCTTACGTTCTTGTCAACCTTTAATAGCAATTTATTAACATATTTCTATGAAAAATAACCTTTTCATTTATACATTAATGATACTATTTTTTTGGATAACCAATTTTTTTAAATTCTCGAATAAAATTAGCATAACCTTCTTTATTTTTTTATGACTAGGTACTTGAGCTAAAAAAATACTTGATTTGGTAATTTAGTTTGCTCTTTTTTTAGTTATAAGTATAATAGCTTTTTTTGTTGAGATGCATTTTTAAACATCTCATCAGGTAAAAGTAATTACCGCATTTAAATTAATATCTTCTTCTAAAAAAATTTCTTAAAATTGTCTTCAAGCTCAAGAACTTTTTTTAGGTACTACTAATACTCCTACACCATTATCATTTAAATAATTAGATGCTTGTTCAATGAATAATAAGGCATTTAAGCTATATCCTTCAGCACTACAAAGTTTATAGTTTAAGCTATTATCCTCATCAGCATAATATCCAAAAGGTACATCACTAATGATAACATCTTGTTTTTTAATATTTAAAGGCTTAAGTGCATCTTGATTAACGATCTCAACATTAGTTTCTAATAAATTGAAAAATATTTTGTTGTAATCTAGCATAGTTATTATCAACATCTACAGAAGTTAATTCGTAGTCACCTTTTGATAATGCAGCTAAGTTAATTAAGAAGTTTCCACTTCCACTAGCAAAATCAGCTACAGAAATCTTTTCATTATTATATAAACACCCTAAAATATGAGATACATACATAGTTATCACTTCTGGTGTAATATCGTAACTTGGATTATTCAACTCTTTAAGAGCTTTTTAATAGTAAAAACTGATAAGCTTTTTTTAATATTCTCTTTAGAGAAATTGTCAACAATATCAAAAATACTCTTCATCATTCTCTAAAGTTAAGTAATTTACTAAAGAATCAAAAATACAACCCTTCACCTTTGTTCTCTTCTACCTGTTTATCTATCTTAAAAAAATAATTTTTTTCTAAATCTGACATGGCTCCTCCTTATTCATTTTTCAATAATATTCTTTAATACTGGTTCTAATTTTTGAAATTATTCCTGTTACTAGTGCATTTCCCATCATAAAATATCTTCTACGCGTAGGCATTGTGTTAGTCCAATTAGGCGGGAACATTTGTATCATTTCACACTCTACTTCCGTTAAAAATTCGATATTTTTTTATTAATCTCATCAAATATTATATGTGATGATCGATTGATAGTTCCCTCACTAGTTAACATTGTTCTTGCAGGTTCCTTTATATTTTCAGGAAAACTCATCGCTCCTTCACTATAAATGTATTTATGCCCTGTTTTTTTGATTCGCGCTCTATTCTTTTTTTCGATCCTTTTTAGATATTTCCATTTATCTAATTTATCTTCTTCTGCAAAGTATTTGCTTAAATCTTCATCATTATATTTTTTTTCTGCATTTTTTTAATAACTTCTCTAGCGAATAAACTTCAGATTTTCTTGGAATCACATCTCTATGAATAATCTTTCCATCTATCATCATTCCAGTATCTAGAAACTTTCCATCTTTATAATTTTCTGTTACATCCAATGCATCAGAATACGCATTAATGTCTGTATTAAATAAAATATCTAATTCACTTTCCGTTGGAAAAAAACTTTCTCAAAAAAATAGTGTTTTCTAGGTTTTGTTCATTTTTTTATACTCTTAGAATACTTCGTATTTTTTTTAGAAGCAAAAAAATAAATACTCTCCTACGTTTCTGTGGCATTCCATAATCACCAGCATTTATTACTCTCCATTGCACATAATATCCTAATTCATCAAACGTCTTTAACATAATTGCAAAGTCACGCCCTCTTTGAGATGCTGGAGATTTTAATAATCTATCTACATTCTCAAGAAGTACAAACGGAGTATTTTTTTCTACCAATACGTCTCTAATATCCCAAAATAGTACACCTTTTTTCCCAGCTATTCCCTTTTTCTCCACTTAATGAACGAGCAACTGAGTAGTCTTGGCAAGGAAATCCTCCAACTAATAAAGTATGACTCGGAATTTTCTTCTTATCAACTAAGTTAATATCTTCATTAGAACAGTCTTCCTCTCCAAATCTAGTTGTGTAGCATTCAAAAGCATGTTGTGTTTTTGTTGAAGGTTCAAACTGATTCGCCCAAACAAAAATTCCATCCACCTTTTTTTCTATAGCTTTTTCCACTTTTTTTATCAAATTCGCTTATTTGATTTAATCCAACTCTGAATCCACCAACTCCAGCGAATAATTCTACAACATCTAAATTCATGTTATTCTCCTTCAATTATATCCTGAATATTCTTTAAAAACATACTTTTTTTTATTTAACCAAAAAGCATTGTTTTTGTCATCTTATCTCCATTTGGCAATTCATCCATATCACTATCTGTACCATTACCATATTTTTATTCCATTTATTACATATGCTGATCTTTTGAGCATGTGGTCTTAGATGGAATATTTGTGTTTCTTTTTGACTTTAATAAATTGTTACTTATTCTATTATCTTTTTATTTCAAATTTTATCCCATTTATAAATTGAGATTGATATTTTTTTCCCATTCGAGTTTTCCAATACCTTCTAAATCTGATATTGGCATATTCCAAAAATTTAGAACCTATTAACTCATATTCTCCTGTCATATTTTCTTTAAATACAACAAATAGAAATCTTTTTTTCATAAAAAAATAATTATATAATTCTGAACTATCAAAGGTCTCTTGAACAAAAATCTAAAAATTTTAAATTTTTGGAAATGACATACTCTCTCTAGGATTACCTTTTTTTATCTATCCTTATTGTCTTTATTCCTATATTTGCTTTTTCAAATTCTTCAACATTATCGGTCTTAACACCAAGCATTCTTGATATCAAACTACTATTTGCTTGTTTAGAATTTTTTTATTGATTTCAAATTGAGAATACAGTTCTTCTTCTGTTTTTTTCCTTTATATTCATTAATCTTGTTTAATACTACATTATCAAAAAGTTTCTTCTTTCAATTCTGTATTTTTTTCAAAAATAGAATCATATGTATTAATTTGTCCAACAACATAATTATTAATCACATATGACATGTATGATTGTTTTAACGAGTATGCTCTTCTTTTTGCAGGAATTTCACTATAATATTGCTTTTTTGCTCACTTTTTCTTGGCTGTTGCACCTTTGGTACATGCACCCAAATATTTTTGTATCACCTTCAGATAGTTCATGTGCTCTACCTTGCTGAATTTTTTTGTAATAATTGTGGAATAATCCTCTTTAATAATTATTAAATCTTCTCTACAGTTCTCTGATAAAAATAGAAAAACAGTTTTACATACTCTATACTATACTCTGTTCTTAAAAATATCTTTTTCTCTTAAATACAAAAATTAACAACATTAATCTCATTTTTTTCTAGTACATGAGATTTTTTTCAAACACTGGTTCAACAGGTCTATCATTAGGTATCATAGTAATAACTAATCTTTCTCCTGCCTTTAAACTACCATCTCTTTTTTTCTCTATTGGTGTTACCTTTAATTCCGTACCAGCTTCTAAAAAAATCAGGATTAGAATCACTATTTGGTTTTGTAATAAAAAAATAATATTCTTCTAACAGATTTCCTAGACTACCCTTCCCTCTAGGATTATTAAAATATGCTATTTTTTTCTTGAAGTGCATTCTTTTTCTGAGTAACCAATACCACTTTCTCTTATCTCACTATTTGAATAATAGTCTTTCAGTACTTCAAAAAAATTTTTTTTCCTTCTAATTTTTTTTAGCATATTTTTTTCTATAGCCAATGGATTATGTTTTATCATAAGGTAAATTCACAATAATACAGCTCCTAATCAAATAATAATTATTATACCATAATTTTTTTATAAAGCTTCATCTCTAATAAAAAATTCTCGTGCGAATTCATTTTGGAGCTAGTGCAGAATTTTTACATTTACCTATTTTCTCTATAAACCGAAAAATAAACGAAAAAGATTTACATAATTAAATACTTTACCTTTAATTATATAAATCTTATTTTAAGCTTTCTAAAAAGTAAGATAAAAACGCCAAAACTTCTGTTTAAGCACTTTTTATTTTAATACTTTTTATAAATCTTTTTTTGAACTTTATCACAAGTATAACCGATATGTTCATAGAATTTATGCGCTTCTTCACGTTTCATGGCAGAATTTAACCTAATAAAGCTAATATTATTATCTACAGCATAGTCTTCTAACTCATTCATAAGTTTTCTACCTATTCCCCTATCTTGAAAAATTAGGATTAACAGCAAGTCCTAAAATATTTAATCCAAGATCACTATAAAAAAACTTTCATACATTTGAGCATGAACAAATCCTATAATCTTCCTTGTGTTTTTCATCTTCATAACCGATAATAATATGTTGTTTCTTATCATTAGTTAACTTCGCTATTTGTTTCTCTACATTTTCAACATCTACATCATAACCTAATGCTACTTTGCAAATTTCTGCTACTTCTTGTGCATCTGCTGTATTTATTTCCCTATACATATACTCACCTTCTAGTTTTATCAAATATTATTTAATATGCACTTAAATTCTATCTTTACTTCACGATTTCTATTAAAAGCTTGTTTAACTAAATCAAATTCTCTAGTACGAAGAGTTCTCATATCAAGAATTAATTCATTATCTTTAATTCGTGTAATAATAGGTATTTCTACTTCTAAAAGTCGTCTTTCTAATTCTGTAGCACTTAGTCTTGGATGTTCTAATTTTTACCACAACACTTTCTAAGTAACTTGCTGGGTAGCTTCCTCCACCGACTTCTGCCTTATCTTCAGCTATTGTAATCTTGAAGTCCAAGTCACTAAGTCTTGATTTTAGGACATCTGCTTTACCGAATAAACGTTCTTCCGATAATGAAATCATGTGTAATGTAGGAATGTGTTCTAACGCTTCTTTCTCATCTAAGTATAGTTTTAATGTAGCTTCTAATGCCGCTAAAGTCATCTTATCTACACGTAACGTACGAGTAAGCTGGTTCTTTTTCATTTTTTCTATATATTCTTTTTTACCAACGATAATACCTACTTGTGGTCCTCCTAGAAGTTTATCTCCACTGAAAGTTACTATATCAATACCACTATCAAGAACTTCTTTTACAGTTGGTTCATAAGGTAATCCATATTTAGAAAAATCAACGAACTGCCCGCTTCCTAAGTCGTTTATAGATACTAGTTCGTTCTCACGAGCAAGGTAAGATATCTCCTCATTAGATACTTCTTTAGTAAACCCTACAATCTTATAGTTACTAGTGTGCACTTTTAACAATGCTCCTGTATTGTCATTAATCGCATTCTCATAGTCTTTTAAGTGTGTTTTATTTGTAGTACCTACTTCAATAGGAGTACCACCACTTAGTTTTATAATCTCAGGAATTCTGAATGCTCCACCGATTTCTACCAGTTCTCCACGAGAAACTACTATTTCTTTATCCTTAACAAGTGTGTTTAACGTCAATAGCACTGCTGCAGCGTTGTTATTAACTACAAGTACGTCTTCTGCACCTGTTAATTTTTTTGATAATATCAATAAGATGGACATAACGACTTCCACGTTTTTTTATTATCAATATCAAACTCAAGATTAGAATAGTTAAATGCTACACTCTCAATATTTTCTTTAATCTTCTGACTTAGTAAACTACGACCCTAAGTTTGTATGTAATATTGTCCCAGTCGCATTAATAACTCTGCGTAAAGAATTTCTATCTTCTTTTTTTCACTATTTGTGTAACTTCTACTACTATTTTTCTCTAAACTTGGAACTTCAAATAATTCTTCATTTAGTATTTCTTGTTTAATTCTATCAATATATTCTTTTTATCGCTGATTTCACTGCTACTTCTGTATATTCATTTATCAGTTCTTTTTACTTCATCTAATAATAAAATCTTATTTATTGCGGGAATTTGTGATAATAATTGTTTTGACATAATAATTCTCCTAAATTTCTTTTTGCTAATGTTTTTTTATAGCATTAATAGCATAGTTTACTTCTTCTTCTGTATTCATACTAGAAAAAGAAAAATCTCACTATACCTTGTTCTTTTTGTCCCTAATACCTCATGCATTAGAGGTGCGCAATGTGCTCCAGGTCTAATAGCAATATCATATTCTTCGGCAAGTACATCTGCAACATCCGAAGCCGAAATACCTTTGAAATTTAATGAAACTACTGCTGTACGTTCTTTTTGTAAAAATCTCCATAAAACTCTAAACAATCTAAGTCTTTTTAATTCGTTATAGAATTTGTTCGCAAAAATTCATCTGTTTTTTTTATAAAGATTTTCTATTCCCTGTCTATTTATATATTTTTATTCCCTCATGTAAACCTAAGATTCCTGCAGTGTTAAGCGTACCGGCTTCTAAGCGCAGCGGATATTCTCCTGGATGTTTCTCATCGAAAGTTCTAACTCCACTTCCGCCGACTTTAAATCTTTTAATTTCAGGTTTTTTAAGTCTTACACATAGTCCCCCAATTCCTTGTGGTCCGTACAGACTTTTATGCCCAGTAAAACATAGAATATCTATTCCTAGTTCATCTATATTGATCGGCACTACTCCTGCTGTTTGCGAAGCATCCACAACTGAAATAAGATTATGTTTTTTACAGATAGCAGCAACTTTTTCCAAGTCTACTATATTCCCTGTAACATTCGAACCATGAGTGATAGCAATCATTTTTGTATTAGGTTTGATAGCTGTTTCTAACTCCTCATAGTCGATTAAACCTGTATTTCCAGCTCTAACAATCGTATAGTCACATCCTATTGTTTCATGAGCTAAATAAACTGGTCTTAATACTGAATTATGTTCCATTGAAGTCGTAATTACGTGATCTTCTTTTTCTAATAATCCTAATATTGCTATATTTAGACTTTCTGTAGAATTACTCGTAAATACTACCCTATCTTCATCTTTCATACCAAAAAAATTTTTGCAATATCATTTCTTGCTTCAAATACTTCACGAAAAGCGTTATTCGCTTCATAATAACTACCTCTTGAAGCATTAGCGTATTTTTGCAGATGATAGTACTTCATAGACTTTGTCCGCTACTTCTTTTGGTTTTTTTAATGATGTTGCTCCATAGTCGAAATAATAACTCATATCCCTTACCTTATCTAAGTCAATTTTGTACGATGACTTAGCTCCCTTCTTTATTTATTTTTTCGCTAATACTCGATAATTTTCTACACGTCGAGTAATTCCTAGCTTATCGATGTATTCTAAAAATAGCCATAGAATATTTTCTACTAGAACCTGTCATATCTCTAAATTCAGCCAATCCCATTTGTTCATTTTGCACTAAAGTGATCTTCTACTTTTTTTGAATAGCTTCTTTTTAATATATTAGCATGTAATACTAAATCAGCATCTAATCTAACTATTGTATTGTCGATTAGAGATTCTAATATCTCAACTTTCGGTTTTTCTCCGTTTGTTAAATCTTTAATAGTCGGTGGTGTAAATCCTCCTTCTAGTAAAAGCCTTCTCTATTCTTTCTTTTTTTCAGCCAATTGTTTCTTATCATAATTAACTACGAAATCTTTTTTTCAGCTACTAAGTTACCTTCTAGTCGAATTTCGTTGTTCGCTATAAATAGATCAAGTAGCTCTAATGTTTCTTTTTGAGAAAGTTTAAACTTAGAAAGCACCTCAATTTTAGGAATACCAACTTTCAATTTAAATCTGTTATGATATTCTACTAATAATTTTTTTCAGTTTTTTTCTAATACTTCTTCATATTTTTTTTCTTATGAATATATCCTAACTTAGTCTCATAAACTGTAGCTGTTTCTATTAGTTGTGCTATTGATTCCACTATCTCTTCTTCTGGAAGTTGTAAATCTTTTACGATACTGTCTTTTGAAACCAAATAGTTATTGTGAGATAGTATGTAGTTAGCTATTAACTCTGTCGAATTCCCTTCAAGTTGTACTTTTAGTTTTTCAAGAATTTCTTCATTAAATCTACTATGTTTTTTTGGACTAGCATCAAGAATTACTCCTCCACCTATTGTAATCATCGGTGAATAAGTACGAATGATAAATTTATCATAATTTTTAACCGCTATTTCATCTTCTAGTCTAAGTTGAGCAAAACTGCTCTCTCCTGCTTTTAATAAGTCTGTTCCAAGTGGTACAACCCTTGCCATGACTTCTTCAGTACCTATGTATACACGCACTCTATCCCACAATTCAAGATTAGCTCTCTCATCATTGATTAATTTAATCTCACTATCTAGCATATAAGTCTTTGTTAATGAATCTGCAGTCGCTAGAGTGTCTCCACGTTTTACATCATCAAACTTGATATTTGCTAAGTTTATCGCTGTTCTTTGACCTGCGTAGGCTTTTTCTACATCTTTTGCGTGAACTTGTATATTTCTTACTTTTGTTTTTATTCCTTTTGGATAAATAACAAGTTCATCCCCTACATTTACTACACCTTCCGTAAGAGTTCCTGTAACAACTGTTCCGAATCCTTTTACCTGGAATGAACGGTCGATATTAAGTCTGGCATTTTTCTCTATATTTTTTTCGCTTCGATATCTTCTGTTTTCTTATCAATTGTTTCTAACAGACTGTCTAAACCTTTTTTACTAATTGAGTCTACTTCTATAATTGGAGAATTCTCAAGAACTGTTCCGGCGATGAATTCTCGAATATCTTCTTTAACAAGTTCTCGATATTCTTCTTCAACTAAATCTATTTTTCGTCATTACGATAATGTAGTTTTTCAATTCCTAGTAACGTTAATATATCAATATGCTCCTTCGTTTGAGGCATTATACCTTCTCTTGAGTCAACTAGTAATAATACTAAGTTTATTCCACTAACTCCAGCTAGCATATTTTTAATAAATTTTTCATGTCCGGGAACATCAACTACACCGCATCTTTTTTTCCACTTGGCAAGTCAAAAATAAGCAAATCCAAGATTTATTGACATTCCTCTATCTTTTTCTTCTTGAGTAGTATCTGTTTCAATACCACTTAGAGCTTTTATCAGGGTCGTCTTCCCGTGATCTATATGCCCTGCAGTACCAATAATTACATTGTTATTCATACAATTCACCTTTACACATTATATTAAGAATAGAGATTATGAGAGAGAACTTTACAAAATAGATTTTAAACTTTCTCTATAATAACCTCTATCCAAAAATTTTATTTTAATTTATAATCTTTTTAATTCTGTTATTATCCTTTTTGATTCCAGCTTTTCTAGAATAATACAAACCACGATATTCAATTTTTTTCATCCTCTAACATTCTTACAACATTATCAAAATTATCCCAAGCTGTTTTTAGCATAAATCCACAACCTACACCTATAGATGGATGTGTAGGAATAAGTGATGCTCCCATTTCTCTTTCTAGACAAATGTTATCCGCCTTTATTGAATCGTGTGTACTATTAAAAAAACTACTAATCCTTCTTCTACCATGCTTCCTCCTACGGTTGAATTACTTTATTAGCTTTTCTCATATCTTCTACGATGAAGTACATGTTTGTTGGATTTCCAACCGCTAAATCAATATTGTGGTAGTCGATACATGCTCCACAGCAAACTATCTCTACTCCACCTTCTTCTAGTGTTTTTTTAGCTCTTCTAGTACGTGGCTTCGAGTTTTATCTACTAAAAATTCCACCGTTATTGTAGAAAATAATTTTCTTAGGAAGAACTTCTTGTTCACCTAAAGCATAAAGATATGCTTTAATTAATCTTTTACCTAGTTCTTCACTACCATGTCCCATTTGATCTTTGTTGATCACAACGATATAACTGTCATCTTTAACTACTGGTAAAGTTTCTAATTGCGGTGCTTCTTCTCTTGTAATTTCAACTTTGAAGCCACCTTCAATATCAGAAACTTTGAATTCATAACTATTTTTATCAGCAAATTTTCTAAGACTTTCTACACTATCTTCAGTTTTTACTAATAAAGTTACTTTCGTATCTTCTTCTAATGCACGTGTAGCTTGAGTTACAGGAACAACGCATTTATCACACAATGTATCCACTACTACACCATCGCTCGCTTCTCCCTTAGAAATAGTAACGATATATTTATCTTTTGCTTCTTCCTTCACTGAGAAATTAAAAACCTAATTGTGTAGCCATTTTTTTCTAAGTTTTTGAGTAGCTATAACATTGTCTACGATTGTTTCTACTACATCATTTTCTAGTAATAATTTTTTTGTTTGAATAACTGGCATTGGACAAGCTAAGCCTTGTGCATCTAAAAATTTCTTTTTTTCATACTTATATTCTCCTATTGTCTTCTGAGTTATTTAATAATAACTGCTTTTTTTCTTGTTTTTCTATAACTTTTCCTACTATAGCACTCTTAATTTCAAGGGTGTTTAGTTTTTCTAATAATTCGTACGCTTCACTTTCTGGTAAACTTATTAAAAGTCCTCCAGATGTTTGTGGATCGTACATTATTTCTTCTAATGCAAAGTCTTTAATCTGATATTCTACATTTGGCTCAACGAATGTTCTGTTAAGTTGACCACCTGCAGTAATAACAAATTCATTTGCACATTTATACGCTTCTTCGATATATGGAATATCTTTCGAATATACTTCTGCTGAATATTTACCATCCAACATTTCTACAAGATGTCCTAAAAAACCGAATCCAGTAATATCTGTACAACTATTAACATTAAAATCTTTCATCATTTGAGCAGAATATTTATTAAGTGTTGTCATTTGTTTAACGCTTTGAGCAAATGCTTCTTCTGAACATTCTTTTACCATGTGAGCTGTATTAATAATACTCACTCCTAATGGTTTTGTTACGATTAATAAATCTCCTACTTTACAATTGTTATTTTGTAATATTTTATCAGGATGAACTATTCCTGTTACTGATAATCCGTATTTTGGTGTAGCATCGTGAATAGAGTGTCCTCCTGCAAGAACCCCTCCTGCTTCATGAACTTTTTCTGCTCCACCTTTTAGTATTTGATGTAAAATTTCTAAATCCATATTCTCTGGGAAAGCTACTATGTTTAATGCTGAGATAACTTCTCCACCCATAGCGTAGACGTCACTAAGCGCATTAGTCGCTGCAATTTGTCCATATAGATATGGATCATTTATCATTGTTGTAAAGAAATCTAATGTTTGAATAATCGCCTTATCTTCGGAAATTTTATAAACTGCTGCATCATCCGAAGATTCATACCCAACTATTAAATTTTTATCTTCTTTTTTTGGAAGGTCTTTTAGTATATCTGATAAGGCTCCCGGCCCTATTTTCGAGTTTCAACCTCCACACACAATCATGTTCATTTTCTTTTCTGACATATTTACCTCCTATACTATTACTTATCTATAATTATACTACTTAACACTTTAATTTAAAAGCATTATTTAGTTTTTTTAATGTAAAAAAATAGACAACTAACAGATAGTAATTTTTCATCTATTAATTGTCTATAATTTTATTTATTATTTTTTGAAACTCACGTGAACGTGGTCATAGTGGTTGGCAGTTACTCCACCACGGTTAGGCATTATGTTCCATGTATTTGCTGGTCCATAAATGTTTTGTTGTGGCATATAGAATCTTTGTTTCCAGATAATATAATAAACTCCAAGTTCATCCATGTGCTTAGTTAAGTACTCTGCAAGTTGGTCCCCTTGTGCTGAGTTTACAGGCACCATGAAGTCTACAGCCATTCCTGAGTTATGTCCATGACCAGTACCATCATCGTCACCTGCTCTAAATAGTGAGAAACTTGTTATTCCGAATTTCTTCGCTAAAGCTACTTTCATCTTTTTTTAGTATGAGGAGTTAATCCATTCATCGCAGGATCTGCTAATTCTGCAGCAGTTACTTCTGGTAATCCTCCAGCTACTGTAGTTGTTTGTTTTGCTTCAGCTGCTTTTTTTGCTTCGGCTTCTTTCGCTGCTTTTAGCTTCGGTTTCTTGTTTTGCTTTTTAGTTCGGCAGCTTTCTTAGCTTCGGCTTCTTTTTGCTTTCGCATCCGTAGCTGCTTTTGTTTCCGCTGCCTTCTTAGCGTCAACTTCTTGCTTCGCTTTTTGAATCTGCTGCAGCTTTTTTTCTTCAGCAGCTTTTTTTAGCTTCTGCTTCATCTTTAGCTTTTTGTTCAGCAGTTACTTCTCTTTTCTCAGCAAGTTGATCTAGAGTTGTTTTCTTTTCAGTATTTTTATCTACTGGTTTGGTTGCTTGTTCTTGAGAATCAGCAACTTCTACATCATAACTCACTACAGCGTTGAAAGTGTGATTCCCTAAAGTTACAACAGATTTAACAGTTTCTCTTTTTAACTGCAGTATGTGGTAATTTTCTAGTAGGTACATCTGCATTTATGTCGATTTCATACTCTACTACTTCTCCTGCTTTAATAGCTTCTTTTTTTAATTACATATTCTTTTTCTATCTTCTGTAGTTACTCGTGCAACTACATTAGTAACATTTTTAGCTGTTGTAAGTTTCACATAATAGTGTCCATTTTTTTCATAAACACTAGCTTTTACATCTTTTTTATTAACATTTACGGCTGCATTATTAACTTCATTAGCAACTGTAACTGCTCCAGATGCCCCAACTAATAACACTAACCCTGTTAATATTCTTCTAGTCAATTTCGTTTTTACTCATTAAATTTCTCCTAAAAATTTATTGTTGAATTCATTATATCCAATTTACGTATTTTTAATCAATAAAATTACTAATTTGTAATATATTCTGATTTTTTTACAATTTTGTTACAAACTCTTGTTTAATTACATTAGCTTTAGAATAAGTTTTCATAGAGTATAATTAGTTACGATTGTAGATGAAGGTGACAATAATGTCTTCAAATTGTAATATAAAAAAGCTAACTAACATCTAGATTTAAAAAAATCTAATTAGATTTTCTATAATCTTGATGTTAATTAGCTAATATTCTTAATTTATTATCTTATACTGGTTGACCATTTCTATAAATAGTACTTGATCCATCTAAATATTTACCTGCTTTTGGAGTACTTCCATTGAATGCTGCATTAGAGCTTTGGTGTTGTACAAGATATACTTGACCATTTTTTATTGTTACTCCTGCACCTACATCTTTGGCAGTTGCATCTAATAAGGTATTTCTGTGTCCGTATGGATATTTAGTTACTACATTTCCAATTTCTTTGAATAGAATATCAAATAATCTTTGTGCAACTTCTTCCGGTGTTCCTGTATCTCCAGTTATAGAAATATTAGCTAAAATATAATTTGCATACCCTGCTGCTTTTTGCCGCATCTTTTTTTCATATTGTATTGTTCCATTTGGTCCGTGAATATTTGCATCAATTGCACGTGTTGGTACATCTGAACTTCTAAATTTAGAAGAAGAATTTAATGCTGCATTTTTCTGATAACGCTGGTAATCCATTAATATTTCTTAATTTAGCAACTTTTTGCTAAGAATGCTTTTTCTTATTTGTTCTTCTCTACTTCCTGCTACTGGTGTTGCTGGAGTTTGTTGTTTCGGTTTTTTTCAGCTTCTGTTTTTTTGTAGCTGTAGCTGCTTTTTTTCTTCTTTAACTGCTTGTGCTTTTAGTTTCCGCAGCTTTAGTCTTTTTCTTTGGTTGACGTTGCTGCACTTCTGCCAGTTCCAACAACTGTTGGTGTTGGTTGTTTAGCTAAGTCAGCTGGTTTGTCAGATGGTTTTTCATTATCTGAAGTATTTGGTCTAGCAACTGTTGTCTCAGCTGCTTTTGGAGCTTCAACTGGTTTTTGCATTTTTCTGCAGGAGTAGTTGCTGCTGGTTGTTCTGATTTAGTTGCAGTTTCGTTTCCTTTTTTTCTTCATTATTAGTAGATGAAGCTGTTGAAGTTTCATTTTTTTCTTAGTTTCAGTCGCAGGGAGGGTTAACAACTTTTTTTATTTTCCTCTTGTTTTGCTTTTTACTTCATCAGTTGCAATTTCATAACGAACATTAATATTAAAAGTATGTGTTCCTACTTTGTTAACTGCAGTATATCCTTCTCTTTTTAACCTCTGTATTAGGTAATTTTTCTTGTTGGAGCTTTTGCTGTCATATCTAACTCTACTACAACTTCTTCTCCAGCTTTAATAATATCTTTTTTTAATACAAACTCTGATTTAGTTTCAGTTGTAATACGAGCAATAACATTTTGCTACTTCTTTATCTGCTACTAGTTTTTGCATAATAATGACCATTTAATTCATATACTTTTTGCTTTTACGCTAGCTTTATTTACATCAACAGCTGTAGTTTTAACTTCAACTGCATTTGTTGGTAGTGATGTTATACCTGTTAATAATACTAATCCTGTTAAAAACTTTACTCGTTAACTTTACCCCTTGTTTTTTTCATTATATATTCTCCTTATTTTATCGAAATCGTTTTTAATTGTTAATTTAATAATTACTTCTCCTTAATTATAATCATTCTAAATTTTATTATCAATAGATTTTTAAATTTTTGTAATACAAAAATACATTTTGTAACAATTTAGAAATATTTGGAATTAATTTTTGTACTATGAAAAAAATCTTTTTGGTTACTTTTATTTTTTTATTACTTACTTTTTAACTATACTTTCTTTTGAATATAATAATCAATCTATAAAAAAACGCCTTTAAATGAAGATTCTGTAGCTTTTCAATTATTTTTTTACTTAAAAACTAAATTTAAAGTATATTTAAGGTTTGAGACTTATAATGTATTTATAACTAGTAAATAGTTATAAACTTCATAAACTTTCCTTTTTCTATAAGAGACCGAGACAAATGTGCTCGGTTTTTTTGTTCAAAAGAAGGATGGGAGTGACTTAAAAAAATCGCGATTTCGGAGAAATCGATTTTTTTAGAGTCACCCCCGCAAAGTTTATTAGATATCTAAAAAGCTTTTTAAAAAAAGCGAATTTAGATATCAATAAACCACTGCGTCTATAAGTCCTCATATACACTTTATTAAACTTTAGTTCTTTTTAGATCGACTCCCTATCCTTCTTTTTTTCATATACATCCTCTTCCAATATTATACTTTGTTTTATCTCTATTTCGGAATTTTTCTATTACAATTATATTTAACTTACCTCCATAGACACAACCACCATCAATATTTATTCGATTATCTTTTTATTTCATAATAAGGTGCTTCTTTTTACAGGACTATGACCGTGAAATACTTTTTTTTATGATATTTTTTTCCTTACTACTTAAAAAAATGGTTCTCTTATCCAAACCATATCACGATGAGTTTGATCCCAAAAGTTCTTATTAAAAATCCACACCAGCATGTACAAAATAATAATTTGAACTTTCGTATCTTGTAGGGAGGTTCTTCAGCCATACTCTTAATTTTTTTGTTCTTTAGCGAATTTTTCTAAAAATACTCTCGTCTAGTCTCAGTTGTCGCTTCAGGATAAAATGATTGCAATGTTGTTAAGCCATTGTTTCTAAAAATAATGATTTTTGTCTTTTTATCAATAGAATGTTCATACATTGCCTCTCTTATTGCTAGGTTAAACATATCCTCATGATTTCCTAATAATACAACATGTTGTTTGTTATCATTCTGCAAGTTATAGAAATACTCCCAAACCAATTTGGTGTTTTTTCCTCTATCACACATATCTCCTAAACAAATTAATTTATCTTCATTACTGTTAAATTCTACTTCATCAAGTAATTTCTTCATCGTATAAAAAAACATCCATGTATATCTGAAATTACTATTGTTCTCATAAAAAAACACCTGCTTTTTCATTTAATTCTTTTATATCTATAATAGTAGAAAATAACTATAATGTAAATGGGAGTGCCTCAAAAAACATGATTTTGTCGAGTCATCACCTCAATGTTTATTAGATATCTAAAAAGTCTTCATGAAGCGAACTTATATAGCAATAAACCACTACGTCTATAAGTTTTTTTAAATATACTTTTTTTAAAAAAATAGGACTTTCGGGTCAGTTCATTTAATTACATCAATTACAGTTTACTAATTATTCTTTTAGGATATCATTTTAAATTAAACTTTTCACATGATATAATATTAGTAAATTACTATGAAAGGCGCAGCTTATGGAGAATAATTTACTTTGTTTTAAACGTACTTCAAACCTTACTGCTCTATCACTTCCAAAAAAACTATAGAGAGACTTTTATACTAAACAAGGTGTTTGGACTAAATTGATAATAGTTAAAGGGAAAATGAAATTAAGCTTTTTTTAGATATAGAGGACAGCATAATTAAACAATGTTCTTTAAACAAAAAGAGTGAAGTTAACCTTATAGACCCTGAAAGTATATTTAGAATCCAGCCAAATTCTGCTGATTTGCAGTTCCACCTAGAATTTTACTGTACAGCTGAGAATTACTTCTTTAACAAGTACGACCTGAGTCCGGCTCATCCGGAAGTCGTTGCTGCAATGAAGTACATAAAACCTTGCAAAAACATTAGACTTAGGTGCTGGTCAAGGGAAAAATTCATTATATCTTTCTTCATTAGATTTTAAAATCACTGCTGTCGATATTGATGCGAAATTCTTACAAGATCTTGCTGACATATCAATTAAAGAAAAACTAAATCTAAATGTTTTTAAACATGATATTGTTGAAGCAAATATAAAGGATACATATGACTTTATCTTCGCTACTGATGTATTCATGTATTTGAATCCAACAAGGATATATAGTATTATCACTAATATCAAAAAAACAAACCAATGCTGGTGGGTATAATCTAATCGTGAGCGCATTAAACAAAGCAGGTCATAGATGCCCTCCGTTCCCATTTACTTTTATTGAAGGTGAATTAAAAAATTATTATAATGACTGGAAGATAATTAAATATAATGAAAATCTTTCTGCTTCACCTTATCCATATGCTGTAATTCTTGCTCAAAAAAATATCAGAATAAAATCTATCCCCACAAGATTATTCAAATTTTCTTGTGGGGATCTTTTTCTATTCAATATTTTCTCTAATATCTTTTTGGTACCATACTACATCATACCAACGATTAAATTTATAACCTACTTTTTCAAAGTGAGCTACCTTTCTAAACCCCCTCTTCTCATGGAATGATACACTACCTTCATCTGGATATGCTATACATGATGTTAGTCTACATATTCCTCTATCATAAAGCTGTTTTTCAAGTTCATTATATAACTTCTCTCCTACACCTTTTCCACGAGCCTTTTCATCTAGATAAATAGTAATTTCAGCAGTCCACTTATATGCGTCTTTTGGATAAAACTCACTAGCATATGCGTATCCTAATAAATCGTCTCCTTCTATCGCTACTAGAAATGGATAGCTCTGGATCGTCTTTGAGATTTTCTCCTCAAATTCGTGTACACTTGGTACAGTGTAATCAAAAGTAATAGCAGTATGTTCAACATATAGTCTATAAATACTTACTAATTTTTCGGCATCTTGTAACTCAACCGTTCTAACATTTAACATTATCTATCTCCTTGAATACTTCCTTTTTACAAAGTCAATAATTGCTTTAGTAGCTTCTTCTTGTTGCGCTCCTCTAAACCCATGACCAGCTCCTGGAATTTCTTTTAACTTAGCATCTTTAAAAGTTTCTATAGCACGTCTTGAATAACTTATCGGTGCTATATTATCACTAGTTCCATGAACAATAAGAACTTTTCCATCGTAGTTCTTCATATCATTATAAACATCATAGTCTAATGATTTTTCAAAATAATCTTTCCCTACTTCTGTTCCTCTATGATTATAAACTTCTGGGATATCTGATACTGACTTAAATAATTCTCGTGCATCATCAAATAATACAAACGCTGGAAATACCAATATTAACCCTTTGATTTCATTTTTTTAAGTTTAGCACCTTCAATAGTAGACACAACTCCACCTTGACTTTGACCTAATAAGAAAATGTTATTTTTTTATCTACAAAGTTTTTGATTTTTTTAATGTGTTTACTACTACGTCGAGATCATCAACTTCTGTAAATACAGACATTTTTTTAAAAATATCATTTCCGCTTCTACTATTTTTTTATTTCCACCCATGAAATCAAATGAATAAACTACATATCCTTCTTTAGCTAAACTCTGCGCATAATAATCTCCACGCTCTGCATTTCCTCCGAAACCATGAGAAGCAATTATTGTTGGTAGCTTTTGTTCCTTATAATTTTTTTGGTGCTGTTATGTATCCGTATATTTTCTTTCCTTGACCTTCGGCATAAAGTTCTTCTTTAACAATATTACTCGTATCAATATTTGAAGTATTTACTGATGAATTTTTCTACAAGACTATTTCCTCTATCTTGTTGATTATTTTTTTGAAGAAAATTGTGATTTTACTCCTACAACAATTGCTCCAACTGCTATTAAAGCTATTATTCCTATTATTATTTTTTTTAAAAATCCATATATAACCTTCTTTATTTATACCCATCTAAAATTTCTCTTAGTTCATGTCTAAAAGAGCGTCTTCTCTTATATTTATCATCAAGATAATCTACCAAAAGCAATACCATCTTCTAAGCCAAAAAGATTTTTTTATATTTAACAATATATTTACAAATATTCCTATAATGACTCCTGTCTGCTACTGGTTCTGACATCTCAAATATATAATTCATATACATATTTTTTTAGCTTCTTCTAAATACACATCTTTAATAATGCCAGCATATTTCGAAATTTCATTAGGATATTCTCGTAGATAATTTAGCATCTCTTCTGTATCACACTCTCTGACAATTATCCCACACCATATTTCTTTTTTTCTTCTTAGATTTTTTTTAATAATTTTTTTGATAATATATATCAAAATCCTCTTTATGAATGTTCTTTAATTCATCATAATAAGAAAAATTCACCCAATAACACTAATCTTTCCAGTGCTTTCATTTGTTCTACATTATTATCTAATTTTTTTTGAAAATTTGGAGCCTATATTCTAACCATTTTTTTCCTATATTTACCATTTTCTGACCATGTTTTTTTGTTTCTTCTAAAAATATTCTCAATATTATTATTTCTTTCAAGTTTACTAATATAAATATCTCTAATACTCTCATACCTCAAAAGTGTTTTTTTTAAAGATTGAGCCAATCCCTTTTTCATCATTAGTTTTTTTATAAATCTCATATATTAACTCTGCTGTTCTATTGTTTATACTCTCATCATAATACACTCCACTTATGAAATTTAATTTTTGATAAAAGTACTTGCTTAGCTCCAGATAAATCACAAAAACTGAACCAACATTTCTATATCCACCGCTATTTCATATCTATCACTAACTTTTTACATTTAATTTATTAATTCTATTAAATATCTCCTGTCTAGAGGTAATAGGTAAATTCTCTGCACTCGCTAACTTTTCTCTAAAATAATCTATAACTATTTCCCAAACCTCACGATAAGAAGTAGTTTCAGTCATTTTATTTAATTTATCTATTCCTTCTAAAAATCTTCATTGACAATTTTAGACATTCAAAAATTATTTAATAATCCATCTACATCACTTAAAAATTTCTGAAATTTTATTTTTCTAATTCTTCTGTATCTACATAATCATCGTCATATTCTTCCCAATGGTAGTGACCATAACTATATCCATTTTCATAGTCTTCTAGTGCTTGTTCCTCTAGTTCTTCATATTCTAAAAAAATAACTCATCTATTTTTTTCGTTATATTTTGTTAAGATTTCTCTTTCATCTAATTGTAACGCCTCTTTTCGCTCAATTTCTTTTAAAAATCTATCCCTAACTATTCCGTTGTTACCAACAATTTCTAACAAAATATCCAACAACTTCTCTTTAGAATAAGTTTCTAACAGCTCACTTATCTTTTGGACATGTTCCTCTTTATTTTTTTCTCAATATTTTCTAAATTTTTCTTTGTAATTTTCTACCAAACTCTTAGTCTCTTGTTCAAAAACTACATCACGATAAATTTTTTCGGCTAAGCACTCTACTGTCTCCCTTATCTTATAATATGCTGCAACTTCATGCTTACAGGTAAAGGTAAAATCATACGGACAATTACAACGAGAATTTTTTATATTATTATCCTCATCTATCTGCACGATTACTTGATAATTTTTCTGTCCCACTTACGTCAAAAACAAATTCATCAGCATTTCGTCTACAACACTTTATCTTATCATCTCTATAATACAGATATCCTCTATCTAGTATTACTGGTGATACAGTTTTTTTCAAAATCGCCTATATTCATCCTCTTTTTACTCCTTTCTATTAAAAATTTTTCAAATTACATTTTACTCCTAAAAAAACTATAAGTATCCTTTTTGTAATAACTTTATAATTACACTAGATCTTCTTTCTTAATTTTTTTCTTAATAAAGCTGTGCATCCTTTAGTTACATCGCCAAATGTTGTTTTTGAAATCTCCTGTATACCACGGATCATCAATAATTCTATCTTCTCCTGCGTATTCTAATAATTTTTTTAACCTCACCAGTTTTTTTCTTCCTGCGATAAATTTTTTTAATGTTTTCTATATTACTATCATCCATTCCTATGATATAGTCTGCTTCTAAGTCATTATCATTAAGGATACGAGAATACATTCCCTCTACTCCAATTCCAACTTTAGCAAGTTCTTTTTCTAGTTCCGCTGTGAACAGGATTACCGTGTTCCCAACTACTAGTTGCTGCTGAATCTATTTGAATTTTTTTCGCTTAATCCTTCTTTTTCTACCATATCTCTAAATATTGCTTCTGCCATAGGGTGAACGACAAATATTCCCTAAACAAACAAATAATACTTTTTACCATTTTTTTCATTACCTCATTAATATTTATTTTCTATTTTATTATAACATAAAGAGTTAAAATCAACATAATAAAGACACAAGTGCTAAACTCTCCTATTGTTTTTATTTTTTTATATTTTTACATGATATAATAATATTAAAGTTATCCATTAGTAAGGAGATTAAAAATGACAAAAAAACTTAGTATGTTACAAAAAGATTACCAAATTGGACTGCTCAAACTCTACCTGAACCATTTAGACATAAACACAATACTAGAAAAAGATGTTTGGAGCAAAAATTAACTATTCTTAAAGGAAAGCTACAGTTTACAGAATTAACTGAAGATAATGAGATTGTGAAGGAGCATATATTTACACCTGAGAGTAGTATTCCGTTCGTGGAACCACAAGCATGGCACCGTGTTGCACCTTTATCTGATGATTTAGAATGTTTCTTAGAGTTTTATTGCGAGCCAAAAAATTATTTCGCTAACAAATACAATATTAATCCTGCTCATTCTGAAGTGGTAGAGGCCATAGAAACGATCAAACCTTGTAAAACTTTAGACCTTGGATCTGGTCAGGGACGTAACTCTCTATTCCTTTCTAAACTTGGTTTCGAAGTGACTGCGGTAGATAATAATATTCCTGTTTTAGAATTTTTAATGGAGACTTCTAGAATTGAAAATCTAGATATTAAAAATCAGTAGTTACGATATAAATACAGCAGCACTTAGAAATACTTATGATTTTTATACTATCAACTGTTGTTTTAATGTTTATCAAAGAACAATCTATTCCTAGTGTAATAAAAAATATGCAAGAACAAACTAATATCGGTGGATATAATTTAATTGTTGCTGCTATGTCTACAGAAGATGCTCCTTGTCCTCTTCCTTTCCCATTTACTTTTAAAGAAAATGAGCTTAAAGAATATTACAAAGACTGGGAATTTATAAAAATATAATGAAGATTTTTGGACAACTTCACAAAAACAGATGCTAATGGAAATAGATTTAGATTGCGTTTTGCTACTATGTTAGCCAAGAAAATAAAATAATCTACTTTTGTAAGCTAGTTTTTTGACACCGTTATCAACAGATGTTATAATTTTAGTTAATCATTAAAACATTTGGGGTGCTTTTAAGCTGAGATTATACCCATGAACCTGATGTTGTTAGTACAACCGTAGGAAAAATGTTTGTTTAGCTATGTTTATTTTTTTAAGTATATGAAATTTAAAAAGTGCCTCTTGTTGTTTTTAATGAATATAAAAATAACAGGAGGTTTTTTTCTTATGAAAAAAATGGTCTACAAAAGACATTATTATTATAGCTTTAATAGGTTTCTTATTCGGAGGAATTTTTTTCTTGCAACAAGTTTAGTTTATGTTCCATTAAAAGCCGCTCTTGGAGCAATAGGGTACGCTCCTTTCGCAAACTCAATTTTATTTGGATTATGGGTAATGGCTGGTCCAGTAGCAGCGGCACTTATTCAAAAAAACCAGGAAGCGCAACTCTCGGGGAAGTTCTAGGCGCTCTGGCAGAAATGTTATATGGTTCATACTTCGGAGCTGCAGTTCTTATTTCAGGATTAGTTCAAGGCGTAGGCTCTGAAGTTGGTTTCTTCATAACTAGATACAAACGTTATGATACATTTTCTTTATTTCTTTCTGCTGTAGGCATTACACTATTTAGTTTCGCTTACAAATATTTCCAAGCTGGATACGAAGCATTCTCTGTACAAATGATTCTTGCACTTCTTTTTAGTGAAATTTATCTCTGTATTCTTCTTTGGTGTTGTTTGTGTAAAAACTAATTTTTAAATATTGTTAATAAAGTACAAAAACAGCGGTAATAAATAATGAATATTATAGGAATCGATAATTTTTCTTTAAAAAAATTAAAGATAAAGTCTTATTTGATAATGTTAGTTTAAAAAAATAAAAAGAACATAGTTGGTTAGTTTTAACTGGTAATATTGGTAGTGGTAAATCTACCCTACTTCGTACTATTTGTAAATTATATAAAGATAAATATGAGGGAGTTATTACATATAAAGATAAAAAAATATAGCTGATATTCCTATGCAAGACCATGTGAAGAATATAGGATATGTAATGCAACACGCTATAAATCAATTTGTCATGCCTAGTTTAGAAGAAGAGATAATCTTTGCATTAGAAAATTTATGCTTAGACTCACAAGCGATTAACGAAAAACTGGAGTATGCTTTAGCAATTACAAAAAAACAAAAGATCTTGCGCACAAGCATATACATACACTATCAGGAGGAGAAAAACAACGCGCTGCATTCGCTGTGGCTTTAGCAATGGGCAGCGAGATATTAATATTAGATGAACCTTTTGCCAATGTTGATAAGAAAACTCGTAACTCTCTATTAACTTTACTTAAAGACTTAAACAATAAGGGTGTGACTATAATAGTTTGTGATCATGAATATCAACTGTATTTAAACTATGCAGATACATTCTATCGCTTAACAAATGGACATCTAGAATTAATAAAAAAATCCTAGCTTTACACCTAAAAAAACTTAAATTTATGTAATAATATTAAAACGGATCAAATTCTGAGATTAAAAAAATTTTAGGATTAGTCAAAGTAACAAAGAACTACTAAATATAGATGAATTGATGATTTTTTTAAAGGCATAACCACCTTAACTGGGGATAATGGCACTGGAAAAAAACAACCTTATTACACGCTATTTCTCAACTTATAAAAATATGATGGAAATATATACTTCAATAACTCAAAAAAATAAGAAAAATCAAGAAAAATTATACAAAAAAATAAGCACTTGTTTACAAGATGCATTTCAGCAGTTTATTAGTTTAATGCCTCGTGAAGAAATTTCTATACAAAAAGACATTTGGAATCATGCTACCTTATGGCAAGAACGACTTTTAAAAAGAATTCGACTTAGAAAAAAAGAACTCGATAAAAGTTTATATTATTATAGCGGTGGACAAAGAAAAACTTATTCAACTTATGTGTTTATTAAGTCAAAAAAACTGAGCTGTTACTGTTAGATGAACCTTTTTACTCATCTAGATGAAAGAGCTTGTTCATTCATCATGGATTGGATAGAAGAGAATAAGAGACTTGTGGGACAGTCAGTTATTATTGTTAGCCACAGATTAGAACCACTAAACAATAGAAGTGATTATCATATCGAAATTTCGGGAAACACTTTTACATTACTTAAAGGAGGATTATTATGCAGAAGAAAAATAATTAGTCCTATTTTTGGCCTTAATAATAGTAATATTAACTATTTGGATCTCATTTAGTAAATTATTGGTTCTAAATTTCGTAATTATTGGTTCAACAATCTTATATTTTTTTGTCTATCAAGGCATTGGAAAAAAAGCTACTATATTTTTATTCTTGTTCCTCTATTACCAGCATTAGGATCTGGATGGGCTATCATTGTTCATAGTTCTAATTATAAATTTGCTCTATTAATTTTTTCTAGAACATACAGTTTTGCTGCTTTAGGATTGAGTTTAGCAACATACGTATCTTTAGTAGAATTACTAAAGTACTTCGAACAACATGGACTCTCTTCAAATATAGTTTACGGACTCTTAGTAGTTATTCAAGCTTTACCAAGAATACAGTACGAAACTCAAATGATTACAAAAATCTAGTCGACTTCGCGGGGTTTTCTTACCATTCTGGTCACCATATTACTATGCTAAAGCTATATTTATCGCTTTAACCTGGCAACCTCAGATTTCAGAGGCAATGACAATTCATGCCTATGAGGATAATAAACAACGAACTCACTATAATAAATATGTTATTGATAAAAAAATAAAAAGTATACTTATTATAGTACTTTTCACATTACTTTCTAGCACATTATTATTACTAAATAAATAGAAAGATGCCATCATGAATTTAATCCATGATGGCATTTTTTTATATTCAAAAAAATAAAAAAATAAAAAAACTGGCGGGAATGTGTGGGAATCGAACCCACCCAAGAGGCTCTTAACCCCTCATACTAGTTTTGAAGACTAGAGAGCACACCAGAACTCATCCACTCCCAGGTATGTTTATATTATACAATAAATATTGCAAAAAAATGCAAGATGATATGTTAACGTATACAGAACACTATTCTATTTATAAAATCACAAGTGTTCTCATATGCCATAGTTATACCACTTACATCTGGTTTTTTTACCACTTACATAAAACCTATTAAATTTTACATTGAAATAATATATAATATAGCTATAAACATTTAGAAAGGAGACAATATGAAAAATTAATATAGAATTAGATTCAACTCTTAAAGAAATTGAACTAGTTATTAAGACACCGGACTTAAATAATGATGTCATCTTAATTAAGGAATTAGTAGAAAAAAAGCTCTATTAAATTCTCAAAAAGATAATTTTTCTATAAGGCTGATTCTGAGTATTTTATCCCCTTAGAATCTATTTTTATTTTTTTGAAACCGATGATAATAAAGTTTACGCTCATACTACTGATGAGTTTTTTTGAAGTGAAATTTAAACTATATGAATTAGAAAAAAATGATCCCATTTTATTATTGTCGAATTTCTAAAAAGCTCAATAATAAATACAAAAAGCAATTTATTCGCTGGAAAAAGTCTTTTTCTGGCTCTAGTACCGCTTCTTTCTCTAATTCAAAGAAGCAAGTCCATATTTCAAGACATTACTACAAAAATATTAAAAGATAAATTAAAAAGAAATGAGGTAAAAATAAATGAGACGAAGTTTTATTGGATTATTTTTTTATAATCCTTGCAGTAACTACTTTACTTGATGGCTTTTAGCATTTTTCCCAAACGGATCGATCTTCTTAGCTATTTGTACTGTAGTTCTTGGCTTTTTTTGTAATCAGAGGTTTAATGGATTTTGATTCATTTGGAACTATCTTTCCTTTAGCATTATTATTCTATGTGTACAATAAAAAAATTATCACTTTGCAAACATATCAGGATGGAAAAATATTCTTAGTTGCTATTTTCCTTAGCTTAGGTATTTCTATGTTTGTCCCTAGAAAATATAAATATAAAGAATTTAAAAAGTTTTTTTACAAAGTAAAAAAACATCAAAAAAATAAAAAAATGGTAATGATTTTTTTCTGATGTAACATTCGGAGAAAAATGTTCAGTATATAGACATATCTAAATCTGATTCATTCTCTGCTTCTACAACATTCGGAAGTACTACCATCTACTTTGAAAAAAATTAGACACTTATCCTATTAAAAAAACTTTGACCTTAATGTTTCGATTTCTTTCGAAAATCTAAAAAAATTTATGTACCAAAAAGAATGGACAATCGAAAACAACACAAATAACTTCTTAGGAAAAGTTCAAAAAAACATACACACAGCATCGGTAAAGATGTTAAAATTATCCTAAATGGTTCGGTAACATTTGGAGAAGTTGAAATAATTCATATATAAAAAAATAACTCTCAAGACATTAAAGCTCTTGAGAGTTTTTCTTTGTTATTTTCTGCTTTCTTTTTGTTGTTCTCTTTTTTTCTACTAATTTAGATAAGTAAATAGAACCAACCGTTAATAAAATTACTAATAATGATGCTATTAAAAAAACTCTTTACTAAAGACATTTTGTACTAGTAGCTCCGAAGTTTAAAAAAACACTACTGTTCCTGGAATTATTCCAAGTACACTCGCTATCATATATTTTTGTTAAACTTATATTAGTTAAACCATATCCATAATTTATCATATTATATGGTACTAAAGGAATAAGTCTCAAAATTACTAGACTCATCATCAACTTCTCATCACTAACATTAAAGATTCTATCGTGTTGCTTCGGCGTCATTTTTTTCTTAAGGTAGTTTTTTTACCCATTCGCGTCCAAAACGACGAGAAATTACAAACATAATATAACAATTTAATGAAGCTCCAACGAAAGTTAGTAAACTTCCCTCTACAAAACCAAACGCTACTCCTCCAGCAACAGCAAGAATCGGTACCGGAAAGAAAAAAATACCGGTAAGAGCATAAACATTAACACATAAATTATTGGTGCTAAAAACACCAAAACTTTGAATAAACTCAGTCATTACTCTCCTCCTATTTAAAGTATGCTGATACTTTTTCTAAAAATTCTAATTCAATATATGAAGCTATTTTTTTAAATGTAGTCTCATCCATCAGCATTTTATCATTTTCACTATACTGTCTAAATGCCATACTACACCATGTCACACCTCTTAGACAATTAAATATTAAATACCTTTCAAATCTCTCTCGATCAAAAGTGCGATATTTATTATACTCTTCTAGGAATTCATCAATTTCTTCTTTCGCTAAAATAATATCAGTCTTCCAAAATGTTGTCGTCGGTGCTAGAAAGTGAGCTAAATCTTGTTCACACTCTCCTATTAATGCCTTCTCCCAATCAATAACATAACTGTTTTCTTTTCTTTCTCCAATCAGGAAGTTTCCTGAATTTAGTTCGGTATTTATAATACATGGATTAGCTATATTATACTTCTCAGGTATAAGAGTTAAACATTTATCTAAGAAAGATTTGATGTAGGCGATAACCTTGTCATCAGCTTTATCCCAAGCTAAATATTCACCTGCCATTTGTTTACATTCATCAAACATCAGTTGGAATGGATTCGCTGCATTGATTAAATTGTTATCACCATATGGTGTATTGTGTACCCTACTTAATAAATAAGCTGCAATATGCATATCTGTTTTATAATTAAGTGGTCTTCCTTTTAAAAATTCCATCGTTAAATAGTTATACGACAGTAAACTTGTTTCTGTCACTAGTTCATAAGGTTTTGGTGTAACTCCACTATCTTTCAACAATTGCAGAGTCTCATATTCATACTCTATTTGATTTTTAAGATTCATCTGGCTCTTCATATTTATTCTAAGAACTTTTTCAAATCTCTATCGTCAAAGGTAAAGTTAATATTATATTCTCCTGCACCTAGTAACTTAATATTCTTATAACCTGTTTCCGCAAATAGAAGATCTTCTTTTGTGTCTATATCAAGTCCACTTTTACCTAAATAATAACTTAATCCGTGTTCTTTACAAACAGCAAGCAGATTCTCTAAAACACTGTTATCTCCGTAACTAGGAAGATCAAATACTTCTTTAATGGCATTCTTCATACCTATTAAAAAGTACCCCCCGTCAATACTAGGGTTTATAACAATATCGAAATTATCTAATTTCTCAAAAGCAGTATTAATCATATCTTTTTTTAAATTATAGATATCAGAACCTAATAAAAATCACCTTGTCATTAGTTTTCAATTCTGCTTCAATAGCATTATACATCTTGTCACCAAGTGTTTTTTTCCTTCTTGATAAGAAAATTCTCTATTTTCTAGAATATCCTTCATCGCATTATCATCACTAATCTGACCATCGTGATAAACTACTACTTCTTCCCCGCTTTCTTTTAAAAGTCTATAATTCAATTTCATTAATTTTTTTTGAATTTCGATAGCATTTTCTGGTGAAACAAAGTCATATAACCTTGTTTTTTTGTTGTACCTACCTTCGGTACTCTTGTAAAAAAATATTATTTTTGTTTTTTTCATCTCTGAAATTTTTTTCCTTTAATTTAATCTCTAAAATTATTCTAAATTTACGATCGATATTATATAAAAAAAGGGTGACTCAGTAACAATATTTCTAATTGAAATTTCGATTTTGAGTCACCCTGTACTTTAAATATTAATGATTATGCCCTGAATGATCATCTTTCTTCTCTGAAGAGTGATTGTGACCAGCATGTTCATCTTTCTTCTCTGAAGAATGATTATGTCCTTCATGACCATTATGTTCACCATGTCCATCTTTACAATTTTCACAGTGACCTTACTTATGCTCTGCACCTTTTACTGCGTCACTTGGATCTTTACAGCAATCTGCAATTTCAAATTTATAACTGTGCTCTTTAGTTCCATCAATTGCATTAAATACATTTTTGTACCCTAAATCAATAAGTTTTTGAGCAACTACTGAAGAACTATTACCTGTAGAACTACATACATATATTGGTAATTCTTTATTTTCTGGTAAAATTGATTTTTAAATCATCTAATTTTTTTAACATCAATATTTTTTTAGCGCCTGCTGCATGTCCTTTTTCAAAAATCAGCTTTATCTCTTACATCTAAAAAAATATTGTTTTGCAGCTGTATCTAATAATGCATCTTGGAATTTACCACTACTTAGCGATGAATATTTCACAATATCATAATTATAGTCTTTTTAAATTTTGAGCTCCAGAAACATCTTTTAAACCCTTGTTTCGTTAATTTTTTTCTACAGCATCCTTTGTTTTATCAGATTTATCACTATAAACAACTACTTTCTTCTCTCTCCATGTACGAATTTCTTCGATACTTTTATCTATTTTTTTGACAATGGAATGTTAATTGCATGTTTAAGGTGCCCTTCTTTATAAGACGCCTCATCTCTTACATCAATAACTAGATAGTTTTCTTTTTTTCCTTATCATCTTTTTTTGGATTTTGTTTAACTCTTCACCTTTCAATTCCTTTTGCAGATGAAGTAGTTGAACATCCTACTAAAGTTAATGATAACACTGCAGACATACTTACAGCTAAAAAAACTTATTATATTTCATTTATTTTTTTCCTCTCCTTATTTAATAAAAAGACAAGGTATTACTTAAATATTTAATACATTTAGGTATAACCCTGTCCCTTATTAGTATAGCTTAAAAAAATAGATTTTTTTTACTAATAAATAATTTTCGATTTTTAATATTTTTTTTAAATTTAGTTATTAGAATTTGTATTCGTGTTCTTTTTGCTCCATCAAAAGCATTATACACATTTGTGTATCCAAGCTCTACGGCTTTTTTTGTGCTGCTTTTTGAAGAACGGTTACCGCTATAGCAGTATGTATAAATTGGTGCATTTTTTTATCTGCTGGTAATAATGCTGCTAGGTCTTTATCAATGTTTTTTTAACATCAATATTTTTTTCGCTCCAGCTACGTGCCCTTTTTTTCATAATCTTTTTGCTTCGCGAACATCGATAAATGTTCCTTCTTTTTTTGTCAATTGCTGCTTGGAAATCACTTGCTAATAATGTTGTAAATTTAACTATTTCATAGTCTTTATAGTCTTTGACACCTTGTGCATTAGAAACTTTTTGAATCCTGCTTTTAACAAGTTTATCAGCAGCTTCTTTACTTTTTCTTACCAGTATTACAAACTGTTACTACTTCTTTATCTTTCCATGCACTTAAGTGCTCTGCATGTTTTTTTCAATATCAGCTAATGGAATATTAATAGCGTGTTTTACATGCCCTTCTTTATATTCTTTTTGCTTCACGAACATCTATAACAAGATATTTTTTTCTTTTTTTCTTTGTCATCTTTTTTTCAATTTTATTTAATTCTTCACCTTTCAGCTCTTTTTACAGCAACAGTTCCATTGCTACTGCTTGAGCTACTATTCGAAGCTGAAGAACAACCTGCTAAAGATAAAGATAATACGGCTGCCATACTGACAACTAATAATTTATTGTATTTCATAATTTTTGACTCCTTTGTTATTGCTTTCATACATAGTATAACAAATCAAATTCATTCAATCAACATCACAAATCAGAAAAAAACAAAGAAATATTTTTACTTTTTTTATCAAAGTTTTAACTTTACATAAAAAAACAAAAATAAAAGCCTATAAATAAAAACTATTTATAAACTTTATTTAACACCTTATTTTTTTATACTTTCGTTATACTCAGAAAAAAATAATAATATTTTTTTATAACTTGTCTAATTCAGTAAAAAGTTGTTTAATGTTCTTAACTTTATACCCTGTATAAACTTTTTAACTCATCATCAAAATGCCATTTTTTTCAACTAAACATGTTTTTCATCCCTAATTTCTTAGCCGGATTTATATCATGATATAAGGAATCACCAATCATCATAGTCTCTTCAGGTAATATTTCCTCAGATTCTAGCACATTTAGAAATGCTCCCTCTTTTGGCTTACTAATATGTTTTTCACCGGATATATATAACTTAAAAAAACATTTTTCTAAACCTAATTTTTTTCAGTTTCATTCTTTTGTTCTTTTTGATTTTTCCATTCGTCAAGATAATCATATTGTACTTATCTCTATTTTTTTATTAATCCACAAATTTACCTCTTCATCCGGTTCAATCAATGCTAAGATAAATTCGAACTGCTTGTCATAATAAAACTTACACTCTTCTTCTGTAAGCTCTAACCCTAATTTTTTTCTAAAGTTAATTTTTAATCGCTTATTTCTTAATTCTACTAAACGTAATTTCCCTTGAACTACTTCTTCTACTAATTTATTATTGATACTCTTATATAATTTAAAAAAACTCATCATAGCTAATCAACTTGTCATATTCTAAATATTCAAATACTAGTTTGTTAGATTTTTTTCCATATATGACTAAAGTCATACAAAGTATTATCTAAATCAAAAAAATTAAATTTTTTTATCTTAGTCATCAACTTCACCTCAATCTTAATGATGAATATTATTTATATTGTACATTTGAAAAAGCTAAATTCCAAGTAAAATCACTTGGAACCTAGCTTTTATTTTTTTCTTCTTCTAAATATCTTACTACAGGTCTTGCTTCATAAACTATAGTCCCATCTGGAACACTATATTTTTACTACTGCATTAGCTCCAATTTTAGAATCTTTACCAATTGTAATATTTCCTAAAAACTTTTTGCCCCAGCACCTATCATAACATTATCCCCAATAGTAGGATGTCTCTTTATCGGATCTAATGTAGTTCCCCCTAAAGTAGTTCCATGATACATAGTTACATTATCTCCGACTACTGCGGTCTCTCCGATAACTACTCCCATCCCATGATCGATAAACAAGCCTTTACCGATTTTTTTGCTCCAGGATGAATCTCTATGCCTGTTAATCTTCTCGCTCTTTTTTTGACAAAAAGACGGGCCATTGTATGCCAACCTTTTTTTATATAATTTATGTGAAAAAAATAATGATAGTTTAGCGCCTTTATGTGAGGATATGTAAGATAAATCATAAGTTTCGACTCTGCTGCAGGATCGTCTTTTAAAACTCGATTTAAATTGTAATTTAAATTATTAAAATAACCCATTACACTTCTACATGTGTAACATCTTCGAAGTTAAGAACAGATAAATATTTATCAACCCCGTCAGGTAAGATAGTTACAATGTTTTTACCAGGGTATTTTTCAGCTACTTTCTTAGCACCAACTATTGCTGCTCCTGATGAAATACCAATACCTATTCCAGTAGAACGCAAGAAGTTTTTAGTTTCTTCTATCGCCTCATCACTTGTTACTGTAAAGACTTCATCCATATATTCTTTTTGGAAGTTTTCCGGAATGAATCCTGTTCCAATACCTTGAATTTTTGTGTGGACCACCATGTCCTTCACTAATAGCTGGTGACTCTGCTGGTTCTATAGCAATTGCTAATACCTCTGGTTTATTTTCTTTTAAATATTTAGCAACACCTGTAAATGTTCCTCCAGTCCCAACTCCAGCTACAAAGATATCAATATTAGGTACTTGTTCTAATATTTCTCGTCCTGTTGTTTTGTGGTGATACCCTGGGTTAGCTGGGTTATCAAATTGACTTAGAGAAATTGCATTGCTATATTTCCCACGAATTTCTGCAGCTTTTTCGATTGAACCTTTAATTCCTAATTCTTTTGGAGTTAATATTAATTGAGCTCCATACGCTTTAATAATATTACGTCTTTCAATACTCATACTTTCTGGCATGATTATTACAGCCTTTATACCTAAAACAGAAGCTAAAATAGCTACAGCTATACCTGTATTACCACTAGTCGGTTCTACTATGATAGTATCTTTATTGACAGCACCTTTAGACATTGCTTCTTCTAGCATACCAAGCACAGCTCTATCTTTAACGCTTCCTCCTAGATTGTATTTTTTTCTAATTTCACAAAAAAATATTTGTGTTATCTAGTTGATATATGGGTGTATTACCCACGAATTTTTAATGATGTTGAAATCATAAAAATCCCTCCTCTTCTAACTTTATAATAAATAACTTTTTGTTATTTGACTAAGATTATAACATACTTTCTTAAAGAAAATAAAGTAATTAATCTGATTTTTTTAACGTTTCTACAACTATATTACTGTTTATTTTTTTAAAAAAATATGATAATACTAATATAATAAATTATAAAAATTCAGCTTCATATTCTATTTTCTCTCAATAATTAATTATATAAATTACTGCAATATCTCTAAAAATATTACTGAAAATATATAACAAAAAAACATAACCAGTTCCAATTACTCGTTATGTTTAATTATATTGTTCATGTCATTTTGGTAAATTTACACTTACATTAATCTCCTTACCTATAATCGGATGAATAAATGCTAAATTACTACAATGAAGTGCTTGCCTACTTATTAAGCTAACATCTCCTCCATACAGCTCATCTCCCAGTAGTGGATACCCTAGATACTTCATATGTACCCTAATCTGGTGAGTTTTTTTCCTGTATACAGTTTTAGTTTAACAACACTAACATTATTTTTTTAAAAATTATGTTTTTCTAACCAATATTCAGTCTTAGCATTCTCTCCATCTTCTCCTACCTCACGTTCTATAATACTAGAACTTACTCGACGTATTGGCGCTTCAATTATTCCATGTTGTTCTATTCTTCCATTTATTAACGCAGTATAATACTTATCTATCTCCATATTACTAAATAATGCGTGAATATGTCTATGTTTAGCTATTAATACTAAACCTGATGTATTTTTATCAAGACGCGTTACTATATGAGGAATTGAATTAATATTTTTCTCTCTAAAATAGTAATTTACTCTCTCTAACAATGATTCATCTTCGGCATTTCTAGATGGTATTGAAGGTAGATTAATTTCTTTGTTCACAATTAGAAAATAAGCATCTTCATACACAATTTCTATAGGTTTATCTATAAATCTAACAAAATCACTATAATTTTTCACTAGGAAGAGTGATTTCTACTATATCATCTTTTTTTAGAATATATCTAACATTTTCTTCCCTGCTATTTACTTTTTATACTACCATCATTATCAAACTTTATTCTAGTAAGAGTTTTTTTCTAGAAATATTATTTTCTAGAAGGAATTCTCTTAACACTTGCTCATTTTTTTAACTACATACTTCAAAAATAATATTAGTCATTTTTTTAATAAATGATCTCTTCACTCGTTGCCAAAAGCTGTCATCATTATAACGAATAAAAGAAACTTTCTTATCCTTTGCTAGAGTAATTTTTATTTTTGAAACACTATCATAATTAAAGTGCATATGATCTACTGTAATACGATGATTTTCCTTATCTATCGGTTTTATCATAAGTTCGTCATCTTGAGATAGTATTAAAGGATTTCCTAACGTTCTATAAACAAGATTATTTAATGCTGCGATTTCGGTCACTTGATATAACGGTAACTGTGGATGAATTACCGCTCCACCTAAACTCTTGTTATATGCAGTTGAACCAGTAGGCGTACTAATACATAGCCCATCTCCTCTAAAACTTTCAAAATGGACACCATTAATATATACCTTAGCCGAATACGTGCTTCCAGTATGATTATTAACTGTAATTTCATTTAAAGAATAATAATCTGAAACCAAATCTCCATTTGAACAATATGCCTTTACTCTTAATAAAGGATATTCTTCAATTTTCGGTTTTAAAGCTAACATATCAAAAAAGATTCTTTCGTAATTTTGAACTGAGTAATCTGTATAAAATCCTAAATGCCCTGTATGAATAGATAAAAATTTGATATTATCTAAATTATCCATATACTTATTAAATGTTCGCAGCACTGTTCCGTCTCCACCAACCGCAAAAACATAGTCAGGATTCTCTTTATCTTCTTTCATATCACTAGATAAAAGAAACTCTTTTAACTTCAAACCTATCTTTTCTGATATTTCGTCATGTCTGACTTCTACACTAAATTTACCTTCTAACATTTTTGATCTTTCACCCATTATTTTTTTATAGTTTTCTAACCATACATCCGCAAAAATCTGGTGCAAGTGCTCCGTGATTTTTTTATCAATCCATTCTTGAAGTTTGTTTACATTATATTTTTAATATTTTATCTATTTTTTTCTCCATATTGATAACGTGCTTTATTCTGATTATATTCATCTTCATCTAGTAGGAAATATTTCCCATCTGGATATTTTTTTTATATCTAAATCATAGTCAATATATTTTACTCCATCTACATCATATGCAAATGGGACTTTACTTAAATTCGAATAATAGTGAACTCCATCTTCTCTAAACATGCAAATTATATTAAACCAACATTCATTATGGAAATAAACTAGTGCTATCTCTTTTTGTAACCCATGTTCTTCCATCACTTTCTGTCACAAGAGTTCTGTTGTTTGCTAAAAATTAGAACTTGTTCATCCGCTTCTAGTACAACATTTTTTTGTGCCAAATTCTATGAATAGATCCATCATGTTTATAGGCTATAATTTTTTTACTACATCACCTTTTTTTAGGCTTTTTCTCCTCTGTACATAGTTCCTCCTTTCATACTCATTTTAATGTCTTTTTAATTATAACATATTTAATATATTTCATTCTACTGTAACAACTATTTTTTTATAAATTTCTCAAACTCATCAATATGTACTTTTTTTCCCGACTTTGACAGTTTCGAGAAAAAAATATTGTAAGAAAAAGTTGATTTTATCGAAAAAAATCAACTTTTTTTCTACTCTCTTCTTCCTATATACAGGTATATGTGGTATAATATATATGAGGTGACAAAAAAATGATAGTTCAAGTATACACAAACAGAGGAAATAAATATGTGAGAGTAGTTCATTCATATCGAGATCCAGAAACTAATAAACCAAAAAAATGAAAGTTATAAAAAAATTATAGGGAATTTAGAAAAAAACTACTAAAACAAGATAAAAAAACTTCCTAGAAAAAAATTAGAAAAAAAGAAATCAAAGAAAAAAATGAAAGATTAAAAAGAAAGCACCATAGATAAAATAAAAAAATTGAGACAAATAATTTTTGAAAAAGAAGGTTTAATACGTAAAAAAACTATGGATACCTAGTATACGAGAAGATGTGGCAAGAACTGGGAATAAGTAGATGGATAAAAGATATAAAAAAACTCGAAGTAAAATAGAAATTGAAGAAATACTAAAAACAATTGGTATTTCAAAGACTACTTACTCCATCATCAAAGAAATCAGCATATGATCATAGAGAAAAATTATGTAGATTTTCAAAATGATTTGATTTTAGAAGATTACTACAGAGTTTTTAGATATAATTTATGATGAAAAAAAGAAAAAAATTAGAAAAAAACATTTAAATAGCACACTCAAGAAAAAAATTTAACAGAGAATTAAATGTAGTATTATACGATGTAACTACATACTACTTTTGAATCAGTTAAAAAAAGACGAAATAAAAAGGCTTTGGATTTTCTAAAGATAATAAAAGTAAATCAAGTACAAGTAGTTATGGGATTATTAATTGATAATAATGGAATACCAGTTGGTTACGAACTATATCCAGGTAATACGAGCGAATTTAGTACACTATATCCCGTCATAAAAAAATTTAAAAAGAAAAAAATATAAATTAAAAAGTAATAGTAGCCGCAGATAGAGGACTTAATTCTGGTAAGAATCTACTTTTATTAAAAAGAACTAGGATTAGATTATGTCATGGCATATAAGCTAAAAAGGCGCTAAGAAAGAAATAAAAAGAAAAAAACTGTTTGAAGATGGATATACAATAGAAAAAAAGAGTTTAAATATAAACTTATAGAACATGTGAAAGAAATTCGAGTTGATGGTAAAAGCCGAGAAAAATACAAGATAATCTACTTTTTAGGATATTCTGAAAAAAAGAGCTAAAAAAAGATAAAGCTGATAGACAGAGACTTCTAGATAAAGCTGACAAGCTACTAAATAATCCATCCATGATGAAGAAAGAGTTAAAAAAAGGTGGTAAGAAATTTATAAAAAGTAACTAAGGGGAACTTAGATATAGAATTAGATGTCAAACAAATTGAAGAGGCAGAAAAAGATGGATGGATTCTTCGCTATAGAATATTCACAAAAAGAACTTTTACGGGAAGAGAAGTAAGAGAAATATATGGAAGTCTATGGAAAAATTGAAGATAGTTTTAGAGTGTTGAAAAACTAATCTTGAAGCTAGACCAATATTCGTATGGAGTGAAAAAGAGAATAAGAGCTCACTTTTTTTAATCTGTTATTTAGCTTTAGTAATAGAAAGATATCTTGAGAAACTTCTAAAAGATAATAATGTAAATTTATCGACAGCCAAAAATACAAGAAGCAATAAGAAATACAACGTTAGGAAGTGTTGAGACATTAATGGGAGATTATTATATAAAGGATGCAGAATCAAAAGAGTATCTTGATATAATTAATTCTGTAAAGATGAATAAAATTCCTCTTGTAGGATATGTTTCTGATATAAAAAAATGTATATAGGAAAATTATGCCAATTTCATCCTGATGAAACGCTATAGCTACGCCTTTCATCAGGGTTTCTTGTGTCTGAAACTGTCAAAGTCGGGAACTCATCAATATGTACTTTTTTAATAACAAAAAAACAACTTCAAAATTTTTCTTAAACTCAATTTTGAAATTGCTTTTCGTATTTATATTCTATTCGTAATCGATTACTCCAAGAGCAATCTTAGCATATCGTGACATCTTGTCTTTTGTCCATGCTGGTTCCCAAACTATATTTACATCTACTTTTTCAATCTCATCAACACCTAGCATTGCTGTCTCAACTTGCTCGATAATAATTGGAGCTAAAGGACAACCCATAGATGTCAGTGTCATATCGACGATAGCGTGCTTATTATCATCACTCATCTTAACATCATATACTAACCCTAGGTTCATTATATCGATACCAAGCTCAGGGTCTATTACATTTTCTAATGCTTCTATTACTCTATCTTTTAATGTTTCCATTTCTTACACCTCTTCCTTATTCTTAAAAATCATAGTCTACTTCTTTTCCGTATTCCTCTTTTAATATTTTTCCTAATTCAGTAATATCTGCTATTGCATCATTATAATACGAACAAATTTTTTTATTACTTCATTTGATTCAAAGTCTTTATGAATCTCCGCCGTATAGTCAACAACTCTATTTTTTTCGAATCTCTTACATCGCTAAAAAAATAATCTTCGAAAAATCCTGATAATAATCCGAAATTAAACACCCCACCATAAAAATACTAATGCATCTTTATATATTAAAAACTCTTAAATTTTTTTATTTATATATTTTTGCTTCTCGTATTAAAAATATCTACATCATATTCTGTCTCTGGATATTCAATGAATAATTCTTCATATTCAGCTCTAGATTTTCTAATACCTTTTATTATAGATCTAATTAAAAAAATAATGTAACCAAAACAATAAACGCAGTCAATCCATACGTACTTAAGTAATATAACGTACCAGGTATTTTTTTATAAACATTAAAAAAATAAAAGGTTTTTTTCTTGTAATTTACTTTTTATAATTAGCTGCTGTTCTATTTGCTTCAAGTTCTTTAAATACGTCTGAAATTCTATCGTTAATCAAAGAACTATGTTTTTTTCAACAGCCTGAAATTTGTATAACAATTCAGAAGAAATATTAGTTCTTCCTTTTACTTCCTTTTTTTCTCCTATTACATCAATACGAGAATAAAGATTTTTTTATCTTTCAGATTTATTATTTTACCCTCTGGAACATCACTACTGTGAATTAATTTCTTAATATCTTCTTTTGTAGCCTTTAATATTACAAAAACCATGTTCGTGTTGAACCATATAAAATTTTTTTCATTGTTAGCTAGTTTTTTTCATCTACTATAGCTAGTTCTTCGAGAGCCTCTAATTTAATATAAGTATATCCGGAATAATTTCCTGTGAATTGATCCCCTTCATTGTATAACGTTTCAGCAGACTTTGTATAGCTATTATATGAAGCTCTAATAGCGATCAAACTAACAAAAAAACCAAGATTATAGCAAAGAATATTTTTTTAACCATGTTCCTCTTAAATAACTCTTCTTCATAACTTTTGCTTTTACGTCCTTAATTATATGGATTTTCTATAATTACAGCTCCCTGTTCTGTTCCTTTAATGCATAGTTTGCACATATTTAAAAAAATAGACCATGTTCAACTACTCCAACTATACTTTCTAGTTTTTCTTTTACAGCTTTAATATCAAATCCGTAACCCAAGTGTAAATCTACAATATAATTATTGTTGTCTGTTATAAGAGTAGCTCCATCTTTTAATCTTAACACTGGTTTTAAGCCCGATTCTTCCATTTTTTTCTTATAGTATGACTATATCCAAATGGTAAGATTTCTACAGGTAGGTTGAAATTCCCAAGTTTTTTTCTACATCTTTACTTTCGTCATAGATCCAGATTACTTCACGAGCAATATCAGCAACTATTTTTTCTCTAAATAATGCTGCTCCCCCACCTTTTATCGCATTAAAATCCTTATCAATTTCATCTACTCCATCAACAGCAAGATCAATGTGATCAATTTCTTCTAATTCTTTGATTGTAAGACCAAGGCTTTTAGCTAGTTCAACCGTTTGGATAGATGTTGATACCATTTCAACATTCAATCCCTCTTTTACTTTATCAGCTAGTGCATGCACAAAAATAAAAATACCGTCGAACCTGTCCCTAAACCAACGATCATACCATCTTTTACATATTCTACAGCTTTTTTTTACCAACAACTTCTTTTAGATTCATTTCAGTTCCCCTCTTTATGTATATGTTACTTTTTAAATTATTTATATTCTACCAATAGATATTTCTTCTTACCACGTCTAAGTACAGTAAAACCATCTTCTAATCGGTCTTTAGCTTCTACAACATACTCTAAATCTGTAACTTTATCACCATTCACATAGACAGCTCCATTGTTTACATCTTCACGTGCTTGACGTTTTGATTGAACTAGTTTACTTTCAACTAGAAAAATCTACGATATTGTATTCTTTTTTTCTCTAATTCAGATTTTGGCATTCCTTTAACAGCTTCTTTTAATTCATCGTGAGTTAGTTCTTTAATGTTTCCTGAGAATAATGCTTTTGTAATGTTTAATGCACTTTCTAATGCTTTTTCACCGTGAACAATTTTCACCATTTCTTCAGCTAATGCTTTTTGAGCAAGACGTAGGTGTGGTTCTTTTTTTCTGAACTTTCTCTTAATTCTTCAATTTGGTCTTTTTCTAAGAATGTGAATTTTTTTTAAGAGCAGGCACCACTTCTGTATCCGCAGTGTTGAACCAGAATTGATAGAATTCATATGGTGTTGTTTGTTCTGGATCTAACCATACTGCTCCACCAGTAGATTTACCAAATTTAGTTCCATCAGATTTAAGCATCAATGGAATAGTAAATCCATATGCTTCAACATCTCCACGAAGTTTTCTCATTATTTCTAAACCAGTAGTAATGTTACCCCATTGGTCAGAACCACCAATTTGTAATTTTTACATTATGGTGTTCATTTAAATATGCATAGTCAATCCCTTGCAATATAGTGTAACTGAACTCTGTAAATGATAATCCATTATCTAGACGGCTTGAAATTGAATCTTTCGCTAATAGGTAATTAATATTTACTAATTTTCCGTAATCACGTAAAAATTCAATCATAGATAGTTTCCCTAACCAATCACGGTTGTTTACGAATTCGATATTGTCATCTCCACGGAAAAATATTACGAAGTTGTCCTTCTAGACGACGAGCATTATCTTCTATTACCTCAAGACTTTGTAATTGACGTTCTTCACTTCTTCCTGATGGATCTCCGATAATACCAGTTCCTCCACCTACTAAAATAACAGGTTTATGTCCATGTTGTTGAAATCTTTTTAATGTTAAAAATGGAAGTAAGTGACCAATGTGTAATGAGTTTCCAGTTGGATCTGTACCACAGTATATCGATACACTTTCTTTCTCTAATAATTCTTTAATTCCTTCTTCATCAGTTTGTTGGTAAACTAAGTCTCTATATTTTAAATCTTCTAATAATTTACTCATTAAAAATGCCTCCATATCAATTTTTTTATACACTTAATTCAATTATATCATATTTTTTTATTTTTTTTCTTTTATCTTTTTTTCTTTTATTTTAAATATAAAAATCTATTGTTCACTTGCATATGATTTAGTCTTTCATATAAAAAAATATGGTATAATGTAGCTAATAGTATGCAATCTAAGGAGATTACAATGAAATTTAAGAAGATACTAACTTCTATAACACAATCCCTTCTTCTTTCACTTGGACTTCTAATCAGTCTAAGTATGGGACTTGCTATTGGGTACGTCGGAGGTCTTGTAAAAGATCAACCTGTCTTAACTCAAAAAGAAATGAAGGAACAAATAAATAACATTAGTAAGAACAGTGAAGTATACTTCGGAAGTGGAGAAAAAAATTAGGTACAATAAATTCCGAATTAATAAGGAAAAACTGTTACTTACGAAAAATCTAGGAGACAATGTCAAAAAAATGCTATAATTGCTAGTGAAGACTCTAACTTCTACTCTAATAGTGGAATTAATATTTTTTTGCTATACTTAGAGCAACACATAGTGAAGCAACAGGTGCCAGAACATCTGGAGGAAGTACAATTACTCAACAATTAGTAAAGAATCAACTTCTTGATAATTCTAGATCTTACGAAAGAAAAGCGAAAGAAATACTATTAGCACTACGTGTAGATAGTCACTTCTCAAAAAAATGAAATTCTTGAGAATTATCTAAACGTTGCTCCATTCGGGAAAAACAGTTTAGGTCAAAATATCAGTGGTATAGAAACTGCAGCACAAGGGGTTTTCGGTATCCATTCTAAAGATTTAAACATTGCACAAGCTGCATATTTAATTGGATTTGTTCAATCACCATATAAATACACACCTTTTGATGCAGCCGGAAATGTTCGCTCAGATGAAGAACTTCAAACTGGATTAGATAGACAAAAAAATATGTACTTGAAAGAATGGTTGCGAATGATTTCATCACAAAAGATCAAATGGAAGAAGCTAAGAAATTTGATATTAAAGGTGCATTTACTAAACAAAAATATTCTGAATACACTGACTATCCATATATTCGTGATGAAGTAACTAGTTCAGTTGCAGAAATTCTGGCTGAACAAACAGCGACAAGAAATAATAGACAAGAAGCATTTAAGACTAATTCAGATTACAGAAATGAGCTAATCGAAAAAAGTCGAATTAAATTTATTACTGGAGGATATAAAGTAAAAAACAACACTTGATAAAAAAACTTTATGACACTCTTCAAGAAACGAAAAAAACAATTTGCTTCTTATCCTACATATTCTCAAGGGGAGTTGTTTATCCTTTAGAAATTGGTGCCTCAGTAATAGAAAATAACAGTGGTAAGCTTTTAGCTTTTATCGGTGGTATGGATTATAACAAACAACAACTTAACCATGCTACAAGAACAAGACGTTCTCCAGGTTCAACGATAAAACCATTATTAGTTTATGGACCTGCAATAGATAAAGGTTATATTACACCTAATTCTACTCTTTTAGATAAACGTTTCAATTATAATGGTTGGCATCCTGAAAAACTATGATGATTCGCAACATGGTTATCTTCCAGCAAGACAAGCATTAGGAGGATCTCTTAACTTAGCAACAATAAGATTGTATTCTGCCTTCCAAAAAGAAGAACCTGTAAAGAATTACTTAGAGAAAATGGGTATCGGTGGCCTTACAGCTAGTGATAAAGAAAATCTAGCTACATCTATTGGTGGTATGACGTATGGCTTTTCTGTAACAGAAAACACTAGTGCATTTTCTACTTTTGGAAATAAGGGTAAACATAAAAAAGCTCATATCATAGAAGAAATTGAAAATAATGATGGTGACATTATTTATAAAGCAGATTTTTCACCTGTTAAAATCTATGAAGAATCAACAAGTTACTTAATGGTTGATATGCTTGGAGATGTTATTAATAAGAGCTACGGTATATCTAGAGATATGCCAAGCAAACTAAAATTTAGCTCGAAAAATCTATTTGTTAAAACAGGGACATCTGAATACTATAAAGACCTTTGGGTAGTTGGTGGTACTACTAAGGTAACTGTTGGACTATGGAATGGTTATGATAGTCCCGCAAAAGTACCAAGTTATGACTACGCTCAAAGAAGTTGGATTGCTGTCATGAATGCTATATACACATTAGATAAAAATATTATTTCCCCTGATACAGCATTCACCCGACCTAGCTCTGTTACTGATTCTAGCATTAATCCTTATAATAATGCTAAAGGTGGAACAAAAGATCTTATCCCTGCTGGATTTAAAGAATTATCTAAAGAAAAAACATTAGCTAAATTAGGTTCTAATATAGATAAGAGCGTTTCATTCGGAGATCCATCAAAAGTCATCGCTAAGAAACAAGAAGCTAAAAAAGAGGAGAAAAAAGAAGATAAAGAGAAAAAAGAAACAAATAGTAGCTCAACTACAGTTACTCCTACTGCTCCTACTTCCCTCCTCCTATATTAAAACCAGTTACTCCTGGTGAAAATTCAGATTAAATTAAAAAGTCAACATGAATGTCATTTTCATGTTGACTTTTTTGAATTATTTTAACTTTTACAATACATCGTACAAAGCTGGTAAATCATGTGCCTTTGCTATATCTCCCCAATTTCCTACATCAGCTAAACCTTTAGCATGAGTTACAGAATAAATTACCTTAGTTAATGTATAAAAACTCCTGCAATGGTTTTTAATAGATTTTTTTAAGATTAGATTTACTAGCATCTCCCAGTACTTTTTTTCATATAGAGTTGTAGCTTTTTTTACTTTCGTCACAATTTATTATATCGTTTGGTATAATGCCGGCATGTGCCAAATACAACAAGTAATTATACACTGCCTTAAATGTTCTATATGAATCTGCAATTCCTACATTATTTTCTGTTTTAGTCACTTTTTTTATACGAAAAAAATTACTAATTTGATGCTGAATTGGTATTTTAATTTTTCTCCACAAGTAATGCTACAAATTCATCTGTAACCTGTTTTTTTGATTTTTCCACAATATTATCTGGTGTAATATTTTTTTCAATTAATCTATTATAAAAAAATCCCCAAAGATTTTATCTAACTCATAAGTATCTTCTTCTGTTAAAAAAATTCTTCTGGTTCTACAAAAATTCTTTATTATTGCGGGAAATTCAATAGTTTTACCTACATTAAATGTACCTACTGTCATATTTAACGATTTTATAAAAATCATTTTTTTCCTTAAAAAAATTATAAATATGATGAGCATTTTTTTGCATAATAATTAGAAGTAAATTCTTGAAGTTTATTAGTCTCCTCTAAATCTTTTTCTAAAAAAATACTCTTCTAATTTTTTTATTGAATTTTTTTATCGTATTTTTCGTAGTTGTTTTAACTGCGGTAATGCTGTATTAAATGTATAAACTCTCTGATATATTTTTTTCAACAATTCAACAGTAATAGCCAAATGACCACCAAGGGAATGCCCTGCTGCAACTTTATAGCACGTATCAAAGTTTACAATTTTTTTCTTTTTCAAAAAAATTTATTAAAAGTGACATGCTGAATCAATCTGGCTAGTATTTTCACCAGAGACAATTCCTGTATAATTATAAAAACCAATCGCTAATGTCTTCACTCTCACTACCTCTATAAATAACTAACAGCTCATTAAGCTCTGGAATATAAATTGCTGTTGCTTGAAACCCATTTTTTTCGTAATTTTTTTGGAATTGACAGACCGCTATTAAATACTTCGATATTCTCAAAAAACTTCTCCGGTAACATCTTTTATAATTCTTTTTTTATTTTATATTCTGCAGTACTCTGTTTCTTGTTTCCTTTAATTAAATAATCATACTCTGCTAATTTTGCTACAAGTAATGGATTATGGAAAAAAATCTTAACATAGTAAAAATCACCTCTTTTATATAAGAGCAATTATATCATATTTTATAAAGAATATAAAAAAATTCTATATCTTCCCTCATAATGAGAAAAATATAGAATTCTATTTTTTTATTATACATTGAATCTAAATAACATGATGTCGCCGTCTTTTACTTCATATTCTTTACCTTCAAGACGTACACGACCTGCTTCTTTAGCTTTTGGCATACTTCCATATTCAACTAAGTCATCATAACTTACAGTTTCAGCACGGATAAATCCACGTTCAAAGTCTGAGTGGATAATTCCAGCACATTCAGGTGCTAACATACCTTTTTTTGAATGTCCATGCACGTACTTCTTGTACACCTGCAGTGAAGTATGTTGCTAATCCTAATAAGCTATAACTTGCTTTGATTAATTTATCTAATCCACTTTCATCGATTCCTAGTTCTTCTAAGAACATTGCTTTTTCTTCATCTTCTAATGAAGCCATTTCTTCTTCGATTTTCGCACAAACTACGATTACTTGGCTTCCTTCGCTTGCAGCAAATTCACGCACACTTGCTACGTGTTTGTTAGCATCAACGTCTAGTAAATCATCTTCACTCACGTTAGCAACATAAAGCATAGGTTTCATTGTTAATAAATGTAATCCTTTTGCGATTTTTTGCTCTTCTTTATCTAATTCTAAAAGTCTAGCTGGTTTCTCTTCTTTAAGAATATCACGCACTTTAGAAAGTACAGCAAATTCCGCAACAGCATCTTTGTCTTTTTGTTTAGCTTGTTTTTCAACACGTCCGATACGTTTTTCAACACTTTCTAAATCAGCTAAGATTAACTCTAAGTTAATAACTTCGATATCGTATAATGAATCTACTCCACCAGCAACGTGAGTGATGTTTTCATCTTCAAAACATCTAACAACTTGACAAATTGCATCTACTTCACGGATGTGACTTAAGAATTTATTTCCTAATCCTTCACCTTTAGATGCACCTTTTACGATACCTGCGATATCAGTAAACTCGAATGATGTTGGTACTGTTTTTTTAGGTTCTACTAATTCTGTTAATTTATTTAATCTGTGGTCTGGTACTTCTACAATTCCTACGTTTGGATCAATTGTTGCGAAAGGATAGTTCGCAGCTAATGCCCCTGCTTTTGTAATTGCGTTAAAAAGTGTACTCTTTCCTACGTTTGGTAATCCTACTATTCCGGCTGTTAATGCCATAGTATCAATCACTCCTTTTCTTCATTAATTTCTTATATTACTTAGGCCTTGCCTACTCAACTTAACTATTATAACATAAAAACACAAAACTTATCATTTAATATTATTCTATTTAAAAAAATATTTTTTTGTTAATAATCATTAATTTTTATGCATTAGTATATCAAAAAGATACTTACTATTATAAAAAGTACGTACTTTTACAAAAATATATTTTAGTATGTAAAATATATTACAAGAGATACAATCTATGGAAAATATACTAAAAAGGATGGTAATTAACTATGAAAAAAATACAATTCAAACATTAAACTTGGTATAGCAACACTTAATGTTGTAAACTTTGACAGACAACTTAAATTCTACACAGAAGCTATGGGGATGACTATAATTTCTAAAAAAGAAACTGAAGCTACTCTAGGGACTTCAGACAAAACCCCGCTTCTTAACTTAAAAAAAGTTGATGGTCCTCTAGTTCGTTCTTATGGACTATATCACATAGCATACCTAATTCCAGATGAACAAAGTCTAGCTAATATATTACGTCACTTTATAGATTCAAACATTCCTTTAGATGGTGGATCTGACCACGGTTATAGTAATGCACTTTATCTAAGTGATATTGAAGGTAATGGAATAGAGGTATATTATGATAAAGATGAAAGTACTTGGGATAGAAAAGAAGACGGTAAAATCATAGGAGTAACTGAGCCTATCGATGCTAATCATCTACTTGATATTTCTAAATTAGTAACTCCATATTCCTTACCAGTAGGAACTATTATTGGTCATGTTCATCTAAGTGTTCAAAACTCAACAGTTTCTTCTAACTTCTATCAAGAAGTACTAGGATTTAGTGATAAATTCACCGTGGCTAGTGCAAGTTGGATTGCTTATGGTGATTATCATCATCACCTTGCTGTTAATCACTGGGGTGGCCCTAATCTAAGTCTTAGACAAAAAGGTACACCAGGTTTAGATCATTTCGAAATTCTATTTATTGATGAAGAAACTTATAATAAAATTGTTGAAAATATCAAAGTAAACAATGCTAAAATCATCTCTGAATATGACGAAAAAATCATCATTAATGATCCAAATGGTATAGAGATTCATTTAATAAAAAGATATTTAAATATAAATAATCTAGTAAGTATTTTTCTAAATAAGTTACTTTAAAATAATAATTCCCAGATCAAACTAGTACTTTTTACTTTGAAATAGAAATTTGTTCTGGGAAATTGTTTTTTTATTACATCTTATGTTTTAAGTCGATTATTCCCTCATATTTATGATATAATAAGAATATTATTTTTATCAGAAGGAGGAACTATGCAGAATTTTATAGAACAATTTGGTGATTTTGCACCTATAATCTATTTACTATTAGCATCTATATTACCGATATTTTTTTATTCCCTCCAGGGATATTTTTCTGCGATTGGTGGCTATTTATTTGGTTTTTACCCATGGTTTTATCCTTTCAATAATTTCTGCAATGATATATACTAGTGCAATGTTTTTTTATTGCAAGATACTTTTGCCAGTGATTATGTAGAAAAAAATACTTAGCAAAGAAACTTACTAAAAAAACAATACGATACCATTTTCGATATTAGTGAAAAATAAACTTACAATATTTTTTTAATAATCTACAGACTAATTCCAGTTCTTCCTAATAGTGTTATTTGCTATTCATACGGTTTAACTAGAATATCTTTTTAAAAAAATATTTCATCGGAAATCTTATTGGCCTTATTCCAGGAAAAACTGATTTGGTTACACTTCGGTACAACTCTTAACAATATTGGAAGTATAGAATTTTTATACGGTATAATTATTGTTTTTAGCTTTTTGGCTTCATTAGTTCTAAAGTAGCAAAAAGATTTAATAAGTAATAAAGAAATAAACCTAGTAGCAATTCAGCTACTAGGTTTTTATAATTATTTACTTACTTTTTGTTTTTCAATACACTTGATAAAAATTAGAACTACACCGACTGTAGCTACTACTACTAAATCTTTAGTTCCACTATTCCATAATCCTTGGTTAAAGAATAGCATATTTTTTTATACCATCATATAGCATGCGCATTGGTAACCATGGCAGTACCCATTGTGTATAGAAACTTCCTAACATTTCTGGTGCTAGTGATAATATTGGTAAACCAAAGAACAACATCAGCACAAATAATGGTGCTCCAACTATCCCTAACCAACTTATTGTTCCAAAGATCAACGTCATGAATGCAAATGCTCCTATAGTTAAGAACCATGCAGTTTGAGTATAATTTTCTACAGATGCACCTAATATCCAATTTACTAAATTAGGAGCTAAAAAAATCCTATAACTACTGATGCTACTGCAATAAATCCTAATCTAATTAATTTATCTAATAATCTTCCTTTTTGCTGTATAAGTTTCTTTACGTCCTAATGTAAGTAGTAACACACTTCCGATTAAACTAGAAATCCATAATGGAGAGAAGAATACACCTGGTGCACTTGAGAAATCTCCCGTTGTATTTATATACTCTACATTAACTTTTACAGGATTCATTAGATTCTCTACTATTTTGGCTGGTAAAGGTTTATTAGCTACTTCTGCTTTTTTTATTATTTGTAAAGTAGCTGCATCTCCACTTTTATTAGCAATTTGAGATAAAATTTGTGTTACTTGCGTTGATAATTGACTGTTTTTCCCTTGATTAATAATAGTTGTAAATTCCGGCGCTTTAGCATTTGGTGTTGCTAATGATGCTATGCTTTTTTCATAATTCTCAGGAATTACTAATGCACCATAATATTCTCCATTGTTCATTTTGTCAACTGCTTCATCTTTTGTTGATACTTCTCTGTGAATGAAAAGTGATAATGTCTTAAGTAGAGAAAAAGGAAAAAAATGTCCCAACATAATAAAAAAATATTATACTAAAAATCATAATATTCGGAGGAAATAAAAATGACAGATGTTATCACAAAACAACATAATGTAAAAATTAAATGACATTCAAGAAAGTAAATACCTTGTCATTACAGATGTTATAAATGGAGTTAAAACTAAAAAAACGTGCTGCTGCTCTACTTAACCTCACTGAAAGACAAATTAATAGGTTAATAAAAAGTAGCTGAGACAGAAGGTCCTTCTGGCTTTATTCATAAAAAAATACTGGTGTCTCTCCTAGTAATAAAAATTCCTGATTCTATCAAAAATCAAATAATCTATTGGTATAAAGATACTTACTATGATTTTTTTCTTTCTTACATTTTTTTGTGAAATACTTCATAATGAGAAAAAAATATTAATATTAGTCGTACTTCTGTCGCTAATATCTTATTTGATGCTGATATTATCTCCCCTAAAGCTACTAAGAAAACCAAAGCTTTAATGAAACGTAGAATTAAACAAAAAAATTCGGTTACTCACAATCAAAATACTACTTCAACTGTTGTAGAACCCATTTCTAATCTATCTAGTGTTCATCCTAGTAGACCTAGAAAAAAATATTTTGGTGAACTTCTTCAAATGGATGCTAGTATTCATAACTGGTTTGGCGATAAAATGACTTCTCTTCATATCGCTATTGATGATTCTACTGGTATGATTGTTGGTGCTTATTTTGATGAGCAGGAGACTTTAAATGGTTACTATACTGTCTTGCACCAAGTCCTTAATAATTATGGTATCCCTTATGAATTATGGACTGATAAGAGAACTATTTTTTTGAATACACTTCTTCTAAAAAAACAAGAAAAATTGAAAATGATACCTTTTACTCAGTTTGGCTATGCTTGCCATCAATTAGGTATTTCTCTTTTTCTTCTAGTGTTCCTCAGAAAAAAAGGACGAGTTGAACGTGCTTTTGGAACACTTCAATCTCGTCTTGTACCTTTGTTTAGGCTTGAAGATATTCAAACCATAAATCAAGCGAATAATTTTTTGGCTTCTTATCTCTCTTTGTTTAATTCGCATTTCTCTATCCCTAATTATAACACACCTAAGTTCGAAGCGATAGATAATATTGACACTAATTTAATTTTTGAGTGTGAATTCTATTAGGAAAAATTAATTCTGGATATCATTTCAAATACAAAAAAATAAATCATATATTCCTATTAATTCTCTCGGTAAGGCTGTATATTATCCTATTAAAACTGAGATTAGAGTTATTGAAGCTTTTGATGGGAATTTATACGTATCTATAGAAAAATAATATTTTTTTCTACTAGGGTTTTTAGAAAAATCATGAACTTGAGTCTATTGAGTTTGACGTTCCTATTTTAAAGGAAACTAAACCTAAATATATCCCACCTATGTCTCATCCTTGGAGAAAGAATTCTTTCTTGAAATATATATCTAAACTTGATACTTCGATAGCTAAAGGAGATTTTGATAACCTTTAATACAGGCAAAAAGAATGATTAAAAACAAGGCACTGCCTTTTTTTAATCATTCGCTTTTTGGCTTATCCAAGCGGTAGCGCGGAAGGGCTTCTACATATTTTTATTTTTAAGGATTTTTCTTCGCTATTTTTAATTGATAATTTAGGACATTTTCCCTTTTACTTGACACTGCTTCATCTTTTGTTGATACTTCTTCCCATTTTATACTCACCTTATCATTAACTTGTGAATTGTCTTTTAGTTTTTTTCTACCATTACTTTAGTTGTATCAGTTTTATCTTGATTTACCACTGCTATAGGTAAATCCGTTATTTTAGGATTTACTATAGGTATTTGAGTACTATCAAATATACTCATTATAGTTATTATTGCTGCTAGTAATATTCCTAACACTCTTCCATATTTTTTTCATTTGAAATTCCTCCTCTTCAATTTTAGAAATACTCTTCTAAAAACTAAATCTTATAATAAAATTTTCTTTGCAACAACTTGTTGCTTTTTTTGATGTTTTTTTATTATACTCTACTTAAAAAGAAAAAAACGAGAAGCAAATTTCATCGATTTGTTGCATTTTCAACAAAACAATTTAATTTGTCTTATTTTTTTATGGAGAAAAATGATGGCTTACATTAATAAAAACTACAAAAAAACACAAAGAAAAAAATACAAGAAGCTTTTATTAGAATTAATGAAAACAAAGAAATTTGAAGTTATTACTGTTTCTGATATTACTTCTTTAATTGATATAAATCGTTCTACATTTTATCGACACTATTTGGATAAATATGACGTATTAGAAAAAAATTGAAGATAATATTCTTTTTAGAAATTACAGATTTTTCATAATAAATTTATTAATAATCTATCTAATAAAAAAATATAGATATCACATTCGAGATTAGCGACTATATTAATGTTGATAATAATTTTTTTAATATATTTCAAAAAAACATCTATCTTCTATGCACATTCTCATGGGAGAAAAATGGTAGTATTACATTTCAAAAATAAATTGAAGAACACTATGCTCAATATTTTTTTAAAAGAACCTTCTCCCTTGCATCTATAAAAATTAAATAAAAATCGAAAAAGATCTTCTATTTAATTTTTCAATCAGCAAGTTTTATCTCAATTATAAATTACTGGACTGAACATCCGGAACTAACTGTTAAAGAACTCTTTCCTTTTTTTATAATAGAATAATATCAAATGGAATTGTTAATTTTTGTTAAAGACAACATGAACTAGTCAAAAGCTAACTAAAAAAAGCTAGTGATTCTATTTAAAGATTCACTAGCTTTTTTTATATTATGAATTTTTTTCAACTATTTTTTTAATTTTTTTGTTAAACTCACGTCTTGGCATCATAATGTTGTTATCACACTTTAGACATTTTATCTTTATATCTGCTCCCCATACGTGTAATTTGCCATCTATTCGTGCCACAAGGGTGTTGTTTTTTTCATTTCAACTATATCATTTAATTCGTATTCCACAATCCAACCTCCTATTTTTTTCTTGATTCGATGTTAATGAAGATTCAAACTCTCTATAAAAATCACGTCTTAACATTGTTTCTACATCTTGTTTTTTCCCAACTTTTGCTTTTCCAATAACATGAATCGTAACAACGTTGTCAGCAATTTTTTCTATATAATCAATATGTAATTTATCGTTCTTATATAATAAATCATGATATTCTTTTTTTATTATTAGCATTATTAATCACTTTGTTTACTCGGTCTTCTATCTCTTCAATAGATTCATCAATTTTTATCGGTAACTCTACTAAAGCTAAATTGTACATTAATGAGTAATTTACAACTTGATTAATAGTTCCATTCGGAATAAAGTAAACTTCACCATTTTTTGAACGGATCTTAGTAGAACGTAAACCAAGTGACATTACATAACCACCTGCAATAAAAGCTGCTTGGTTGTATATTTTCACATTATCTCCTACATCAAATTGTCCTTCAAGAATAATGAAAAATCCAGATATAATATCTTTAACTAAGCTCTGTGCACCGAAACCAATAGCTACCGATGCTATACCTGCACTGGCAACAATACTTGTAGTATTAACTCCTAGGATTGACAATACTTGGAAAAATGCAATAAAGTATATTGTATAACGAACTGCGCTTCTTACAAGTTTATGTAAAGTTTCTGATCGTTTCTCATTAAACTTTATATTAAACTTTTTTTATTAGCATTATCTCTAGTTGTCATTATATAATCAATAATTCTATTAAATATACGTACTAAAAATTGATGCAATAATAAAAAAATTACAATTATAAGTAATATTTTTTTCTAAAACTGTGATTAGTAAGTCAGTGTTGCTTACTGATGTTTTTTTATCTTTTTCAATAAAAATTCATAATTACTCATCCTTGAATAATGAAATAATACGTTCAAATTCATCATTATCTTTGAACTCAATTTCTATCTTACCTTTTTTTATTACGACTTTGTTTAATCGTTACAGAAGTTCCTAGCAGTTTTTTTAAGATTGTTTTCTTGTTCTTCTATAAATATATCCTTAGCTTTTTGGTTTCTTAATCTCTTTAGGTTTTTAATAACTTCGCTACATATTCTTCTAGCTCGCGAACTGACATTTTTTTCTATCAATTACTAAAGCACAAACTTCTTCCATAGCTTTTTTTGTTTTTTTTAATGAAAGTAAAGTTCTTGCGTGAGCTGCACTTATTAAATCCCTTGCTCAAGCTTATTTTTTTATTTCTGTAGGTAATTTTTAATAGTCGTAAGCTATTGGCGATATACGGTCTACTTTTTACCAAGTTTCTTAGCCAATTCTTCTTGGGTTAATGACATTTTATCCATCAGATTCTTATAACTTTCTGATTCCTCTAACGCTGATAAATCTTCACGTTGTAAGTTTTCTAAGACCGCAAAAGATCATCATTTCTTCATCTGTCATCTCTTTAATTATAGCTGGAATTTCTTTCTTACCTAGCAGTTCAAAGGCTCTATAACGACGTTCACCTGCTATAATATAATAACCTTTTACAGCTTTTTTTACAATTATAGGTTGCAATAATCCATTTTTTTCAATAGATTCTTTTAATTCATTTAACTTTTCTTCGTTAAAATAAGTACGTGGTTGATATGGATTTTTCTTAATCTCCTCTAAAGGAATTTCTACAATTTTATCATTATCAGTAGTTAATTCTACATTTTCAGTAGCGAAGATAGCATCAAGTCCACGCCCTAAACCTTTACCTAATTTCTTAGCCACGTTCAATCACCTCTTTAGCTAATGATAAATATTGTTTTGCACCATTAGAATTTTTAGCATATTCAATAATTGGTTCACCAAAACTTGGCGCTTCACTTAAACGTACAGTTCTTGAAATAACTGTGTTAAATGCTTTATCTTTAAAGTGTTCTCTAACTTGCTCAGCTACCTGATTAGATATATTAGTTCTACTATCAGTCATAGTAAGTAATACACCGAAAATATCTAATTTAGAGTTCAAGTGCTTTCTAACTATATTGAATGTATTCATAAGCTGGCTAAGCCCTTCTAAGGCATAATATTCAGTTTGTACAGGAATTATTACCCCATTAGCTGCAGTTAGTGAATTTAACGTAATAAGACCTAAAGATGGAGGACAATCGATTACTACATAGTCATATTTTTCTTTAATTTCTGAAATTGCATTTTTCATACGTTGTTCACGACTAATTGCTGAAACAAGCTCAACTTCTGCACCTGCTAAAGCTATACTAGATGGAACTATATCTAAGTTCTCATAAGTTGTTTTTAAAATAACGTCATTAATATTAACTTCTTCAACAAGTATATTATAAATAGATTGCTCTATAGCTGCCTTATCAATACCTACACCACTTGTAGCATTAGCTTGTGGATCGGTATCAATTAATAATACTTTTTTTCTTTAAATGTGCTAGAGATGCCGCTAGATTAATTGAAGTAGTTGTTTTTTTCCTACTCCACCTTTTTTTGATTACATATCGCTAAAATTTTCATCTTTTTACCTCTTTATTAACATATCTTGGTATAGTAACTTTAATAACTATACTATCCATATTTTCTTCTTCTTCTTTATTAAGACTAACATTATATTTTTTTCTTCTAATTTTTGCTATTTCTTTTTGTAAGTTTGGCAATAACTTTCTGACCATCATAATTAACTCCAGTATTGAAAAACTTTTATATCTTTTTTTATTTTTTTTAGATAAGTATCAATTTTTTTCTTCAGTTTGAGAAACATTTAAATTCTGTGATAAAAATCTGAACTAATAGTTTCTCTTGAGCAGAAGTATCTAATTTAACCATAGCTCTACCATGTCGCTCAGTAATTTTTTTGTATTAATAGCATCAATAACTTTATCACTTAATTTTAATAATCGTAACTTATTAGCAACAGTAGCCTGTGTTTTTCCTAATGATTTCGCAAGCTCATCTTGAGTAAGCTTATTGATGCTTAATAACTCTTGATATGCATGCGCTTCTTCTATAGGTGTCAATTCTTCCCTTTGAATATTTTTCAATTAGAGCAAGAGTCGCCATCTGTTCATCGGTAAGTTCTTTTACAATAGCTTTAGTTGTAGGATACTGTAGGTACTTAATAGCCCTTAATCTTCTCTCACCAGCTATAAGCTCATAAAATCCATTCCCTATATCACGAACAGTAATAGATTGAAGTAATCCATTTTGTTTTATAGACTCTGCTAATTCTTTTTATTTTTTTCTTCTGTAAATTCTCTTCTAGGCTGATATTTATTAGGAACAATCTTTTTCAACTAATATTTCTCTAAGGACATCATCATCTGAAATACCGACTTTCTCAGCTCTTTGTGTTAAATCATACAGTTTACTAAATGGTTTTTACACTTTCACTCATATTTTACCTCCTATTACGCTCTTCTACACTTATACAATAACATAATTAATATATTTTTGTCAAAAAAATATTTCCCAAATAAAAATATCCTCTATAACTTGTATATTTATAGCTTAAACTCAATTATTTCCTAAATATAATGAATATAATCAACTATAATAACTTTATACAAAAAGTGTAATCATAAATGATTACACTTAGTACAGGGACGGCAGGAATCGAACCCACACCAAAGGTTTTGGAGACCTTTGTTCTACCGTTAAACTACGTCCCTAAGAATGGTGGGAAGAAGTGGATTCGAACCACTGAACCCTAAGGAGCGGATTTACAGTCCGCCGCGTTTAGCCTCTTCGCTATCTTCCCAAAAATATAAAAAAATGCCGGCCAGAGGACTTGAACCCCCGACCTACTGATTACAAGTCAGTTGCTCTACCAACTGAGCTAGGCCGGCAACATGGTGCCTCGAGACAGAGTCGAACTGCCGACACATGGAGCTTCAATCCATTGCTCTACCAACTGAGCTATCGAGGCAATATTTAATTTTTACATAAAAAAATGGCGGTCCCGACGGGAATCGAACCCGCGATCTCCTGCGTGACAGGCAGGCGTGATAACCGCTACACCACGGGACCTAGTTATAAAAATTGCGGGAGATGGATTTGAACCATCGACCTTTGGGTTATGAGCCCAACGAGCTGCCAGACTGCTCCATCCCGCGATAATAAAAATGGAGGAGGAAAGGGGATTCGAACCCCTGCGAGCTTTTACACTCCTGTCGGTTTTCAAGACCGATCCCTTCAGCCGGACTTGGGTATTCCTCCTTGATAAATGGTGGACTCTGCAGGACTCGAACCTGCGACCGATCGGTTATGAGCCGATAGCTCTAACCAACTGAGCTAAGAGTCCGTGTTCCTAGAGAATTCACTAACTATTATTGGTGGCGGCAGAGGGGATCGAACCCCCGACCTTACGGGTATGAACCGTACGCTCTAGCCAGCTGAGCTACGCCGCCAATAAAGGCTAAATTCATTATTTAAAATGGTGGAGCCTAGCGGGATCGAACCGCTGACCTCCTGCGTGCAAAGCAGGCGCTCTCCCAGCTGAGCTAAGGCCCCTTATTTAATAATGCTAATATTTACAATGGTCGGGAAGACAGGATTCGAACCTGCGACCCCTTGGTCCCAAACCAAGTGCTCTACCAAGCTGAGCTACTTCCCGTGTATTTAAATGGCGCGCCCAAGAGGAGTCGAACCCCTAACCTTTTGATCCGTAGTCAAACGCTCTATCCAATTGAGCTATGGGCGCTAATATAATGGTGCCGAGGACCGGAATCGAACCGGTACGGTATTGCTACCGCAGGATTTTAAGTCCTGTGCGTCTGCCAGTTCCGCCACCCCGGCACTATATTAACAATTGGAGCGAAAGACGGGATTTGAACCCGCGACCCTCACCTTGGCAAGGTGATGTTCTACCCCTGAACTACTTTCGCGAATATTCAGAAATGGTGCGGGTGAAGGGAGTCGAACCCCCACGCCGTGAGGCGCTAGATCCTAAGTCTAGTGCGTCTGCCAATTCCGCCACACCCGCAAAAGAATGGTGAGCCATGAAGGACTCGAACCTTCGACCCTTTGATTAAAAGTCAAATGCTCTACCAACTGAGCTAATGGCTCTAAATAAATGGTGCCGGCCAGAGGACTTGAACCCCCGACCTACTGATTACAAGTCAGTTGCTCTACCAACTGAGCTAGGCCGGCATAAATGGTGGAGGTTAACGGGATCGAACCGCTGACCCCTTGCTTGTAAGGCAAGTGCTCTCCCAGCTGAGCTAAACCTCCGAATCAAAAGTCTGGCAACGTTCTAGTCTCACAGGGCGTAAAGCTCAACTTCATTCGACGCTAAAGAGCTTAACTTCTGTGTTCGGTATGGGTACAGGTGTGTCCTCTTCGCTATCGCCACCAGACGAAAAACTTCATATACATATTATATCATCTTTTTTTCTTTTTTTGTCAACAGTTTTTTTCCTAAAGAACTTTCACTTGATTAAGTCCTCGACCTATTAGTATTAGTCAGCTGAACACGTTACCGCGCTTACACTCCTAACCTATTCTCCTTGTCGTCTTCAAGGGGTCTTAATATCCGTGGGAAATCTCATCTCGAGGGGGGCTTCATGCTTAGATGCTTTCAGCTCTTATCCCTTCCGTATTTAGCTACCCAGCTATGCCACTGGCGTGACAACTGGTACACCATTGATACGTCCATCCCGGTCCTCTCGTACTAAGGACAGCTCCTCTCAAATTTCCTACGCCCACGACGGATAGGGACCGAACTGTCTCACGACGTTCTGAACCCAGCTCGCGTACCGCTTTAATGGGCGAACAGTCCCAACCCTTGGGACCGACTACAGCCCCAGGATGCGATGAGCCGACATCGAGGTGCCAAACCTCCCCGTCGATGTGGACTCTTGGGGGAGATAAGCCTGTTATCCCCAGGGTAGCTTTTATCCGTTGAGCGATGGCCCTTCCATGCGGAACCACCGGATCACTAAGTCCTGCTTTCGCACCTGCTCGACTTGTAAGTCTCACAGTCAAGCTCCCTTGTGCCTTTACACTCTGCAAATGATTTCCAACCATTCTGAGGGAACCTTTGAACGCCTCCGTTACTCTTTAGGAGGCGACCGCCCCAGTCAAACTGCCCACCTGACACTGTCTCCCGGTCTTCTACGCCGAGGGTTAGAATTTCAATACAGCAAGGGTAGTATCCCAACAACGCCTCCTCATACACTGGCGTGCATGATTCTTAGGCTCCTACCTATCCTGTACATACTGCATCAAAATTCAATATCAAGCTACAGTAAAGCTCCATGGGGTCTTTCCGTCCTGTCGCGGGTAACCTGCATCTTCACAGGTACTATGATTTCACCGAGTCCATCGTTGAGACAGTGCCCAAATCGTTACGCCTTTCGTGCGGGTCGGAACTTACCCGACAAGGAATTTCGCTACCTTAGGACCGTTATAGTTACGGCCGCCGTTTACTGGGGCTTCAATTCATACCTTCGGATTACTCCTAAGCACTCCTCTTAACCTTCCAGCACCGGGCAGGCGTCAGCCCCTATACTTCACCTTTCGGTTTTGCAGAGACCTGTGTTTTTGTTAAACAGTCGCTTGGGCCTATTCACTGCGGCCTACTCTCGTAGGCACCCCTTCTCCCGAAGTTACGGGGTCATTTTGCCGAGTTCCTTAACGATGGTTCTCTCGCTCACCTTAGAATTCTCTTCCCAACTACCTGTGTCGGTTTGCGGTACGGGCACCTCTTATCTCGATAGCGGCTTTTCTTGAGAGTTTGGCTTCATTGACTTCGCTACTATGTTTCGCTCCCCATCACACTTCAGTCTTTCGAGCAGCGGATTTGCCTACTACTCAACCTTTGTGCTTAGACGTCCTATTCCATCAGGACGATCAATTAGCCTCCTCTGTCCCCACTTCTCTCAATCGATATTTGGTGGTACAGGAATTTCTACCTGTTGTCCATCGGCTTCACCATTCGGCTTCACCTTAGGTCCCGACTTACCCAGAGCGGACGAGCCTTCCTCTGGAAACCTTAGTCTTTCGGTGGATAGGATTCTCACCTATCTTTCGCTACTCACACCGGCATTCTCACTTCTAA